>Ga0163144_10002157_pt1 | contig 45980 bp, 40 predicted proteins | sample OliLak19BULKMAT1_FD_123175 | JGI IMG/M metagenome (GOLD analysis project Ga0163144, IMG submission 123175) | Freshwater microbial mat bacterial communities from Lake Vanda, McMurdo Dry Valleys, Antarctica - Oligotrophic Lake LV.19.BULKMAT1 | ecosystem: Environmental > Aquatic > Freshwater >... | reverse complement strand
CCGCCCCGGCCAGCGACTTGGCCATCCGCACCCGCTCCTCCTCGAAAACATCCCCCAAACGCTCGTAAATGCCACGCTCCGCCTCCGTCAACGCCAGAGGCTCCATGTTGCTCGCGGCCATCGCCCAACCTCCAAGAAGCGGAAAATAGGCAAACACTCCCCATAGCTTAACCACTCCGTGGATTTTACACCTACTTTCGTGACGCTCACACCGCCAGGATCGCCAGGATGGCGGGGCTATTTGCCCCCTCGACGACCGCCGGCAATTCGGGTAGTTTACAGGGCTCGATTGGGCCATTTTCGGCCCGCCCTTGGATTCACGCTTTTTTCGGACGAGTCACATGTACGCGATCATTGCAGACAGCGGCAAGCAGTTGAAGGTTGAGCAGGGACAGGAACTGCTGGTCGATTACCGCGATTTGGCCGCGGGCGCGACGCTGACGTTTGATCGCGTCCTCGCCGTGAGTGACGGCTCCGGCTCGCTGAAGCTCGGCTCGCCGTTGGTGAGCGGCGCCAGCGTCGTTGCGGAAGTCCTTGGCCCGGAAAAGGGTCCGAAGCTCGTTGTGCAGAAGATGCGCCGCCGCAAGAACTTCCGGAAGAAGACGGGCCATCGCTCGGTCTGCACGAAGGTGCGAATCAGCTCGATCACCGGCTGATACCGGTTCGACATATTCTTTTTCTTTGAGCGAAGTATTTTTGAGCGACAGGGACTGTCGCCCCTCATTTGCTTGGATGCGTTTGCCAACGAGCAACGACGTCCAAATGGGGGGCTCGGGTTTCCGCAAACCGACTCCTCCTCTCGGCGCTGTTGCGTAAAGTTCTCCTGATCCGGTACTGTTCGCCGGCATGCAGTGAGGTTATCGGCGCTATGCTTCGAAGAGTCTCTTCCAGTTGCTTGTGGTCGCTTGCCGTGCTCCTCGGGTCCTCGTGGGCGAGCGCGACCGATTACAGCGAGTTTGCCCCAGGATCGGACGATTTGTCGAGCGTCGGCTTGCAGCCGACGCCGCTGGCATTGACCGCCGGCGATAATTCGCTGATCGGTCAGGCGAGCGTCACGGACCTCGATTTCTTGCGGATCACCGTGCCGGCCAATCACACGCTGGATGCCATCGTCGTCACATTTCACGACGACATCAATCAGGTCTACGCCGGCTTGCAAGCGGTCCCGACGTGGACTGCCGGTTCGGGGACGGAAATTGACCCGTCGAAGCTCTTGGGTTGGGCGAATTTTCCTTCGAATCCCCACCACGGCGGCCATACGGGAGAGGACATCCTGGACGATATCGGACTAGGCGCCGGCTCCACCGGGTTTACGCCGCCGTTATCGAGCGGCGTTTACACGTTCCTCTTTCAGACGGCGAGCAGTGCGATTTCCTACGGCTTGAATTTTTCCGTCTCGGCCGTGGGTGGCGAATTGCCTGGCGACTTCAACGGCGACTTGTCGGTTGATTCCGCCGATCTGGGCGTGTGGGAGGGGGCGTTTGGCGAAACCCCCGCGGCTGACGCCAACAACGACGGTAGGAGCGACGGAACCGACATGTTGGTGTGGCAGCGAAATGCCGGATTGACGGGCGCCGCCGCTTCGGCGCATGCTGTGCCGGAACCGGCGGGAGCGCTGTTGGCGCTCGTCTCGCTCGCGGGATTCGCGGCGTGGCGTCGTCGCCGGGTCTAGTCCCCGCCGCACGAAAGCCGCCGTTGTCCAGTTATCGCTCGTCGCTGCTGAAGGTGGCCGTCGCCACGATCTTGTTCGGCAGCGCGCCGGCCGCCATTCGCGCCGTAGGCATCGACTCGTACGCCCTCGGCATCTGGCGGCTGAGTCTCTCCGCGATCGGCATGACGGTCATTCTTGCCCTTCGGCGCGGGAAGGGCTTCAGCGCGATCGGCGACGAGCTGCGCCGTCATTGGAAGCTGCTGCTGGCGGTCGGCGTTTGCTTTGGGCTCCACTGGCTCACCTATTTTCAGAGCATCAAGCTTGCGAGCGCGTCGATCGGGGCGATCGGCTTCTCGACCACCGGGGTCCAGTTGCCACTGCTCGGGTGGCTCTTCGGCTTTGGGCGGCCGCGGATGACGGCGATGATCGGCGTCGCGCTGGCGATGGCGGGAAGTTGGCTCTGCCTGCCGGTGGAAGAGCAGGGGCATGATGGGCAACTTGTGGGGCTGCTCATTGGCATCCTCAGCGGCACGTTCTACGCGGCGCTGCCGATGCTGCACCAACGGCACGCGCATCTCGACAACGAGTTGCGAACGTGGGGGATGTTCGTCTTCGCGCTGCCGGTGTTTCTCGTCATGGCGCCGGCGGCGGAGTGGTCGATGACGGCGCGCGACGCTTGGCTCGTGTTTCACCTCGGCGTCGTCGTGACGCTGGTCGGCCACTATCTGTGGGTGCAGGTGTCGACCGATTTGCCGTTGCAGTTGACGAGCGTCTTGGGATACCTGCAACTGCCGGCGTCGCTGCTGCTCAACTATCTGCTGATCAATGAAGAGATGACGCTCGCGATGGCTGCGGGCGGGGCGTGCATCGTGGGGGGGAATCTCTTGGCGCTGAGCGGTCCCCTGCGATCGCCAGCCGTGCGGGAGGCCGACACGCCGGCGGAGCGCGCGGCGCTCACGGACGAACTGCCGGGGGATGCGGCGCTACCGCTCGCCATGGAGCTTGAAGCGAACGATGCGGCGCGACTGTCGGAGCCTCGCTAAGCATGTAAAAGCCCTCGCGACATTCTGTCGCCGGACGCGTTTTTGGCGACAAAAGGGACAAGTCGTTTTAGCAACATGACTTGCGCGCTGCGACAAAATGCCCGAGGAGGCAGCGAAGGCGACGGAAACGAAGGACGGCACATTATCGATTGGAACGCTGCCATGGTTACCCACTCGGTTGGCGGGGGAGACTGGTCGGATGCGGTTGGCTCGCTCAGTCCGTCTATCGCGCCGCCGGTGGGATTTTGTCGCCGATCGCGTTTTTGGCGACAGAAATCGTCGCTGGCGGCGGAAGTCGTGTCGTGAACGGGGGTTGCGCACTGTCGCGACGATTTCAGTGTTGCGACAGAATTGGCGACAGAAATCAGGACAGATTGTTGGGGGGCGGACAAGGGGCGGCGGCGAACGCGCTGACGGCGAAATGCAGCGAGCGGATCGCGGCGACGGTCGTCGGCTGCGGGTGGCTGCCGGAGCCGCTGGGGGATGAGCCGCTGGAGACGGCGAACAAGTGCCCGCTGTTGTTCATCGTCGGTTCACTCGACCGGCAGGTGCCGCCGGAGATGGTGCGCGTGGGGCACGATGCGTTTGAGCGGGCCGGGCATCCCGTGGAGTTTCGGGTGATTGAAGGGTTCGGCCATGGTTGGCCGCGGCGGGAGAATGAGCGGGTGTGGGAGTTTTTGGAGGGGAAGCGATTGGGGGAGGGGGCGGAGTGATTTGCGATTGGGTGGCCCAGGTTGGCGTACTCGCCTACCTGGGCGGCGGAGCCGTGAGAGGCGGGAATTCGAGGGCGTTTGCCTCTTGCGGCTGCGCCGCCCCGGTAGCCGCTTGGGCGGCAACCGGGGCTACCCCTTATTGCGGAGGAGTCTCTGCAATAAGTTCATCCCATTGGCCGATGCGGGGATCCCATTTTCCATAGAGGTCGAGTAGAGAAGCTCTGATCCATTCGCGATCGAGCGATTGGCCTTGTGATCGTAACATTGACTGAATGTCAACGAAGTCTTTCAGGCGATAGAACATCATCTTGAAGACGCAAAGCGTTTCGGCGTCCCAGATGTACGCTTGGCGGTTGCCCATGGGGACTTCGCGACGGCGCGCCTTAGCCAATTCGTAAAACGACGACATGGGAAGAAAGACGTCGAGGCGCATGCCAAGAAACTGAACCTGACAGAACGTGTGTTCGGTCAGCATGGTTTCCGTACGCTGTCGATCGAAGACGCAGCCGATTTGTTCAAGCAGCAAGGTACAGCGTCGCGGATCGTCGAGGGGGAGATAAAGCGTCACGTCGACGTCGAGCGTGCCGCGCGGCTCGGACCAGAAGCCAAGGGCGATGGCGCCACCGAGCGCGTAGTCGCAATCGGCCGCTGCCAAGCGGGCGGCGAGTTCTTCCGCGACTTGGTACGAGTCGGGGTCAGTCGGCAGCGTGGCGTGCCTGTCGGGCATGCTGGGCGAGGAACTCCCAGGTGGAGGGGGGCCAAGGGGCGGGGACTGGCTCCGGCAGCCCGGCGCGACGGCGATCACGGGCGATGGCGGCGGCGGCGCGGCAGGCTAACGCCAAGCGGTGCGAGCGCTCTTCCATCGTTGCTGGAAGTTCGTCGGCGCATTCCATCTGTTTGATGGCTTCGATGGAGCGGGCGAGTTGGTTGGCGTTTCGGGACATGCAGTGGGCCCGTGAATGATTGGCCGGCGTTGTTTAATTGTAGCTTGGAGCGGCGAGTCTGCACGGGCAGAATTTCAGTAGCGCCCGGCGTCGGAGACATTCGGCGTGGTGCGCGTGAAGGGGTCGGGAGCCTTTTGCCACTGGGGAGTTCGCTTTGATTGGAAAGCCGCCAGTGGCAAAAGGTTCCCGACCCCGTTACTCACTCGATCGCGGAGAACTCTTGGTCAATGATTTGTTGCAGTTCGGCGACTTCGCTCGGATCGGCGGTGCCATAGACGGTTCGCCAGCCGCCGTTTGGCTGTTTCCCGTTGGCGTCAGACTTCTGAGGGGAGTGTGCCGCGGCGAGTTCGTGGAGACGCAGTCCAAGCGCGAGGCGTTCGGCTTCGTCGAGGCGCTGAATTTGCTGCCAGATGGCGTCGAGTTGCGGGCTCATTAGGTTGCCCTTGGTGATTTGCGGCCTGGGGTGTGGGTCTGCTTCTATTTCTATTGTACCACGGGCGTTTGCCTCTTGCGGCTGCGCCGCCCCGGTAGCCGCTTGGGCGGCAACCGGGGCTACCCGCTAATGCCTAATAGCTGTGCAATAATTCATCCAACTTATCTTCCAAGACATCCTCAGGTTTCTGGTGGCGACATTTGCGATCCGCCATTTCGATTAAGTCATCATCATTGATCACCAAACAAACAATGCCATAATCGCGATACTGACGATGTTGCGTTTCTGCAGTTGAGTCGGTTGCACCTTTTCGACTAACAACAAGTACGAATCGCCCCAATGCTTTATTGGTATACCGACAGACATCATTGATCTCGGGAGGCTCAATTCTTTCCGCGTAATTCTTAAAATCAACGATAATGGAATCTGCACTGCATAGATCGATCAGCCGATTGAAAAATCTTGAATTGCGATTGTTTCTGAATAGAACATCGCGTCGCTGAGTACCATCGAGAGTGCGAATTTGAGGTTTGGGCGGACCCAATTCGTCGGAAAACAATGTCGTTAGAAATTCGATTCCTATCGACTCGAAAGTCATAAAGGTTTCGCGTCCAGTTGGGCAGCACTGCAGTCGAGAGGCTAGCTCGCGGAAGAGAGCGTCCGGCTGCCCTTGCTCTTTTGCTGTTCTGCGAGTTAATTCTTGGACCGCATTCGGATACTGCTTGAAGTAATCGCGTAGTATGTCCAAATGATCGTTGGCGAGACGATTAAGTATGCTTCTGTCCCAAACCCTAATTCTTTCATTGTCGGCAGCAATATAGCGGCTAACCGAGGTTAAGTCGTCTGACGTCACTACGCAGAGAATGTCTGGGGCTGACTCGTTAAGAAGAAGAGCTTCTGCTTCTCGGAGAGATGCTGATGAGATTCGCTCAACGGGATAATGTTTGTACTGAAATCCCCATGTTTCCACCCGGCGAAATCCCGCGGGCTCCTGCAAGACAACTTCGGCGACCTTGTCTATGCGTTTTTCTGCGTTCCCGGGGTTCTGCGCATTCTTGAAGTGAACTCGCTCAGCCTTGAGAAAGGCATCGCAAATATCTGCGAATGCTTCCTCGCTAGGTATACTTCGCCAGAATGCTTCTAGTGCCCCCTCTAAGGCGATTCTGATTGCATCAATTTCTGCATCGGCTGGGTCGTATGTCCGGGCAGTGCAGTCAAACCAGCAGTGCTCCAGCTGCAATCGCTCGCAAAGGTGAATAATGTTAGGCGTTTCGAAGGGTGGATCAAAGTCTTGAAACCTTCTTACCTCGATCTTTGATTGCTCTGCTCGGCAGTGCCCAATTATCACACCATTCGGTCCCATTCGAACTATATAGGTGTGAAACGGATAATGGGCATAAAGTGAGAGTATCTCACGCAATTGAGGGAAGAACTCGTCGACAGTTTGCCTGTAGTAGCGAAAGTATGCTTGCACATACTCGACCAAATTCTGGTCGGATATGTTCATTTGGGTGATATCGCCCTTTGACGGATCCTTGTCTTCTCCGTCCAGCGGCAAGTAATGAAACGGTGAATAAATGCTGGGTGGCATGTGCAGTATTCCTCGGCGAATCTAATGAGGAACGGGCGTCGAACGAGCTTGTGGCTTGTTCGACGCCCGTTGCGGTTGTCACCCGGTTCGTGTTGAAGTTTTCAGTCAGACTCTCGGTACCCATGCCGGACCCCTCGGAGTACCTCGGGGTGACAGGGTTCTAGCTGCAGCCCATGCTGTTGCCGCAGTTGTGGCAGAGGTAGCAGTTGCCGTTGCGGACGGTGATCGCGCCGCAGCCGTCGCACGCCGGGGCGTCGATTTGGAACTGCGCGAACTGTTCGCTGCGGATGTTGGGGCCGGCGGCGTCGGTCTTCGTCAGGACGCCGGCTCGTTCGAGGAGCTTGGCGCTGTAGAAGGATGTGGCGCTGGTGGCGGCTTTGGGGGTGGAGTTGTGGCCGTTACCGTTGCCGTTCGACTTCGTGCCGTGGCCGTTGGTGTGGCCGTTGGCTTTGGGGGCCGAGGGGATGAACCCCTCGGCTCGCTCGGATTTGGGGCTGTCGGCTGTCGGCTGTCGGCTGTCGGCTGGGAGCTTTTGGCTGCCGGCGGATGCTTCCGAGCTGGCCTTTGGCCCGCCAGCCTTCATGGCGGCGGGCTTGAGCTGTGTTTCTGACAGCTCGTCGTCGGCCGGGCTCGGGGACGAGCCGGCTCCCTGGTCTAGGGGGAGGCCTAGGCTGGCTTCTCGGTAGCCGGGGAGGAATGTGATTCCCATCCAGCGGAAGATGTAGTCGATCAGGCTTTTGGCGATGCGGATGTCGGGATTCTTCGTGTGGCCTTGCGGTTCGAATCGCATGTGGCTGAACTTGCGAACGTAATCCTCCATCGGCACGCCGTACTGCAGGCTCATCGAGACGGCCGTGCCGAAGGCGTCCATCAGACCGCCGATGGTGCTCCCTTCCTTGGCCATCGTGAGGAAAAGCTCGCCGGGGCGGCCGTCGGGGTAGAGGCCGACGGTGATGTAGCCTTCGTGGCCAGCCACGTTGAACTTGTGAGTGACCGACTGACGGGTGTCGGGCAGGCGTTCGCGACGGGGCTTGGCGGCCGCGGCGGCGTCCTTGCTCTTTTGCTTGTCGGCTTCGGTGCCGGTGTTCAGCGGTTGGCTTTCCTTCGAACCGTCGCGGTAGATGGCGAGGGCCTTGAGGCCGAGACGCCAGCCGTCGAAGTAGGCCTGAGCGATGTCTTCGGTCGTCGTGTCGCGGGGCATGTTGACCGTCTTGCTGATGGCGCCCGACAGGAAGGGCTGGGCGGCGGCCATCATCGTGACGTGGGCTTGCCAGGCGATGCTGCGCGTGCCGTTGCGCGGCGTGAACGCACAGTCGAAGATCGAGAGATGCTCGGGCTTCAGGTCGGCGGCGCCTTCGATCGTGTCTTCCTTGTTGATGAAGTCGATGATCGAGTCGATCTCGGGTTGCTCGTAGCCGATGGTGGCGAGAGCGGCCGGAACGGTTTGATTGACGATCTTCAACATGCCGCCGCCAGCGAGCTGCTTGTACTTCACCAGGGCGATGTCGGGTTCGATGCCGGTGGTGTCGCAGTCCATCATGAAGCTGATGGTGCCGGTGGGGGCGAGGACCGTGGCCTGAGCGTTGCGGAAGCCGTGGACGGCGCCGGCGGCGACGACCTCGTCCCAGACCTGCCGCGAGGCGTCGCGGAGGTACTCGGGGCACTCGGGCTTGATGTGCTCGGTCGCGGCGCGGTGCATTTCCATGACGCGGAGCATCGGCTCGCGGTTGAGTTCGAAGCCGTCGAACGTGCCGACCGCTTCGGCGAGTTCAGCGCTCGTCAGGTTGGCGGCGCCGTGGAGCAGGGCCGTCATGGCGCCGCAGACGCCGCGGCCTGCTTCGCTGTCGTAGGCCATACCGCCGGCCATCAGCAAGCTGCCGAGGTTCGAGTAGCCGAGGCCGAGCGGACGGAAGGCGTGGCTATTGCGAGCGATGTCTTGCGTCGGGTAGCTGGCGTGATCGACCAGAATTTCCTGGGCGATGAAGTAGAGCCGGCAGGCGGCGCGGAAGCCGTTCGGATCGAACGTGCCGTCGGCCTGGCGGAACTTCATCAGGTTGATGCTGGCCAGGTTGCAGGCCGTGTCGTCGAGGAACATGTACTCGCTGCACGGATTGCTGGCGTTGATGCGGCCGCTGTTGGGGCAGGTGTGCCAGTCGTTGATCGTCGTGTCGTACTGGACGCCGGGATCGCCGCAGTGCCACGCACAATCGGCCATGCGGTTCAGGACGTCGCGAGCCTGGTAGGTGGGGCCGGCCTTCTTGGGGTCGGTGACCCAGCGGGTGGTCCACTCGGCGTTCTTCTCGACGGCTTGCATGAAGTCGTTGGTGAGGCGAACCGAGAGGTTGGCGTTCTGGAACATGATCGAACTGTAGGCTTCGCCGTTGAAGTTCGACTCGTAGCCCCCCTTTTCGATCAGGACGCGCGCCTTTTGCTCTTCCTTCCACTTGCACTCGATGAATTCCATCACGTCGGGATGCCAGACCTTGATCGACTGCATCTTGGCGGCGCGACGGGTCTTGCCGCCCGACTTCACCACCGCAGCGACCTGGTCGTAGACCCGCATGAAGGAGAGGGGGCCCGAAGGCTTGCCGCCGCCGGCGAGCTTCTCGCGGTGCGAACGGAGGGTCGAGAGGTCGGTGCCGGTGCCGCTGCCGAACTTGAACAACATGGCCTCGCTGCGCGCGAGCTCCATGATGTCTTCCATGTTGTCGGCGACGTGCTGGATGAAGCAGGCCGAGCCTTGGGGGAACTCGTAGGGATTCTCCGGCTGGATGACGGTGCGCGTCTGCGCGTCCCAGCGCCAGTTGCACTTGGCGCCGGTGACGCCGTACTGGTGGTAGAGGCCGACGTTGAACCAGACGGGCGAGTTGAAGGCGCCATGCTGGTGGAGGCAGAGCCACGAGAGGTCGCGGTAGAAGCGCTCGCCATCTTCGGCCGAGGCGAAGTAACCGTCCTGGAGGCCCCAGTCGGTGATCGTACGGACGACGCGGTGGATCAGCTGGCGGACGCTGTATTCGCGTTGGTCGGTGCCGACTTCGCCGTAGAAGTATTTGCTGCAGATGACGTTGGTGGCGAGCTGCGACCAGAACGAGGGGACCTCGCAGTTGGTCTGCTCGAACAAGACTTCGCCGTTTTCGCCTTTGATGGCGGCGCTGCGGACTTCCCAGTTGACGGTGTCGAAGACGTCAGCGACGTCGACAGGGCAGAACTGGGCGTCGACTTTGAGTCGGCCGTGGAAGCGCTTCGCGCCGCCGCGAGCGGAGCTAGCGGGACGGGATGAGGAACGCGCAGCGAGCGAAGCGTCGGCCGTGGCCATAACAAACCTCCTGTTTCAATTCGGTCAGAAGGGCATCCTACCATTGTGTACAGAAGTACACTACCCTGCAATCGATCGGCATCGTCGCCGGTCGACCGTAGTACTCTCGTACTACATTTTGGGGAGTTGCTATGATAAACCCCGCAAAAGGGCGGGGAGGATCAGCAAATTATACTATATATGGTGTCCGATGCCCGTTTGGACACCATATCCAGCGGAAGTGAGGGCCCGATCTTACACCTTCGGCGGATGCCGTCAAACAACAGTTGGTATTTTTCGTAAGGTGCTATCACACAATGGGTTGTGGCATGTGTGAAGCTGGGGCTTTGGCCCCATGAAGGGAATGTGAAGGCGTGTAAACCATTATACGCTTGAGAGTTGCGGAAAACTGGCGTGAAAGGTGACGGTGACGGCTGATTTGGAGCGGCAGTTTCACTAAACCGCGCGATGGCGGGGTGGGGGGCTTGCCTGAGGTGCGCAGACCGCCAAATCTTCCAAACCCCGGGGGCGGTCTGGTCACTCTCGCTATGGCGGCCAACCGGCGATACGCTACGCCGCCGCTTGCCTCTTGGTCCCGGTCAACTCTTCTCCGTCTCCCTACGCCGCCATGCTTTTTCGGTTGGTCATGCTGCCGATGCTTGCCGTTGCGCTGGGGTGCGGCGGTTCGCGCTGGGCGCGCGAAGATTCCGACTACGCGGCGAAGTATCCCAACCACACGGACAACGTGGCGAAGATGGCAAAACAAGCCGTCGACGCGCGGCACGTCACTGGCAAGGGTGGGCCATATGCAGGGATGTCAGGGGTTGGCGATCCGTTTGCAATGGGTGGAGAGGCAGGTTGGTTTCAATACCCGACCTCGTATCTTGAGTGGCATGGCGGTTTGGCGGGATTGCTGTACGAGGGCAACACTTCAGCCACCATCGGCGTAACGGGCGGGGCGCGAGTGCAGACGCCGTCGCGTCTCGCCCCGTTCATGGGGATTGGCGCTTACGGCGGAGTGACGCCGTACAATCTTCACGATGACGACGGGTTTGACGACGACGGCAATGGATTGGTTGACGACTTCGGGGAAGAGACCAACGACCATGTGTTGGCGATCTATCCGGAAGCCGGCGTTCACTTCTGGCTGACGCCGGAGTGGCGGATAACGGCCTCCACGAGTTATTGGGTTGCCGTGACTGATGAGGTTGACGGCTTCTGGATGTGGAATCTTTCGTTGGCGCGGCTGACGGATCCGGGCGGACCCACGAGTCAACTGGGACTCGCGACGGCGGCCCGCGAACGTGGTTGGGATCCGGGAGAGGGAGCCAACCTCGCCGAGTATGACGAGATGCAGGTCGAGATACCGGCGACAAGTGTATCGGCTGCTGAATCGGCTTCTGGCGTGGAGGAAGAGGCCGCAAGCGAACGATGCAACTCTTTCAGAGTTGATGATTCGTGTGGGTGAGGTTACCCGGGGTAGATCGCGTTGCGATCAACCCCGGGCTGGATGATTGAACCCCATTGGGGTTCGGGAAGGGCTGCGGTGAATCGACGGGGCATTCGCAGCGGAGCGAAAGGGAACCGTAGCGGAGCGAAGGGGCGCTCGTCGCGGAGTGAACGCTGAAAGCGTTCTAGCTGTCAGCCGTGGGTTGATCGCAACGCGAACTACCCACGGAAAGGTAAACGCAGGGAACATCAGCTCTGAAAGAGTTGCATCAGGCGGCGGCGAAGAGACATTGCTCACACTGCGAGGTACCATGCACCGATGCGAGTTCCCCGCCGATTTCGTTTGACGACGCTGCTGGTCGCCTTGTCGGCGGCGGCGTTTGCGGCGGGAGGGGCTCGCATTTGGTACGAGGTGCAGATCGCGCCGCAACGCGCCGATGAGGCGGCGCTGGCGTCGCCGGAGTTTCGCGGCGTTGCGGCACGTTGGAGCGGCGCTCCGAACGAATGGCTGAATCTGCATCGCCGCGTGGTTCATGTTTGGTTTGACGAGGCGGCGGACTTTGATGGGGCTGCCAAGCGGATCGGAGAGCTGACGGCGGTGGAGTCAGTGCAGGTCTTGGGGCGGCAAATTGTGCCGCATGCGGCGGCGTTTCAGCGTGGTGAGTCTGACGCCGTGATTGAGGCTTGGCGGCGCCATCCGACGTTGCGGCAGGTGTTGGTGGATGCATCGGTGCGCGGGGCGCCGTTGGGGGATGAAGTGCAACTTTACGATCATGACGATTTGAAGCTGCTTAAGCAGGCGCTGCCTGGGGTGAAGATTGTGTGGATGGAGGTTCACTGAAGGGGGCTGTCGGCTGTCAGCTCTCGGCTATCGGCCAGAAGTCGCTGTTTCGGGGAAGCGGCGCGAACTTGCGGACGCCGCCCGTGTCTTTCCCCGCATGAGCACTACCGACTATCGCTGGAATCAATCGCAGGCGGCCGTCGATTACGACGCCGCGGCGCCGGTTATCCATCCGCAGTACGTAGCCGTACAGGAAGGAGTGCTGGCGGCGCTGCCGTTCGCAGTTGAGCAAGCGTTTCGGCTGGTCGACATGGGCGGCGGTTCGGGGCGCTTGGTCGAGCGCGTGCTTGAGCACTTTCCCCGCGCGACCGCCGTGGTGATGGATCAGTCGGAACCGTTCTTGGGGGTCGCGCAGCAGCGGCTCGCGCGATTTGGCGCGCGGAAGGCGTGACACGCATAGCCCCGACCTAGCTAGGTCGGGGCTATTCCTAGCTAGGTCGGGGCTATTCGACATCACACTTGCGAGTAGTCGGTCGGCGCTAGGAACAGCTTCGTGATCGTCGGCATGGTGTCGGCGTACTTCGGATCGTCGCGCATCCGAATGAAGTCTGGAGATTCGAGAAACGTCTTCCAGCCCTTCTCGTTCGTCGCCATGTCTGGCGCGGCGAGCATGTACTTCAGGTTCGGCTGGTTGTCGCCGATGAGCGTTTCGCCGAAGAAGACATTTTCGAAGCCGCACTTCGGGAAGATGTCGCACTCGCCGTCGTTGAACATCGCGACCTTGGCTTGGGCGCGGTCGTCGTTGTGATTCTCGTAGGTCCGCAATTCTAAGACACGCGGTTTCTGCGCCGGCGGGGTGATCTTAGGCGCTGCGCTGAAGGCGAGCATCAACGAGCTGTCGATACGATCGTAGGCGGGCGACTCACGCTTGGCGGTGCGAAAGTCCGCGGTGGCCTGCAGATACTCGGCGTCGGCTTCGAGCGCTTCACGCGCGGCGGCGAACGCGGCGGGGTTTGGGTAGACGAGGAGGACGTGGATCGAAGGGCCGGCTTCGGGGCCGATTTCGGTGAAGGTGCCGACGGGGCCAAGGCCGAGGCGCTTCCAGGCGGGGAGGGCGGCCGACTTCAGATAGTCGTGGAGGGCGGGTTGCTGGGCCTTGTCCTTCAAGCGGTAAGTCCGCCATTCGTAGAGTTCGCGGTCAGCCGTGGCGGGCGCTGCGGCGTGGGCGGAGGACGAAGATGTCGCTAAGCCGCAAGCGGCGATCGAGGCGGCGGCGGAGGTTTGGAGCGAGGCTTGGAGGAAATCGCGGCGTTTCATGAGAAGTATTCCTATGGCTGTTACGAAGGTGGTCGGGGGCCAAGGTTTTGTCTGGTATAATCTAACAGAGGACCTTTTCCATGGGGACCGGCATTCCATGACTGCACAAGACATCTATTCGGCGACGGTGACTTCACTGCCGCCAGAGGAACAGCTCCGTCTGGCGAGCTTAATTCTGAACGGGCTCTCTGGTTCCAGCGAAACGATCGACTACAGCGACTCTTGGTCAGATGAAGATCTTCGAGACTTGACTGCATTCTCCGTCGATCACGCGAGCAAAACCATCGATAAGAGGTAAGTCGCTTGGCACAACCGGGGGATATCGTCGTCGTCGACTTTCCTGGAGTACAGGGAATCAAACGACGTTCGGCGATGGTTGTCACGTCTGACCAATACCATCGGTTACGTCCGGATGTGATCGTCGGCGTGATCACAAGCCAGCTGCCGTCGAATCTTAATCCAACGGATCATGTGTTGGCAGATTGGAAGTCGGCCGGTCTCGCCAAGCCGTCCGTGTTCCGTGTTTTCTTGGCGACTCTCCCGAAGAAATCGATTGTCTCCACGATTGGTAGAGCTTCTGCTGCCGATTGGGCGGCAGTACAGGCCTGCGTGCGGGTTGGCCTTGCGATCTAGTCGCGCTTTGCCCGAGAAGTTGCGACGGGACTAGCAGGGGCTGTGTCCCGCATGGCTCATGCGGCGCTGTGTTTCCCCGCTTTGCCGCCCGCAGACTCGGCTCTGGCGCCGAACGCCGCGTGGGGCGCCGCGACTGGATTGCCGTGCTGGTCGCGGAGGAAGCGGACGCGCATTTCGCGCGGCGGAGAGGAGACTTCGATCCCGCTCGCGCGGAACTTGCGGTCGATCGTCGAGTAGAGCTGATGGATCGTCGCCCCGCGGTGCTCCAGCGTCGGCAGGAAGCAGTGGAGGGCGAGCTTGAGACCGGCGTCGGTGATCCCCTCGAAGCCGGCGCTCGGCGCCGGCTCGCTGAGGATGTGGTATTGCTCGCGGGCCGCTTCCAGCAGCAGTTCGCATGCCTGATCGGTATCGGCGCCGTGCGACAGGTAGAGGAGAATCTCGATCCGATTCATTTGATCCGACAGCGTCCAGTTCAGCAGGCGGCCGGTCACCAGGTCTTTGTTGGGAACAATGTACTCCTTGCGATCCCAATCGATGATCGTGGTGGCGCGCATGCGGATGCGATTGACGACGCCGCTTTTATCGCCGAGGGTCACGATGTCGCCGACGCGGATGGGACGTTCGAAGAGCAAGATGATGCCCGAAACGAAGTTGGCGAAGATTTCCTGCAAACCGAAGCCGAGCCCGACGCTCATCGCGGCGACGAGCCATTGGATTTTGCTCCAATCGCCGTTGAGGCATTGGAACGCGATGATCAAGCCCAGCGCGGTCAGGAGATAACGCGAGATGCTCGTGAAGGCGTAGCGGGCGCCGCTGTCGAGCGGCAAATGTTGCAAGATCACCAGCTCGAGCAACGCGGGGATGTCGCGGACCGAAACGTAGGTCACGGTTAGCGCGATGAGAAACGATGCTAGATGGCCCCACGTCAGTTCTTTGGCGCCGGGGAGGTTGTGTCCCGCGGGATAGGCGAGGGCCGGGAGAATGGCGCCCCAGATCAGCACGAGGCCGACGGCGGTGGTAAAGCCGAGGAAGGTACGGACGAGCGTTTGGGTTTGCTCGCTGAGAGCGGCGAGGTCGACGGTGTCGTCGGCAAGCTCGGGCGTCGGGGGCGCGGCGGAGTCGGTTTCGACGGCGGCGAGGATCTGGGCCCGGCGCTGCTTAGCTTGTTCACGCGCGAGGCGGCGACGATTCACTAGCAACCAACGACGGGTGATGCCGCCGAGGGTCAGCACGGCGAGCATCATCGCGACGGTTTGCAGGATGCGCAGGGCCGACTGCTGAGCGGTGTAGTAGTAACCGACGGCGGCCAGCACGGCGAGAATCGCCGGCAGCGCCGTGACGGCGGGGCGCCAAGTGATTTGCAACGGCTTCAACCACCCGCCGCCGATGAGGACGATCTGGCGGAAAGGGGAGTTCTTGGCGAGCAAGATGCGGTGGAGGAACTTGGCGAGCAACAGCATTACGACGATGAACAACGCGCGGCCGAGTGACGGGCTCCAGTGCGACGAAGTCGTCGTCGGCTCCTGTTGCTGCGTCTCAAGTCCCACCAGCCAGAGGACGAGCGGCAGGCCGAGGATCGCGAGCCATTGCATCCGCCGGCGCAAGTGGTGGAGGCAAGCCTCCGACCAATCGAAATGGGCGTCTGCCAAGCCGCCGCGGCGGCAGAGGTGGCGGGTTAGTTCGATCAACAGCAGGCAGACGGCGGTGAAGCGGGTGGCCACGCTGAGCGAGCGGACGAACTCCGATGAGTTGAGGCTATCCATCGTCCAGCCGAGGAAGGCGAGCAGCGTCGGCCAGGGGAGGGCGATGACGATCGTGAGCCAGAGGGCGTCGAACGTGGGGCGGAGGCGGACGCAACTGCGCTTCGCGGCTTCTTCGCCGAGTTCGCGCAGGCGACGCCGCGCGGGACGCTGCGCGACGAGGAGAACGACAATGCCGAGGATGAAGAGCGCGAATTGGCCCGGCTTTTGGTTGGCGGACTGAGTGACGGCGTGGCCAGCGTCGTTCCAACTCGCAGGGGCGAGGCTCCAGCGGACGGCGTCGATCATCGGAGCGAAATCTGCCTGCGACAGCGGCGCGCCGCTTCGAATCCACAAGACTCGTTCGGCAATGAACGCGGAGTAGCGCTCGGTCATGGCGATCAGCTGCGATTCGCTACTGTGGAGCGTCGCCAAATTAGTCGAATAGTCGGTGTAGTTGTTGACGAGCTGATTGAGAATATCGCGTTTGGCTTCGAGCAACTTCCGAATCTCGGCGCGAGTTTCGTCGCTCAGATCGCCCGATTGCGCGGCCAGCTGGTCGGCTAGCTCGTTGACGTTCGCCAACTCCGACTGTTGATCGCTGAGATCGTAGATTTGCAACAGTACCGTCGCACGCTCTGCTTCGCGCAGGGCACTGTTGCGTCGCAGGGCCCGCAGGCTCGGCAGCTTTGACTGTTGCTCGCGAAGCAACTGTCCGTTGACTGCCGAGAGCTCGTCGACTTTGTCTTGTTCTTCCGCTTTGTTGAATTGGGTTTCGAGGGCGCGAAGTTCGGACTCGACGGCCTTCGCCTGCTTGCTGGCGGCGTTCATGTCGGCGACGACTTTGGTCCGCAGTTCGGCCAGCTCCTTGTTCTCGGTGGCGAGCGTGCTGATCGCCTGCGGGCAAGCCTTGGCCGTGGCGGCTTCGGCGACGGCGACGGCGACGGCGGCTTGGCTCGCCGCTTCTTCCTCGCGGCGACGATTGATCTCCTCGGTGAGCATCGCGAGCCGCTTTTCCTTGTGGGGAACGTAGCGGGCGAAGTAATCGCGACGGAGTTTGATCAGTTGGGCGCCGTCTTGATAAAGTCGCTGTTCGCGATTGAGCGCTTGGCCGGTGGCAACGAGCGACGCCTTGGCCTGCGTCAGCGAGGCGCGACGCGAGATCGTGACGATGTCGCTCACTTCTTCGCCGCCGAGCGATTCGAGTTCGCCGTCGACCTGCTTGAGGCGTTGCTGGGTGTCGGCGATCTGTTTCGGGAGTTCCGACATGCGCTGGGCGCGCCGCTTTGGTTCAGCGATCATGGCCGCCAGATCGACGCGATACTTTGCCAGCGCGGTTTCGGTAGTTGTGCCGCGACCTTCGACCTTCGCGAGCGGCTCGCCGGAGACGTCTTCGTAGGGGGGGAGTGGTTTGGCGAGTCGGGCGTCGTAGCTTGCCGTTTCGACGGGGAGGGCGTCGAGTTGCTGCTGGTAGCCCTGGGCGGCGGCGACTTGCTGCAGGGCGACGTCGAACGACTCGATCGCTTGCTGATAGTAGGCGACCGCCTTGGCTTTGTCGTCCTCATTGAGGCCGGCGGCGTCGAGCGACTTGAGGCGTTGCTCGAGGTCTTCCTTCGTTTTGGGATCGAGGACCTGGAGGAGATCTTCGGGGGCTTTCTTTTCTTCGTCGCTGGCGTCGGTCGGAGCGTCGACAGGCGAGGCAACGGCGGCAGTTGCCTCCGGGGTAGGAGGCGCGACGGCTTCGGCTGACGGCGGCGCGGGAACTTCGGCAGGAGTGGCGGAAGCTGGTGGCGTTGCCGCAGGAGGCGTCGCTGGCGCGGGCGCTGGAGTCTGCGGCAACGCTGCTGGGGCGCTGGCGACCCTCACCGGCGGGGAAGTCGTTGGCTTGGCTGCAACGCGCGCGGCGGCGTTTGGCTGGGCCGACGCGAACTCCGCCGACTGGAGAGTCCAGGCGAGCGTCGAGAGAACTACCAGCGTGCGGGCAATGCGAACCATAGCGTGCCATCCTTGGCGTCTCGGGCGCGCGGGCCCTGGGGATTCGAGTGCGCGGCATCCTGCGCGCGGCGGGACATTGTTATAGTCGCTGGGGGGAAAACGACAAACCTCGCTGGCGGGGCTGGGGTGCTAGCGTTTTTAGTGGGCAGTGGGCAGTGGGCAGTGGGCAGTCCGGCTAATCGCGGAGCGGAGAGCTTGGCTGCTGGGGCCGGGACGTGACCTATAGTTGGGCGTGGCGCGAATCTTTCGCTCGCGCCGAATGCGAGGATGGCTGCGATGGCGATGAGTCGAAATACGAAGTTGGCGATTGGCGTCATCGTGGGCGTAGCGGCGCTAGCCGTCGTCGGGGGGCTGGTGTTTCGCGGCGAGTACGCCACGACGCAAGGCGCCACGCGGTCGTTCAGGATCGACGACAATTTTACCGGCGTCCGGAAGGTGCTGGTACGCACCGACTCGGCCAAGCAGATCGTCGCGATGGGGGGCGGCAGCACGTTCATCAGCCAAGACTGGCAGACCGTCGGCGGCGATGCTGGCCCGCTGCGTGAGCTTATCGAAGATCCGAACTGGCGGCTCGAACTGCACGGCACGCTCAAGGTGCTGACGAAAGACGAATATATTGGCGAGCATGAGATCAGTCTCGATCAGCGCGTGGTGATCACGCCCGACTCGCTGGTGTCGGAGGTGCATCTCAAGGAACCGACGGCGCGGCTGAAGAAGTACGACATGACGACGAAGTTCAACCGCGATCCGCAGAGCGGCAATACGGTGGTTGATCTGTCGCTGACGCAGGAAATTCTGACCGATGCGCCGTGGTTCGCGCATGGCATCGCCAACCGGCGGGTGCTGGCGTCGGTCGAGCAGACGCTGGCGAACCAGGAGGCGGCGATTCGGAAGGTGATCGCCGACAACATCGCCGACGTGCCGCTGTTTCCGCTGCGGTAAGTTTGCCGTACTTCTGTTTGCTGTGCGGATCGTGGGGTTGTTTTTTACCACGAAACAGACGAAATGACGCGAAAGAGATGCGACGAAGAGCTCACCGCTGATGAATACAGCAGCCCGCGAATCACGCGAATTGACGCGAATGAAATACCGATCAGTTCCCATTCGCGAAAATTAGCGTCATTCGCGGGCAATTTATTCGTCTGTTTCGTGGTCAATCTCCCCGCATTTAAAAAAAGTCGCCGGAGCCCAGCAATTGGGCTCCGGCGAGCATTGAAACCTGTAGCCTGTAGCCAGCAGTCTCTTTTACTTCCGGCGGGTGTAGGTGATTTCCATCATCTTCCACCACTCGCCTTCTTTGCCTTCGACCGGCATCATAATCTCGAAGACCTTTTCGTCGTCGCTTTCGTAACGAGTGACCATCTTGCTGGTCGAGGGCTTGCCAGTCGCCAAGTCGACGCCGGTGGCGATCATCGTCGAGGTGGCCGTCTTTTCGTCGTAGGTCCCTTCCATCGTTTGCAGGTAAGGGCTCATCGTGTCGATCCAGGCGCCGACGTACTTTTTCTTTTGCGGGTCGTAGCCGAGCTGCGAGTGGCCGCTGAACTTCATGCCGCCGAAGTCGCCTTCGAAGTCGCTGAGGAGCCAGAGCTTGCCGAGCATCTTGTTGGTTTCCACCCCCTTGCTGGCCATCGGTTCGGCGTCGGCGGTCTGCCACAATTTTACTTCAGCATCCCAGACGCCAACTTCTGATTCGAGATGTTTGTGTTCGGGAGTCGGCGGCATCTGGGCCTGGGCATTCAGCGCGGGGAGGGCGGCGGCGAGCAGCGCGGCGCCGAGGATAAAGCGAGCGAACAAACGACGCATGATTGAAGCTCCGAGGGGTGAGGTGACTGATTGCAGACGAGCGAGGAACGATTATCGCGTCATCGCGGCAACGTGACAATCATTCTTCAGTTTGACATGCAGAAAGCGTGAAGAAATACGGGGAGATTAACCACGAAACAGACGAAAAGGACGAAAAAAGAAAAATGCGAAGAATTAACCGCGATGAACGCCGATGGGTCGCGGATCGACGCAGATTGGACTGCCTTTGATCCGCGATCATCTGCGTTGATCAGCGTTCATCCGCGGTTAATTCTTTCTTCCTCGCATTCCTTTCGTTCTTTTCGTGTGTTTCGTGGTTTATCCGCATTTCTTGCCCCTGAACCGACGAACCATCAGAAACGGCAGTGCTGGCGCCGGCGGGTTGGCGGGATTGACGCTCCCGGGGGCGATTTCTATTCTCGTGGCCGCGCGGGCTCAGGAGGAGCCGCGTTTGCTAGCTAAACCAACTGACGTCCTACTGCAGGAAGCAGCACGCCGATGACAACCGCCGCCGAACCGACCGTCGTCCCGCCTGTCCCGATGCTCGACATCAATCGCCAGAACGGACCATTGCTGGCCGAGATGGAACGGGCGATCGCTGAGATTGGCCGCACCGGGGCCTTCCTGCATGGCCCCGCCAGCAAGGCGTTTGAAGAAGCGCTTGCCAAATACAGCCACGTCGAGCATGCGATCGGTTGCGCTTCGGGGAGCGACGCACTGCTGCTGTCGCTGATGGCGCTCGACATCGGCGCCGGCGATGAAGTGATCGTGCCAAGCTTTACGTTTTTCGCCACCGCCAGCGCCGTCTGGCGACTCGGCGCCAAGCCGGTCTTTGCGGATCTAATCCCGGAGACGTTTAACATTGATCCGGCCGATGTCGCCCGCAAGGTGACGAAACGGACGAAGGCGATCATTCCGGTCCACCTCTTCGGCCAGTGCGCCGACATGGATGGCCTCCGCGCGGCCGCGCCAGACGTGCCGATCATCGAGGACGCGGCCCAAGCGATTGGCGCCGAGTATCGGGGCCAGAAAGCGGGCTCGATGGGGCTGCTCGGTTGTCTCTCGTTCTACCCCACCAAGAATCTCGGCGGCTGGGGCGACGGCGGACTCATCACGACCAACGACGCGACGCTGGCCGCGAAGCTGCGGGTGTTGCGAGACCATGGACAGAATCCTCGTTACCACCACAGTCTCGTCGGCGTTTGCAGCCGGCTCGATTCGATTCAAGCGGCCGTGCTCCATGTGAAGCTGGCCCATCTCGACGACTGGGCGGCGGGACGCGAGCAAAACGCGCGGCGCTACGCAGCGCAGTTCGCGCGGCTCGGGATCGATCGCCAACTCGGCTTGCCAGAGGTGGCCGAAGGATGCGCGACGGTCTGGAACCAGTTCACGATTCGCGTTCCCGGCGGTCGCCGCGACGCGCTGCAGCATTATCTCAGCGAGCGGAAGATCGGCTCGGCGATCTATTACCCGATCCCGCTCCACTTGCAGAAGTGCTTTGAGGCGCTCGGCTGTCAGCGGGGAAGCTTGCCGGAGAGCGAGCGGGCGGCGGAGGAAGTTCTCAGTTTGCCAATCTTCCCGGAGATGACCCGCGAGGAGCAAGATCGGGTCATCGGCGCGCTGGCCGAATTCTGCGGCGTGGCGGGCGGGTCGGCGAAGCGGGCTGCATAAGAATACGGGAACAAACCACCAAGTCACGAAGGCACGAGTCACACAGGCACGAGGAAGTCACCAAGAGTGATTTCTTCGTGCCTTTCTTTGCGTCTTGGGCCTTTGGTGGTTAGTCTCTTCCGCGCCTGCTCAGTCGACTTCCTTAAACCGCTTGAAGTCGGCCGCGCGGCCGCTGGGGCGGAGCGTGCCGAGGCAGCCGAGGACGATGCAGAGGAGGAGGAGGGCCCAGGCCATGGAAGTTCCGGTGTTCGTGAGTTGCTAATGGGGAGGCGCTGGGCGCTAGTTAAGTCAGTGCGACGCTGGTTTCTAGACTAATCCGAAACGAGCTGAGGGGCAATTGGCCCCATTTTCCCGGCCGGGAACTGCCACTTTGGTTTGATTGAACCGCCAAGGAAAGGAAATCTAACCACGACGACACGGCGAGCACGACGAAAGCAATGCAAAACCAGGAACCGCCGATGGACGCAGATGAACGCCAATAAATCTTATCTGCGTCCATTCGCGTTCATCGGCAGTTCCTTAGTTCCTCTAAATCTTTCTTCCGTCGTGTCCGTTGTGCCGTCGTGGTAAATCCTTCCCCGCATTTCTTGGCGCTCTTGGCGTCCTTGGCGGTTGATCCTTTTCTCTTCTGAATCTTCGCCCATTCGCACTCAGGCGGTGATTGTTTCGACGGGACGGGGAAGCAACTCATCAAACGGCACCGCCGCCTGGCGGAAGAGGGAGGCGGGCATCGACACCGTTTCCCATTTCGGCGAGAGGGGGCGGGCGAAGCGGATGTAGTCGGCGGCCCGGACGGCGAGCATCGCGTAGCGCTGGCCGCGGAACCAGAAGAGGTCGTCGGGCGGCACTGGCGAGCGGTCGCCGATGACGTGGAAGATGAAGCCGAAGAGGGCGAGACTGCCGGAGCCGAGCTGCTCCTGCCAACGGGCGAGCGAGCGGAGGTCGTCCCAGGTCGACCAGTTCCGCCAGTATTGGGGATGGCTCACCCCGCTGGGGAAGCGACGCCCTTTCACGTCGACGAGCAGCGTGACGCCGTCGGCGGGGGAGACGAGGAAGTCGACGTTTTTTAAGGAGCCGGCGGCGATCCGGCTGCGACGGGCTTCGTCGACGGCGACGTAAGCAATTTGCCTCGCTTGAAGGTAAGCCTCGAAGGCGGCTTCGTAATGATTGTCGCGATTGGCCATTTTGGGAACTGATTTCTCGCAAAGGCGCGAAGGCGCAAAGGGATACGCAAAGAAGAGATACTCTTCGCTGCTTGCCTTCTTTGTGGCTCTGCGACTCTACGTGAGATCTATTTGAATAAGTCTCTCGCAGAGGCGCGGAGACGCAGAGAGGGGTAACAAAGCCAGTCTAAGGAGGAGTGAGTGAACGGGCGCGTGAGAATGCAAAAAGGGAGCAGAAAATCTCTGAGAACTCCACCGCCATTGCGAACTTATTGTCGGGTTTATGCGCCAATTACTGGACTGAAGTAAGTTCCCGTTCTTGCTCCCTCTCTTCTTTGCGTATTTCTTTGCGCCTCTGCGCCTTTGCGAGAGACATATTTTAAGACAGCTCTCACGCAGAGACGCGGAGGCGCAGAGAGGAAATTCGAGAGAAGATCAGTCGCCTAAGAGAGGCTGCAGGGCGGCGAGGAGGGGAGCGGCGTCGGCGCCGTTGTAGGGGACCGTCGTGCTCGTGGCGGCTTTGAGGTCTTTGACTTGGCACTCGCCGGCGGCGAATTCGGTTTCGCCGATGATGATCGCCGCCTTAAAACCTTGTTTGTCGGCGTACTGGAGTTGTTTGCCCAGTTTTTTCGCTTCGGGATAAACCTCGACGCCGACGCCGGCGGCTCGCAGCTGCGCCGCGAGCATGAGATAGTCGTTGCGGCGGGCGGCGTCGAACATGCAGATAAGGACTGGCGCCGGGGTCTTAGCGGTGGGGAGCCGGCCGAGTTTTTCGAGGGCGGCGAGGAGCCGATCGAGGCCGAGCGAGGCGCCGACGCCTGGCAGCTTTTGGTTCGTGTAGAGGCCGGCGAGGTTGTCGTAGCGGCCGCCGCTGGCGACGCTGCCGATCTCGGGAAGGTCGCCCAAGATTGTTTCGACGACGATGCCGGTGTAATAGTCGAGGCCGCGGGCGATCGACGGGTCGAGTTGGATCCGGCCGGCCGGAACGCCGGCGGCGATCGTGGCGGCGACCAGTTCGCGTAGTTCGGCGACGCCGCGCTCACCCGTGGCGTTGCCGGCGACGAGCGGAGTGAGTTGCTGGAGGATCGACTCGTTGTCGCCGGTGAGCGACGCCATCGCGATCAGTTGGTCGCACTGGGCGTCGGTCGTCTCGGCCGTGCGGGCGAGTTCTTCGCGGACCCCCTTCTCGCCGATCTTGGCGAGCTTGTCGAGCGCGCGCAGCACGGCCGCCGAGCGATCGGCGACGCCGAGCTTTTCGAGCATCCCGTTCAGCACGGCGCGGTGGTTGACGCGGATCGAAAACTTGTCGATGCCGAGCGCCGTGAAGAGATCGTTGATGACGAGCGTCATCTCGATGTCGGCCGTGATCTCAGTGACGCCGATCGTATCGAAGTCGCACTGCATGAACTCGCGATAGCGGCCCGTCTGCGTGTTCTCGCCGCGCCAGACCGACGCGATGTGGTACCGCTTGAACGGCAGTCCGAGTTCCTGCTGGTGCTGGGCGACGAACCGGGCGAGCGGCACCGTGAGGTCGAACCGCAGGCCGACGTCGCGGCCGCCATGATCCTGGAATTTGTAGAGCTGCTTGTCGGTTTCGTCGCTCCCCTTGCCGGTGAGGATTTCCAAGTACTCGAGCGCCGGCGTGTCGATCGGACGAAAGCCGTAGCTGCGATAGACCCGCCGCGCGGTCTCGATGATCCACTCCCGCGGCATCATCGCCTCAGGGAGGTAATCGCGAAAACCTTTTAATGTGCGGGGCTGAATTAAGGCCATCGGGCGCGAGATCTCTTTCTTGCGATGCGAAGACTAACCACCAAGGCACAAAGACACTAAGGAAGCCACGAAGGGGGAGAAGTCCCTTTTCTTTCTTGGTGAAACCATTGTGCCTTCGTGTCTTGGTGGTTAAGTATTTCCTCAGCTCAACACAGCGAGCGGGTTTGGTTTGCGGCCGCGGATGCTTTGGCCTGGTTCTTGAATGACCGCTTCGGTGTATTCCCAGACTTGCTCGGGGGTCTCCAGGTAAAAGTCGTAGGTCCAGTCTTCGTCGTATTCGCAGTTGTCGGTGGTGTAGTCGCGGCAGATTTGGGGGCGGGTCTCGTAGATGCCGCAGCGGTTGTCGTGGCCGAGGTGTTTGCAGGTGGTGTGGACGAGCATGTACCAGTCCCCCTCTTCCTGGAACACGCTCGCCCGGTCGTGGAGGAGGAACCAGCGGATGAACTCGAATTCTTCGAAGGTTTCGGGCGTCTCCATTGGCAGGGCGAAGTAACGGCAACACTTGGCTGTGCAATATTCACAGAGCGATTCGCCGACCGGAAGGTTCTCGCGATTGATGCGGACGGCGCCGAAGGGGGTGGCGGTGGGGAGGGTCGTCATGTCGGAGTCTCACGCGGGTCTGCTTGGATTGAGGTGGGGGTAATTTAGCAGATTGCAGTGGGCAGTGGGCAGTGGGCAGTGAAGAGAGGAGGGGCGTGAGCCGGGGCGTCCTCGCCCCCGGGAGGTGCAGAGGGCGAGGAGCGACGGCGACAGCGGCCACTGACGACGGACTACTGATGAATTTAAAACGCCGGGGGCGGGACGCCCCGGCTCGCTCACGGCTTGCTAGGCTTTGATTTGCGCCAGAGTCTTAAGACTGATTCTTCGTCGATCGTGGCTTCGAGCTCGGCGGGCGTGAACCAGCGGACGGCGTGCGATTCGTCGCTCACCTGCGGGGCGAGGTCCCCCTCGGCGATGATCAGGAACCGCACGTCGTGATGCTCGTGGGCGTCTTCGATGAGGTTTCCCGCGGCGTCGTAACGGGCGGGGATGACGTGGACGTCGAGGTCGAGGGGCGTCGCATCGGGGCCCTCGGCGACGTGGCGGAGGTTCGGCAAGCCGGTCTCTTCGGTCGCTTCGCGCATGGCGACGTCGGCGGCGTCGGTTTGGCCGTCGGCGTGGCCCCCCGGTTGGAGCCAGCGATCGAGCTTGCGGTGATGGACCAGGAGGAAGCGATCGCGGGCCGGGGTGGTGATCCAGGCCGAGGCGGTGATGTGGCCGGGGCGGCAGGTCCGGTCGAAGCAGTCGGCGTGCGCGACGACGAGGTCGCGGATGCGCGCGGTCATCGCCGCTTCGCTCGGATGGCGTGCTTCGTAGCGATCGAGCAGTTTTAATATTGGTTGGCGGTGCACTGGATACTCACTGATGGCTGAGTCGATTGATTATTTGACAGGATAACAGGATCGATGGGATTTACTGGATGATGCAAAGGGCGAAGCGTCGACTGACAGCCTGCTTACGTCTCGCCTCACTTCTCATCCTGTCGATCCGTGAAAATCCTGTGATCCTGTCCAGTCTTTGATCGGCGTCGCCTACCACTCGAACGTGGCGTAACGGCTCGTCGCCAATTCATTCGTGCGTTCGCGGGGCCAATCGACCAACGGTTCGTTTGCGTTCCAGGCAGCAATCAGCGCGCTTTCGAGTGCCTTTCGCGTCGCTGGAAGATTCGTCACGAACTGGCGATGCCCGCGCTCGCCGCGGTAGGTGGGGCGGCGGGCTGGATCGGCGAGCCAATGCTCGATTCGTTCCAGTGGGAAATCGTACAGAATCGTGCCGTGATAGAGGAGGTGGCCGCGGCGGAGTCGCAGGCTGTTGCCGCTGAATTTTACCGGCGGATCGCCGGGATGCTCGGCGGGAATGGTGAGGTCGCTGGTGCCCTGGCGGGCGATGCCGGGGGCTAGCGGCGCGAGGGCCCGCTCGATCGTGCTGAGGACCAGTTCGTGAGCGCGGTCGACGCTGCGGAGTTCGGGGCGGCGCTCGGCGTCGAGCAGCACCGCGTACATCAGGCAGCCGGGGCCGGTGAGGATTGTGGCCCCGCCGCTGGGACGCCGCAGCACGGCGACATTGTCTTGACGGCATGATTCAGCGTGAACTTCGGCGACCTTTGATGAACGTCCCAGCACGACGAAAAACTCGGTCGGTTCCCAGAGTCGCAGGACTTCGCCCGGCAGCTGGCCCTCGACCGCGGCGTCGAGCAGTGCCTCGTCGAGCGCCAGGTTAGCGGCGGGCGTTTCGAGCGTCAGCGGGAGGTGGTACATTGGGCGGGGCTGTCGGCTATTAGCTATCGGCTGTCGGCCAGACCGTGAGGCCTTTTCGCAGGGTGCCACTGGCGTGTCGCCAGTGAGAAGTGGCGAGCGAGTACCCACTTCAGCACTGGCGACACGCCAGTGGCACCCGAATACGGCAACAGTGCTAGGCAATCTCTTCAGAAAACGTTCACTCGATGTCCTCCAGCATACCGCCTCAGAATGAGTTTTCGCAGGGCGTCGCCGATGCCGACAACCGCTACGCGCGGGCGCGGACCTCGTCGGATGAACTCCTGCCGCCGGTCGAGCCGCCGAGTGCGGGGTTCATCATTCAGCTCTTCGTGATCCCCGCGGTAATCGTGGCCGCGGTCGTGGCGGTCTGGTTCGTCATCGAGTCGCTGGCCCGCCGCGGGGAGCAAGACCCGGCGCAGATCGTGAAGGCGCTCCGCTCGAACAATCAGGCCCGGTTCCAGCAGGCGAAGGAGCTGGCCGACATGCTGCGGTTGCCGCAGCGTTATCCCGAGCTGAAGGTGAGCCACGACCTGTCGCACCAGATCGCGGCGTACGTCGACGAGATGGTTGAAGCGGGCCGGCCCGAAGACGCCGAAGTGACGATGCGGATTTTTCTGGTGACCGCGCTGGGCGAGTTCCAGGTCGACGATGGGTTGCCGGCGCTCCTCAACGCAGCGCAGAACGATCCGGAGCGCGACGTGCGACGGCGAGCGGTGAACGCCATTGCCGTGCTGGCCGGCGCCATGGCGAGCCTCAAGCCGCCGGAGCCGCTGGCGAGCGAAGAGCTCACCGACGCGCTGCTGAAGTTGGCCGACGATCAGGATGAGCTCGTCCGCTCGGAGACGACGTTTGCCATCGGCGTCGTCGCCGGCGGGCCCGACGCCGACCCGCGGCTGGCCGAGAAGCTCGCGGAACTGGCCGACGATCCGTACACCGACGCCCGTTTCAACGCGGCGGCGGCTCTCGCCCGGCTCGGCAATCCCGCAGCGCCGGCAGCGGTAGCGGAGATGTTCGACGTCGAGTCGCTCGCGTCGAGTCTCACCGGCGAGAAGGCGCTTACTCCCGAGGTAACGGCGAAATCGCTGGCGGCTCAAAAGGCCTTCAAGCGGAACATGATTCTGAGCAGTGCGCTGAAGTCGACGAACCTGCTGCTGGCGTCGCCAGCGCTGCCGGCAGAGAGCTTTGTGCCGCTGGAGTCGGCCCTGGAAGGTTTTCTGGGGTCGCTTGAAGAACTTCAGAAAACTGGCCCCGTACCCGACGAACTCGTCGACGAAGCGGAGCGTACTCACACACGGGTCAAAGCGCGGGCGGCCGGTAAGTAGGGTCGCGCCGCTCATGCCGGCAAAGCTTATCGATTGTGCCGGTTGTTGCGCATGGGGCGACGGTTTTCACCGTCGCGCGCACGACTTTCCCATTGAAGGGGTCGCGACCAACGGTTCCGATAGGAGTAGCGCTCCGCCGCTAGCCCAACCGTAAGGGCTGTCGCGCGTGACGCTTACTCCGCTGCTAGCAGAAATTTTCATGTGCAGCGATTTGCCTTGCGCCGGTTTGTCGCCAAGACTCTCGTAGAGGGGAAGACTTGTCGGCAGAGCGTGCGCGAGGAACGATCGCGCACGTCGCGGAAGATCTTCTTTTGGGCATTGTCGTTCGTTGGGGTAACTACGATGAAAGCTTTTCGTGACGCGCTCGCCGTAGCGCTGGCCGCCGTTGTTCCGCTGGCGTCGACGCCGCAAGTGGCTATGGCCAACTGCTGCGGCGAGACCTTCCGCCTGGAATGCCAGACGGTGTACGACGAACAACAGGTCACCGCCTACCGCATGGAGCAGGAGACGGTCTACGACGCGGTCCAGGTGACCCGCCGCGTGCCGGTGTGGGAGACGGAGCAGCGCGAACGTCGCTTCATCGTCTCGAAGCCGGTCACCGAAACGACGATGCGCGAAGAACGCTTCACCGTGCAGAAGCCTGTGTACGAAACCCAGATGCGCGACGCCAGCTACGACGTCGTCCGCACGGTCGCTGAGACGAGCGTCCGCGAAGAGCGGTTTGTCGTGCAGAAGCAGGTGATGGAGACCTCGGAACGCGAAGAGCAATTCACTGTGATGCGTCCGGTGGTCGAAACGATTCAACAAGAACGCCGCACGACCGTGATGCGTCCCGTGACGACGATGACGACCCAGGTCGTCGATCAGGGGTGCATGGTCAACCAGGTCACGATGTTCCAACCGGCGCCGACGCGTCGCGGGCTGACCTGGATGCCGGCGTCGCAGACGCTTGATCCGGTGACTGGCGCCGTGCTGGTGCAGCGGCCTGGCCTCACTTGGGCCTCCGTGACGCCCGCCCCGCAGGCCGTGGTGCAGCAAGTCTGGCGGCCGAATCTGGTTGCTCAGCAAGTGCCGGTGACGACCCTTTGCCCGCAGGATGTGGTCGAGCAGATTCCGGTTCAAGTCCAACGCCAAGTGGCTGAAACCTGCACCCGCAAGGTGCCGGTCCAGGTCTGCCGCATCGTGAACGAAGAACAAGTTCGCCAGGTGCCGGTCACGACTTACAAGCAAGTTGTCGAGCGGGTGCCGAAGCAGGTCGAAGTGAAGGTCTGCAAGATGGTGACCGAAGAGCATGTCCGCCAAGTGCCGGTGACGACCTGCAAGTGGGTCCAAGAGGAACGGATCGAGCCGATCCAGGTGCGGGTCTGCAAGATCGTCGAGCAACAAGAAACGGTTCAACAGCCGCGCGTCGTCTGCAAGAAGGTGCCAGTCACCTACACGGTTCGCGTTCCGCGGACCGTGGTGATGAAGGTGCCGATCGCGCAACCTTGCTGCGGTGGATAAGCTGTTGATAGGTTGATGGAATTGAAACTCAAACGCAGCCCCGACCAAGCTTGGTCGGGGCTGTTTTTGTTGGCACGCACTTTTTTTGTTGATGCGCAGCGCGTGCGTTGACAGTGTCGCGTGACTTGTCGAGACTTGGCCTTCTATGGCCGCCGACGACGTTGACGACACTCCGCCCGACACCGCCGATGCTGCGGTCCAGCGGCTCTACACGCCGGCAATGCTGGCGGAACTGCTCGGCGTGCCAGTGGCGGCGATTCGTCGTTGGGAGCGGCAGAGAACGCTGCGGCCGGTGCGAGTCATTCGGCGACTCAGCCATTTTGACTTCGAAGAAGTCGCCGTGGCGCAGCGGCTCGCGCAGCTGCTGGCGGCGGGCTGCTCGCTGCGCGTGATCGATCGCCGCCTAGCCGAAATCTCGCGGTTGCTGCCGGGCGTCGAACGGCCGCTCGCCGATCCGCGGGTGGTGGTTGAAGGCCGGCGGCTCTTCTTGCGATTGGGCGAAGAGCTCGCCGAACCGGGGGGGCAGCTGCTGTTCGACTTCGATCAACGGCAACTCGAAGACGACGCTGCCGAACCTCCCGCGACGATCGCGATCACCGCCGCGCACCGCGCCGGCGGCGACGATTCGTTGGAGACGCTCGTCGAACGGCTGCAGCAGGAAGCGATCGACTGGGAGGATGAAGGCCAACTCGATCGCGCCGCCGATGCCTACCGGACGCTGCTGATGGCCGCCGGTCCGCGGGCGGAGATCCACTTCGCGCTGGCTGATGTGCTGTATCGGGCGAACGACCTCTCCGCGGCGCGCGAGCGCTATTACGCAGCGCTCGAGATTGACGAAGAGTATGTCGAAGCCCGCGCGAGCCTCGGCTGCGTGTTGGCCGAGACGGGGGAACTCGAACTTGCGGCGGCGACGTTTGCAGGGGCGTTGGAGTACCATCCCGACTTCGCCGACGTTCATTATCACTTGGCCCACACGCTTGATCGGTTGGGCCGTCGCGACGAAGCGGCCGGTCACTTCGAGACGTTTCTCGAACTTGCTCCCGAGAGCCCTTGGGCGGATGCGGCGCGCGATCGCTTAGACAATGCGGGCCTGTGCGAATGACTGTCGATTGGGTGCCACTGGCATCTTGCCAGTGAGAAGCGTCGAGCGAGTACCCGCTGCAGCACTGGCAGGATGCCAGTGGCACCCAATCGGATTGACGACAGGGGCCGCGCCCACTGTGTCGCAACCCCATTCCCGGCTTGCACTTTGCGTCGATCCGCTTATCCTAGGGCTTCGTTAACGTGGTCGACTAGAATAGTCGAAGCACTCGACCGTCGCCGACAACTACGACGAGTCCTACCACCCGCCGTCTCCTCAGCGCTTTTCTCCCGCATGAGCGACATCCTGTTTCAGTACGAGCGGGTGAATCCCACCAGTTGGGCTTACCTCTCGTCGCTGCTGCTGCTGGCGCTCTTCTTCAAGTTCAATCGCGTCTTCAGCGTGCGGAACATTGACTTGTTCATGCTCATCGCGCTGGCGCCCGGACTGTTGCTAGTCCTCTACAGTTACGAGCAGGAGGGGCTGGGGGGCGCCGTCAACGTCGTTGAGATCCAGAAGCTCGGGTTTCAATGGTTGTTCGCCGTCGGCGTCATCATCCTCATTCGGCTGCTGATCGACCCCGCCATGGTGCGGCGGCCGTTGCTTGATCCGAACCTGAACGCCGCGGGGCTCGCTTTCTTGGGCAGTTCGCTCCTGTTCTTCTTAATGGCGAACGTCGTCACGGGACAACTCGCTCAAGCAGACCTAGCGCCCGCGCTACCGGCGGCGGAATTGAAGGCGCATACGGCGAAGATCGAAGCGAGCAGCGATGAGACGCTCGACACGTTCGACACCGAAGGTCCCGGCTATTGGTTGCTCTATCTCCTGCCGCGGATTTCCACGCAGACGGTTATCGACCAATCAGCCGAGGCGCCGCCCGAAACCGACGCCGAACGGCTGCAGCAACAGCAGAGGGTTGGCGTCGTCACGACGCGGGTGGTAGCCATTATTTCGCAGGTGATGATCGTCGTGGGACTCGTGCTGGTCGGCGCCTGGCATTTCGACAATCTGGTCGCCGGCATCGCCGCGGCCGTGATGTACTTGTTGCTGCCCTACACCGCCAAGTGGTGCGGCGATCCCCAGCATTGCCTTCCCGCGTCACTGTTAGTGTGGGCGGTGGTCCTCTATCGTCGTCCGATGCTGGCCGGCATTCTCATCGGGCTTGCCTCAGGAACGATTTACTATCCGTTCTTTCTGCTGCCGCTCTGGTGCAGCTTCTATTGGGATCGCGGAGTGAAACGCTTTGCCACTGGTTTCATGATTGCTATAGGGGCGCTGATGATCACGATGGCGATCACGGCAGGCAGTCCCGATCGCTTCCTGGGGCACTTGCGGCAGATGTTCGGCATCCGTTGGCCACGGCTAGAGCACCTGCAAGGAATCTGGCGACTCGGGTTTTGGAATCCGGTCTATCGCATCCCAATCATCATCGCGTTTTCGGCGCTGGCGATCAGCTTCATCGTCTGGCCAAATCGCAAGAATCTCGGCGTGCTGATTAGCTGCACGGCGGCGCTGATGGTCGGCGCCCAGTTCTGGCAGCCTCACGAGGGGGGGATGTTCGTCGCTTGGTACCTGCCGCTCTTGCTGCTAACGATCTTCCGCCCGAACCTTGAAGACCGCATCGCCGCGACAATGGTGCGCGAAAGTTGGTGGGAGCAGCGGAAACGTCGCGCGACGTAGGCCGGGGCAACGCCCCGCCCGCCCCGCCAAACCACATTCCACTATAAACGTCGAACGCGCCGCCGGTGGGGCGTTGCCCCAGCCTACTGATCGCGCCGGGCGTTTACGGTTTGTCGCATTTGCATATCGACGTACCAGGCGCGCCAGGCGGGTTCGTCGTACTCGAAGTTCTGTTTGCCGGAGAGCTTCATCAACGCTTGGTGAACGCGTTCGTTGTTGTAATCCTCCTTGATGGTCTTGGGCGCATTGCCCCCCATGCTCAGTCCGCCGCCGCCTCCCGCACCAGGGGTGCCGAAGCCGGCGGTGATTTGATCGCCGCCGCCGCCGCCGTTGCCCGGATTGAGCACTCGCGTGTGGGTCGTCACCAGCGCATCGATCAGCGGGCTGATGGCGGCCGGATCATTCAGTTGACCCAGGGCTAGGCCCGCTAAGTTGACCACTCGATTGTTCTTGCTCTTGAGCGCATTGACGTAGGGGACGATCGGTACGGGGCGCGGCCAGCGGAGCAAGTAGTCGCGAGCCTGCGCTCTGAACTCCGGATTGATTTCCGGATCGAGCGTGTACGCGACGAGTTGCTGCAGCGCCGCAGGGTGATCCAATTGAGCCAGTACGCGAAGGAAGAACTCGAAGACGGCGTCCTCCTCTTCTTCTTCCATGACGCGGATCAACGCCAGCGCCGCTTGCGGATCATTGATCGCCAGGATGTGGGCTTGGCCTTCCTGCACACGCTCCGGTCGGCGGTTGTCGAGGAAGCCTCGCCATTGCTTCAACTGCTGGAGCCAGTCGACGTTCACCGACGATTGCTTCTTGTCCCGATCGCGGAGCGCTGCGTCTTGCTTCGTCCGATACTTGCCGTCGAAGAAGATCATGCCGCGCTCGGTCATCACCTCGTCGCTGGTGAGCCAACGATTGCCGACCTGGCGGAGACCAAGGCTCCGCCGCGCGTCTTCGTCGTTGGGGTCGAGTTCGGCGACGCGGGCCAAATGGTGATCCGCCTGTTCGAGCATCTTGCGAGCGCGGCACCATTCGGCGAGCTCGCGGTGGGCCTCGACGGTGTCGGGCGTCGAACGACTCTTGCGACGATACTCAGCCGTCGCGTCGTCGCGTTGGACGATCCGCTGAATCGAATTACGTTCGAGCGAGATCTCGGCGCCTTCGCTGGTGCGCACCACGTAATCGCCCGACTCGCTCCGCTGGACGACGGCTCCATCGACTTCGCCGCCCTCTTTCAGTTCGAACAGATCGGCGCGCACCGCAGGCGCCCAAATCGCGACTAGAATTCCGACAGCGAGGATCGAGAGACGCATTCTTGTTCCTGAGTTCCCCGGAAGCCGCGTGCGAGGGCGGTCCCGTCTGGAACTGGTTCCATTATAATAAGCCGGCCGCAGGGAAGTCACCTTTTTGAAAGTGGCCCCCGTCAGGGGAACTGCAACGTCGTTTCGTTTGAACCGCCAAGGACGCCAAGAGCGCTAAGGGAAGAAAAGGATTTAACCGCGAATCACGCGAATTGACGCGAATAAAACTTAATTGACGGCTTCATTCGCGCAGATTCGCCTGATTCGCGGTTATCCTCCCCTGCATTCCTTGGTGTCCTTGGCGGTTAATCTTTGAACTTGTCAGTTCTCCTGCGGCGGTCCCCCGTTCGACCCGCGAAATCGGTGCAATCCGTCATGAGCCGTTACGACAGCCCCTCCGTCGCCGAGCATCAAGCCCAGGCTGCCCTGTCGGTAGGGTGTGGCGTCGTGACGGTCAGCGACACTCGGACGGCCGCCGACGACCGGAGCGGCGATCTCATTGCCGAACTCTTGGGGACGGCGGGCCATCGGGTGGCGGATCGGTCGATCGTCCCGGACGAGCCACAGGCCGTCGCCGCCGCCGTTCGCCATTTGGCCGAGCGGGCAGATGTGGCAGCGATCTTGCTGACGGGAGGAACCGGCGTCGCTCCGCGCGATCAAACGCCGGAAGCGATCGCAGAGCTCTTCACCAAAGAGCTGCCGGGGTTCGGCGAGCTCTTTCGGGCGCTCAGCTTTCAGGAGATCGGCAGCGCGGCGATGCTGAGCCGCGCCTGCGCGGGGATGGTCGATCGGACGATTGTGTTTCTGATGCCAGGGTCGACGGCCGCGGTTCGACTGGCGATGGAGCGGCTGATTGTCCCCGAACTGGGCCATCTGGCGAAGCTAGCAGCGAAGTCGTAGCAGGCGGCATCAGACAATAAAAGCCACCGGCTCCGCCGGTGGACGCTGTGCAGATCACGCTAGCATTTAGTTCGTCCACCGGCGGAGCCGGTGGCTTTCAGCGCGCTTTCGTTCGCGGCGAAGCATATCGACGCCGGGCGCCTATCTTCTCTCGCCTCAATGCTCCGCGTGCGGTACTCTTCCGCCGCCTCTCGCCCCAACGGCCCCGTCGTCTCGCGCGCTCGACGGGCGTTTCAGACGGCGAGTGGCTGCGCTGAACGCGGCGTCGCGGCGTTCGCAAACGGATTTGCTTTCATCTCTCGCGCCCAAGGAGCGGGCCGTGCAACGTTTATTATCACTCGCCACGATGATCGCCCTCGGCGGCGGCGTTTGGATGTTCCTCAGCGGCGGCGGGCTTGATCAGCTGGCCGTCGACGCTGGCAATTCTACCGCCGTTCAACCTGCAGGAACGGGAACGCCCGGCACATGGATCCCCGGCTCGGCCACGCCGCCAAATCCTCCCGCGTTGCCGCAGGCGACGATCGCCAACATGCCGGTGACCATCGGCGGCGCCGCTCCGCAAGGTCAAGACGGACTGACCATTCGGATCGCCTCGTTCAACATTCAAGTCTTCGGCGACAAGAAACTGAGCGACTCGCGCGTCGCCTACACGCTGGCGAAGATCGTCCAACAATTCGACGTCGTCGCGATCCAGGAGATTCGCACGCAGAACGATCGCCACATGGAAGACTTCGTCCGATTGGTCAACTCGGCAGGCGCCCGTTACGACTATGACATCAGTCCGCGTCTCGGCAACAGCAAGTCGACCGAGCAATATGCTTACGTTTTCAATACCGAAAAGATCATGATCGATCGGACCAGCGTTTACACGCTGGGAGATCCCAACAATCTTCTTCATCGAGAACCCCGCGTGGCGAGTTTTCGCACGACTGTCGATGCCGACGTCGCGTTTACGTTTACCCTGGTGAACGTCCACACAGACCCCGACGAACCAATGCTCACTGATGAACTTAACGTTCTCGGAGAAGTTTACCGTGTCGTACGCCGCGCCGGCGGTAATGAAGACGACGTGATCATGCTGGGCGACTTCAACGCGGACAACGTTAAGATGGGAAAAACGCGTCTCGGCATGATCCCCGACCTCAAGCCGCTGATCAGCGGCGCCGGCATTTTCACGAACACGGCTCAGACTCAACTCTATGACAACTTGCTAATCCACAGTCCGTCGACGACCGAGTATGTGGGCAGATCGGGCGTCTATAACTACGCCCAACCGCTCAATCTTACTCGTGCACAAGCGGAAATGATCTCCGACCACTTCCCCGTGTATGCCGAATTCAGCGCCTACGAGCGCGACTACCACGGCCGCATCGCGAGCCGCGCGACGACGACGGCGCGGTAAATTATTTCCTCTGCTTCAGCCAGTTCGAATTGGCCCTGGAGGGGCCGAGTGATGTAGCCAGGGGCGCGAGCCCCTGGTTTTGGGCCGTTTCTATTGGCCCGAGCCCCGTGAGGGGCGACATCGCTCGCCGTGATTACTGGGAACAATGTCGCCCCTCGCGGGGCTCTGAAACATCAGGACGCTCTGGACCAGGGGCTCGCGCCCCTGGCTACATCATGCCGCCCCTCCGGGGCCGAGAAGAGATGCTTCGTCCCGTCCTCGAAAAGGGGATGGATCCGAACGAATTTAGTTCGGTGCAATCTCTTGCGGCGGCTCGGCGGGAGCCTCGCCCTCCCAAAAGACCTCTTTGCCAAATCGCCGCAGCGCTGGCCAAAAACTGGCCGCGCGAGACGCAATTCCTGTGAAAAAGTCACAGAAATAATTCTGCAAACTACTCACTTGAAAATGGGCCACCCACTCCGCTAGAGTCGCATTCACAGTCAAACGGTATCGAGCGGGGGCCGAATCCATCGGCCATCCGCGAAAGCCCGCCGCTGATCCACCCGGATCGGCGGCGGGCTTTTTTCGTGCGCTCGCGGCGAGCGAAGAAGGGGGAAGTCCGATGCGTTGTCACGTTAATTTGTCTGAAGTGGCCGGACAAATCAAAGATGGCGATCTGCTGCTATTTCGCGGGAATGGGGCGATCGCGCGGTTGATCGCCGTCGCCGGGCGCAGCGATTACACGCACGCCGGCCGGGCCGTGTGGTGGGGGAACGACCTCTTCTGCTGCGAAGTTCGCGAGCTGAAAGGGGGCCGCGCGGTGACGCTGGAGAGTCAGGTGGCGAAGCATCCTGGCTTGATCGACGTCTTTGAGGTCAATCCGAGCTTGCGCTGGCGGGAGTTCGATCGTCGCGGCGCGGTTCGATTCATCCGTCGGTTGGCTGGTTGCGATTACGGCTATCGGGGCGTCTGGCTCGCAGCATTACGGCATCTGCCGGTCTGGCGGCTCTGGATGCAAGCCGACAGCGACGATCGGCGCGTGGCGGACCAGCCGCCGTTTTGTTCGCAAGCTTGCGCGATGGCCGACCGGATTGGCGGCGGCATCGATCCAGTGCCGCATCTGGCCGATCGACTCACCGAGCCGGCCGATTTGGCGCGGAGTCCGTTCTATCGGTACCGGTTCACATTGGGGGGCGTGTGATGAAGAACAACCTGCAAACGCAATTTGTTGGCAGCGAATTGGCAATCGCGGCCGTGGCTGCGCTTGTTTGGTCGCTGCTGGGCTTGTCGCTGGGCGCTTTGGATCCCCCTCCCTTGAAGGGATGGGAGCAACCGAGCACGGGCAACCCGAAGTTGCCCGAGCGCAGGGCGGTAGTAACTTGCGAAGCAATGAGGGGAGGGATTCACGACTCAACCATCAGTATTCGCACCGTAGTGAATCAGAGCGGAGGGATCGCGGCAATCAGAAAGTGCCAAGTCAACCAATCAACTCCAAACGCCGCTTCGTGCCGGATTCACAATCAACTCTCCGGCGGCGCCAACGTCGGCAGCGGCACGCTCATCGACGTCACGGCGAGCGGCGAACGCGGATTGGTGCTGACTTGCGCGCATTTGTTCACCGAAGGGACAGGCCAAGTCGTCGTTGAGTTTCCGAGCGGCAAACGTCACGGTGCGCTTGTTGTCGCGATCGATCAACAGGCCGATCTAGCCGCGCTGGAGATTGCCCGCCCGCCAGCGAACGCGGTCGAAATCAATCAACAGACTGCTGCCGCCGGCAACCTCACGGCTTGCGGGTTCGGGCCGACTGGCGCCTATCGCTGCGTCGCGGGGCCTGCGCTGGGCTACTCGGAAGGCCCTGGCCAAACGAGCGTGCGGATCGGCGGCGCCGTGCGGTCGGGCGATTCGGGGGGCGGCGTGTTCGACAACCGCGGCCGGCTCGTGGCGGTGGTGTGGGGCGAAAGCGGCGGCGTCACCTACGCCAGCACGGGCCGGCCGTTAGGTCGGTTTTTGGATCGGGTCTTGGGGCGGCGCGCGAATGAGGCGCCTGCGTCGCCGTTTGCCAACGCCCCACCCGGCGGAACGGTTTGTCCTGATGGAACCTGCCCGTTGATCGGCCGGCAAATCGAACCGCCGGTCGTCACGCCGCCGATTGTGGCGCTGATGCCGGAACTGCCAAGGGAGTCGTGCGACTGCGGCGACGCAATGGCGGCGATCGCGGCGCGGCTCGAGGCGATGGAATCACGACCAGTCGCGTTGCCGCCGTCGGCTAGCGGAGCCGGCGATGAGGCGCCGTCGAGTTGGAGCGGCGCTACTCGCGCAGCTGCAATGCTGGCGACGACGCTGCTGGGCGTCAGCGGACCCGCCGGTTGGGGGATCATCGCCGCGACGACCGTCGGCGGTTGGTTGCTTGGTCGAGGGCTGAAGCGACGAAAGTTGCGAGTTGTGAGCCGCGAGTTGCGAGAGAAAGAACCAACATTTCAACAAGCTGAATCTTTGTCCTCGCAACTCGCCACTCATGACTCGCCACTCGCAACTTCTGAGGAGGCGACCGCCGCTGCGGCGGGGGCGTTTCAGAACGTCGTCGCCAGCGACCACGGCCACGAAATCGTCGTCGACGAGCAGTCGCCAATCGAGCGTGACGATCGTGAAGCTCGCGAACTTTTACGACTTTCACAGCTCGAAGGACGTGACCCGCTACAAGACGCGGTTGCAGGACGCCTTGCGCTCGATCGGCTCGACGCGCTTGCCGAGAGCGACGCTGATCCGCATCAGGTCGCGTGGGCCGACGGGCTGAGGCGCGAGCTGCGCGAGCGGTTTAATGAGATCGCGCCGACGAAATTTAAGTTCAATGCTGAAGGATGAATGCTGAATGCGGAAGGAAGGAGATCAACGGTAAGGTCTTCTCCGCATTCATCCTTCAGCATTCAGCATTTGGACCTAACTAACTTCGACCATTTCAAACCCGTTTCACACAACAAAGGAGGCCATCATGGCTGCCGGGGAGCCTGGGAAAGAACAGTTTCGCAGAATTATCACGGAGTTTCGCAACCTGCACATTTTGGCGGCGCTGGGGCCGTTGTTTGACTTCCGGAGCGAAGTCGTCGCCAACGACGAGTTCGGCGTTCGCGGCGGGCTCGATGAAACGACGAAGGATCACTATGTCGAGCATCTGCTCGCGTGCGATCGGATGCGGCGGCGCGTGACGTACAACCCGGAGAAGACGCCGCTGGGCGATCTCATCGAGCGCGCGATCAACTCGAACGAGACGCTGCTTGGTTCAACGGCTCCATTTGGAGGCGATGAGATCCAAGAGGCGCCGGGCGGGCTCGTGAACCTGCCCTGGTCGGTCGATGGCTCAGACCCGAACATCCCGCTGGGAAGTCAGCTGAACTTTCGGAGCCAGAACGCGCGGGTGTTGCTCGGCGCGATCGATCGCGCCGTCGTCAACTGGACGCGACTGGAGAGCCGCTTCCGCACATCGTTCATCTATGTGAAGGACTCGATGCGGATGTACGGCAGCTACGTCCAGGTGCTGGAGTACCTCAAGGCGTTCGCGGGCGACGCTAATCGCGTTGATATGGCTTCGGGCGTGCGGCCGACGGAAGAGCCGCAGGGTCCGGGGGATTCGCCGAATTTGAAGACGGAGTCGGGCAAGGCGGCCGCGGCGTCGGTTCGGTAGTGGTTCTTCCAGCCTCGGCCTCTGGCCGGGGGTCGCGCACCATGCCGTTGCGGCAGGCCGCGCGACCCCCCGGCGGAGCCGGAGGCTGCAAATACAGAGAGAACAATCGCGATGGACTGTCAGCACGAACTCGAAACGCAGGTGGTGCATCTCGCGGCGTTCTTGCGGAGTGAGTTGGGTTACCACGCCGACGGGCCGGGGGCGGTTCAGCGCGAGCTTCAGGAGCACTCGAACATGATCGCATCGATGGACGACACGCTGCGCGGCCGGGGGGACGAACTTGGTCTCGTCGGTTGGATGATGGTGCTGCGGCGGACGTGGATCACGATGGTCGCGCTATTGGGGATGGCGCTGGGGTACGTCGTGAACGACGTGGTCGATGCACTCGGGATGCAACAGGGAGAACAACATGCCAATTCGAGATCGGATCCGTGAACTGCGGCGCGTGCCCGCGCGGGAGCTGCAGCCGAACCCGCGTAACTGGCGGATGCATCCGGCGGCTCAGCGTGACGCGCTGCGCGGATTACTCGCCGAGGTCGGTTACGCCGGGGCGCTTTTGGCGCGGGAGCTTGAGGATGGTTCGCTGCAATTGATCGACGGCCATTTGCGCGCCGAAACGACGCCCGATGCGATCGTACCGGTGTTGGTGCTCGACGTGAGCGCGGCTGAGGCGGACAAGATTCTGCTGACGCACGATTCGGTCGCGGCGCTGGCGGAGCCGGACCACGAACAACTCGCGGCGTTGCTGGCGGATGTGGAGTTCATTAGCCCGGAGGTGGAGGAGTTGCTGGCAGGTCTGACGCGCCTCGCGGCCGAGACGGAAGAGCGGTTGGCGCCGGATCGCGAGGAAGTTGTCATCCCGGAGTCGTGGCAAGTTGTGGTCGAGTGTCGCGACGAGGTGAATCAGCGTGAGATCTTTGAACGCATGCGCGGGGAGGGGTACCGATGCCGAGTCTTGACCTTGTCGTGAGTTGTCCGGTCTACGATTCGTTTCGCGTCCAGCAAGTGGCCGGGATGTTCGACGTGCCGCTGGCGGAGAAGGCGACGGCGCGGTTTGCGGTCGAACTGCCTGGGGACGACGAAGCGTGGGAGGTCGGGCTGATCGTGGGACCATCGGGGAGCGGGAAGAGCACTGTGGCATCTCAGTTTTACGGCGAACAGCTTTATCGGGGCGCGGCGTGGCCGGACGATCGGGCGGTGATCGATTGCTTCGGCGAACTGCCGGTGCGGCAGGTTGTTGAATTGTTCACGGCGGTGGGCTTCAGTTCGCCGCCGTCGTGGGTGAAGCCGCATCGGGTGTTGAGTTGCGGGGAGCGGTTTCGGTGTGATTTGGCGCGGGCGTTGTCAATTTCGAGCGATGTTAGCCGCGACCCGGTAGGGGAGCGCTCCGCTGGCGCGTCGCGGCTAATCGTGGCGTTTGATGAGTTTACTAGCGTTGTGGATCGGAATGTGGCGCGGGCTTGCTCGCTGGCGATCGCGAAGGGGATTCGGCGCGGCAGCATTGCTTGCCGGTTCGTGGCGGTGACATGCCACTACGACGTGGCGGAGTGGCTCGAAGCCGACTGGGTGCTCGACATGGCGACGGGCGAGTTGCAGCGGAGGCGGCTTCGGCGGCCTCCGATCGAGCTTGAAATCCATCGCTGCGGCGTGGCGCCGTGGCGAATGTTTGCGCGTCATCACTATCTGAGCGGGAGTTTGGCGCCAGGAGCGCGGTGCTACCTGGCGACGTGGGAGGGAGAGCCGGTGACGTTCTGTGCGACGCTGCCGGTGATCACCAAGCGGAATCATCGGCGGTTCACGCGGATCGTGACGCTGCCCGACTACCAAGGGATGGGGATCGGCATGCGCGTCGTCGCGGCGGTGGCGGCGCTCCATCGCGAGGAGGGGTTGCGGATCAACGTCACGAGTAGCCATCCGGCGCTGATACGACACTGCGCGCGGTCGAGCGATTGGCGGACGGTCAACGTGAAGAAGACGGGATCGAGTCCGAGCGGGTCGCGGCGGTTTCCTAGTTATCGGAGCTCGGCGGGGAGGGCGGTGGTTTCGTTTGAGTTTGTGAGGGAGGGGGATTTGAAATCTGAAATCTGAAATCTGAGATCTGAGATTTGAGATCTGAGATCTGAAACTGGGGGCGACATGCTGGAACCAATCGAGCAAGCGAAGCTGTGCGACCTGGTACGAGTGGGGTGCGCGCGAGGGGCGGCGGCGAAGTATGTGGGTCTGACGCTTGAGCAACTCGAGGCGGAGATCGCGCGCGACGAAGCCCTTGCGAAAGAACTGTTGCGGGCCGAGGGCGCGGCGGTGCTGACGCACATGGGTAACGTGCGCAAGGCGGCCAACGACGAGAAGAACTGGCGGACGAGCGCGTGGTGGTTGGAACAGCAGGCGCGGCTCGACAAGAGCGCCGGCTCGGCGGGGCCAGATCTGCACGAGGCGGTGCGGAATGCACTTGAACGCTTCGCGGTTTTGATCGTCGAGGAGATCCCTGACATGACGCGACGGCAGCGGCTGCTGACGCACCTATTGCATATCACGGCGGAGTGTGCGGGAACGGTCGACCCGTCGAAGGTAATCGACGTGGAACCTACGCTGTTGACGGCTTCGCCGTCGGAGGAGCCGGCGGAGGAGGGCAGTGACAGCGAGGAGGCGGCAGCATGATTCGTGCAAGTTCGATTTGTCCGTGGCGCGCTCAGCCGCCAGCGGCTGAGATGAAGGAATCGGTGTTGGAGGAAATGGCTCAGGAACTGGTTCGTCGAGTTGTCTTGCGGACTGAAGAGTTGTGGAAGTCGCTGCCGCTGCTTGACTGGGGGCGTGAACTGCTGCCGGCGTACTTTCGGCTGCCGCCGTCGCGGATGCACCGTTGGCTCGGCGCGGAACTCGATCGGCTGGATGCGACGCGGGGCGTGAAGCTCAACGCGCTGGGACCGCGCGGCAGCGCCAAGAGCACGCTCGGAACATTGGCGTACGTGCTGCGCTCGGCGGTCGAGGGGCGGGAGCCTTACATCTGGATCGTATCGGACAAGATCAGCCAGGCCTGCACCCATTTGGCCCATGTGAAGGCGGAATTGGAAGGGAACACGATGCTGGCAGCGTACTATCCGCGGGCGATTGGTAAGGGAAAGGTCTGGCGGAAGGACGCGATTGAACTTCGCAACGGCACGGTCGTCGAGGCGTACGGCACGGGGCAGCATTTGCGGGGTCGGCGTCGTCGGCAGCATCGGCCGTCGCTGATTGTGTGCGACGACCTGCAGAACGACGTTCACATTACGTCAGCGCTGCAACGATCGGGGAGTCGCGATTGGTTTCATGGCGCCTTGCTGAAGGCAGGTAACGGAGAGACCAACGTCGTCAACTTTGCCACGGCACTGCATCGCGACGCGCTGGCGATGGATCTCCATCGGTTGCCTGGGTGGCGTTCGCAGCTGTTCAGGTCGATCGAGGTCTGGCCGGAGCGCATGGATCTGTGGAGCGAGTGGGAAGAGATGTACGCCAATGCAGAGGATCCTGAGGCGGCGGAGTGCGCGAAGAGCTTTTTTGAAGATCATCGCGCGGAGATGTCGGCTGGCGCCAAGTTGCTGTGGCCGGAGCATGAAGGATTGTACGCCCTGATGACGATGCGCGTCGACTCGGGGCGGACGACGTTTGAGCGCGAGAAGCAGAACTCGCCGATTGATCCGTCGAAGTGCGAGTGGCCCGACGGCTATTTTGGCCATCACATTTGGTTCGAGAAGTGGCCGTCAGGTCTGACGGTGAAGGTGCTGGCGCTCGATCCGAGCAAAGGCGCCGATGCGCGGCATGGCGACTACTCGGCCTATGTGTTGCTGGGAATCGATGACCACGGCGTGCTGTACGTCGAGGCCAATATGGAGCGCCGGCCGACGCCGGTGATGGTTGACGACGGAGTACGGATCGTTGATCGCTTCAAGCCGGATGGATTTGGCGTGGAGGCCAACCAGTACCAGGACTTGCTGATCGAGGAGTTCAAGCGGGCGTTTAAGGAGCAGAAGGTGCGGACGACGATTCCGCGACGGATCGATAACTTCGTGAACAAGAACGTGCGGATTCGGAAGATCGGGCCGCTGTTGGCTCAGAGAAAGCTGCGCTTCTTGATGAAGCACAAGTCGACGGAGTTGCTGGTCAATCAGTTGCGAGATTTTCCATTGGGCTCGCACGACGACGGTCCTGACGCGTTGGAGATGGCGATGCGATTGGCGGAGACGTTAACCGGTAAGCCGTTGGATGACGGGTTGGGAGACAATTTGTTGGGGTGGACGTAGAGGGAATGTTTGAATGGGGAATGACGAATGGGGAATGGGGAAGGTAGTTGTGGGGCAATGGCTGGTGGTGTAGCGGATGATGGATTGGCTTTGGAACGCTGAAGGCGTTCAAGCTTTCAGCTCAGGGTTGATCGCGCAGCGAACTACCCTGGGTAGAAAAGAAGACATGAACCACAACCCTGAAAGGGTTGAACCAATTGGTGCGGGCGACGAACGCTTCAACCCTTTCAGGGTTGGGGCGATGCGGTGATTGCTTACCCAGGGTAGATCGCGTTGCGATCAACCCTGGGCTGGAGGATGGAATCCTTTCAGGATTCTACGAGGTGGGAACTGAGTTCTGGGAGCGGAGGAGCAATAAACATGACGCAATATTTGGATCAATACGAACAACGGGTGAGCGAGGCGGTTGACTCGCTGTGGGATGCGCTGGTCGATCCGCGCGAGGCGTATCTCGACGACGAAGGGGTCTGGTGGAACAACCTCAGCGGCGCCGGGGCGGGGTTTTTGCGGGCGGGGTTGCCGTACTTGAGCGAGGATCAGCTGGCGGAGGTGCGGCTAGAGTGTCGACGGCTCGTGGCGACGAATGAGTTTGCCATCAACGGCGTGGAGAATCGGATCAGTTACGTCGTCGGCTCGGGGCATGTCTATCGGGCCGTGCTGCGCGATGATTCGGCGGCCGGGCAGGAGTTGCTCGGCGAGGTGCAGGCGCTGCTCAACGAGTTCTTGCAGGTGAACGCCTGGCATGCGCGGCAGCAGGAGATTGTGCGGCGGATGGACCGCGATGGCGAGGCGTTCTTGCGGTTCTTCGTCGATGCGGCGGGGATGACGCGGGTGCGGTTCGTCGAGCCGGAGCAAGTGGCGACGCCGAAGGAGTTGTCGCAGGACCCCGACGCGACGTTTGGCGTTCATACCGAGTCGGACGACGTCGAGACGGCGCTGGGGTACTACATCGACGGCCGGCCGGTGGAGGCGGCGGAGATTCAGCATCGCAAGGCGAACGTCGACGCCAACGTGAAACGGGGACTGCCGCTCTACTTTCCGGTGCGGAAGAATCTGCGACGGGTCGAAAAGCTGCTGCGGAACATGAGCGCGGTGGCGGAGATTCAGTCGGCGATCGCGCTGATTCGGAAGCATCGCAGCGCGCTGCGGAACGGGGTCGAACAGTTCGTGAGCGATGGCAGCGTCGGCGGGAATTTCAGCCAGGCGACGGGGCGGATGCGGCACTTGGCGCAATACGCGCCGGGGACAATTCTCGATGCGCCGGCCGGCTTGGAGTACGACTTTCCGGCGGCGGGGGTGAACGCCAGCAACTTTGTGACGGTGCTGCAGGCGGAGTTACGGGCGATCGCGGCGCGGCTGGTGATGCCGGAGTTCATGTTCACCTCCGATGCGTCGAATGCGAACTATTCGTCGACGCTGGTGGCGGAGGGGCCGGCGGTGAAGATGTTCGAGCGGCTGCAGGCGTCGCTGCGGAACGACGACCTGCTGGTGATGTGGCGGGTGGTGGAGAACGCGGCTGCGGCGGGGCGTTTGCCGCGCGACGTGCGAAACCGCGTGGAAATTCAGATCACGTTGCCGTCGCTGCATGTGCGCGATCAGTTGCGCGAGGTGCAGGTGGAGAAGATTGCATTTGAGAAGGGGATTCTGTCGCCGCAGACTTGGAGCCAGCGGTTGGGGCTCGATTATGACCAGGAGCAGAAGAATTTGGGGATGGCAAAAGGGGACGTCAAGGAGTGAGTTGTGGCCGGGGTTGATTCTGGGTGCCACTGGCGTGTCGCCAGTGTTGAAGTGGGTACTCGCTCGGCAGTTCTCACTGGCAGGATGCCAGTGGCACCCTTGCAGAGGGATGCAATCGGTTGGCGGAGCGGACGTCTCGGAGTACCTCGACGTGACAGGGTTTGGGGTAGGCTTAGCGGACCCCTCGGAGTACCTCGGGGTGACAGGGCTCGTACCTCGGAGTGACAGGGTTCCGTACTCGACGTGACGGGGTTCTGGGGCTTCAAAAAATCTTTCAGCTACCCTACAGAAAACGGCCACCTAACTTGCTAGGATCGGAGTCATGATTCAAACGAGCACTTTATCCGAGAAAACGGGCAAGAAGGCCCAGGCTCAAGCGGAGTTCGCCAAGCTGCTGGCAGCGGCGGAGACGCGTGGCTTCCAGGGCACGGCGAGCATTACGCTCAGCGTGCAGGATGGGCATATTCAGCATCTGCGCGTGGCGGTGGAGCGCATGGTGAGGTAGGAAAATGCTTAACCACCAAGGCACGAAGGCACGAAGGAATGCACTAAGGAAGACACGAAGGAAGACACGAAGGAGGAAGGAACAGCACCGCTAATGAACGCTAATAGGCGCTGATGAAAACAAGGAAAGAAGGACTGGTTTATTAGCTTCAATCAACGTTCATCAGCGGTGCAATTCTTCTTTGGTCTCTTTCTTCCTTGTGCGTCCTTAGAACCTATCCTAAAACCTAAGAATTCCGCCAGAGGATGTGAGCGAAGACGAGATGCAAGAGCGCCTGGTAGTTCTCGGCTTTCTTCTCCCACCGCACGAGAATTCGTCGGTAGCGGTTG
>Ga0163144_10002154_pt1 | contig 46003 bp, 36 predicted proteins | sample OliLak19BULKMAT1_FD_123175 | JGI IMG/M metagenome (GOLD analysis project Ga0163144, IMG submission 123175) | Freshwater microbial mat bacterial communities from Lake Vanda, McMurdo Dry Valleys, Antarctica - Oligotrophic Lake LV.19.BULKMAT1 | ecosystem: Environmental > Aquatic > Freshwater >... | reverse complement strand
CGTTGCCGTGATGCTCCTCCAGGAGGCGGACCAGGCCGTCGCGCTGCTCGTCGGCGACCGGCGCGGCGGCCGCGGTCGTCACCGCCTCGGGGAGGTGCTCGATCGCGATCGGCGCCTCGCCAGCGAGCGCGCTCGCGGTGCCGAGCACCTGCTCGAGCTCGCGGACGTTGCCCGGCCACGCGTAGCCGAGCAGCGCGCGCGCCGCGCGCGGGTGCAGCGTGACCGGGCGGCCGTGGAGCAAGCTCGCGACGAGCAGCCCGAAGTCGTCGACCCGATCGGCGAGCGCCGGCAGCTCGAAGGCGAACCCGTGGAGCCGGTGGAACAGGTCCGCGCGGAACCCGCCGGCCGCGACCGCCGCCGCGAGATCGCCGTGCGTCGCCGACACGACGCGGACGTCGACCGGGGCCGCGCGCGTCGCGCCGACCGCGGTGACCTCGCGCTCCTGCAGGACCCGCAGCAAGGCCGCCTGCGCCGGCAGCGGCAGATCGGCGATCTCGTCGAGCAGCAGCGTGCCACCGTCCGCGGCGCGGACGACGCCCGGCTGATCGTCTACCGCCCCCGAGCACGCGCCGCGCCGGTGCCCGAACAGCGTCGCCTCGACGAGGTCGCGCGGGATCGCGCCGCAGTTCACGGCGACGAACGCGCCGGCGCGCCCGGACCGCGCGTGGACCGCGCGCGCGGCGACCTCCTTGCCCGCGCCGGTCGGCCCCGACAGCAGCACGGACGCCGGGCCGCCCGCGATCGTCGCGAGCTGCGCGAGCGCGCGCGCGAGCGACGGGCTCAGCGTCGCCAGCCCCGCGAGCGGCTCGTCGGGCCCGGCGTCGAGCGCGTCGTCGGCGAGCACGTCGACCTCGTCCTCGAACCGGAAGAACGTGCGGCCGATCTCGACGAGGTCACCGTCGACCAGCAGCGCCCGCGTCGTGCGCGCGCCGTTGACCAGCACGCCGTTCTTCGCGCCGCGGTCCTCGATCTGCCAGCGCCCGGCGGGCCGCGACAGCACCGCGTGCGTCTCCGACGCCCAGCTGTCCGCGAGGGCGAGGTCGAGGACCCCACCCGCGCGACGCCAGCCGCTCGACGCGCCGCGGCCGATCCGCACCTCGGTGAGACCGTCGAGGACGTGGCGGCTGGGCGGCTGCTTCGGGTCGTGGGCCGTGAGCACGAGCGCGAGCTGCGGGCTGACGCGCGATCGAGCGGCGCCCGGCTCGCTCGTCTCGTTGGAGAGCGTCTCGCTCACGCCGCGCGCGCGCTCAGGGCAACCAGTCCGTGTGCACGAAGCCCTCGTCGGGAGCGTCGCTGCGCTGATAGGTGTGCGCGCCGAACGCGTCACGCTGCGCCTGGGTGAGGTTCTGCGGCAGCGACGCCGTGCGGTAGCTGTCGAAGTAGCCGAGGCCGGCCGACATCGCCGGCACCGGGATGCCGTGCGCGACCGCGAGCGAGACGACCTTGCGCCACGCCGGGACGGCGGCGAGGAGATCGGCGCGGATCGCCTCGTCGAGCATCAGGTTCTCGAGCTCGGGGTTGCGCTGGAACGCCTTCATCAGCTTGTCGAGGAAGCGCGCGCGGATGATGCAGCCGCCCGTCCAGATCCGGCCGATCTCGGCCATCTGGACGCCCCACTTGTACTGCGCCGACGCCGCGCGCAGCAGCGCCGCGCCCTGGGCGTAGGCGACGATCTTCGTCGCGTAGAGCGCGTCGTGGACGGCGCCGACGAGCTCGGCGTCGGGCGCGGTCGTGACCGTCGGACCGGGCAGCAGCTTGCTCGCCGCGACCCGCTGCGCCTTGAGGCTCGACAGCACGCGCGCGTCGATCGCCGCGGCGATCGACGGGATCGACACGCCGAGATCGAGCGCGATCTTCGCGGTCCACTTGCCCGTGCCCTTCTGGCCCGCCTGATCGAGGACGTGATCGACGAGCCAGCCGCCGGTGCGCGCGTCCTTGACGTCGAACACCTGCCCGGTGATCTCGATCAGGAACGACTCGAGCGCGCCGGTGTTCCACTGCTTGAACGTCTTCGCGAGCGCCGGCGCGTCGAGGCCGCCCAGCCGGCGCAGCAGGTCGTACGCCTCGGCGATCACCTGCATGTCGGCGTACTCGATCCCGTTGTGGACCATCTTGGTGAAGTGGCCGGCGCCGTCGGGACCGCAGTGCGTGACGCACGGGCCGTACGCCGTCTTGGCCGCGATCGCCTCGAGGATCGGCTGGATCCGCGCATATTGATCGGCCTTGCCGCCCGGCATCAGCGACGGTCCGTGCCGCGCGCCGTCCTCGCCGCCGGACACGCCGACGCCGAAGAAGTGGAAGCCCTTCGCGGTCAGCCGCGCCTCGCGGCGCTGGGTGTCCTCGAACCACGAGTTGCCGCCCTCGATCACGATGTCGCCGGGCTCGAGCAGCGGCTCGAGCGCGTCGAGGACGTAGTCGACGGGCTTACCGGCGGTGATCATGATCAGCAGCCGGCGCGGCTTCTCGAGGCACGCGACCAGGTCCGCGAGCGTCGCGCAGCCGTGGAGCTTGCCCGGATCCGCCGCGAGGACCTCGGCGAGCATCTCGGGCTCACGGTTCCAGGCGGCGACGGTGTAGCCGTGGTCGGCGATGTTCCACGCCAGGTTCCGGCCCATCACGCCGACGCCGATGATGCCCATCTGATAGCTGCTCATGGTTCTCCTCGATCGAAGATCAGCGAGGCGGCGGCCGCATCGACCAGCCACCACGGCGCGCCGTTCGCGCCCTGCACGCGCGCGGCCGGCAGCTTCGGGCGCCCCGCCCGGATCTGCCCGTACACCTCCGCGAGTCGCGTGGCCTTGGCCTCGCCGCTCACGATCATCGCGACGAGCTTCGCGCCCGCGATCGCGTGCAGCGTGAGGCTGACGCGGTCGTGCGGCGCGACCGGCGCGCGCGTCGCGATCACCTGCGCGTCGGCGTCGGGCTCGGGCGTCGCCGGGAACACCGACGCGACGTGGCCGTCGTCGCCCATGCCCAGCAGCACGACGTCGATCGGCGGCGCGGCCGCGAGCACGTCCGCGTAGCGCGCCGCGGCCTCGCCGGCGGGCAGGTCGCCCTCGATCCGCGCGACGCTCGCGACCTGCACGTGATCGAGCAGCGACTCGCGCGCCATCCGGTAGTTGCTCGCGGCGTCGCCGGGAGGCACCGCGCGCTCGTCGCCGAAGTAGACGTGGACGCGCTCCCACGGCAGCGTCAGCTCCCGCAGGTGCGCGTGCATCGCGCGCGGGGTCGAGCCGCCGGCCAGCGCGATCGACACGCGGCCCTGGGCCTCGATCGCCGCGGCGAGCATGCCGCCGACCCACATCGCGGCCCCGCGAGCGAGCGCGGCGGCGTCGTCGTGCCGGCGGAGCTGCGGCAGCGTCATCGGCCCTTCCACGATTCCTGCCACAGCTCGGTGTCCAGCAGCGCGAGGTGCGCGGCCTGCGACGGGCCCCACGAGCCCGCGGGGTAGTCGAACACCGGCGTCGGGTTGTCGAGCACCGGCGTGTACAGCTTCCACGACTGCTCGACCTCGTCGGAGTGGACGAACAGCGTCTGGTCGCCCTCGAGCACGTCGAGCAGCAGCGTCTCGTACGCCTCCGGCATCGCCGGGTAGCGCTCCTTGTAGCCGAAGTCGAGCGGGATGCGCTCGGTGCGGAACGGATCGCCCGGCACCTTGACGTCGAAGTGGAGCGAGAACCCGGCGTCGGGTTGCAGCGAGATCACCAGCGCGTCGGCGGTCTCGTTCTTGGCGCCGAACGAGTTGAACAGCGCCGCGGGCGAGGTGCGCAGCTGCACCGCGATCTGGCTCATCGTCTTGCCCATGCGCTTGCCGGTGCGCAGATAGAACGGCACGCCGCTCCACCGCCAGTTGTCGACGTAGAGCGGCAGCGCCATGAACGTCTCGGTCTGCGAGTCCGGCGGGATGTCGGCCTCCTGCATGTAGCCCGGCACGTCGGCGCCGTCGATCGTCCCCGGCGTGTAGCGGCCACGCACCGCGGTGGTGGGATCGATCGCGCGCGTCGAGCGCAGCACCTTGATCTTCTCGTAGCGGATCGCGTCGGCCTGGTACGCCGAGGGGATCTCCATCGCCACCAGCGTGAACAGCTGGGTGAGGTGGTTCTGGATCATGTCGCGGAACGCGCCGAACTTGTCGTAGTAGCCGGCGCGCGTGCCGACGCCGAGGTTCTCGGCGACGGTGATCTGCACCGCCTCGACGCGATCGCGGTTCCACACCGACTCGAAGATCGTGTTGGCGAACCGCAGCACCATCAGGTTCTGGACGGTCTCTTTGCCGAGGTAGTGATCGATCCGGTAGATCTGCTTCTCGTCGAAGAACCGGTGGATGTTGCGGTTGAGCTCGGTGGCCGACGCGAGATCCTTGCCGAACGGCTTCTCGACGACGACCCGGGTCCAGCCGCGGCTGCGCTGCAGCCCGGCGGCGCCGAGCCCCTCGCAGGTCGACACGAACACCTGCGGCGGCAGCGCCAGGTAGAACGCGCGGTTGCCGGGGAGATCGCACCTCGTCTCGAGCTCCTCGAGCAGCCTCGAGAGCGCCTCGAAGTCGGCCGGCTCGCCCTTGCCGATCGAGTGGTAATGGAGCGGGCCGAGCAGCGAGACGTCCTCGGCCGCCATCCCGGCGGCGACCAGCGCCTCGGTGGCGAGGCGCTGGTAGCCGGCGTCGTCGAGCGCCTCCTTCGCGACGCCGACGATGTGGCAACGCGGGTCGACGTGGCCCGCCTTGGCCAGGCGGGCGAGCGCGGGGAGCAGCTTGCGGCGGGCCAGATCGCCCGTGCCGCCGAAAAGGACATAGATCCCCGGATCCGGAAGCTTCCCCATCGGCAAAAGCCTACGCCTGTGGCGGCCCGCTTGCTAGGCGTGGGCGCCGGCGCGCAGCGCGAAGGCGGGGTGCGCGGCGAACCACGCGAGCGTCGCCTCGGCCTGGACGATCAGGGCGGCGCGATCGCGCACGAGATCGTCACACAGGAGGGCGAGCCCGATCTCCTCCTCCTCGCACGCGACGACGCGCAGCAGCTTCGCCACGTCGACCCCGTGCTTGAGCCCGAGCAACGTGATCCGGAACGAGCGCTCGCGGTCGATCAGGCGGTCGAGGAAGTAGTGGCGCGTCCCCGAGAACACGCGTGCCACCGCGTGGGCGAGCCGGAGCCCGACGGGCTGCCGCGTGGCGACATAGGTCTCGAACGCCACGCTGAGCGCATCCGCATGGGCGGCGATCTCCAGCAGCGCCTGGGCCGGCGGGACGTCGCCGAGCCTCCCGGCCTCGCGGCGGGTGTGCAGGCGGGCGTCGAGCTCGGACTGGGCGAGCTCGCGACACAGCTTGTGGCGGAGGCGGGTGACGGGCTCGGACATCCGAGAGGGTGCTGCATTGGGAGTGCCAGCTCAGCCGTCGGCCATCGGCCGCACCACCACCACGTCCACGTTGTCCGCGAGCCTCCAACCCGAGGTCGTGGTCTCGATCAACTCGCGTTCATCGTCGAGCAGCGCGCGCAGCGTCTGGCGCAGGCGCTTCACGGCGACATAGACGGTGTTTCGGTGGCGGAGCGGGTGGTACTCGTGGCCGCCCCACACGCCCAGGAACAGCTGCTCGGCGCCGACGGCGGTGCCCTGGGCCTCGACGAGCGCGGCGAGGAGCTCGCAGGCGAGCGGACGGCCACGATCGACGCGCGGCTCGCTGCCGCCGGTCGCGGGGACGGCGGTGATCGCGGCGCGCGACGGCTCGACGACGACGACGTGGTGCCCGCGCACGCGATCGAGCTCGGCGTCGCCGACGATCCGGCTGCCGGCGCGGGTGGTGATGCGATGGCGAGCGCCGGCGACGAGGCCGAGCGACGCGAGGGCGGCGCGCACGCCCGGGGGTGCGCCGGCGCCCGCGACGACGGCGCGGAGCGCGCGAGCCTCGCCATGCTCGCCGCTGGCCCACGGCTGCGCGGTCGCGGCGATCAGCCCGGCGCGCGCGCCCTCGGGATCGCCGCGGCGCGCGGCGAGGCCGGCGCGGATCAGCGCGACCCGACACAGGACGCGGGCGTGGCCTCCGAGCGCCGCCGCGCGCTCGGCGTCGTCGAGGAGGGTGGCGGCGGCGTCGAGATCCGCGGTGTGCGCGGGATCGGCGGCGCGCACGACCAGCGCCGCGGCGCGCGCGACCGCGGCGCGCGCGACCATGCCGCTGCGATCCGACCGCCAGTAGTGGCCGTGCGCGCGCTCGGCGGCGGCCGCGGCGACGTCGGCGTCGCCGCCGTGCAGCTCGATGCCGGCGCGCTCGAGATCCGCGGCCGCCCGCAGCGCGGCGCGGCCCGCGGCAAGCGTGCCGGCGTCACCCGCGGAGTCGTCGAGCGACGCGATCGCCTCGGCCTCGGCCTCGGCGAGCAGGCGGCGGGCGGCGACCAGCTCGCCCTCGAGCGCGGCGGCGCGCGCGAGCACGGTGCGGGCGAGGAAGCAGGCGCCCGCGCCGGGGCGCGCGGCGGCGAGGGTGCCCTCGGCGAGGCTGCGGGCCTCGCCGACCAGGCCGGCGACGAGGTGAGCCTCGGCCTGGACCGCGCGGCCGTGCGGCGCGAGCGTCTCGAGGCCGAAGTCCGACGCCAGCCGCGTCATCTTGGCCGACATCTCGAGCGAGCCCGGGACGTCGCCGAGCGCGAGCATCGCCTTGACCATGTAGTAGCCGCCGATCGACGACATCACGTGATCGCTGTGGCCCGCGAGGTGCTCGAACGCGCGCGCGAGCACCTGACGGCCGCCCGCGGCGTCGCCGGCGAACGACCGGATCACGCCGGCGTACAGATCGACGACGTGCTCGCGCAGCGCGCCGATCTGCGCGGCGCGGCTGACCACGCGCTCGAGCAACGCGCGGGCGCCGGCGATGTCGTCGACCTCGCAGCGCGCGAGCACCTCGAGCATCGCGAGCAGCAGCTCCATGTCGTCGAGGCCGAGGCCGGCGATGCTCTCGGCCGCGGCGCGCGCGGCGGCTGCCGCGGCGGCGAACCGCTCCTCGATCACGAAGCTGAGCGCGAGGGACCACCCCCACCGTGCGCGGTCGCGCGCCGACGCCTGCGGGTGCGCGAGCAGCGCCTCGTCGAGGACCTCGCGCGCCTCGCGGTTGCGCCCGCGCAGCGACGAGATGTCGGCGAGCGCGAGCGCGCTCTGGAACCGGTCGGCGGCGCCGTCCGCCACCGCGAGCGCGCGGCGGAACAGCTCCTCGGCCTCGCCGAGCCGGCCGCGACGCTGCGCGACCTCGCCCGCGAGCACGAGCCAGCGCGGGCTGGCCTGCGCGCCGCGATCACCGACCGCGCTCAGCACGTCCGCCGCCTCGTTGATCAGCGATCTGCGAATCAAGATGCGCGCGGTCATCAGCACGATCGGCTCGCGGACCTCGGCGAGCGCCTTGCCGAGCTCGCGCAGATCGTCGAGGAGCAGGTGATCGAGCCCGGCCGACGCGACCGTGCGGTACGTCCGCGCGGTCAGCTCCCACGCGTCGTCGACCTCGCCGGCGCGGATCAGGTGGTGGATCGCGTCGACCGCGTCGGTGGGATCGATCGCGGTGCGGGTGTTGGTGTCGGTCAGCCCGGGCTCGAGCCGCGCGCGGTGGACGTCGGCGGCGGCGCGGTGCGCCGCGGCGAGATCCTTCGGCGCGGACGAGCGCAGCGCGGCGTCGCGGGTGAGGTCGTGCACCATCACGTGGGGCCGGCTCGTGTCGACGAGGAACCGGCGCGACAGCTCGCGCAGCAACCGCGGCGTCTCGTCGCCCGCGATCACCGCGAGCTCGTCGGACGTGAACCGGCTCCGCGCGCACGACACCGCGAGCAACAGCGCGCGCGACCGCGGCTCGAGCTCGGCGAGCGTCTGATCGAGGCCGCCGGCGTTCGCCCCGGACGATTGCGACGTGTCGCCCGCGAGCTCGCGCAGCACGTAGAACGGGCTGCCGCCGCTCTTGCGGAACACCTCGGCGCCGTCGACGGCGGCGGAGCCGAGGCGATCGCTGAGCTGCGCGATCAGGTCCAGCGTCGCGCGCTCGTCGAGCGGACCGAGCCGGTGCACCGCGGGCGGCGGCGTACCCACCGGCAGCGGCACCTCGACGCGCGACGCGACGATGATCCGGCTCGCGCGCACGTGGCGCGACAGGTAACCGAGCATCGCCGCGGCCGCCGCGAGATCGAGGTGGTGGACGTCGTCGATGAACACGATCAGCGGCACCGCGTCGAGCAGGCGCGCCACCTCGGTCAGATCGTCCTCGAGGCTCGCCGCGCCGGCGGTCTGCATGCCGCGCGCGCGCCGCGCGCCCGCGGCGATCCGCAGCGCCGCGACCACGTGCTCGACGGCCATCCCCGGCCGCACCGCGACCAGCACCGGCACCGCGCCGACCCACCGCGGCAGCAGGCCCGCCTCCTCGACGAGCTTGTAGACCAGCTCGCTCTTGCCGACGCCGCCGACGCCGTAGACGAGGTGCAGCGTCTCGCGATCGATCAGCTCGAGCGCGCGGGCCAGCTCCGTGCCGCGGCCCACATACGTTGGCACCGCGCGCGGGAACGGCCGGGCCGCCGCCGCGTGCATCGCCGGCGGGATCGTCTTGGAGCGACGCGGACGCTCGGAGGGCGGGGGCTTGCCCACGCCGTGAGGGTACCAATCTCGCCCGCAGGAAGCGCTCGATCTCTGGGACAATGGTGGCCATGAGGCTGGGGATCCTCCTGCTGTGCCTGCTGTGGGCGACGACGGCCGCCGCGCAACCCGGCCAGACGCCGCCGGCCGACCCGCAGCCGCAGCCCCAGCCCCAGCCCGCGCCGCAGCCCTACCCGTACCCCTATCCGTACCCGTATCCGTACTACTACCCGCCGCCGCAGCCCCAGCCGTCGCCGAAGAAGCCGGGCTCGCCGGAGATGCCGGTCGCGATGCAGGTCCTGATGCACGGCCTGTGTCCCACCGACACCGAGCCGGCGTGCGGCGGCGGCCTGTGGATGGGGCTGCGCGGCACGACCCTCGCCGGCGCGGGCGAGGACACCACGGTCGGCCTCGCGCTCGACCTCGGCCTCGGGTTCTCCTTCGGCTTCGGCTGGGAGGTCAACCAGGACATCCCGATGGAGGAGCGCGACTCGATGGCGTACGTCACCGCGATCGCCGAGGCCGCGATCGGGCCGGGCGTCCGCACCAGCAAGCTCGACATCCTCCCCGCGATCGGGATCGGCGGCGAGGCGGTGGCCTGGGGCACCACCGATCGCGACGACGATCCGTACAGCGAGGCCTACTTCTACGGCGTCCTCGCCGGCCACGTCCGCCTCGACGGCTACACCCTGCTCGCCAGCGCGACGCGCAAGTACGGCTCGTTCGCCGCCAACGACGTCTACGAGACCGGCGTCGAGGCGGGCATCGCGTGGCTCGACCCCAAGGACAAGCAGGCGATCCAGATCTCGATCTGGTACCAGCGCTTCGACACCCACACGATCGGCGGGCTCGCGTTCGGCGTCGGCCCCAAGGGCCTCGTCAAGCCACGCGTCGCGGTCGCGGAGTGAAGGTCACGTCCGCTTGAGCTGCTCCTCGAGCGTGGCGAAGCCGCCGAAGCCGTGGGCGCGCAGGCGTGGGGTGAGCGTCGCCAGGCCGCAGCGCAGCTCGTACGCCGCGAGGTGCTCGGGATTGTGGAAGTAGCGCAGGATCACCGACGGGCCGGCCATCGGATCGATCTCCATGGCGTACAGCCGGAAGCCGGCGCGCAGCTTCGCGACGAGCACGTCGTTGTTGCTCGGCGCGTGCTCGCTCGTGATCGTGTCGAAGCCGAGCGCGTGCGTGTACGCGATCGTGCCGCGCAGGACGTGTCCGTAGATGCCGCGCCGGCGGTACTCCGTGTGCACGTTCGTGTGCCACATGCGGTACATGCCGTCGGTCTTCTGCTCGCCGGAGAACATCGCGACGAGCTGGCCGTCGCGGCGGACCGCCGTGAAGTCGCGCAGCGGGTCACCGCCGCGGAGCGCCGCCAGCTGCGCCTGCCGGTGCTTCTCGTCGTCGGTGCGCAGCGCGTCGAGCGCGAAGAACACCTCGGGCGGAAAGTGTCCGCGCAGCTCGGCGTCCTGCAACTTCCAGTACGTCGTCGCGTCGGTCAACCGCTCGAGCTCGTAGCCGGCGTCACGCAGCGGCCGGAAGTGCTCGTCGAACAGGTCGCGCGCGTGGCTCCAGCGGTCCATGCGCCGGTTGTACCGCGGGCTAGACGATGCGGTCGCGGCCCGCGCGCTTCGCTTCGTAGAGGCGCTCGTCGGCCTTCGCGAGGAGGGCGGTGACGTCGTCGCCGTCGGCCGGGAACTCGGCGACGCCGCCCGAGAACGCGTAGCGCGGGATGTTGTCGGGCGGGGTGCGGGCGCCGAGGTGGTGCCGGACCTGATCGAGCACGGCGCGCGCGGCGGTGAGCGCGGCGCGGCGCAGGATCACGACGAACTCCTCGCCGCCGTAGCGGCCGACGAGGTCGGTGCCGCGCAGGCGATCGCCGAGCACGCGCGCGATGTCGCGGAGCACCGCGTCGCCGACCAGGTGGCCATGCGTATCGTTGATCTTCTTGAAGTAGTCGACGTCGAGCAGCGCGACCGACAGGGTCTCGCCGGTCGCGCGGGCCGCAGCGATCGCGTCGCCGAGCTGCTCGACCGCGTGACGCCGGTTGAACAGGCCGGTCAGCCCGTCGCGGATCGCGAGCTCGCGCATCCGCGCCTCGCCGGCGCGCAGCGCGGCCTCGGCGCGGCGCTGGCCGGTGACGTCGCGATAGCTCCACACCCGGCCGACGACCTGATCGCGCAGCACCTGCGGCCGCGACGTCCGCTCGTAGATCCGGCCGTCGTTGAGCTCGACGACGTCGACCGCGTCGTCGGCGGCGCCGGCCATGATCTCGCCCGCGTCGCTGAGGTAGCGCGCCATCGCCTGGGTCTTGCGATCGAGGTGGGTGCGCAGCGCGGCCACCTTGGTCGGCGGCTCGGTCAACCCCCACATCTCGAGGAACCGGTGGTTGAACGCGGACACGCGGTCGCCGTCGAACGCGACGATGCCCTCGCCCGTCGACTCGAGCGTCGCGGTGAGCAGCGCCTCGCGCCGCGCCCGCTGCCCGAGCTCCATCGCGAGCGACGCGAGCGACGCCAGGAACGCGGCGTCCTTCTGATCGCCGCGGGTCCACGCCCGCGCCGGTCCGATGTGCTCGTGGCACACCACGCCGACCAGCTTGAGCCCGAGGCGGATCGGCGCGTCGAGCAGCGCGCCGATCCCGAGCGGGGTCAGGTAGCCGGCCGAGAACTCGGACGTCCGCGGATCGGTGTGCGCGTCATCGGCGGCGATCGGCTCCTCGGACTCCAGCGCGGCGAAGTACTGGGGGAACGCGGACGCCGGCAGGGCGGTGCCGCTCGTGTGCCGGTGCTCCGCCGCCTCGAACAGATCCACGCACTTCAGCGTCTCGTGGTCCTCGTCGAGGACCCAGATGCTGCACCGCGCGACGCCGAGCGCCTTGCACCCGGTCTCGCTGATGATCCGCAGGGCGCCCTCGGGGTCGCCCTCGTACCGTCGCCACATACGCGCGAGCTCGGACAGGGCATCGACGGTTTCACTCACGGCCGACGAGTCTATCCGAGCATGACGCCATGGTGCGCACCCGTGCGCCCGCGCGCGGGCGATCGTCGTCGCGTCGCGGGTTTCGGATGGCGCGCGGGGTGCAATCGCCGCTTGCATGTCCGCGCCGACCACCGCCGTCGCCCTCCTCCTGCTCAACCTCGTCGTCTACCAGCTCGCCGCAGTCCCGCGGCTGATCTAGCCGCGCGGTGGATACGGGACGTGGTCGACGGGGCGGAGGCGCTCGAGCAGGAAGTAGCTGGGCGTGGGGACGAGGGCGCCGGCGATCTCGAGGAACGAGCATCCGAGCAGCTTGTCGCCGCGGTCGTCGAGCGCGACCACGGGATCGCGGAGCCGGGCGGTGACGTCGAGGCGACGGTTGCCGCCGGCGCCATAGTCGAGGAGCAGCGCGCCGGGCGCGACCGGATAGCGATCGGCGGCGTCGACGATCGCGAAGTGCCCGAACGTGACCGGCACGCCGCGCTCGACCTTGGGGCGGCCCTCGGGTTGATGGCAGCGGACGTTCCAGCCGCGGGCGCGGCCGCCGTCGTCGCGGTGGAACACCTTGATGAACGTCTTCCAGGTCAGCCGCTCGATCCACGACGGCAGGCCGAGGCTGGTGCCGCGGTACTGCCAGCCGAGGATCTGCGCCGCCGCGACCGGCAACCCCGACTTCATCTGGACGGCGAGGTCGGACAGCTCGCTCACCGCAGCCCTCGCAGCCACGCGCGCAGGCCGGTCGCCGGTGGCTCGGTGGTGTGCGCGAGCGCGACCTCGAGCTCGTCGGCGTCGAACCACACGCCGTGCCCGGCGCAGCGGTCGACCGGCACGCCCTCGAGCTGCTCGGCCAGCATCGCGACGCCGCAGATCGGGCACACCCTCGGGCCGTCGACGCCGGTCGCGACCGGCAGCTCCCAGGGCGCGGCGGTCATCGCGGCGACCATGATCGCGAGTGCGTCGTCCTCGACGAACACGCCGCGGCAACCGCCACACTCCCACCGACCGGAGCCGTAGACCAGCGCGCGCTCGGCGCACGCGGGGCAGCCGATGCGCCGATCGCCATAGGCGGTCGCGAACATCGGCTCGCGCGGCGTCCGCGCCTCGCGCCGGTGGCGGATCCACGACGCGCCGACGCCGCCGTAGCTCCGGCCGCCGCCGACGCCGCGGCCCTCGCGGCGGCTGATCCGCTCGAACACCTCGGCGAGCTGATCGTTGGCGAACCACAGGCCGTGGTCGTGGCACCGCAGCAGCTCGTCGTCGAACCGCAGCTTGCCGACCTCGAGCCGGCACTGGACCAGCTTGCGATCGCACCGCGGACAGCGGCGCTCGAGCTCGTCCACGTCGACGATCCGCACCGGCTCCATCGTGAGATCGGCGACCGACGCCTCGAAGTCCGCGAGCTCGAGCAGCAGGCCGCCGCAGCTGTCGCAGACGAGGCGCTCGCCGTGCTTGCGCAGCGGCGCGTCGGTGCACTCGAGGCACGGGAACGCGGCGCTGCGGTACGGGTCGCTCATCGGTCCGCCCTCATCTATCATGCGCGCGTGTCGTCGTCCCACGATCATCCGACCGAGTCGCTGGTGGCGCCGGTCGACCGCGGCTCGAAGCCGGTGCGGGCGCGGCTCCGCGCGGTCGCGCCGCGAGGCGTGACGTGGCAGCTCGAGATCGGCGCGCACCCGGTGACGATCGGGCGCACGCCCGAGGACGTCACGCCGCCGCTGATCCACGGGACGGTGTCGCGCCGGCACGCGCGGCTGCACTGGGACGCGGAGCGCAGGTGTCACGTCGTCGAGGATCTCGGCAGCCGGCACGGCACCCACGTCGATCAGCTCGCGGCCGGCGCCGGCCTCGCGCTGCCCGACGGCGCGATCCTCCGGCTCGGCGGCGTGTTCCTCGCGTTCGAGCGCCTCGTCGACGACGCCGATCCCGCCGACGTCTCGCGCGACCACCTCCCCGGCGACGCGCCGGTGATGACGAAGCTGCGCGCCGCGGTCGCGTACGCCGCCGGCGATCCGTCGCCCGTGCTGGTGATCGGCGACACCGGCACCGGCAAGGAGTGGGTCGCCAACGAGTTGCATCGGCTGAGCCGCCGCAAGGGCGCGCTGATCGCGGTGAACTGCGCGGCGCTGACGCCGCAGCTCGTCGAGAGCCAGCTGTTCGGGCACGTCAAGGGCGCGTTCACCGGCGCCACCGCCGACGAGGGCGGCCTGTTCCGCGCGGCCGACGGCGGCACGCTGTTCCTCGACGAGGTCGGCGAGCTGCCGATCGAGCTCCAGCCCAAGCTGCTCCGCGTGCTGCAGGACGGCGTCGTCCAGCCGGTGGGCGGCACCCGCACCACCAAGGTCGACGTCCGCGTGATCGCCGCGACCAACCGCGATCTCGCGATCGCCGCCGCGATCGGCGGGTTCCGCCGCGATCTCTACGCACGGCTCGCGAAGTGGGAGCTGACGATGCCGCGGCTGACCGAGCGCCGCGGCGATCTGCCGGCGTGGATCGACCGGCTGTGGCTCGCGTGGTGCGCCACGCGCCAGCTCGCGCGACCGCTGCCCGAGCTGTCGGCGGCGGCGACCGCGGCGCTGCTGGCGCACGCGTGGCCCGACAACCTGCGCGGCCTCGACCGCCTGATCCACGCGCTCGCGTCGCGCGGCGCGACGACGGCGATCGAGCTCGCCGACCTGCCCGAGTGGCTGCGCGAGAGCGAGACGATGGAGGTGCCGCGCGTGTCCGCCGCCGGCGTGGTGACGCCCGCGGCGGCGAAGCTGCCGGTGCCCACGCGCGACGAGTTCGAGGCGGCGTGGCGCGAGCTCGGCGGCAACGTGCGCGCGCTCGGCCGCCGGTTCGGCCGCGATCGCCGGCAGATCTATCGCTGGGCCGACAGCTACGGCCTGCGCGCCGCCGGCACTCCGGACGATCCCGTCGAGCAGGGCTAGCGCCGGGACAAGACGCGCGCGATCCTTCGTGCATCGCAGCGCTGCACCCAGCGCTGCACCGGGGGATTCGATGGACGAACGCAACAGCAAGCGCGATCTCGTGCTCTCACCGAGCGAGTACGCGTACATGCAGGACGTCACCAAGGGCATCGTCAAGACCTATACGGGTCCGACGGTGATCAACCCGACCGCGCAGGAGCGCCCGGTGGTGTTCAACCCGCAGAACAAGCTGTTCGAGCCGTGCGCGCTCGAGCAGGCGGTCCAGCAGATCGCGATCGCGCCCGAGGGCTACTACCTGATGCTCAAGAACCCGTCGACGAAGTACGACCACCCGATCGCGGGCGGCGTCTATCCGTCGCCGGATCTCAGCGTCGGGCGCAAGATCAACATCACCGGCCCGTGCGCGTTCGCGCTGTGGCCGGGGCAGATGGTCAAGCTCGTCCAGGGCCACCACCTGCGCTCGAACCAGTACCTGCTGGTCCGCGTCTACAACGAGGACGAGGCGCGCAAGAACTGGGGCCAGGCGGTGATCAAGCCCGCCACCGGCGAGGAGGCGCCGAGCGCGCCGATCTCGCGCGCCCCCGCCGATCTCACCGTCGGCAAGCAGCTGATCATCAAGGGCACCGACGTGTCCTTCTACATTCCGCCCACCGGCGTGGGCGTGGTCCCCGACGAGCACGGCGCGTATGTCCGCGACGCGCTGACGCTCGAGCGCCTCGAGTACTGCATCCTCGTCGAGCAGAACGGCAAGAAGCGCTACGAGCGCGGGCCGCAGGTCGTGTTCCCCGAGCCGACCGAGGCGTTCATCACCAAGGACGGCGCGCGCAAGTTCAAGGCGATCGAGCTCAACGAGATCCAGGGCCTCCACATCAAGGTGATCGCGCCTTACAAGGAGGGCGGTCGCGACTACAAGGAAGGCGACGAGCTGTTCATCACCGGCAAGGTGACGGCGATCTACTACCCGCGCGAGGAGCACTCGCTGGTCCGGTACGACGGCCGCGAGAAGCACTTCGCCGTCGCGGTGCCCGCCGGCGAGGGCCGCTACGTGATGAACCGCAAGACCGGCGAGATCCGCATGATCCGCGGGCCGGCGATGCTGCTGCCCAACCCGGTCGACGAGGTGATCGTCCGCCGCGTGCTGAGCGAGCGCGAGTGCTCGACGTGGTACCCGGGCAACACCGAGGTGCTCGCGCACAACCGCTCGCTGCGCCAGCTCGAGGACACCTCCGAGGGTCGGCCCGGCGCGGTGACCGAGGTCGAGGTCCAGCGCCAGTCGAAGCAGCGCGCGCCGTCGCCGGCGCAGCAGGTGGCGATGGGCGCGGCGGCGCCCGCGACGCGAGAGCTGGCCGGGCAGGCGATCGCCGGTGACTCGCTCGATCGCTCGAACCAGTTCACCCGGCCGCGCACGGTCACGTTCACGACCAAGTACGAGGGCGTGCCGTCGATCAACGTGTGGGTCGGCTACGCGGTGCTGGTCGTCGACAAGCAGGGCCGCCGCCGCGTCGAGCCGGGCCCGAAGAACCTGGTGTTCGAGTACGACGAGACGCTCGAGGTCATCCAGCTCTCGACGGGCAAGCCCAAGGCGACGGATCGGCTGATCGAGACCGTGTTCCTGCGCGTGCTCAACAACAAGGTCGGCGACATCTGCGTCGTCGAGACCAGCGATCACGTCGCGGTCACGCTCGAGTACTCGATGCGGGTGAACTTCGTCGGCGAGCCGCTGCGCTGGTTCGAGGTCGAGAACTACGTGAAGTTCCTGTGCGACCACGTCCGCTCGGTGCTCAAGGGCGGCATCAAGAAGCACAACATCGAGGCGTTCTACGCGCAGTCGGTGGAGATCATCCGCGACGCGATCCTCGGGTCGATCGTCGTTTCTGGGGACGACCGGAGCGCGCGCCCGGGCATGAAGTTCCCCGAGAACGGCATGCACGTCACCGACGTGGAGATCCTCGAGGTCAAGATCGACGACGAGGGGATCGCGACCCTGCTCGGCGACGCCCAGCACGAGGCGGTGCAGGCGAACATCGCGGTGCTGCGCGCGCGGCGCGGCCTCGACATGACGGAGAAGCAGGAGGCGATCAAGCGTGGCGAGGCCGAGGCCCGCGCCGCCACCACCAGCCGGCTCGCCGAGCTCGAGGTCACGGCGACCGCGGATCGCCTGCGCGTCGCGCTCGCGGCCGTGGAGGCGTCGCTGAAGGAGGCCGAGCAGCAGAAGCTCGCCGCGGGCGCGCGCAACGCGATCGCGGACGCCGACCACGCCGCCGAGCTGGCGCGCCAGCGACTCAACGCGCAGCTCCACCTCCACATCCAGCAGACCACGCAGGACCTGACGCTCGCCGCGCTCAAGGCCGAGGTCGACGCCGCGGTCGCGCGGTTCGGCGCCGCGCAGGGCGGCTTCTCCGAGGCGCTGCTCGCGCTGTCCAACCACGAGGTCCTCGCCAAGGTCGCCGAGGCGATGTCGGTCCAGTCCTTCGTGGGCGGCAAGACCCTCACCGACGTCATCGACAAGGTGTTCGCGGGGACGCCGCTCGCCGGCCTCATGGATCGCGTCAAGGCGCGCGTCGGCGGCTCGAACGGCGACACCTCGCACGCCCTCCCGACCGGCTGACCAGACCCAGCGGTTAACGCCAAGGACGCCAAGGACGCCAAGCCGAGAACCAGATGGTTTTCGGCCGTCTGTTGCACAGAGGGAGGCGATGAGCTCCCTCTCTGAATCAGACGGCCGAAAACCATCTGAATCTCGGCTTGGCGTCCTTGGCGTCCTTGGCGTTAACCGCTGGGTCTGAACGCGAGCTCCGAGCCGGCGAGCCAGGCGTCGACGACGGTGTCGGACAGGACGGGCGAGACGAAGTAGCCGGCCTTGCGCGAGACGTCGATCGCGCGGGCGGTGACGAACGGCTCGTCGGCGACCTGGCGGTCGCCCGACCACGACGCGTGGACGAGGTGGACCGCGCCGCCGGAGACGTCGACGAACGCGATGTGGTTGGACAGGCCGATCAGGTAGAGGCCGTCGCCGAGCGCGGCGATCCGGCGCTCGAGGTCGCGCGCCGGGATCGACAGGTAGCGGTGGATCTGCTCGGGCGCGAGCGAGCGCTGGATGTCGAGCGCCGGCGCTTGGGCGAACCGGTAGCGGTTGTCGAGGAGGACGCCGGCGTTGCCGAGGATCGCGGTCACGAAGTAGCTGCACCCGACGGTCATGCCGGGCTGGTGCGGGCGGGTCGCGGTGGAGTTGCGGCCGAGGCCCCACGGCATGCCGAGCCACGCCGGGAACAGCTCGTCGCGGATCGCCCCGCGCAGGAACGCGCGCGCCTCGTCGCGGATCGCCCCGCGCCCGGACCGATCGACGGCCGCGTAGGCGTGGGCGAGCTCGACGCGCCTGGCCTCGATCCGGGCGACGACGCCGTCGAACGCCGCGTCGCGCGCGACGACCTCGGCCGCACCGCCGGCGGCGCCCGCGACCGGCGGGTCGTCGGATGGGCCCGCGCGGTGGCAGGCAGCGACGACGAGCAACCCGACGAGCGTCCTTGAACGCATCACGGCCGGGAACGCGCTGCGAGGTGCGATGATTCCTCCGTGCTTGAATCTCCCGCGCGAGCCCGGCGTCGAGCCGGCATGCGCCCCCGGATCCTGCTGTTCGCCCTCGCCCTCACCGCCTGCGAGAAGACGAAGTCCGACGCTCCCGCGCCGAGACCGCAGCCACAGGCGCAGGCCGGTGGAACCATCACCGCCCCGGTCGACGCGGGCGCCGCGATCGTGGCCCCGGCCGACGCCGGCGCCGCGATGGTGGCCGCCGCCGACGCCGCCCCGGCCGTGCCGCTCGACGCCACGCCCGCCGTGAAGGTGGCCAAGCCGGCCGAGGATCTCGACTGCGCGGTCCGCTACGACCTCCACGCCGAGCCGACCGACGACGGCTTCCTCCTCACCGCCACCGCGACCGCGATCCGCGACGTGACGATCGACCTGCTCGACACGTGCCCCGGCGGACCGATCGCGTTCACCGGCCTGCCCAGCGGCTACGACCTCTACGGCACCTGCGTGATGGGCAGGTGCGCGGGGCAGCGCGATCGCACGGAGACGATCGCGGCCGGCGGCACGCTGATGATCACCGAGGTCGAGCTCCGCACGGCCGGCGGATCCTGCAACAAGCCGCTCCCCGCCGGCACGCGGAGGCTGTCGTTCAAGCCGCCGCCGGTGGTCGGCGGCGGCGAGGCGTGCGGGCCCGGCAACGTCAAGGTGAAGCTCGGCGGCAAGCCGCGGCGGGACGAGCCCGACGAGCCCGAGGTCGCGCTCGACGCCGGCGCGGCGCAGCCGAGGTGCAAGCCCATGCCGGCGTGCGGGCTCGGGTGTCCGAACGGCGGCGGCTTCGCCAAGGACGAGCACGGCTGCAGCATTTGCGCGTGCGCCGAGGACGATCGGCCGGACCACCGATGATCCGCTTCGATCCCCCGACCCTCGCGCGGCTGCGCAAGTCCATCATGCAGCGCGGGCTGAAGCTCTCGACCCTCCTGTCCGAGGTCCTCGCGGGCAAGGACAAGCTCCGCGAGCTCGCCGCCCTCGGCGTCGACAAGCCCGGCGCGCGCCCAGAGGAGCTGCTGCGCATGGCGCTCGATCAGGTCGAGCGCCGCCGCAAGCTGATCGACGCCGACGACGACGGCTACGGCCGCTGCGACATCTGCGGAGAGGACCTCGGCCTGCCCTCGCTCGACGAAATGTCCTGGGCGGATCGCTGTCAGAAACACATGGCGATCTAGCCGAACTTGGCACCGCGCAGCGGTTGATCGCGCGCCCGGCGCAGAGGACGCTGGCCGTGCATGCGCCTGCTCGTCCAGCACCGAAGCCGGTACGTCTACCCGACCCCCGCGGCGCTGGGTCCGCACCTGATGCGGCTGCGCCCGTGCAACCACACCCGCGCGCGGGTCGAGACCTACCGGCTGACGGTCGACGCCGAGCACCAGCTGCACTGGTACCAGGACCCGCACGGCAACCACGTCGCGCGCATCACCTTCCGCGCCGGGCAGCGGACGCCCGCGCTCGACGTGCTGATCGAGCTGGCGCTCGACATCCAGCCGATCAACCCGTTCGACTTCCTCGTCGATCCGCGCGGCAAGGAGGTGCCGTTCGTGTACCCCGATGGCCTCGCCACCGAGCTGGCGCCGTTCCTCGACCTCGAGGATCCGTCGTTCGCGCTGGGCCCCACGTCGCGCGCGTTCTTCGCCGAGCTGCCGAAGACCGGCGAGGTCGTCGACCTCGTCACCGAGACCAACCGACGCGTCGCCGAGCGCACCCGCTACGTGATCCGCGAGGAGGCCGGCGTGTGGACGCCGGAGGAGACGCTGACGATGGGCCGCGGCAGCTGCCGCGACTCCGCGGTGCTGCTGGTCGCGGCGCTGCGCTCGCGCGGCCTCGCGGCGCGGTTCGTGTCCGGCTACCTGATCCAGCTCACCGACGAAGGCATGATCCCGGACCAGCCCCGAGGCGTCGGGCACGACGTCGTCGATCTGCACGCGTGGGCCGAGGTCTACCTGCCCGGCGCGGGCTGGATCGGCCTCGACGCGACGTCGGGCCTGCTCACCGGCGAGGGCCACGTGCCGCTCGCGTGCACCGCCGCGCCCGCGCTGGCCGCGCCGATCGAGGGCACCAGCGACGTCGCCGCGTCGGAGGTCTCGTTCTCGACGACGATCGCGCGGCTCGGCCACGAGGCGCGCCCGACCGCGCCGTACACCGAGGCGGTGTGGGCCGAGCTGCTCGCCGGCGCCGATCGCGCCGACGCCACGTTCGCGGCGCATGGCCTCACGGTCACCGCGGGCGGCGAGCCGACGTTCACCTCGCGGGAGGCGCCCGACGCGCCGGAGTGGAACAGCGAGGCGCTCGGCGCCACCAAGTGGACGCAGGGGTTGCGGCTCACCGAGGAGCTGCGGCGCCGCCTCGCGCCGGGCGCCGCGGTGCTCCGCCGGATGGGCAAGCACTACCCGGGCGAGAGCCTGCCGCGGTGGGCGCTCGACATCTGCGCGCGCCGCGACGGCGTCGCGGTGTGGCCCGATCGCGTGCTCGGCCGCGAGCCGTCGATCGAGCGCGCGCGCCAGCTCGCGGCGGCGATCGCGCGCCACCTCGACTTGCCCGACAGCGCGCAGCCGACCTACGAGGATCCGTGGCGGCTGCTCCAGGAGGAGGCCGCGCTGCCGATCGGGATCGACCCGCGGCGCGCCGGGCTCGGCGATCCCGAGGAGCGGCGCCGGCTCGCGCGCATCCTCGATCGCGGCGCGGGCGAGCCGGTCGGGTTCGTGCTCCCGCTCGCGCACCGACCCGACGTGCCGGGCTGGATGACCGAGACGTGGACGTTCCGGCGCGAGCACCTGTTCCTGGTCGCCGGCGACAGCCCGATCGGCCTGCGCTTGCCGCTCGCCAGCCTGGCGCCCGGCCAGCCCGCGCCGACGCCAGCGCCGCCGTCGCCCGAGCTCGATCCTCGCCGGCTGGTCGCCGCCGAGGACGACGACGCCGAGGCCAAGCACCCCGATCCGCTGCGGCGCGCCCGCCGCCAGCTCCGCCTCGACGCCAGCGACGCCGCGCGCGCGCGGATCGCCGACGAGACGCCGGGCGCGCTGCTCGCCGAGCTCGCGGTCGCGCCGACGCCCGGCGCGCCGACCGGGATCCGGACCGCCCTGTGCGTCGAGCCGCGCGACGGTGATCTGTGGGTGTTCCTGCCGCCGCTGGTCAGCTTCGAGCAGTGGCTGGAGCTGGTCGCCGCGATCGACGCCGCGCGCGTCGAGGTCGGCGTCGACTGCCGGCTCGAGGGCTACCCGCCGCCGTCGTCGCCGGCCCTGCTGCGCTTTTCTGTCACGCCGGATCCGGGGGTGCTGGAGGTGAACGTCCCGCCGACCGCGACGGGCCGCGACCACGCCGCGCTCCTCGACGTCGTCTACGACAGCGCGCTGCGCGCCGGCCTCGAGGCCGAGAAGTACCTGCTCGACGGCCGGCTCGCCGGTCCGGGCGGCGGACACCACATCACGATCGGCGGACCGGCGCCGCTGCTGTCGCCGTTCCTGCAGCGCCCCGAGATCCTCGCGTCGCTGCTGACGTTCTTCCAGCACCACCCGTCGCTGTCGTACCTGTTCACCGGCCTGTTCGTCGGCCCGACGTCGCAGGCGCCGCGGCTCGACGAGGCCCGCCACGACGCGCTCTACGAGCTCGAGCTCGCGCTCGATCGCGCGCGCGCCAACCGGCCGACGCCGGCGTGGCTGGTCGACGCGCTGTTCCGCCACCTGCTCGTCGACGTCGCCGGCTCCACGCACCGCGCCGAGATCAGCATCGACAAGCTCTACGACCTCGGCACGCCGTTCGGCTGTCAGGGCCTGATCGAGCTGCGCGCGTTCGAGACGCCGCCGCACCCGCGGATGGCGACCGCGCAGGTCCTGCTGGTCCGCGCGCTGGTCGCCGCGTTCACCGCGACGCCGTACCGCGGCTCGCTGGTCCGCTGGGGCCAGGGCCTCCACGACCGGTTCTTGCTGCCGTACTACCTGTGGCGCGATCTCGAGGACGTCCTCGGCTTCCTCGGCGCGCGCGGCCTCGCGCTGCCGCCCGACGGCTACCGGCCGTTCGTCGAGCTGCGCTGCCCGCTGGTCGGCACGCTCGACGCCGGCGACGTCGCGCTCGAGGTCCGCAACGCGATCGAGCCGTGGCACGTGCTCGGCGACGAGGTCACCGCGGCCGGCACCTCGCGGTTCGTCGACAGCTCGCTCGAGCGCATCGAGGTGCGCGCGCGCGGCTGCAACCCGGAGCGTCACCGCGTCCTGGTCAACGGCGTCGTGCTGCCGATGCACCCGACGCGTGACGCCGACATCCGCGTCGGCGGCGTGCGGTTCCGCGCGTGGTGCCCGCCGCACAGCCTGCAGCCGCACATCGGCGTGCACCACCCGCTGCGCCTCGAGCTCGTCGATCTGTGGGGCCAGCGCTCGCTCGGCGCGTGCACCTACCACGTGTGGCACCCGATCAAGGGCGGGTTCGCGGCGCCGCCGCTGACGCGGTTCGAGGCGTCGGCGCGGCGCGCGCAGCGGTTCACCCGCGACGGCGGCACGCCGTGGCCGGTCCACGCGCGCGAGGCGCGGCCTGATCCGGACAACCCGTGCACGCTCGACCTGCGCCGGTTCGATCTCGATCGCGCGCTGCCCCGCTACTACGACTGGCCCGACTCCTTCGGCGGTGAGCTGCCGTGAGCAAGCAGCCGGGTGACGTGATCGCGGACGAGCTCGACGCGCTCGACGCGCGGATCGCCGCGCGCGGCGTGACGATCTGGGTCGGCGCGGAGCCCACGTTCACCCGCCGCGACTCGACCGAGCCGTGCTGGCTGTGGCAGGCCGAGGGCGGCGACAAGCGCGCATACGCCGAAAGCGCCGCGCGCGCGATCGGCGCGCGGATCCCCGGCGCCACCGTCGCGGAGGTGCCGGGCCGCCACTATCCCGAGGAGGACGCGCCGCGGTTCTGCGTCGCGGTGAAGGGCCCGCTCGGCACGCTCACGGTCACGCCGGATCCCGGCGTGGTGGAGGTCAACACGGCGCCCTGCCCCGACCTCGCGACGTTCCTCCGCCACGTGCGCGTGGTCTACGCCGGCGCCGCCGACGCCGGGCTCGCGCCGGTGCGCTACCGCTACAACGGCGATCAGGTCGACTCCGGCGGCGGCGGGCAGATCACCCTGGGAGGGTCATCGCCCGAGGCCAGCCCATGGTTCAAGCACCCGGCGCTGCTGCCGCGCCTGGTCCGCTACGTCAACAACCACCCCGCGCTGAGCTACTGGTTCCTCGGCGAGCACGCCGGCTCGGCGTGCCAGGCGCCGCGCGCCGACGAGGGCGTGCGCGAGCGCTGGGACGAGCTGCGCCTCGCGACCAGGGTGCTCGAGCGCGCGCCCGCGACGCCGGACCTCCTCCACGCCACGTTCGGGCCGCTGCTCGTCGACGCCGCCGGCAACTCGCACCGCGCCGAGCTCAACGTCGAGAAGCTGTGGAACCCGCAGCTGCCCGACCGCGGCCTGCTCGGGCTCGTCGAGTGGCGCGCGTTCAAGATGGCGCCGACGCCCGAGCAGCTGGCGGCGGCGGCGGCCTTGATCCGCGCGGTCGCGGCGCGATGCGCGGTCGTCGTCTACGACGAGCCGATGATCGACTGGGGCTCGGCGCTCCACGATCGGATGGCGCTGCCGGTGTTCCTGCGCGACGACCTCGCCGCGGTGTTCGCGGATCTCGAGGCCCACGGGCTCGGCCTCGGGGCCGCGCTGGAGACCTGCGCGACCTCGTACCGCGATCCCGTGGTGTGGACCGGCGAGCCGTTCCCCGGCGTGGTCGTGACGCTGTCGCGCGCCCTCGAGTTCTGGCCGCTGATCGGCGACGTCGCGTCGCAGGAGCGCGCGGCGAGCCGGCTGGTCGATTCGTCGAGCGAGCGGTTCGAGCTGCGGCTCGACGTGCCCCACGGCCGCGGCCAGCCGATCATCGTCGTCGGTGGCCACACGATCATGCTTCGCACGGCGAACGCCGTGCGGCGCACCCCGGCAGAGCCGGGGTTTGCAGGCCTCCCGCAGTGCGCGCGCGCCGAGGCCGAGCACACGATCTGGGTGGTCGCGCTGCGCCGGCGCGTGTTCGTGCCGTCGCCCGGGCTGCACCCGAGCGTGCCCGCGTTCGATCCGCTGGTGATCCAGCTCCGCGATCGCGCCGAGGAGATCGCGCTGCGGCTGTACGGCTGGCGGCCCGGCAGCGGCGCCTACGACGGCCTGCCCGCCGACGCCGACGAGGCCGCGAAGCGGCGCGCCGAGCGCGTCGTGCTGACGACCGGGCCGGTGGCGACCCGGCCTCCTCATCCATGCCTGCACCCCGACACCTGGACCGTGGATCTGCGCCACGCCGAGCTGGTCACCGAGGAGCCATGAGCCAGTTCCAGTCGCAATCGCAGTCGCAGTCGCAGTCGCAAGGCGCCGGCCTGTTCGCCGGGTTCACGCCGATCCCCGGCACGTTCGACGATCTGTTCGGCGCCGACGGCCAGCCGCGGCCCGAGTTCGCGCGCGTGCTCGAGGCGCTCGGCAAGATGACGCCCGACGAGCTCGCGCGCATGCAGGGCCTGTCCGAGCTCGCGCTGATGAACCAGGGCGTGACGTTCTCGGTCTACGCCGACAGCCGCGGCACCGAGAAGGTGTTCCCGTTCTGCCTGATCCCGCGCCTGGTCAGCGCCGCCGACTTCGCGCGGCTCGAGAAGGGCCTGACCCAGCGGCTGCGCGCGCTCGCGCTGTTCCTCGACGACGTCTACGGCGATCAGCGGATCCTGACCGAGGGCGTGATCCCGGCGGAGCTCGTGCTCGGCGCCGCCGGCTATCGGCCGCAGCTGCGCGGGATCAAGCCGCCGGGCGGCGTGCGCATCCACATCTCCGGCATCGATCTGATCCGCGATCCCGCCGGCACGTGGCAGGTCCTCGAGGACAACGTCCGCACCCCGAGCGGCGTGTCGTATGTCGTCGAGAACCGCGGCGTGTCCAAGCGCGTGTTCCCGCGCGTGCTCGACCTCGCGAAGGTCCACCGCGTCGACCACTACCCGACGCGGCTCGCCGAGATGCTGCGCTCGGTGTCGCCGGTCGCGCCCGACGACACCACCGCGGTCGTGCTCACCCCCGGGCCGTACAACAGCGCCTACTTCGAGCACAGCTTCCTCGCGCGCACGATGGGCCTCGAGCTGGTGCAGGCGCCCGACCTGTTCGTCGATCAGGACAAGGTGTTCGTGCGCACCACCCGCGGCCCGCGCCGCGTCGACGTGATCTACCGCCGCACCGACGAGGCGTTCCTCGACCCCGACATGTTCCGCGCCGACAGCGTGCTCGGCGTGAAGGGCCTGATGCGCGCGTACGCCGCCGGCAACGTCGCGCTCGCCAACGCGCCGGGCAACGGCGTCGCCGACGACAAGGCGGTCTACCCGTACGTCCCCGACATGATCGAGTTCTACCTGGGCGAGGAGCCGCTGCTCGAGCAGGTCCGCACCTACGTCTGCGCCGAGGACGACGACCGGCAGTACGTGCTCGAGCGCCTCGACGAGCTCGTGGTCAAGGCCGTCGACGAGGCGGGCGGCTACGGCATGCTGATGGGCCCGCAGTCGACCGCGGCCGAGCGCGACGAGTTCCGCGCGCGGATCCAGGCCGAGCCGCGCAAGTACATCGCGCAGCACCGCGTCGAGCTGTCGACGTGCCCGACCTGGATCGGGGATCGCAAGTGCGTGCTGCCGCGGCGCGTCGATCTGCGCCCGTACATCCTGACCAGCCGCGAGGGCCCGTGGGTCCTGCCCGGCGGGCTCACCCGGGTCGCGCTCGTCGAGGGCAGCTACGTCGTCAACTCGTCCCAGGGCGGCGGCAGCAAGGACACCTGGGTCATGAAGGGCACGCCGTGATCTCCCGCGTCGCCGATCACGGGTTCTGGTACGGCCGCTACCTCGAGCGCGCCGAGTCGACCGCGCGCCTGCTCGCGACCACCCACAGCCTCGCGCTCGACGCCGAGCTCGAGCCCAGCGCGTGCTGGGGTCCGGTGATCGTCGTCGCCGGCGAGGAGGAGCGGTTCAAGGAGCGCGGCCTGTCCTGGGACGACGGCGAGCAGGTCGAGCAGTTCCTGACCTGGGACGAGGACGCGGTGTCGCTCCGCCAGTCGGTCCGCGCGGCGCGGTGGAACGCGCGGTCGATCCGCGAGGTGGTGTCGCTCGAGGCGTGGGAGGTCACCAACGAGCTGCACCTGTGGATCGCGTCGCCCGAGGCGGCCACGCAGTTCGCGGGCAGCCGCTACGACTTCTACCGTCGGGTCCGGTCGATGACCCAGCTGTGCCTGGGCCTCCTGCGCTCGACGATGCTCCACGACGACTCGCTCGACTTCATCTGGCTCGGCGTCCTGCTCGAGCGGGTCAGCCAGACCGCGCGCATCCTCGACGTCCACCACCACGCGTTCCTCCAGGCGCAGCGCCACGAGGTGGTCGCGACCTCGCTGTGGCTGTCGCTGCTGCGCTCGCTCAGCGGGTTCGAGCCGTTCATGAAGCGCCACCAGGGCCGCGTCTCGCCCGACGCCGTGGCGCGGTTCCTGATCGGCGAGGACAAGTTTCCGCGCTCGATCGCGTACTGCGTGCGTAGCGCGTACGACCGGCTGTGCTCGATCCGCCCGCCGACCGCGACCGATCTACCCGGCGGCCAGGTCCTCGAGCGCCTGCGCGTCCTCGACGAGCTCGTCCGCACCGAGCGCAACGAGCTGCACGACAGCAACGACGTCCACGAGCTGCTCACCGAGGTCGTCGACGAAGCCCACGCGATCTGCGACGGCCTCGGCCGCGAGCTGTTCGGGTACGCGTCGTGACCGCGTACCGGCAGAACGCGCTGCGACCGTGCCCGCGCTGCGGCGACGGCCTGATCCTCGAGAGCGCGGAGCTCGGGGTCCACACGTGCACGCAGTGTGGCGGCGCGTGGCTCGCCGCCAAGACGATCCCTCGGCTGGCGGCGGCGCGCGTCCCGGTCCGCAACTGGCTGTGGTGGCGGCGCGCGACCGGGCGCTGCCCGGATTGCGAGCTCGAGCTCCGGCTCGTGCAGGCCGGGCCGTTGCTCCTCGACGAGTGCGCGGACCATGGCGTGTGGTTCGACGCCGGCGAGCTGCACCGCGTGCTGGCGGATGTCGGCGACGACGTCGCGCTCGATGCCGAAGCGCTGCTCGCCCGACTCCGGGCCGTGCTGTCGCGTACGATCGACGGATGAGCCCAGCGCTCAGAACCCGTGCGCGGTCAGGTGCTGCTCGACGCGCACGGGCCGGTTCGCGATGTACGTCAGCAGCTCGCTGTACGCCGCGGCGTACGCGTTGTTGTCGTACTCCTTGCGCGTGTCGAGCAGGACGTGGGGCGCGATCAGGTCGTGGATCTGTTGCGCGCGCGCCGCGAGGTTCGACGCGGTGAACATCTGGTTGGCCTCGTCGAGCGCGGCGGCGAACTGAGCCTCGCAGTCGGGCTCGTCGCGGCAGCGCGCGGCCAGCGTGCCCGACACGCCCCAAGGATCCTGATCGCCGAGGAACGTCTGGTCCACGCCGGTCGGGATCACCGACCACTTGTCGGTCGAAGGGTCGTGATAGACGCGGTAGTTGTTCATGATCGAGAACTGGTACGCGTCCCAGTGCGAGATCACCGCCTCGACGGCCCACTGGTAGAGGAAGGTGTCGAACTCCACGTACGCGGTGATCGCCGGATAGAACTCGCCGGCCGGGATCGCGGCGAGCTGCGCGACGAACGTGCGCAGCGGCGCGTAGGTCTCGGGATCGTCGTTGCCCGACGGCGGCGAGTCGCAGGCGTCGGCGCGGAACTCGCGCGTGAGGCACCCGCCGTCGTTGGTGTCCGGATCGGCGAGCGCCGGCAGGTTCCCCGCGACGAGGTCGCACCAGTACGTGCCCTCGTACGCCATGCCGCCGCTGTCGTCGAACCACCGCTCCATGAACCGGCGATCGATCGGCTCGACGTTGGTGTAGACGCCCCAGTACGTGTTGTTCACGTACAGCCGGACCGAGCTCGCGCGCGGCGTCGGCACGCCGAGCGTCTGCTCGAGCTCGTACGCCATCCGTTCGTGCTGCATCGTCCGGTCCTGGACGTTGTTGTTCAGCGTCAGGTGCTTCTGGCCGTGGATCCGGCGCGGCGCCGGGCAGCCCGCGCTCGTGGGATCGTCCCAGTCGAGCTTCACCTTGAAGCTCGGCTTGCCGTCCATGTCGCGCGACGAGCCGCAGCCGCCCTTGATGTGGATGCCCACGCCCGCGTAGACCACGCCGTCGAACGTCAGCGTCGCGGTGTGGTAGTCGCGCTCGTACGGGACGCAGCCGGGCGGCGCCGCCTGGGCGTCGATCGCGGCCCAGGTCGCCGGCGGGATGTCCAGGTAGACGTCGCGGACCACGTCGGGGTCGTAGAGATAGGTCGAGCCGTCGTCGGTGCGAAACGGGACGTCGCCGCTCCACGCGCTCCACTCGCTGCAGTCACCGCGGTCGTCGCGGTGGCGCGCGCGGATCACGTAGTCGGTCCAGTCCGACATGGCGATGTCGAAGCTGCCGTCGGCGAGCACGACACGATCGAGATCCGCGCCGCTGTCGGCCTCGAGCATCGCCGACCAGATCTTCGAGACCGGCACGCCGTTCGAGACCGTGTAGATCGCGACCTCGGTCGCGCCGTGCGCGTCGTCGACGTCCTTGTCGTAGAACGGTGACAGATCGATCGCGAGCGCGTCCTCGAGGATGTCGATCCGCCCCGGCATCGGCGACATCACCATCGGCGCGAGCGGGGCCGCGTTGACCTCGCAGGTCGTCGCGTCCGACCCCGCACCCTCCGGACCTCCGCAACCGAAGACCACGAGGGCGAGGACACACGCGCTTCGTTGCACCCCTCCAGGATAGCGGAACGTCGGGTGAATCAGCGCGTGATCTGCGCTTCGACGCGGGCCCGCAGGAGTGGAAGCTCGTCGCGGAGCTGCTGTGCGGCGTTCTCCCACGTCGCGCTCCCCGGCCCGTTGGGGTCCTCGGCGACCGCGTCGCGGAGCTGGTTCCGGGCCGCGTCGAGCCGGGCCTCGAGCGCCGCGAGCGTGGCCGGTCCATCGAGGAGCTCGCGGGTCGCCGCCGCGTAGTCGTCCCACAGCACCCTCGACAGCCGGCCGATCAGCGGATCGCAGTTCGGGGGCATCCCCTGGATTCCGAAAAGCACCTGGATCGCGGCGCACGGCCCGGCCTCGTGCCAGTCGGGCATCCCGTAGCTGGTCCGGATCGGGCTCGGGACCTCCATCGAGTTGTCCATGTCCCAGGGCACGAGCGTCATCCGGTCCGCTCCGGGATCTTCGTACCAGTAGTAGTTGTGGTTGAACGCCGGACCGCCGGTCACGTACCACGCGACGATGCCGTCCCAGGCGTCGACCAGCCGGTCCGCCGCGAGGTAGCGGGCGAGCGTCGGCACGTCCATCCACGCCTCGAGCGTCGCGCGGAACGTGGTGTCGTCCGCGGCTGCGAGCGCCGCGGCGAACCGCACCATGCGATCGACGTCCGGCAGGTCCTCGTTGGTGACCAGCGCGGCCTCGTACGGCCCGGGCGCCGTCCCCACCGGCCACACCTCCTTGTAGACGTTGCCGTCGGCGCCGAACCGGTCGCGCGCGAACCTCCCGTCGATCTCCTCGATCACCGCGAACACGCCCTGGAGCTCGCCGTTGATCACCAGCCGGCCGTGGACCGCGCGGGGCGCGGCGACGCCGGCGTCGCGATAGACCGCGTACGCGAGCCGATCATGCAGGTGCGACGGATCGCGCACCATCGAGTGCAGGTTGAGCTTCTTGAGCCCGTAGAACCGCAGGTCGTCGACGTACTCGTCGAACTTGAGCTTCATCGACAGCTTCGGACACGTCCGGTTGCCGGACCCGTCGAAGCACAGCGCGAGCGTGCCGTAGCCGCCCTTGTACCGCAGGCCGATCGGCCCGTAGGTGCCGCCGTCATAGCGCAGCGTCGCCGGCACGTACTGCTCCGCCTGCGCGTTGTCCTGGAGCTCTTGCCAGTCGGCCGGCGCGACCTCGAGCTCGAACGTGCGCAGCGCGGTCTCGTCGAACACCACCTCGGCGCCGAGCGAGCTCGCGTCGACCGTGATCGCGTCGGTGGGCGCCGTCGCTTCGCCGCCGCACGCGGCGAGCGCCACGATCGCGGCCGCGCACGTCGCGCGCGCGTCGCTCAGAACCGCCCCTGCGTCCACGCGATCAGGCGGTCGTCCTTGTCGGCGCGCTGCTCGTACTCGACCATCACGCGGAGGCGCGCATCGACGTCGCCCCAGTACCCGCCGAACGTCCACCGGTCGACGCCGTCGAGCGTGTCGTAGCGCGCCACCGGGCCCGCGTGCCACGGGGTCTTCGCCGCGGCGAGCACGTACCATCCGTTGGAGTCGATCTGCTCGTCGGTCGAGAGGTCGCGATTCCGGCCGGTCACCGCCTCGACCGCGAGGAATCCGTAGGTGTGATCGACCCGGAGGTCGGCGCCGAACCGCTGGATCACGAAGCGGCGATCGTCGAGGAGGTCGAGCGGATCGCCCTGGTCGAACAGGTCGCCGTAGCCGCCCGAGCCGCCCGCCCGGATGTCGAGGCCCAGGTCGTCGCAGTGGAACCGGACGCCGAGGCGTCCGAACACGTTCTTGCGTCGCGTGTCCTCGCGGGTGTTCTGCCCGGCGCCGTTGACCACGGTGAGGCCGTCCTCGATCGAGTAGCCGCGGCCCAGCGGGATCTCGCCCAGGACGCCGACGCCGATGTCGCGCAGCGAGTTGCCGCGCGCGAGGTCGTTCGAGACGCTGGCGCGATTGACGACGTAGAGCTTGCCGGACGACTCCAGGTTCTCGTAGCCGAACTGGGTCTTCTGCTGGCCGACGCGGATCTCGTGGTGCGGGAGGTGCTTGAGCTCCACGTACGCGTCGCGCAGCAGGTCGGTGAAGGCGCCGGCGAGCGGGTCGAGCTCGACGTTGTACGCGACCTTCTTGATGAGCTTGCCCTTCACCTTGAGGCGCAAGCGCCGGATCCGGAACTCCTCGGGGTTCGCGCTGCCGTCGTCGTTGGTGTCGAGCGCCTTCTGGAAGGTGGCCTGGACGTAGCCGCCGACCTCGGGCATCCGCTTGTCGCTCTCCTTGTCCTTCTTGGCCTTCTTCTTCTCCTTCTTCTCCTTCTTCTCCTTCTTCTCCTTCTTCTCCTTCTTCTCCTTCTTCTCCTTCTTCTCCTTCTTCTGATCTTGGTCCTCGTCTTGCTCCAGGTCCGGATCCACATCGTCACCTGCGCGAACGTAGGAAGCCGAGACGCAAAGCGTGATCAGCGTCGCAGCAAGGTGACGAACGAGTGACATCTTGGGCATCCTAGCCTCTACTGGAGTGGAGATGAGCACCTTGCACCGCGCATACCTGTTCGCGATCCTCGCCGTCACGCCTGCCTGCTTCGGCGGCGGCGACGACACCGCCGCCGGCCCCGACGCCGACACCAGCCAGTGCCCGACGACGGGCCGGTACCTGCCGCTCGCCGAGGGCGCGACCTGGACCTATCGCGTCGTCACTGACACCACCGGCGAGAAGACGCAGGTCGTCGGCGCCGAGGAAGATGTCGGCGGACAGCACGCCGGCACGCTGGCGTTCAAGCTGACCACCACGAAGCCGGGCGGTGGCGAGACCGTCAGCTGGCAGCAGGACACCGGTGACAGCGTGATCCGCCTCGCCGAGGCGGATCTCGTCGGCGTCAACATGTCCGAGGAGGAGTACGTGCCCGGGCGGACGCGCGTCGATGAGACGTCAGCGCACACCATGGACGGTGCCAGCTGGACCCAGGACTACGTCGAGCACGTCAGCGATAACGGCGGCGCACCCACGATGACCTCGAAGACCGAGTCCTGGACCGTCATGGGGGTCAACGAGGTGATCACCGTGCCCGCGGGCGAGTTCTGCACGCTGCACCTGCGGCGCACCAGCACCGTCGGCGGCATCGACGGCTCCGACAAGGCGTACTGGTTCGCGCGCGGCGTCGGCAAGGTCCAGGAGGTGAGCGCAGGTCAGACCGAGACCCTCACCGACTACGACATCCCGTAGGGGTGTTACGGTCGTCTCATGCCCAACCTCCTCGCCATGTCGTTCGAGGGCGAGCTGGCACCGTCGTTCGATCTCGTCTGCCTGCGCGAGGGCCGCAAGCTGCCCGACGGCTGGGGGCTCGGTTACTACCCTGGGGGTGAGCCCTCGGCGACGGTGCTCAAGGAGCCCGCGCCGCCGCAGGGCTCGATCCGCAGCCAGCTCGCGCGCGCGTGGGAGCACCTCGAGTCGTCGCTGTTCGTGCTCCACATCCGCAACGCGAAGTGGGGCGCGCCGACCGACGCGAACACCCAGCCGTTCGTGCGGAGCTGGGGCAAGCGCGACTGGATGATCGGTCACTCGGGCAGCCTCGCCAAGCGGCCGCCCGACGACCGCGGCCTGTTCGAGCCGGTCGGATCCACCGACACCGAGCAGGTGTTCTGCTCGCTGTTGTCGCGGTTCGCCGAGAAGGGCTGGAAGAGCGTCCAGGACATCGACCTGTCGGCGCTGCGCGACTGGCTCGACGTGCTCGACGACGACGGCGGGCTGACGATCGCGCTGACCGACGGCCGCGACCTGCTGGTCTACGCCGATCGCGATCTCGAGGGCACCGTCTACGTCGGCACGCTGATGCCGCCCTACGAGCGGGTCGTGCTGGGCGACGACGACCTCGTCGTGGATCTCGGCGCGCGCGGGACCAAGGCGCGCAAGGGCGTGATCGTGTCGTCGGTGCCGCTCCAGCTGATCGCCGCCGAGCCTGGAGAAGATCCTGCGAAGGAGGAGGCCCAGCTCGCGTGGACCCAGCTCCCCGCCGGGAACCTGATCGTCGTGCGCCAGGGCGCGGTGATCGCCCAGGTGGGGCCGCCCGGCCCGGGGCCGGCGTCACAGCTGGTGTCGGCGGCGGTCACCGGCCGCAACGCGCAGGCGCGGATCATCGACACGCAGATCCGCACCTACGAGATCCGCCACCGCACGATCTACAAGTACGCGACGCAGGTCGAGCGCTCGACCCACACGCTGCGCCTCACCCCGCGCGAGGACCGGCTCCAGCACGTGCTCGCGCACCGGATCTCGGTGTCGGTGCCCGGCGTGTCGAGCGACTTCGAGGACGTGTTCGGCAACCGGGTCAAGCGCTTGCTGCTCGACGCGCCGTGGACCGAGATGGTGATCGAGGCGACCAGCACGGTCCGCGTCGAGGACGTCAGCCCGCTCGACTTCCGCACGCTCAAGGCGCGCTCGACGATCCCGCTGGTGTGGATGCCGTGGCAGCGCCAGATCATGGCGCCGTACCTGCTTCCGCCGGAGCTGCCCGAGACGCAGCTCGAGGAGCTCAGCGAGTACGCGATGAGCTTCGTCAAGCGCAACGACTACGATCTCCTCGATACCCTCCTCGACATCAACCAGACGATCTTCAGCGAGTACACGTACCGCCAGGGATCGACGACGGTGTTCACGACGCCGTTCGAGGTCTACGCGAACCGCCGCGGCGTCTGCCAGGACTTCACCAACCTGTTCATCTGCCTCGCGCGTCTGCTCGGCGTGCCGGCTCGCTACGTGTGCGGCTACATCTATACGGGGCCGAAGAACCCCAACCAGGTGCAGAGCGAGGCGTCGCACGCGTGGGTCCAGCTCTACCTGCCCGAGGTCGGCTGGAAGGGGTTCGATCCCACCAACGGGATCCTCACCCAGACCGAGCACGTCCGCATCGCGGTCGGCCGCAACTACCTCGACGCCACGCCGACCGCGGGTACGATCTATGTCGGCGGCGGGCCCGAGACCCTGGAGGTCGAGGTGAAGATGGAACCGATCGGAGACGTCGCGTGAGGGCCGCGGTGGTGCTGGCCCTCGTGCTCGCCGGGTGCGGCGCGACCGGCGGCGGCGGCGGCGACGACACCGGGGATGACGACGCCGCGATCGACGTGTTCGATCCCGACGTGGGCGACGTCGCGATCGAGATCGACTACGAGACCGGCGAGGCGAGGAGCACCGCGGGGTCGCCGACACGGCGAGCACGAAGAGCTACTACCTGATCTTCGCCAGCGGGAACTTCGCCAGCGCGGACGGCGTACAGCCCGGCGTGCTCGGCGTGTCGTTCGGCCGCACCGGCGTGATCGTGATGTTCAAGGACGTGATCGAGTCGACCGGGCTGGTGGCGGTGCCGAACCTCGAGCGATTCGTCGAGCAGGCGACGATGATCCACGAGCTCGGCCACGCGATCGGCCTCGTCGACAACGGCGTCGCGCTGACCACCGCGCACAAGGACGAGGAGCACGGCGCGCACTGCACCAACGAGGACTGCGTGATGTTCTGGCTCAACGAGGGCGCGAGCGACGCCGCGCAGTTCGCGCGCGATCGCGTCTCCGGCGGAGACGTCGTGCTGTTCGGCGACGAGTGCCTCGCCGATGTCGACGCGTTGACCGGCGGACCGTGATCGCGCCCCGGTGATTCTGTATGATCCGCGGCCATGCACCGTCACCTCACGGTCCTGATCGCGCTCGGCCTCACCGGCTGTCCCAAGGCGAGCACCGCGCCGCCGCCTTCGAGCGGCCTCGACAACGCGGCGGTGCCGCCGTCCAACACGTCGCCACCCGGCGGTGACGTCACGCTGCGGTGGCGTCCGGATCCGGTCGGCTACCAGTACGTGAAGGCCGAGGTCGAACGCGTCGCGATGATGTACGGCGAGACCCCGATCACCGTCGAGACCACGAAGGTGCGCCACCTCGAGGTGCTCGAGAGCGACGCGTTCGTGACCAGGATTGCGGTGCGGTGGGACGAGCACCACGAGGCCCAGACCATCAACGGGATGACCACCACCTTGCCGGCCGCGGTCGAGGGCAAGCGCTACCTCGTGTGGCAGGACGGCGGCGAGACCGCCGCGTCGCTCGAGGATGGCTCGGCGATCTCGCCGGACGAGCTCGAGGAGATCGACAAGGCGGTCGGCGAGGAGCTCGGCGCCAAGCCCGGCATCGTGCAGATGCTGCTGCGCCGCGCGTGGAAGATGGGCGAGACGGTCGAGCTCGGCCCCCAGGACCTCGTCGATCTCTCGAGGGACCTCAGCGACGATGCGACGGTCGAGGCGGCCGCCGCGACGCTCCAGTCCGTCGACGGTACGTCCGCCGTGTTCGCCATGACGATGGACGTGAAGACGTCCGGCAAGGCCGCCGGCCGGGTCGAGGCGGAGATGACGTTCACGGTCGACACCGACCCGCTGCGGCCGACCGCGATCGAAGGCCAGCTGCACATCGACATGAACGTCGACGGCACCCGGATGACGGGCAAGGGCTTGCAGTCCATCGACTACACCTACGAATAGCCCGCGTTGACCCGGGCGCCGTGATCGCGCACCATGCGCCGCATGAAGCGTCACCTGATGATCATGATCGCGCTCGGCCTCGCGGCCAGCGGCTGCAAGAAGGACGAGAAGGCCAAGGACGGCGACAAGCCCGCCAGCGGATCGGCCTCCGGCTCCGAGAAGGCGTCCGGCTCGGACACCGCCTCGGGCTCCGGGAGCGCGTCGGCGAGCGGCACCGGGATGGCGTCGGCGTCGGGCTCCGGCGAGGCGTCGGGCACGGGCTCCGGCACCGACGTCGGCACCGGCTCGGGCACCGGCATGGGCACCGACACGGTCGCGCCGGTCGCGGTCGGCAACTCGTCGCCCGAAGGTGGCGACGTGATGCTGCAGTGGAAGCCTGACCCGGTCGGCCACAAGTACGACAAGTCCGAGATCGAGCACGCCGAGCTGGTGTTCGGCGACACGCCGGTGACGCTCGATCGCACCAAGCTCCGCCACGTCGAGGTGGTCGAGAGCGGCGACTTCGTCACCAAGGTGAAGGTGCAGTTCGAGACGCACCACGAGGTCCAGACCGCCGAGGGCAACTCCAAGACCAAGCCCAACGCGGTCGAGGGCAAATCGTACGTGGTGTGGCGCGAGGCTGACAAGATCGCGGCCACCCACGACGACGGCTCGGCGGTCTCGCCCGAGGAGCTCGAGGAGATCGGCGAGACGTTCGACGACGAGGTCGGCGTCCGGCCGGGCATCGTCGACATGCTGCTCCGGCACCCGTGGAAGACCGGCGAGGTGACCAAGCTCGACGCGACGGATCTCGCCGACATGACCCGCGACCTCAAGGAGGGCGCGTCCGTCACCGAGGGTACCGTCACGCTGCAGAGCGTCGACGGCAAGACGGCGGTGTTCGCGCTCGTCATGACCGTGGCCGCGAGCGGCGAGGCCGTCGGCACGAACACGGCCAACGCGACGTTCATCCTCGAGACGGATCCGATGCGCCCGATGGTGATCGAGGGCGAGGTCGGGCTCGACGTCACGGTCAAGGGCACGAAGATGACCGGCAAGACCAAGCAGTCCGAGAAGTACACCTATCGGTAGTGCCGCTGCGGCCGCGTTGACCGCGGGACCGTGTTCGCAGACGATGCGCCCTATGAAGCGTCATCTCATGATCGTGATCGCCCTCGGCCTCGTGGCCACCGGCTGCAAGAAGGACGAGAAGGCCAAGGACGGCGACAAGCCCGCCAGCGGATCGGCCTCCGGCTCCGAGAAGGCGTCCGGCTCGGACGGACCGTCGGGATCCGGTAGCGCCGTGGCGAGTGGCACCGGAATGGCGTCGGCCTCCGGCACGGGCACGGCCTCCGGCACGGACGTCGTCACGGACGTCGGCACCGGCTCGGGCACCGGCGCCGGTACCGGCACGGCGGTGGCCACCGGCGATGCGAACGTCTCGCCGCCGGGCGGCGACGTCACGCTGACCTGGGAGACCCCGCCGGTGGGCTTCAAGTTCGACAAGTCCGAGACCGAGCACGTCGAGATGACCTTCGGCGGGACGCCGGTGACGCTCGACAAGACGAAGCTGCGCCACATGGAGGTCATCGAGAGCGGCGAGTTCATCACCAAGCTCAAGGTCCACGTCGAGGCGGACCACGAGCTCCAGACCGCCGAGGGCAAGCAGGGCAAAAAGACCGAGCCCACCGAGGGCAAGACCTACCTGGTGTGGAAGGAAGGCGGCACGATCGCCGCGTCGCTCGAGGACGGCTCGGCGATCAGCCCCGAGGAGCTCGAGGAGCTCTCGGGCTCGTTCGACGACGAGATCGGCGTCAAGCCCGGCATCGTGAAGGTGCTCCTGGCGCACGCGTGGAAGACGGGCGAGGAGACGACCCTCGCGAGCCCGGACCTCGAGTGGCTGACGGAGGACCTCAAGAAGGGCGCGAAGGTCGACGCCGCGAAGGTGACGCTGAAGAGCACCGAGGCGAACAACTCGGTGTTCGTGCTGTGGATGGACCTCACGCTGAGCGGTGAGGCGACGGGCACGAGCTCCGGGACGGCGACGATCGTCCTCGACAACAAGCCGCTGCGCCCGAGCATCCTCGAAGGCGAGATCGCGATGGACGCGACGATCGGCGCCAACAAGATGGTCGGCAAGAGCACGCAGTCGACGAAGTACACCTATCGGTAGTGGACGCCTGGGTCCGCCCGGCGCACGCTACGAACGTGCTGGTCGCGATCCTGGGAACGCTCGCCGTCGTGGGCGTGTTCGTCGCGATCGGGATGTGGCTCGATCGGCGCGTGTCGTTGCTCCCGCGCGTCGAACAGCTGCGCGAGGCCGGGCGGCCCAAGCCGATGGGCCAGGACCACGAGGTCGGACTGGCGCCGGCGACCGCGCTGCGTAGCGACCCCGAGCGGATGAGCCGGGTCGTCGAGCGCCAGCGCTGCTGCAAGGCGGCGATGGCGGTCGAGGGTGAGGAGGCGATCCGCTACGACGGCCGTGACCTCCGCGTGATCCGTCTGCGGTGCGGCACCTGCGGGGCGTCGCGCGGGCTGTACTACGAGCCGCGCGCCGCGGAGGGCTGAGATGTCGAACCCGCGCGACGACGAGCTTGCTCCGACGGAGAGCCTCGACGGGTTCGCCGCGACGTCGGACGCGCTCGCCGAGACCGCCCAGGCCCCGTCGACACCGGGCCCCGTGACGGGCGACACCACGCTCGAGCGCGGCACGCGCGTCGGCCGCTACGTCATCGGCGCGCGGATCGGCGCGGGCGGGATGGGCGTGGTCTACCGCGCCCACGATCCCGAGCTCGATCGCGCGCTGGCGATCAAGCTCGTGCGCACGGCGCGCGGCGGATCCGCAGGGCGCGCGCGGCTGCTCCGCGAGGCGCAGGCGATGGCGAAGCTGCGCCATCCCAACGTCGTGCCGATCTTCGACGTCGGGCCGACCGGAGACGGCGTGTTCGTCGTGATGCCGTGCCTCGAGGGCGGGACGCTCGGCGAGTGGGTGCGCGCCGCGCCGCGGCCGTGGCGCGAGGTGATCGCGCGGTTCGCCGCCGCGGGCCGCGGGCTGGTCGCGGCGCACGCCGCCGGGCTCGTCCACCGCGACTTCAAGCCCGACAACGTCCTGCTCGACGCCGAGGGCACCGTCGAGGTCGCCGACTTCGGCCTCGCGCGGATCGACGCCGACGAGCTGCCGTCGTCGGGCGCACGGCGCGCCCACGATCCGCGCGAGGATCTCACCCGCACCGGCGACGTGCTCGGCACGCCGGCGTACATGGCGCCCGAACAGATGCGCGGCGAGCCCAGCGACGCGCGCGCGGACCAGTTCAGCTTCTGCGTCGCGCTGTGGGAGGCTCTGTACGGCCGGCGGCCGTTCGACGCCGGCACCGCGCGCGGCGGCGACGCCTTGCGCGCGCTGCTCGACCAGATCGTCGCCGAACAGCGGACGACACCGACGAGCGGGCGCGACGTCCCGGGCTGGGTCCGCGCCGCGCTCGACCGCGGCCTGCGGCCGAGCCCCGCGGACCGGTGGCCATCGATGCAGGCGCTGCTCGGCGCGCTCGGCGGACCGCCGCGACGACGCGGCGCGATCCTCGCCGCGGCCGGCGCCGCGGTCATCGCGGGTGGCGTGGCGATCGCGGTGGTGGCGTCGTCGGCCTCGTCCTCGGGCGGTCGATCGACGCCACCCGACGCGGCACCCGGCCCGATCCGCGTCCGGCTCGAGGACGTGTCCTCGCGCAGCGACGTCCTGTCGGCGGCGCTGTCTCCGGACGGGACGCGCCTCGCGGTGATCGGCGGCGGGCAGCTCCGGGTCAGCTCGCCGACCGGTGACGGCGAGGACACCATGCTCGTCGATGGCGTGCTGACCGACGTGCTCGCGTGGTCGCCCGACGGCACCAAGCTGCTGGTCGCCCACCTGGTCGAGGACGCCGTCGACCATGGGAGGTTCGGGATCGTCGAGGCCGCGACCGGCGCCGAGGTCACCCTGCCGTTCGCTGCGATGAACGCGGCGTTCGCGACGGAGACCGAGCTGGTCGTCTCCGCGCCGACCGAGCGCCGGATCTGGTGGCAAGCGGTCGATGCCGACGAGCCGTCGGCAAGCTGCGAGGTTCCCGGCGAGTACACGTTCATCGACGACGTGACGGCGCTGGGCGCCGACGCCGCGGTCGTGACGGTGACGGGCGAGGCGGAGCCGCGCGCGGTCATCATCGATCGCGACTGTCACGTCCACGGGACGATCTCGCCCCCCGGCTTCGCCGGCGTGGTCGTCCACCGACCGGACGCGATCCTGACGCTGGCGACCGGCGTCGACAGCTTCGAGATCCAGGCGTGGTCACGCGATGGCGCGGCGATCGGCGCCCCGCGCATCGGCCAGGGCAGCATCGCCGCGCTGATCGGACGCGTGGGCGATCGAGACCTGGTGCTCACTGGTGAGACCCGCGTCTCGTTGGTGCGGCGACGAGGCGCGGTCGCGACGACGCTGTTGACCTCGCGATCCGCGAAGTTCGCGTTCGCGCCCGATGGTCGCGCTGCGTGGGTGGAGATGTCCGCCGGCCGAGGCGTCCTGCGCGTGGCCGCGCCGGACGAGCTCGAGCGCCGCGGCGGGGCCTTGCCGGGGTCCGTGTACGACATGGCGTGGTCTCCGGACGGCAAGTCGCTGGCGGTGCTCGACCTCGAGTCCGAGCCGATGCAGGTGTCGCGCGTCGACCTCGCGAGCGGGGCGGTTGCCCCCGTCGGGCTGACGGGGACGGAGGCGACCCGGCCGGTGTGGCTCGACGACCACCGGATCGCTGCCCAGCGGCTCGATCACAGCACGTACGACTGGGTCGACGTGGACAGCGGCGCGCGTGGCACGGTCGTCGATCCCGCGGCGGGGTGGATGTTCGAGCTGCAGCGATCTCCTCGCGACGGCACGCTCGCGTTCGCCTGGAACCGAGGCGAAGGGCCGCACGCGATGACCCTCGACGCGGGCGGCACCCGTGATCTCGGGCCGCTCGCCTACGACGAGTTGTTGCGGTTCACGCCGGCCGGCGAGCTGCTCGTGTTCGGCAGCGCGACCGGGACGATCTCCGTGCTCGACGGCGCGAGCAAGCGCCGCGAGCTCGCCCGCCACGCGATCGGACCGCACGAGCGGCTCGGTGATCTCGCCGCGCTGGCGGACGGCGAGCTCCTGCTCACGATCTACAGCCCCGTCTTTCACGTGGCGATCGCGGCGCCGGAGTAGTCACGCGCCGCGGCGCTGGCGGTCGCGATCGCGCCAGCCGTCGACCGGATCGCGCGGGTGCATCGGGCCGTCGAACTCCAGGCGGAACGCGGCGTCGAAGTCCGTGGCGCCCAGGGTGCGGACGAAGATCGTCTTGCGGCTGTACGGCAGGAAGAACAGCAGGAACGGGAAGAAGTTCTTCACCATCACGACGTCGGCCTTCCAGAGATCGAGGCCGACGTCCTTGTAGAACGCCGGCTTCATCACCATCGACGGTCCCTCGGTGACGACGACGCGGAGGTGGTCGATCGCGAGCACGGCCGTGCGGAGAAACCCCGTCAGCGCGTGCTTCGAGACCAGCGTGCCGCGGACGGCCAGCGGCGGGCCGGACACCGGATCGAGGCCGCCGCCGATCGCGAGCGCGACGGTCTCACCGGCGGTGCGCGACCACAGCACGTCGATCGCGGCGGGATCGCGGACCGCGGCGTAGGTCAAGAGGCCCGCGCCCTCCTCGAGGAGCGCGCGCAGCAGGTGCGTCGAATCGCCGGGGGCGCCCGCGGTGACGACGTCCGAGGCGTCGGACATCGTGACCACGCCGACCTTGCGGCGGAGGCGAGCCTTGCGCGCGGCGGCGATCGCGTCGGTCGCGGAGCTGAACGTCGGCGGCTGCTCGAGCCGGCGCTCCCAGCACATCTCGGCGAGCTCGTCGACGAGGCGGTCCGCGGCCGCGGCGTCCTCGCCGATCGCGTAGGTCGACCAGCCGAGCGCCGGATCGTCGTTCCACGGGTGGACCATGAACGTCGACGCGGACAGCACCTCGCCGCGCTGCTCGGCGGCGCGCATCCGACGAAACACGGCGCGCATCGGCGACAGGAAGTCGATCGTGCGGCCGCCGCCGAGCAGGATCGGCAGCGTCCGCCACGCGTGGTGCAGCGGCTTGCCGTCGAGGATCAGGCTCAGGAGCGCGGCGGCCTTGCGACCGCACCGCGCGTGATCGCGGTGCGGGTTGGTCTGGTACGCGACGATCGCGTCGGCGGCGGCCACCCGCGCGCGCGTCAGGTTGCCGTGGAGATCGTGGGTGATCACGATCGGGGCGCCGCCCACGGCCTCGCGCGCGGCGGCGAGCAGCGCGGTCTCGGGATCCCGGACGCCGTCGACGCCCATCGCGCCGTGGAGCGCGAGGAACACGCCGTCGGGCTTCGCGGCGCGCAGCCCGTCGGTGAGTCGGGTGACCAGCGTCTCGAAGCAGGCCCGGGTCAGCGGGCCGCCCGACGACGCCCACGCCGAGAACACCGGCACCGGCGTCGCGCCGCGATCGCGCGCGGCCTCGACGAACCCGGCGAGCTCGGCCTTCTTGAAGAAGCCGGCGATCTCGTGGCCGCCCGGGCTGACCGACGCGAGCAGCGCGTCGCCGACGACGTGGTGCGAGCCCTCGAAGTCGGCGAGCGTGGTCTTCACCGGAGACAGCGCGTTGGTCTCCTGCATGATCCGCGCGAACGCGAGCCGCCTGGTCATCGGCGGCGCAGGCGCTCGCGCAGCGCGTTGACCTTGTCGAACACGGCGTCGACCTGCGGGCCGTAACGCTCGAGCAGCTTGCTCACCGGATCGTCGGCGCTGGTGACGTCGGGGACGATCGCGCCCGGCGCGTACATCGTCTCGAGCACCTTCATGACGCTGCGCTTGACCATCGCGCGCACGGGCACCTTCGCGATCATCCCGTACATCGGCGCGGTGCCGCTGCGGCCGAGCGTCGGGTTGGCGACGACCTCGGCGGCGCACGCGGCGACGTCGGCGACGTACTGGTCCGCGATCGCGGCGTGGTTCGCGGTGCAGGTCAGGTGGATCGCCGCGGGGTGCTGCATCCGATCGACCGACCAGCCGCGCGCCTCGAGGCGATCGGCGATCGCGTAGACGTCGGGGCCGCCGGGCGCCGCGCCCCACGCGACGATCGTCCCGAACGAGTCGCCGATCAGCCGCAGGCCCGGGATCTGCGGGATCCCGGCACGGACGCGGTCGGCGGCGTCGAGCGTGAGCTGGGTGAGCCGCAGGAAGCCGTCCTCGCCGAGGCCCTGGAACGCGGCCCACGCGGCGGCGATCGGCCCGCCCGGGCGCGTGCCGATCAGCGTCGGCGACGCGTAGATGCCGCCGGGAAAATCGGTGGCGACGAAGAACTGGTGCTTCATGTCGGCCATCGACCGCCACATCAGCACCGACGCGCCCTTGCCGGCGTAGCCGTACTTGTGGAGGTCGGCCGAGATCGAGGTGACGCCGGGGACGCGGAAGTCCCACCGCGGCACCGGCCGACCCAGCCGCTCGACCCACGGCAGCGCGAACCCGCCGATGCACGCGTCGACGTGGAGCGGCAGGCCGTGGCGCTCGGCGATCATGCCGACCTCCTCGACGGGGTCGATCACCCCGTGGGGATACTGCGGCGCCGAGACCACCAGCGCGATCGTCCGCGCGTTGATCGCGCGCTCGACGCCGGCGACGTCGACGCGCTGGCCGGCGTCGACCTCGACCTTGCGCAGGCGGATGCCGAAGTAGTGCGCGGCCTTGTCGAACGCCGGGTGCGCGGTGCGCGGCAGGACGATCTCGGGCGACCGCATCCACCGCCGCTGCTTGCGCGCGCGATCGCGGTACGCGGCGACGGCGACCAGCAGCGACTCGGTGCCGCCCGAGGTCACCGCGCCCACGGCCTCGGGCGGACCGTGGAACAGCGCCGCGGTCATCTGCGTGATCTCGGCCTCCATGCGACGGAGGCTCTGGAACGCCATCGGGTTGAGCAGGTTGCCGCTCGCGTACAGCGCGTGCGCGCGCTCGAGCAGGCGCGTGTGGTCGTCGCCCGCGTGATAGACGAGCGAGAACACGCGACCGCCCTTCCAGTCGGCATCGGCCTGCTTCATCGACGCGAGCTCGCCGAGGAGCTCGTCGGGCGCGCGGCCCTTCGCGGGGATCTTCACAGGGCGGCCTCGAGCGAGAGCGAGAAGATGTTGTTGGTGCCGTCGCCCTTGATGTTCGACGGCGGCTGCGTGATCGACGCGGTGATCGTCGGGATGTCGTACCAGTAGTGGACGTAGCTCGCGCCGAGGCGATACCGGCCGAACGCGTAGCGGCCGCCGGAGTGGAAGCCCCAGTGCGAGAACGTGGGCTGATCGAGCGCGACGGTCTCGGGCGGCGCCGGCGTGCGGTCGAAGTGACCGCCGAGCATCAGCTCGGCGCCGCGCAGCTGCGGGATGCCGTGGACGCGGACGCCGCCGGACAGCTGCCAGGAGTCCCGGTAGTTCTTCGGGCTGTTGAGCTCCTCGAGCAGGAAGATGTCGTCGATCTCGGTGTGCTGGTTCTGGTACTGCCGGTAGAGGTAGTAGCGAAACTCCGTGCCGACCTCGAGGTTGGGCAGGACGTCGTAGTTGGCGCCGGCGAGGAACGTCCACGGCAGCACCAGCTCGGTGTGCGCGGTGCCCTTGAGGACGTAGCCGGGATCGCTCGAGTCCTCGTCGTACTTGAGCGCGATCGGACCGTCGAGGACCGGGTGGACCTTGCCGATGATCGTCGCGCCGAGCGACAGCTTCGGGATCGGCTGCGCGAGCACGCCGACGTTCCAGCTCGGCTGCCAGTCGCTGCCCTCGAGCGTGAGCTCGGGCCGCGAGCCGAACAGGCCGCGGAGGCTCGCGCCCTCGTACTCCGGGTAGAAGTTGCGGAACCCCTTGATGCGGATGTTGAGCACGCCGAGCCCGGCGCCCACCGCGAGCTTGTCGTTGAACCTGTACGCGCCGCTGAGCTGGAGCAGCGGCGAGACGATGTAGCCCTCGATCAGGTGGTAGCGCGTGACCGCGTCCTCGTCGAAGAACGCGCCGGTGCCGTTGGCGACGTAGAGCGACGCGGCGGCGAAGATCTTGTCCGGCTTGAGCTCGCGCGTGACGACGAGCATCGGGATCACGCCCATCGCGCGCTCGGGCTTGGTCGACGGGTAGTAGCCCTCGTCGTCGACCGGGAAGTCCTGGAGGTACTCCTCGCTGCGCTCCCACGGCTGGAGGCGGAACTCGGTGGACACGAACGACAGCCCGAAGCTCGCGTAGATCCGCGTGCCGTGCTGGAGCGCGAGGCCGGCGGGGTTGTGGAACACCGCGCTCGGCTCGTCGGGGCGACCGACCGTGGCCGCCATCGCGGTGCGGCGCACGCCCATCTCGGGGATGCCGAACCCACCCGCGTGCGCGGGGACGGCGACGGCGACGAGCGCGACGACGACCGCGGCCCGGATCAACGCTTCTTGCCCTTCTTGTCGGCGGGCTTCGCCTTGGGCTTCGCCTCGGCCTTGGGCTTGGGCTTGGCCTTCGGCTTGTCGGCCTTCTCGGCCTTGTCGGCCTTGGCCGGCTTCGCGGCGCCGAGCACACCGGACTCCTTGAGCTCGGCGAGGAAGTCGTCGGCGGCCTCGCGGAGCTCCGCTTCGTCCGGCGCGTCCGACTCGTCGACCACGAAGATGTAGAGCTGGCCGGCCTCGCGCGCGGCGTCGAGCGCGTCGATCACCGTTCCGTCGACGTCCCAGCCGTCACCGGCCTCCTCGGTGATGTACTCGTAGCCGATCTTCTTCTCCGCATCGTAGCCGTCGATCTCGAAGCGCACGCCGTGCTCGTCGAGCTGGCGGTGCTCCTCGATCTTGCAGCCCGCGGCCTCGAACCGCTGCTTGAGCAGCGCTGCGGCCTTGCGTTCGTTCATGCGGGGCATCGTAGCCCAGGTATGATCGACGGATGAGGCTCCGAGGGACTCTGTGCCTGTTCCTGCTCGCGGCGTGCGGCGACGGCGGTGGCGGTGGCGGCGGCGATGACGAGGTCGCGATCGACGCGTCGTTGACCGACGGTCCGCCCGCCGGCACGCCCCTCGATCAGCGCCTCGACGTCGCCACCGTCACCACCCCCGCGGGAGTGATGGCCGGCCGCTTCAACTACCGCGTCTGGGGCCAGGGCGACCTGCGCATCAGCCCCGTCTTCACTGTCCCCCTCGCCGACTGCGGCACGCTGGTCGGCTACACCACCGTCGGCCCGGTCGCTCGCGTCGCCCACCTCTCGCCCGGGTTGACCTTGACCGCGACGTACGACCTCGGCGCGTTCGAGCTGCGCGGCCTGGCCGGCGAAGCGGATGGCCACTTCGCCGCGCTCCTCTGGGATGACGGCCCGGACCCCGCGGAGCTCCACGTCCAGCGGTTCGACCCGACCGGCGCGCCCGGCTGGTCGACCGACCTGACCGACGCGAGCGCCGCGCCCACCGACTTCGGGATCGGCGAGAGCCGGCTCGAGTACGGTGACGGCCGGTACGGCGCCTACTACCACGTGCACGGGATCTCCGGCACGTTCACCGGGCACGAGGGGGACCAGCTCAAGTGGCTCGACGCCAGCTCGGGCGCGATGTCGAACGGCTGGTCGTGGGGGTGCTCGCACAGCATGAGCGACCTGCTGCGCTACGACGCCGGCGCCG
>Ga0163144_10002153_pt1 | contig 46033 bp, 31 predicted proteins | sample OliLak19BULKMAT1_FD_123175 | JGI IMG/M metagenome (GOLD analysis project Ga0163144, IMG submission 123175) | Freshwater microbial mat bacterial communities from Lake Vanda, McMurdo Dry Valleys, Antarctica - Oligotrophic Lake LV.19.BULKMAT1 | ecosystem: Environmental > Aquatic > Freshwater >... | reverse complement strand
TTCACTTCGAGTTGGTTCATCCCGCCCCGTGCAACCCGAAGGCGCACCGGACGCAAATACCCCGCTCAAAGTGGCTGGTTTTGAATCGACCCTACCTGGCTGGTTTTGAGTGACCCCTGACACAATTAATGGGACGGCGGGACGACATCGTTGATTCGGTGTTTGAACGTTCGTTCAACAAGCTTTCTGAATCGGGGCGTTGCGTGTTTCTCGTGGTAGCCAATTGGAAGTCCGATGTCGCTGAGCTCGGCCTAATCGTGGTTCTTGGAGTCCGGGGATTAGACGCGGAGGGCGGAATCGACGAGTGTCGCCGGCTGTCGCTGATTCTAGCAACGGAATCACCTGGTGGTCCGCCGAGTTATTCGGTTCCACAACTTGCGCGGGCATTCGGGCAAAAGAAACTCCAAGGCGACCCAGACCGATTGGTAATACAGGAAGATCTCGTGACGCTACGCAGATTCACTTCTCCGAATTATTCGACTCACGAGCCTGACCCTCGCCAACGCTTGGTGGCACAGTTCGTTTATTCATGCATGGCTGACTTGGACACCGGACCCGACGCAGTCGCACGATCCGACAAACTTTTGGAGACACTTGCCTCTCTATGGCCTAGTGCGTGGCTTAGCTTGGCAGAATTTCGTGAAAAAAGTGGTGCCTCAAATGAGGCAATTGGCTACGCACTGAGGCGAGCCGTTGAGGAGCAACCATATTCGAGAGAGGCGTGGATGCGGCGCGCGAGATTCGCCGAGACCGTGCATGACGACGCGACGCGAATTGCTTCCCTCGTAAGCGCTGTTGAAGCCGATCCAACAAACGTAGAGTTGGTGCGGGACGTTGCGCTCGAACTCTGCCAGTATGTTTACGTGCATCGCGCTGAGATTCCCAAAGCACGGCGTGGAGTTTATTTGGCAAACGTCCGCTCCCATATGGAGCGACTGGCCGATAGACTTGATCCTACGGGCCTCAGTCGGCTGGCCTGGCTTTTCCTGTTGGAAGGTAACGTTTCGACCATTCGCAGATACGCGAACAAGGGATGCGAACAAGATCCAACCAACACCCACTGCATTCGGATACTCGAGCGACTGGAAGGGCAATCTTAGTTCGGCCTCGTTCTGCGAATCACAAATCCGGCATCGACGCCCATCTGTGTAATCCGTGGCTGATAAATCTCCTCTCATCCGACCCATGAAAGCCAAATCCGCCCCACTCCCGCTCCTCGTCGCCAGCGGCCTCGGATCTTTCCTCACGCGCGTCCTCGCCCCATGACCGCCCGCCCGCTCTTCCAGCCCGGCCGGGTTGTGACTTGCCCCGAGCGGAATTAGCGGGAATCGCTGCACTTGACCATTAGGCCTGTTTATCTAGCCTTTTTGCATGAAAGCCAGCGCCCGCACCATCGGGGCCTTCGAGGCCAAGAACACGTTTTCGGAACTCCTGGAGAAGGTGAGTCGGGGAGCGGAGATCACCATCACCAAGCACGACCGGCCCGTGGCCCGGCTGGTCCCTGCCTCCGCCTCCGGGCAGAAGGAGCGCACCAAGGCGGCCGCTGAACTGCGGGCCATGAGCAAACGCTACAGCCTCAAGGGACTTTCCGTCCGGGAGCTGATTGTCGAGGGCCGGCGGTGAAGGAGTTCGTGCTGGATTGTTCCGCCACGCTGCCCTGGGTGTTTGCCTCTGAAGCGACCAGGGAAACGCATGCGCTCCACGGGGTGCTGATCGCGGGCGGCAAAGCGTGGGTGCCGGCGCTCTGGCATTTGGAACTGGGCAATGTGCTGTTGGGGGCCAAGCGGAAGGGCCGCATCGATCAGGCCGGGATCGAGAAATTTCTCACCACCCTGGAGATTTACGCCATCGAGGTGGACGACGAGACGATGAACGTCGCCTGGTCGAAGACCCTGGCGCTGGCCGAAAGCTTCGGCCTCACGGTTTACGACGCCACTTATCTGGAACTCGCGCTGCGCAAGGGTGTGCCCCTGGCGTCGCTCGACGTGCCGTTGAGAAACGCGGTGAAAAAGGCCGGCGGGGCGCTGGCGCTCTGAGCGGGCGATGCTCCGGTTCGGATTGGCGAAGGAGGCATCGTGTGCGGGAGGCGATTGAGGCACGCGGCGGCGATTTTCGCCGATAAGGCGACGCGGCAGCCGATCGGGTCAGGTTGCTAATCGAACCCTTGAAAATCCGGCCTCCTATCAGCCGGCTTTCCTTTCGCGCGCGTCCTCGCCCAAAGACCTCACGCCCGTGACAAGGGCGCCACACTTTGCGCACCGAGGTATCGAGAATGGTTTCCTCTCCGCGCCCAAACGGCGCTCGCACCGCCAGCGCGATCAACGCCGCGATCTGCTCCGCGGGCACAGGAAACGACAACACGCCGACGCCCTCGACCCCCACTTTCGGCATCGGCAATTCGATCCGGCCGTGCGTCACGAAATCATCCGTCCGCTTCACTCCAGCGAGCAGCGACTCCAACGGCTCCAGCTCGAGATTGTAGTCCACCCGAATGCGCCCGTTCGACATACCACCGGCAATGTGATCGCCGGCGCCGAGTGCTCAACGGTTTTTCGCCGCTTTACGCCACCACGATCAACGCCAGAATCGACTCCGTGGATCCCGTTCCCCTCGCACCCACCCTGCGGCCTCAGCCCCGCGCGAGCTAGACCACCGCATTGGGAAAAAACCGACCCGTCACTCATCACTCGTCACATGTCACTTCCCCTCACCCCCTGCCCCACTTTTATCGGCGGCGAATGGCAGACGCCGTCGGGCGCCTCCACTCCGGTCTATAATCCATCCACCGGCGACGTCATCGCCGAGTGCCCGGCCGGCGGACTCGCCGAGGTCAACGCCGCCGTCGAGGCCGCCCACGCCGCCTTCCCCGCCTGGCGCGATACGCCACCGGTCGAGCGCGCGCGCGTCTTCTTCAAATACCGCCAGCTCGTCGAGGCGAACTTCGACCACCTCTGTCAGACCGTTTCACGCGAGCACGGCAAGACCCACGCCGAGGCCCGCGGCTCCATTTTTCGCGGCCTCGAGAATATCGAATACGCCTGCGGCATCCCCACTCTCCTCTTCGGCGACTCGCTCCGCAACATTGCCCGCGGCGTCGATTGCGACACCATCAACCTGCCGCTCGGCGTCTGCGTCGGCATCACGCCCTTCAACTTCCCTGCGATGGTGCCGCTCTGGATGTATCCCACCGCCATCGCCTGCGGGAACACTTTCGTCCTCAAACCGAGCGAGAAAGTCCCGCTCACCGCCATCCTCCTCGGCCAGCTCCTCGAGCAGGCCGGCTGCCCCAAGGGCGTCTTCAATATCGTCCACGGCGGCCGCCCCGTCGTCGACGGCCTGCTCACGCACCCGCAGGTGAAGGCGATCTCCTTCGTCGGCTCGACTCCCATTGCCAAGTATATCTGGGACACCGGCACCCAGCACGGCAAACGCGTCCAGGCCAACGGCGGCGCGAAAAACTACATCGTCGTCATGCCCGATGCCGACATCGCGAAGACCGTCGAGAACCTCACCACCGCCGCCTTCGGTTGCGCGGGCGAACGTTGCATGGCCGGCTCCACCGCGATCACCGTCGGCGCCGCCGCCGAGCGGGTGCTGCCCGATCTGATCAAAGCCGCCAACGCGATCAAAGTCGGCCCCACCGACCGCGCGGCGCAGCCCGACATGGGCCCCGTCATCACCGCCGCCCACCGCGACCGCGTGCTCAACCTCCTGGCCACCGGCGAAAAGGAAGGCGCCAAGATCATCGCCGACGGCCGCGGCGCCAAAGTCGCGGACGCTCCGCGCGGCTTCTACATTGGCGCCACCGTAGTCGACGGCGTGCAGGACAACATGACGCTCGCGCGCGAGGAAGTCTTCGGCCCCGTCCTCAACGTCATGCGCATGGACGACCTCGACGCTGCGATCGAGCAGGCGAACAAGTCCGCCTTCGGCAACGGCGCCGCGATCTTCACGAACAACGGCCGCGCGGCCCGCGAGTTCACGATGCGGGTGAAAGCCGGCATGGTCGGCGTCAACGTCGGCGTGCCCGCCACGATGGCGATGTTTCCCTTCACCGGCTGGGACGACTCCTTCTACGGCGACCTCCACATCCAGGGGAAGGAAAGCGTCCAGTTCTACACCCAGCAGAAAGTCGTCAGCTCGCGCTGGTTCGGCGGCGATGTGGGCGACGTGTGGAAGAAGTGATGCGGCCCGTGATGAGTGATGAATGACAAGTGATGAGCACAAAACCGCAGAGCTACCGGGATTTGATTGTTTGGCAGAAGAGTATCGAACTCGCGAAACAGCTCTACCGGTTAACCGCTAAATTTCCAAACGACGAAAAATTCGGACTCATTTCTCAGATCCGGCGAGCAGCGGTTTCCGTTTCATCCAACATCGCCGAGGGTCAGGCCCGAAACACCACCGGAGAGTTTATCCAGTTCATTTCGCACGCGGAAGGCTCCGCCGCCGAACTCGATACCCAGCTCTATCTTTCCATCGAATTAGGTTTCGTGACCTCTATGGAAGCGGCACCGATTCTGGCTCTCATCGACGAAATCCGCCGCATGCTGAACTCCCTCCGTCGCCGTCTCAGCGAGACGCGCTGACTTCAACTCGTCACTTATCACTCATCACATGTCACTTCTGATCAAGAACGGCGAGATCGTCACCGCCGACTCCCGCTACGTCGCCGACATCTACTGCGAGGGCGACACGATCTCCGCCATCGGTCGCAACCTGCCCGCGCCCGCCGGCACGGAAGTGATCGATGCCACCGGGAAGTTCGTCTTTCCCGGCTTCATCGATCCGCACGTCCACATCTACCTGCCCTTCATGGGCACGTTTTCAAAGGATACCTACGTCACCGGCTCGCAGGCCGCGCTCGTCGGCGGCACGACGACGCTCATCGAGATGTGCTGCCCAGCCCGCAAGGACGACGCCCTGGCCTCGTTCGAACTCTGGATGTCGCAGGCCGCCGGCAAGTCCGCGTGCGACTTCACGTTTCACATGGGCGTCACCAAGTTCGACGACGCCACCGCCGCGCAGCTCCGCGAGATCGTGCAGCGCGGCATCAGCTCCTTCAAAATCTTCCTCGCCTACAAGGGCGCGTTCGGCGTCGACGACACGGAGCTCTACCGCACGCTCAAGCTCGCGAAGGAGCTGGGCGTCATCGTCACGGCCCACTGCGAAAACGAGACGCTCGTCGCCGAGCGCTGCAAAGAACTGCTCGCCGCGGGCAAAACCGATCCCGGCCAACACCACGAGAGCCGCCCGCCCGCCGTCGAGGCCGAAGGCGTGCATCACTTGATGACCTTTGCCGAGCTCACCGGCGCCGCGACCTACATCGTCCACCTCTCCTGCCAGGAAGCGCTCGCCACCGCACTCGCCGCCCGCCAGCGCGGCGTCCGCGTCGCCATCGAGACGCTGATCCAATATCTGGTCCTCGACAAAACCTACGCCGAGCAGCCGAACTTCGAGGGCGCGAAATATGTGATGTCGCCGCCGCTGCGCGACGCCCGCAACCAATCCGTCCTCTGGAACGGCCTCCGCGACGGCCTGATCAACACCGTCGCCACCGATCACGCGCCCTTCGATTTCGAGAAGCAAAAACCGATGGGCCGGGACGACTTCACGAAGATCCCCAACGGCATCCCGTCGCTCGAGGAGCGAATCAACCTGCTCTACACCTACGGAGTGAAAGCCGGGAAGATCGACCTCCACACGTTCGTGAACGTCGCGAGCACGCAAGTCGCCAAGCTCTTCGATCTCTTCCCGAAAAAAGGCGCGATTCAGCTCGGTGCCGACGCCGACCTCGTCGTCTTCGATCCGAATTACCGCGGCAAAATCTCGGTGAAAACCCAGCACATGGCCGTCGACTACAGCGCCTTCGAAGGCTGGCCGCTCGAGGGCCGCGCGAGCGTCGTGACCGTGCGCGGCCAGGTTGCCGCCCGCGACGGCAAGTTCACCGGCACGATTGGCCGGGGACAGTTCCTCCAACGGAAACCGAGTCACTTTTAGCAGGAAACCATGATGCCATGAATCCCTCCGACTTACTCGTCCACGAAAACTTCCCGGTTTCCTGGCTTCCTGCTGCATGAGCACGTCATCTTCCCCTTCCGGTCTCCGCGAAAACGCCCCCGACGTCGAGCTCGACCTCTCCGTCATCGAGCGCTCGCACCTCTACAACGCCGACCTCGCGCCCGTGCCGACCAGCGGACGCACGTGGGGCCTGCTCAGTTTCGCGGCGCTGTGGGTCTCGATGTCGGCGTGCATTCCCACCTACATGCTCGCGTCGTCGCTCATCGGCGGCGGCATGAATTGGTGGCAGGCGATCCTCACGATCTTCCTCGGCAACCTGATCGTCGTCATCCCAATGGTGCTGAACGCCCACGCCGGCACCCGATACGGCATCCCGTTTCCCGTGTTCTGCCGCGCCTCGTTCGGCACGGTGGGAGCCAACATTCCCGCGCTCCTCCGCGCCTTCGTGGCCTGCGGCTGGTTCGGCATCCAGGCCTGGATCGGCGGCAATGCGATCTACAAAATCCTCGCCGTCTTCTGGCCCGCGCTCGCCGCCGGCTCGACCGACAATTTTATCGGCATCAACGGTGCGCAGGCCGTGTGCTTCCTCTTTTTCTGGGGCATCAACATGTGGGTCATCCACCGCGGCATCGAGACGATCCGCCTGCTCCTCAACATCAAGGCCCCGCTCCTCATCGCGCTCGGCCTGCTGCTCCTCTGGTGGGCGTGGGATGCCGCCGGCGGTTTCGGTCCGATTCTCTCGCAGCCTTCCGCGTTCGATCCAGGCCAGCCCAAGGCCGGCCAATTCTGGGTGTTCTTCTTCCCCGCGCTCACCGGCATGGTCGGCTTCTGGGCCACGCTCTCGCTCAACATCCCCGACTTCTCCCGCTACGCGAAAACCCAGCGCGACCAGGTCGTCGGCCAGTTTGTCGGCCTGCCCACCACCATGGCGCTCTACGCCTTCATCGGCGTCGCCGTCACGTCCGCGACCACGATCATCTACGGCCAGACGATCTGGGATCCAGTCGATGTGCTCACCCGCTTCCAGAATCCCGTGCTCCTCGTCGTCGCGATGCTCGCGCTCTGCATCGCGACGCTCGCCACCAACATCGCCGCCAACGTCGTCTCGCCCGCCAACGATTTCGCCCATCTCGCCCCGAAGAAGATCTCGTTCCGCGTCGGCGGCTACATCACCGGCATCATCGGCATCCTGATGATGCCGTGGAAACTCGTCGCCGATCCCAACGGCTATATTTTCGTCTGGCTCATCGCCTACAGCGCACTGCTCGGCCCGATCGGCGGCATCATGATCGCCGACTACTTCGTCATCCGCGGCCGCTGGCTCAACGTCCTCGGCCTCTACAACCCCGAGGGCGAGTATTCTTACCGGAACGGTTTCAGCGCCGTCGCCATCGTTGCGCTCGTCCTCGGCGTGCTCCCGAGCCTCCCCGGCTTCCTCGCCACCGTGAGGCTGATCGATGGCACCCACGTCCCGCCTTTCCTGCTCGGCCTGTATCACTACGCGTGGTTCGTGGGCTTTGGAATTTCGTTCGCCGTCTATGTGGTGTTGCGCAAGCTGGCGCCAAGCGCCTGACGGCGCAGTGACAGGGGACCAGTGACAAGTGATGAGTGACAAGTGATGAGTGATGAGTGACAAGTTTCCGTTCGCTCGTTGGCTTATCACTCGTCACTTCTCACTTGTCACTGGTCGCACGTCACTGGTCGCACGTCACTTTCCCTATCATGAAATCCATCCCCCTGCCGCCGACTGCCCATCAGCCCGAGCCCTATACGGGGCCGTCCGCCGAGCAGGTGCTCGCGTTGCGCAAGCAATACCTCAACCCCGGCCTCTTCCTCTACTACAAGAAGCCGATCATGATCGTGGAGGGGAAGATGCAGTATGTCTGGGACGACACCGGCAAACGCTACCTCGACGGCCTCGGCGGCATCGTGACCGTGAGCGTCGGCCACTGCCACCCGCACGTGCTCGCTGCGATGAACGAGCAGAACAAAACGCTGCAGCACTCGACCACGATTTACCTTCAACCGCGCATCGCCGAGTTTGCCGAGAAACTCGCGTCGACGATGCCCGGCGATCTCAAGGTCTGTTATTTCTGCAACTCCGGCTCCGAAGCCAACGATCTCGCGCTGCTGATGGCGCGGCTCTCCACCGGCAACTACGACATGGTGGCGCTGCGCAACGCCTACCACGGCGGCAACTCCAGCGGCATGAGCGTCACCGCGCACAGCACCTGGAAGTTCAACGTGCCGCACTCCTTCGGCGTGCATCATGCCATCGCGCCGTATCCGTATCGTGGAGCCTACGGCTACGACGATCCCGAGGCCGGCCGCAAATACGCCGACGACGTCAAGAACCTCATTGACTACGCCACGCCCGGAAAAGTCGCGGGCTTCATCGCCGAATCGATCCAAGGCGTGGGCGGCTTCGTCGTGTTTCCCGACGGCTATCTGAAGCACGTCTACGAGCACGTGCGCGCGGCCGGCGGCGTGTGCATCGCCGACGAAGTGCAGACCGGCTTCGGCCGCACCGGCTCGCATTTCTGGGGCTTCGAGACGCAGGGCGTGATCCCCGACATCGTCACGATGGCCAAAGGCATCGGCAACGGCGCGCCGCTCGCCGCCGTCGTCACCACACCGAAGATCGCCGCGGTGATGGCGCAGAAAGTTCATTTCAACACCTTCGGCGGGAACCCCGTCGTGAGCGCGATCGGCAAAGCCGTGCTCGAGGTGATCGAAAAGGAAAAGACGCAGGAAAACTGCCTGAAGCTCGGAGATTACATCCTCGCCGGACTCGAGAAACTGAAGGCAAAGCACAAGGTGATCGGCGACGTGCGCGGCAAGGGCCTGATGCTCGGCATCGAATTTGTGAAGGACCGCACGACGAAGGCGCCCGGCAAGGAAGAGTGCGCGCAGGCCGTCGAGAACGCGCGCGAGCTCGGCCTCCTGATCGGCAAGGGCGGCCTCTGGGGCCAGACGATCCGTTTCGCCCCGCCGATGAACATCACGCAGGCCGACGCGGATTTCCTCCTCGCGGTGTTGGACGAGGCGATCGGTGCCGTTGGCGCGTAACCGCGCCAAAAGCTTCAAGCACCCAGCTTCAAGCTCCAGAGAACCTCCAAATCGCAAACGCCCCACATGCCCTGCGCAGCACTTGGTCCTCGGAAGCTTGAAATTTCCCTGGAGCTTGGAGGTTGGCGCTGGGTGCTTTCCTCCCGTTCGGTGTTGCTCCCACGATGAGTTCCCCCGTCACCGACGCCGCCATCCTCTCGATCGAGCGGCCGCACAAGAACCTCTTCACCTATTACTGGGTGTCGCTGCTGGTTTTCCCGCCGCTGCTGCCGATCCTGATCCTGCCGGTGTGGTTTCGTTACCACACGATGCGTTATCGTTTCACCGATGAGGGCATCTCGATGAGCTGGGGCATCCTGTTTCGCCGCGAGATCATCGTGAACTACGCGCGAATCCAGGACATCCATCTCAAGTCGAATTTCGTCGAGCGCTGGCTCGGCCTCGCGCGCGTGCTGGTGCAGACGGCCAGCGGCAATTCCGGCGCCGAACTCACCCTGGAAGGCCTGCAGGAATTCGAAGCTGTGCGCGACTTCCTCTATTCGCGCATGCGCGGCGTGAAGGACCACGCCGCCGCTCCGGCCACGGCGAAGCCGACCGGGCCGGTGAGTGTTCCGCCCGTGAGTCCTGCCGGCGATCAGGAATTGGCCGCTGCGCTGCGCGAGGTCGCGCGCGAGTTGCGGGAAACCCGGCTCGCGCTGGCCGCCCGCGCCGAATCCCGCCCCGCTCCTCCCCATGTTTGATCGCCTGAGAACACGGTTGCTCGCGGGGCTGCGCGTGCCACCCGAACCGCATCCGCCCCTGGGTGCGCCGGGTTCCGTGCGCGTCTTTCGCGCCGGCCGGAATCTCTACAAGCTGCGGCTCCTCCGCTGGGGGTTCGGCCAGATGGGCGCTCTGGCCGGCATCGTGGCGTCGCTCATCTTTCTCAACCGCCTCGAGCGCACCTTCAACGACCCCCGCGACGTCCGGCCACCCGCCGCGGTCGCGCCTGCCTCCGCCTTTCCTGCTGCACCGCCCGTCGTCCTGCCGGCGGCCGCGCCCATCGCCGCGCCCCCGGAAAAACCCACCTCCTCCGCCCAGCGTCGGGCCCGCAACACTCCCGCGCGGATCGTCCAGCGCTGGCCGTGGTGGATTTTCCCCCTCCTCACCTTTTTCGAATGGGTCGGCGTGGCGATCTTCCTCGCGCAGATTCCGCTGACCTACGCGCTCGTGCGTCTCGATTTCGAGTTGCGCTGGTATATCGTCACCGACCGCAGCCTGCGCATCCGCACGGGTATCGCGACGGTCCAGGAATCGACGATGAGTTTCGCCAACGTGCAGCAGGTCGTGGTGACCCAGGGGCCGCTGCAGCGCTATCTCGGCATGGCGGATGTCCGCGTGCAGTCGGCCGGCGGCGGCGGTGACCATCACGATTCCAAGGCAGGCGATTCGCTGCACACCGGCGTCTTTCACGGCGTGGACAACGCGCCCGAAATTCGCGACCTCGTATTGGCGCGGCTCCGCCAGTTTCGCGAAAGCGGTCTCGGCGATCCGGACGAACCGGCTGTCGCTTCCGCCGCCACCGTCGTCCCCGCGAATCCTGCGGTGCCCCCGGCCGCTTCGTCCGCCCTGGCTGCGGCCCGGGAGCTTCTCCACGAAGCGCGGGCCCTGCGGGCCGCCCTTTCGTAACGAGACCAGTGGATGTTTCGCTTGCGGCGACAGCCCGGGGCGTTGTTGTCTGCCTCCTCGCACGCCACGACCACGCCATGTCCCAGCCGAACAACCACACCACCGAGTCCCTCCTCGAGAAAACCATTTTCGCGAGCCGCTGGCTGCAGGCGCCACTTTATGTCGGGCTGATTGTCGCGCAGAGCGTCTACGTCTACCAGTTTCTCGTCGAGCTCTGGCATCTGATCTACACGGCCGCGACCGGCAGCTTCGACAAGACCATCGCTCCCGATCTCAGCACCTTCATCATGCTGAGCGTCCTCGGACTCATCGACGTCGTCATGATCGCGAATCTGCTGATCATGGTAATCATCGGCGGCTACGAGACCTTTGTCTCGCGCTTGAATCTCGATGATCACGCCGACCAGCCCGAGTGGTTGAGCCACGTAAACGCGGGCATGCTCAAAGTGAAGCTCGCCACCGCGCTCATCAGCATCTCCTCCATTCATCTCCTGAAGACTTTCATCACGGTGCTGAATCCCGCGGAAGGCCACACGGTGAACAACAACGGCGTGATGTGGCAGGTCATCATCCACGTGGTCTTTGTGTTTTCCGCCATCGCACTCGCGTGGACGGACAAGCTGATGATGGCCGGCGTCAAGGCGCAGGCCGATCACACCGGCGGCCACTAGAAAAAAGAGGCGCCGCGGCGCCTTGCGCCACAACGCCCCTTCGCGCCGGCCAGACGAGGACAGGCCTCGCTACAGCCGACGGCGACCCCCTCCAAGGAGCGAAAACAGGAACAGGACGAGGAAGACGACGAAACAGACCTTGGCGACCATCGCCGCCGTGCCTGCCACCACGCCGAAGCCGAGCACGCCGGCCAGGATGGCGATGATGAGAAAGATGATAGCGTAGCTTAGCATGTGAGTTCGGGGATTGTTGAGGTTGAGGTTGCGCGTGTTCCCGCGGCCAACGGTGGCGCGTGAGAGGGACATGACCCGGTTGTTTCCCCGTGATGGACCCGCGGGCCGCTCGCCGGAGCGGGAAAAAAATTCAGCTTTTCAGGCGGTCCGGCCGGAACCAGTGCCCGAATCCGAATGCAGCATCCGGAGCATCCACGCCGTCGTCTCGTGAAACTCCACCAGCCTCGTGAGCACTTCCGCCGTGCCGGGATCGCCGAGCCGCGCGATGTCCTGGCGCAACTGCCGCGCCATCGCTTCGTGCCGTGCGAGCAGATCGCCAATCATCGTGCGCGGCGGCAGCCCGGCGACGGCGGCGGGCACAGTGGCTTCACTGCGCGCCGGCACCGGAATTCCGGCGGAGCGCGCTCGCTCGATCACGCGATCGAGCCAGTAGTCGAGCTGACGCCGCTGCTCGTCGAGCAGCCGGTGCAGGCTGTAAAGATTCGGGCCCGTGACATTCCAACGGTAATCGCGGGTCGTCGCGGAGAGCGAGCACTCGTTGCGCAACACGTGATCGAAGATCTTCGCGAGGGGTCTCGCGGGCCTTGCCCGTGATGCCGGATGGTTTCGGAGACTGCATGCAGAATCAAGTCGTGGACTTGTTGCGCTACGACCCGGAGATCTGCGGCGGGTTTCGTCGGAGTTTGGCCGCCGGGTAAAGCGCGCGTGAATCCCGCGGCGGACTCGATTCCGTCGCACGGCGCCCTCCTCTCGCCTTCGTTACCGCTTCAACCGCAACAACCGCTCGCCCGCCGCATGCAGCGTCGCCGGCTGCTTCGCGAAATTCAGCCGCACGTAGCGGTTCTCGCCGTTCGCAAAAAAACTCGAGCCCGGCACCGGAGCGACACCGATCTCGCGCGTCATCCAATGCGCAAACTCCACGTCGCTGGCGTAGCCGAACGGCGAGATGTCGAGCATCACGAAATACGCGCCCTCCGGCTTCGTGTAGGCCAGCCCCGTGCGATCCAAATAACTCAACAGCACTTCACGCGACGCGGCATACTCCGCGCAGAGCTCGTCATAGTAGCTCGCCGGAAAATTCAGCGCCGTCACCACCGCGTGCTGCAGCGGCGCGGCCGCACCGACCGTGAGAAAATCGTGCACCTTGCGGGCCTGCGCGATCACTTCGGGCGCGGCCTGCACGTAGCCCAGCCGCCAGCCCGTGATGGAAAACGTCTTCGACAGCGACGAGCACATCAGCGTGCGCCGCGCCATCCCCGGCAGCGTCGCGAAATACGTGTGCCGGTGCGGTGCAAACACGATGTGCTCGTAGACTTCGTCGGTGAGGATCCACACGTCGAACTCTTCCGCCAGCGCCGCAATCTGCCGCAGCTCCTCGCGCGTGAACACCCGGCCGCAGGGATTCGACGGGTTGCAGAGCACGAAGGCTTTCAGCCCGCTCGCGAACACCCGGCGCAGCTCGGCCGGATCGAAGCGGTAGTGCGGCGGATGCAGCGGCACGTGCACGGCCTGAGCGCCCGTGAGGATCGCGTCGGCATGGTAGTTTTCGTAGAAGGGCGAGAAGAGCCCGACCCGATCGCCCGGGTCGCACACCGTCATCATCGCGACCATCATCGCCTCGGTCGCGCCGCACGTGACCACGAGTTCGCGCTCGCCGTCGACCGGCACGCCCATGAAGCGCGTGAGCTTCGCGCCCAGCGCGGTGCGCAGCTCGGCGGAACCCCACGTCACCGCATACTGGTGACGGTGCGCGTCCATCGCATCCTTCGCCGCCTGCACGAGCGCGGGCGGCGGGTCCCAATCGGGAAACCCCTGCGCCAGGTTGATGGCGCCGTGCCGCGCGGCGACGCGCGACATCTCCCGGATGAGCGACTCGGTGAAGACAGCCGTGCGGAGCGAGGTGCGGGGCATGAAAATTCGGCACAAACACCCACCGCGGCTCAGCGCGCGGGTGACGGAGCGGGAATCTTCAGCACGGTGCCGACCGGCACCTTGCTCATGTCGCGGATCCCGTTGGCGGCGGCGAGATCCTCCATCCTCACGCCATATTGCTTCGAGATCGCGAAGATCGTTTCCTTCGGCCTGACCGTGTGCGTGCGGCCGGTGGCCACTCCGCCGCGCGGCGGCGCCGGTGTGGCCGGCGGAGGACGCGATGCCACCGCCGATTTCGTGGGCGCGGGTTGAATCGCCGGAGCGAGGCCCGCCGATGGCACCGGCACCGGCGCGGGCGCGGGTTTGATCGGCGAGTCGGCAACGGCGACCGTCGGCACGCCCACGGGAGTCGCTCCCTTTGAGTCGGGCGGCAAGGTGATCATGCGCGCCGGACGATTGACTGGCATCGCCCCGCCGCCGCGCAGCACCGAAAGCTCCGCCCGCAATTCGTCGTTCTCCCGTCGCAGCTTGGAGACCTCCTCCGTGATCTGCACCCGCACGGATTGATCGTCCAGCGGGCGCCCCGCGAGCTGGCGCCAGAATTCGCGCTTTGCCGTGTCGACGCGACCGCGCACGAGATCGGCCTGCTTCGAATTGGGCTGCAGCTCGAGATACTTGCGGAAGTGATGGTAGGCCTCGCCCGGATCCTTCGCGTGATGGAGGAAAATCTCGCCCGCCTCGAAATGAGACTCGGCCGCGCCGCGTTCGCCGCGCCGATCGATCACTTTCAGGAACGAAGTGAGCGCTTCGCCGTGCCGGCCCTGCCGCTTCAACTGCACGCCCTGCACATAGAACGGCTCGTCCGTCTCCGCCGGCAGCGGCGCGCCATCGCGATCGCCGCAGCCCGCGCCGAGGAACAGCGCGATGAGCGCGGCCAGGACGAACAAATTGCGACGGACGGTCATCTGTCTGGGAATGGGATTGAACGAGGATTCGTTCCGCCTAAATTCCGCACCTCTCTCCGACGACTCAAACTCTAAATGGCGCTGCATCCGAAAACCGTCCTCTCCCGCGCACGGTCGTGCATTCGGATCGAGCGGGACGCGCTCAGGGAGACGGCCCGAGGCCTCGGCGCCGAGTTTGTCGCCACGGCCCGTGCCGTCGACTCCGTCAGCCGCGCCGGCGGCAAGTTGATCTTCACCGGTGTCGGCAAGAATGCGCCCGTCGCCCGGAAAATTGCCGCCACCTTCAACAGCACGGGCGTGTCCTCCTGTTTTCTCGACGCGACGCAGGCGCTGCACGGCGATCTCGGGCTCGTGGACGAGGGTGACCTCGTGTTTCTCCTCAGTAACAGCGGCCAGTCGGAGGAAATCCTGCGGCTGGTGCCGGTGTTGAAGCGATTCGGCGTCCGGATTGTGGCGTTTACCAGCAACCCGGCGTCCGATCTCGCGCGCAACGCGGAGCTGAAACTCCTCTACCGCGTGCCGCGCGAAGCCTGCCCCCTGAAACTCGCGCCCACCGCCAGCACGACCGCCGCGCTCGCCCTCGGCGACGCGCTCGCGATGGTGCTGCTCGAGGCGCGCGGGCTCACGCGCGATGATTTCGCCAGATATCATCCCGCGGGCAATTTGGGCCGGGTCCTGCTGTTGCGGGTCAAAGACATCATGCGCACCGGCCATCGCCTTCCGCTCGCCGCCGACACCGTGACGACCCAGGACGCGATCCTCGCGATGACAAAGGCCAAGAGCGGCAGCATCGCGCTGGTCGCGAAGAAGACCGGCCGGCTCACCGGCATTCTCACCGACGGTGACTTCCGCCGTAGCGCGCTCACCGGACCCGATTTCCTGCAGAAGCCCGTCGCCACCTTCATGACGCGCAACCCAAAGGTAATTTCGGAGAATGCGCTCGGCGTGGATGCGCTCCGACTTTTCGAAGCGCACAAGATCGACGATCTCATCGTCATCAACGCCCGCGGCCAGCCGGTCGGTTTGATCGACGGCCAGGACCTGCCGAAGTTCAAGATCGTGTGAATGCCACTTCCCTTTCGACTTCGACGTGGAGCGGCTTCACCGCAAGCCGCTTGGCCGCGGAAGCGCTTCGCTTCCGACGGAGCGAGCAGCCGCTCCGCTACGAACCTAAAGCCAGTGGCTTGGGGTCAAGCTGCTCCGCCGCCACAGCATGAAGTCCCCCATCCGCATCGGCATCGTGGGGATGGGCGGGTTCGCCGGCTCGCATCATCACACCGTGGCGTGGCTGGAGGAGCGCAGCCACGCGAAGCTCGTATGCACCTGCGATCCGAATCCCGGTGCGTTTGCGGCCGAGCAGCAGAACTGGCGCTTTCCGCCGCGCGGCGTGCAGGTGTTCACCGACTATCGCGCGATGCTCGACGCCTGCCACGCCCAGCTCGATCTCGTGGTCATCCCCACGCCGATCCAGTTGCACGCCGAGATGCACGCGGCGGCGACCGCGTATGGGCTGCCCTGCTACGTCGAAAAGCCGCCGACCCTCGACTACGCCGAACTGGAGAAGATGATCGCGGACGACCAGCGCGCGCGGAAGTCGTCGCTCGTCGGCTTCAACTTTATCATCGAGAAACTGCGGCTCTCCTTGAAGGAGCGACTGCTCGCCGGCGAGTTCGGCGCGATCCGCGGCGCCACGCTCAGCGCCCTCTGGCCGCGGCCCGCGAGCTATTTCGCGCGCAACAACTGGGCCGGCCGTCTGCTGATCGACGGCCGCGCGGTGCTCGACTCGTGCTTCGGCAACGCAATGGCGCACTTCGTCCACAATCTCCTCTTCTGGACCGGCGGGCCCGAACTCTTTAGCTGGGCGCAGATCGCCGCGGTGAGAGCCGAGCTCTATCGCGCGCATGCCATCGAGGGCGCGGATACGTTCTTCGTCGAAACGGATACGACCGCCGGGATCACGATGCGCTTCGCCGTGTCCCATGCCTGCGCGGGACCGAGCTCGCACTCGGAAATGGTGCTCTGCGACAAGGCCGTGCTGCGCTATGCCGTCGGCGGCGCGATCGAGATTCGCTGGAACGACGGCCGCCTGGAAAAATCGCAGCTCGAGCCCTTCGACCCGCTGCTGGAGAACCACCTGGAATATTTCCGCTATCTCCGCGACGAAAGCCCGCGCCCGGCGACGACCCTCGCGGACTCGCGGCCCTTCGTCGCGTTGAACGATCTCGCCCACATCTCGAGCGGTTCGATTGCGGCGATCCCGCACACCCACGTCGCCGGCATGCGCGACGAGAAGGAGCAGAAGGACTATCTCCACGTGGCGAGCATGGCGGCGGCGCACGAGAACTTCCTGGTCCGCGGCGTCTGGCCCAGCGCCTGCGGCTGGGGCCGCACGCCGGGCGAGGTCGCCACTATGGCGGATCTGCCCCGGCTCCACGACGTGGTTCGGGCGATGGCGGGCAAGTAGATCCGGCTTTCGACCCGCGTGGTCGCGCTTCAGACCGGCGCGCGCCCCGCCCCGCCACTTTACTCCGCGCGAAAAACCTCCGATTCTGCGTCCGTCATGCCTACGCCTGCTTTCCACTACCAGGATCCATTTCCGCTCGGCGCCGACGACACCGACTATCGCCTGCTCTCCCAGGAGGGGATCAGCACGACGACCTTCGAGGGCCGCGAGATCCTCAAGGTCGCGCCCGAGGCACTGGCCTTTCTCGCCCAGCAGGCGTTTCACGACACCGCGTTCCTGCTGCGCCCAAAGCACCTGCAGCAGGTCGCGGCCATCCTCGACGATCCGGAGGCCTCCGCCAACGATCGCTACGTCGCGCTCACGCTGCTGAAGAACGCGGAGATCGCCGCCGAAGGCATCCTGCCCATGTGCCAGGACACCGGAACCGCCGCCGTATTCGCCAAGAAAGGACAGCAGGTCTGGACCGGCGCGAACGACGCCGAGTGGATCTCCAAGGGCATCTACGACTGCTTCACCAAGGAAAACCTCCGTTACTCCCAGACCGCGCCCACCGACATGTGGAACGAGGTCAACACGGGGACCAACCTGCCCGCGCAGATCGACCTGATGGCGACCGAGGGCGCGAAGTTCGAATTCCTCTTCGTGGCCAAGGGCGGCGGCTCGGCCAACAAGATGTTCCTCTTCCAGGAGACGAAGGCGCTGCTGAACCCGAAGAGCTTCGGGAAATTCGTGGCCGACAAGCTGCCCCTGCTCGGCACGTCGGCATGCCCGCCGTATCACCTGGTTTTTGTCGTCGGCGGCACGAGTGCGGAAGCGTGCATGAAGACCCTGAAGCTCGCCTCGGCCAAGTATCTCGACGCGCTGCCGGAGACCGGCAACGCCCACGGCCGCGCCTTCCGCGATCTCGCGATGGAGGAGAAGGTGCTGCAGATCGCGCGCTCGACCGGGATCGGCGCGCAGTTCGGCGGCAAATATTTCGCGCTCGATGTCCGCGTGGTCCGGCTCCCGCGCCATGGCGCGAGCTGCCCGGTGGCGATGGGCGTCTCCTGCAGCGCCGACCGCAACATCAAGGCGAAGATCACGAAGGACGGCATCTTCCTCGAGCAGATGGAGCCGAAGCCGGGCCGCTTCATTCCCGCCGCGAGCCGGCTGTGGAAGGACGACAACATCGTGCAACTCGACCTCAACCGGCCGATGCAGGAGATCCTCGCGGAGCTCTCGAGATTCCCGGTGACGACCCGCGTTTCGCTCACGGGTCCGCTGATCGTCGCGCGCGACATCGCGCACGCGAAACTCAAGGAGCGCATCGACGCGGGCCAGGGCCTGCCGCAATACCTGAAGGATCATCCCGTCTACTATGCCGGCCCCGCCAAGACGCCGATCGGCTACGCCTCGGGATCGTTCGGGCCGACGACGGCGGGCCGGATGGACAGCTATGTCGATCTGTTCCAGTCGCACGGCGGCTCGATGGTGATGCTCGCGAAGGGCAACCGCAGCATACCGGTGACGAACGCGTGCAAGAAACACGGTGGTTTTTATCTCGGCAGCATCGGCGGGCCGGCGGCGATCCTGGCGAAGGAAAACATCAAAAAGGTCGAGGTGCTCGAGTATCCCGAGCTCGGGATGGAAGCGGTGTGGAAGATCGAGGTGGAGGATTTCCCGGCGTTCATCCTCGTCGACGACAAGGGCAACGATTTCTTCGTGAACGGCTGCGGGGCGTGTTTGCCGGCGAAGAATTAGAGCAGCGCAGGCGTCCCGCCTGCGCTATGCCCCCAGCACCGTCACGATCACGTGCCGCGAGTGCGGCGCGCGGCGGTGTTCCCACAAGTAGATCCCCTGCCAGGTGCCGAGCAGCAACTTCCCGTCGGCAAACGGCACCGACTCGCTCGTGCGCGTGAGGGCCATCTTGATGTGGCTCGGCATGTCGTCGGGCCCCTCGAGCGTGTGTCCGAAGTGCGGATCGTTCTCCGGCACCAGCCGATCGAGCCACGCCTCCAGATCGCGCCGCGCCGAAGGGTCCGCGTTCTCCATGATCACGAGCGAACAACTCGTGTGCTGGCAGAAGAGCGTGACGATCCCCTGCGTGAATCCGCTGCGCTGCACTTCGCGCGCGACCACGTCCGTGATCTCGTGCGTGCCGGAGCCGCTCGTGCGAACCGTGTGCCTGGCTTGGTGAACCGGCATGATCGATTTTCCCCTCACCCTCCGCCCACCCCTGGCGCCTGGGCGTTGGGCTTGGTCATCGCGACTGGATCCAAAACGCGATCGAGGGTCGCGGCATCCAGGAGTTTTTTGGCCAGCACGATGTCGCGGAGCGATCGGCCGGTGGCAAACGCCTCCTTGGCCACCGCCGCGGCGGCATCGTAACCGATATATGGATTCAGCGCGGTCACGAGCATCAGCGAACGGTCGACCAGCTCGCGGCAGCGGGCGGCATCCGCCTCGATGCCGGCGATGCATTTCGCGGTGAAGGTCGTGACGGCGTTGCTCAGGCAATGGATCGTCTCGTGCAGGCAGTGCGCGATCAGCGGCAGCGTGACGTTGAGTTCGAAGTGGCCGTCCCGGCCCGCGAGCACGACCGTCTGGGTGAGGCCCTGGGCATAAAGGCAGACCTGCACGAGCATCTCGCACATCACCGGGTTGACCTTGCCCGGCATGATCGAGGAACCGGGCTGCGTGACTGGCAGGCGGATCTCGCCGAAACCCGCGCGCGGGCCGGAGCCGAGCAGCCGGATGTCGCCGGCAATTTTCGAGAGGCTCGCCGCGATCGCGGCGAGAATACCCGCGACCTCCACGGCATCGTCGCGGGCCGCCTGCGCCTCGAAGTGATTCACCGCCTCGACAAACTCGATGCCGGTCTCGGCCGTGAGCACCTGGCAGACCCGCGCCGCAAATTCCGGGTGGCCGTTGATGCCCGTGCCCACGGCGGTGCCGCCGATCGCGAGCTCGCGCAGCAACGCCACCGCCCGGCGCGCCCGGTCGGCGGCCTTGTAGGCTTGGACCGCATAGCCGGAAAACTCCTGGCCGAGCGTGAGCGGCGTCGCATCCATCAGGTGGGTGCGCCCGATCTTTACGATGTCGGCAAACGCCCGCGCCTTCTGATCCAGCGCCACCGCCAGCCGGTCGAGGGCCGGAGCCAGGCGAAACTGCAGCGCGACCGCGACGCTGACATGCAGCGTGGTCGGAATCACGTCGTTGGACGACTGCCCGAGGTTCACATCATCGTTGGGATGCACGGGACGCTTGGAGCCGAGCGGTTCGCCCGCGAGCTGGCTCGCGCGGTTGGCGATCACTTCGTTGGCATTTGTGTTGGTCGAGGTGCCGGAGCCGGTCTGAAACACGTCGACGGGGAATTGCGCCGTGAGCGTGCCGTCGGCGATTTCCTGGGCGGCCTGCTGGATGAGTCGCGCCTTCGCCGGCGTGAGCCGCCCGATTTCCTCGTTGGCGCGGGCCGCGGCGAGCTTGACCAAGCCGAGCCCGCGCACGAACGCTTCCGGCAGCGGCCGGCCACTGATGGGGAAATTGTCCACCGCCCGCTGCGTGCTCGCACCGTAGAGGGCATCGTCGGGCAGAATCAGCTGGCCCATAGAATCGTTTTCCGCGCGCATGATGGAGGGTAGTGCTCGCGCGCCGGAAAGCAAAAACCCGCCGGAGGCGGGCGGGTCAACAGTCAGGGGCGGGTTGTCCTCAACCGCCCACATTGGAGCTGCGGAGCGAAACAAGGGCGGTTAGGGATAACCGCCCCTACCCGCCTAGCCCGCATAGGACGCACGCTCACGCAAGCTCACCGCCTGTCCGCCGACAAACGCCGGAAAAAGGACGCAGAAAGCATGAAATAGGCGGGCTAGAACTTCATGCTCACGCCGGCGCCGCGCGCACCGAAGCGGGAGACCTGATCGTAAAGCCGCTCTTCGGAGAGCCGATCGCCGACACGCTCGCCTGCGCGCGACGACAAATCGGTGACCGACATCGTCATCATCGCGGTGAGCACTTTGTGCCGCGTGCGCTCACCCGGCGGCGTGATCTGTTGCAGCGGCTCCACGGCCGTGCGGGCCGGCAAAACCCGTGCCTCGAAGCCATGCGTGGCAGTGGTCAAAAACGCCGCCGAGCTCTTCAGCTCGCCGGAAGCAGCGACCGTCAGCGCCGGTCCGATATGACGACGACCGATCATGCCCTCACCTTGGGCAAATTCAGAACCGGAAGCCGGCAACGCCGCCGCCGCCGGAGCATCAGACGCCGGGAACTCGCGGGTCGTCACGACTTCGGCCGCGGAAGTTATATTCACGACGTCGAGATCTGCGGAGGCAACGCGCTCCGCCGCGACCGGGCGCAGCGCGGGATTCGCGCGGGCCGGCACCTGCTCCTCAAGCGCAACCGTAACCGACTGGGCCACCGCCACCGCCCGACCCGGAACCGTCGATTTCGTTGACGCCGATCCCGGCTTTTCGCGCAGCGAAACAAATGTCACCGTCAGCACCGCAGCGGCACCCAAAGGCAGGGAGTAGCGGCTGAAACCGGTAAAGGTGCGCGGCAGCCGCTGCCACCACGGACGCTTCGCGACGAGCGCGGACAATTGCTTGGCGCGCAGCTCGCGATCAAACCGGGCCCAGAACTCCGCGGGGGGACGCTCCACGCATTTGAGGCGCAACAAATCTTCAATCGCAACAGGACGCTTTTCGGACTTCATCGGCGCAGATAAGGCTGCAGCTCAGACTGCAAAAGTTGTTTCGCGTAATGCAACCGGGAGCGCACGGTGCCCACGGAGCAATCCATGACCTCGGCGATCTCTTGGTGGCTAAGGCCGTCGATTTCAAAAAGAGTTACCACAGTGCGATGCTTGATAGACAATTTTTGCATCGCATCGTTCAATTTTTCCTGGAGCTCACGCACATAGGTATCGCGCTCGGCCCCACTCTTATCCGTCAGTGCGGCAACGATTTCCTTTGCGACCGGCTCTTCCGAGTCGATACGTTCCAGACTGAAGAACGAACGGAGCCGCGCCTTGCGGAGATGACTCAGGGTGGAATTAACGGCGATGCGATAGAGCCAGGTAAAAAACGAGGACTGGCCGCCGAAGCGGTGGATGGATTGAAAGGCCTTGATGAAGGAATCCTGGGTCAGGTCCGCCGCATCCTCGCGATTCGAGGTCATATTGTAGATGATGCCGTAGACCCGCTCGCGATATTTGCCGATCAATCGATCGAAGGCGGCGACATCGCCGGCCTGCACGCGTCGCACGATGTCAAAGTCGGCATCGGCCTCGTGACGGCGCTCGGGGGAGGCGACGAGCGTCTTACCAAGAATTTTGGTCGCTTCGATCACGGTGGAAAGAAATCCCAACCCACGGGCGGGAGCAAATGGAAACTGACCGCGGTGGGTGATTTAGCCAGGCCGGTGCAGGCCGGCGACCTGCGCCTGCAGCACATCGCACAGGCCGAGGAGCGAGGCGGTCGGCAGTTCGTGCGCAAAATCCCGCAGAGCGCCCTGTGCCGCCGCCACTTCCACTTGCACCGAGTCCGCCACCGCCACAAAGACGCCAAATTCGTTCATTTGCCGCAGCCGCAGCGCGAGCTGCGGCGGGCGCTCGCCGGTGATCTCACTCGCGAGCGCGGCCGCCTCGCCGGCGGGCAGCCGCTCGAGCAGCATCAGCAGGGGCAGGGTCAGCTTGCCGCTCGCGAGGTCAGTCCCGAGCGTCTTGCCGATCCGCTTCTCCTCGCCGAAGAAGTCGACGAGGTCATCGTAAATCTGATACGCGATGCCGAGGTGGCGGCCAAAGCGGCTCGCTGCCTCGACAAACGCCGCCGGCAAACCCGCGAGGCGGGCGCCGAGGAAACACGAGACGCGGAAGAGCTCCGCCGTCTTCAGGTCGACGATGCGCTGATAATCGGCGCGGGTGATGTTGGTGGAGCCGCGGCGGAGCGTCTGCACGATCTCGCCGGCGCACACGCGGCGGGTCGATTCGGAGACTGCCGCGCAGATTTCGTTGGTCGGAAACTGGGTCGCGAGATGGAGGGCGTGCGCGAACAGGGCGTCGCCCAGGAGCACCGCGGCGGTGGCGCCATATTCGCGGGCCGCGGTGCGCCGGCTGCGGCGCACATCGGCCTCGTCCATGATGTCGTCGTGCACCAAGGTCGCGAGATGCACCAACTCCACCACGGCGGCGACGCGCACGAGATCCGGCTGAACCGCGCCAGGGCCGCGCCAGCCGCTGAGAAACACGAGCGCGGGCCGGATGCGTTTGCCGGAGGTGTCGATGCAGTAGTTGACCATCGTCCGGATCTCCGGCTCGAAGGAGCCGAGCTGCCCGTGCAGGAAGCGGTCGAGCTCCGCCATGTGCGGAGAGAGCAGCGCAAAAACGCCGGCGAACGCGTGGGATTTGGCGCGGGCGGGCGCATCGGTCGTGGCCCATTCGGCTGGCTCAGGACAAGCGCTGCTCATGGTTGGCTGGACGCTAGGAGTGAAATCGGAAATGACGAATCAATAGTCGCAGCATAAGTCCATGAACCATCCCCTCCTGCTGGCACTGCTGACCGCGGCCGGCCTCTATGTCGCCAAACTCTGGCGCGACGATGCCCGCGCCGCCGTCGCCGGCCACCCCCACCCACGGGCGCTGCCCGGCGCCACCCCCGCCCCGCCGCGGGCCGTGGTCATCGCCGTCATCGGCGCGCTGGTGCTGGTGGCGGCGGAAACGGCGGGCGAGCATGCGCTCGGGATCGCGGCGGAACAATCGACGATGACGTGGTTGTTCGCCCTCTACTCCATCGCCGCGGCGCCGGTGATCGAGGAGCTGATCTTTCGCGGCTGGATCGTCATTGAAAACCGGGGACGCGCCGCGCTCTGGGCGGGCGCTCTGGGCGCGTCGGTGCTCTTCGCCGCGCTGCATCCGTTCCTGTGGCGCTGGGACGACGCGGGGTTCGCCTTCACGTTTGGCGTCAAGGGCTGGTTCAGCGCGGCCGTGGTGTTTGCGACCTCACTGTGGTTTTACGCCGTGCGCTTTGCCCGGTGGAACCCGGCGCGCTCGCTGCTGCCCTGCTTCGCCGGTCACGCGGCGAAGAACATCGCGGTCGTCGCGGTGAAGGCGGCGACGGGATTCATGGGCACGCTGGGGTGATGCCGCGTCGCGGAGCGGCGCGGCGAACGCTCATTGGCTATCGCTTATTGGGAGATTTTCGATCGACCCATTCTGCAATGACCCGATGCGCAATATCCAATAAGCGATAACCAATCCCTGCCTCCTTACGGCACCTCGTAGACTTCGACGAGGGCGATGCCGGTCGTCGTGCCCGGTCCCGTGACCTGCGCGCTGTAGGTGCCGGGCGGGAGGTTGATCAGCATCGCCGCATCGCGGGCGCCGGCCGCCAGCGGGAAGGCGCCGACCTTGGCAGCGGCCTCGTTGATCAGCGCCGCATCGTTGCCCATTTCCCAATTGTCGTTCTCGCGGACAATCGTGTCGCCGCCGTTGGAGCGCACGAGCTTCAGGATGGGATCGTTGAGCACGCCGCCGACGTTGAACGGAGCCGCGCCGAGCGTCGGGCCGACCGCGCGGATCAGCACCTTCTTCGAGGTGTTGCCGCTGACGACGAAGCCCGCGATGAGCTGATTCGGACCGGTGCCCACGACACCGCGCGTCGCGACGTTGGTCACCTTCTGCGCCGAGAACGGCTGGAGGTTGTCCGTATCGTAGAGCTCGATGAGCGCGACGCCGGTGCGGCCGCCGACGCCGCTGACTTGCGCGGTATAGGAACCGGGCGGCAACGCGGTGTAGATGACCGAGTCGAGGCTCGAGGGCGACAGCGGGAACGCGCCGGCCTGATTCGACGCGGTGCTGACGGCGGCGGAGCCACCCCAGTTATCGTTCGTGGCAACGAGCGTGTTGCCGTTGAAGAGCTGGAGTTGGGTATCGGCGAGAGCGCCAGTAACCCCGAAGCCGGCGAGGGACGGCCCGATCGCGCGAATCAGAACTTGCTTCGGCTCCTCACCTGCGACGATGAAGCCGGCAATCAGGATGTCGCCGCCGGTGCCGACCTGCCCGCGGGTCGAGAGGTTCTTCAGGAAGCCGTCGCTGAACGAGACGCCGGAAGAAATCGCGGCCGTGAACGAGCCGCCCAGGCCGCCCGTCATGGCGCCCGTGATAAACCCGGTCGCCGGGTCGGCGCGGCCGGTGAAGCGCGTGCCGGTGAGCGTGGTGACCGTGAAGTTTCCGTTGGTGGACACGACGCCCGATCCGGCGTCGCGGAAGGTGCCGTCGGAAACGTAGATCGTGATGGTGCCATCGGCTCCCACCAGCCCGGCAAAGACGCTCTCCGGCCGGCCGGTGATGTTGCCGGTGTAGTAGCCCGTCGCGATGCCCGCGCCGGAACCAAAGGTAATTGTGCCGATGAAGGTGAGGCGGCCCGCGTCGAGCGTTCCCGTCGCACCTGTGTCGCTCGCGCTGCCGCTGATGAGCGATCGACCCACCGTATCGAACAACGAGAAGCCGCCGTTGGTGTCGACGCTCAGACCCGAGAAGAAGTAAACGCGGTTGGGCGTCGTGTTCGAAAACGCGATGAACGTCGCGTTCGACCCACGCACGTTGATCGCAGCAAAACGACCGGATTCGCCGGCCCCTTGATAGATGCCCGAGTAGGAAATATCGGCACCAGCGGCACCCGGGATCACGGCGAGCACCGTAATGTGCGCGGAGACCGTGGCAGCGCCAGAGTTGTCGAGCGCCGTCGCGGTGAGGCGATAGATGCCCTCCGCACCCGGAGTCCAGACCGCCGCATAGGGTGCGGTCGTATCCGCTGCGCCAATCAGGAGGCCGTTGGCGAAGAACTGCACGCTCGCAATCGTGCCATCCGCGTCGGTGGCGGAGGCCGAGAGGTTGATGCCGGAGCCGACACGCACGGTCGAGCCGTTGCCCGGCGCCGTCATCGCAACGACCGGCGCGCGATTCCCCACGACCGCGATCGTGATGGGGGCGGAGTTGGTGACGTTACCGGAATTGTCGGTGGCCTGCGCGGTGACGTTGTAGTTGCCCGCCGCACTCGGCACCCAGGCGGTGTTGAACGGAATCGAGGTGGCGGTGCCGACGACGTTGCCGTTGGCAATGAAGCGCACGTTCGCGATCGTGCCGTCGGCGTCGGTGGCGACGGCGGTGATGTTCACCGTGGAACCACTGTTGACGCTGGTGCCGCTCAATGGATTGGTGATCGCGACCGACGGCGCGTTGTTGCCGCTGATGTTGATGCTGAGCGTGGCGGAGGTGGAGGATGAGAGGCCGGCGCTATCGGTCGCGACGGCGAGCAAGAGATACGTGCCGGGAGCGTTGGGCGTCCACGTCGCGGAATACGGCGAGACCGCGTCGGCGGCGCCGAGGCTCGTGCCGTTGACGAAGAACTGGACCTGCGCGATCGGGCCGTTGCCGCCGCTGGGCGTGGCGGCGAATGGAATCGCGTTGCCGACGCCGTAGGCGGTGCCGACGACCGGATTGGAGATTGTGACCGTGGGCGCAGCGGTCGAGGTGATGGTGACCGACACGGGCGCGGCGGCGGTGACGTTGCCGACGTTGTCGGTCGCCTGCGCGGTGATGGAGAAGGTGCCGGGGAGCGTCGGGCGCCAGCTCGTGCTGAACGGCGCGGTGGTGGCGGTGCCGATCGCGAGGCCGTTGGCGAAGAACTGCACGCTGGCGACAGCGCCATCGGAATCGTTGGCGTTGGCCGAGACGAGCACGAGGTTGCCGAGACTGTAGCTGCCGGCGACCGGGCTGGTCAGCGCGACGGTCGGCGCGGCGTTGGCGCCGATGGTGACGGTGACCGCGGCGCTGGTGGTGACGTTGCCGTTGTTGTCGGTGGCCTGCGCAGTCAGCGTGTAGACGCCGGTCGAGTTGGCGGTCCACGTGGTGCTGTAAGGCGAAATCAGATCCGCGGAATTCAGCGGCACGCCGTTCACGAAGAACTGCACCTGGGCGATCGTGCCATCGGAATCGGCGGCGTTGGCGGCGATGGTCAGCGGAGTGCCGACCGTGTAAGAGCTGCCGTTGACGGGATTCGAGAGCGCGACCGTGGGCGCGTTGGAGGCGCCGACGGTGACGGTGACGACGGCGGAATCGGTGATGTTGCCGAGGTTGTCCGTCGCGCGGGCGGTGAGCGTGTAGGTGCCGACGGCGCCGGGCGTCCAGGCCGCGGCATACGGGAACGCGTTGTCGAGCGAGAGCGGCGCGCCGTTGAGGAAGAACTGCACGCTGGTGATGAAGCCGCTCGGCGAAGTGGCGGTCGCGGTGATCTCCTGCGGCGCGTTCACGCCGAGCGTGGCGCCGGAGGCCGGGGTGGAAATCGCGACACTCGGAGCCGTGCCACCGGTGACGGTGACGCTGACGGCGGCGCTGGTGGCGAGGTTGCCGCCGTTGTCGGTGGCGCGCGCGGTGATGACGTAGGTGCCGGTGGCGCCAGGCGTGAAGCTGAAGTTATACGGGAACACGCTGTCGACCGCAAGGGAGACGCCGTTGGCGAAGAACTCGACCTGCGCAATCGTGCCGTCCGTATCCGTGGCGTTGGCACCGATGAGCGTGGGAACGCCAACCGGGAGCGCGGCGCCAGCCGCCGGCGAAGTGACCGCGACCGTGGGTGCGCCGGCACTCAAGCCGACGACCGTAACCGAAATGGCCGCACTGGTCGATTGCGTGCCCTGGCTATCGGTCGCGACGGCCGTGAGGACGACACCACCGAGACCGCTGGGGGTCCACGAGAAGTTATACGGGAATGTCGTATCGGTGCCGACCGAGACGCCGTTGGCGAACAACTGGACCTGTGCGATCGTGCCGTTGGCCGCGGTGGCGTTGACGACGACAATCTGAGAGGTGTTGGCCGCGACGGTCGACTGCGACGCCGGCGATGAGATGGCGACCGACGGGACGTTGCCGCCCACGACGGACACGGTGACGACCTGTGAGGTCGTCACGGTGCCGAAGTTATCCGTCGCACGCGCGGTCAGGGCAAAGATACCCGGTGTGAGCGGAGTCCACGGCGCGCTGAAGGGGAACGTCGTGTCGGTGGCGAGCGCGACACCGTTCACAAAGAACGCGACGTTGACCACGGTGCCGGTCGTGGTCGTGGCACTCGCCTCGATGGTCGTCGGCGTATTGACCGGAAGCGCGCTGCCACCGGTCGGGCGAATGATGGAGACGCTGGCAGGGGGCGTCGTGACCGATACGTTTACGGCGGCAGACGTGGTCGAGGTGCCATTGCTGTCAGTCGCGCGCGCGGTGAGCACGAAGGCTCCTCCCGTGGTCGGCAACCAAGTGACGGTGTAGGGCGCTGTCGTGAGGGTGCCGATGGAGACGCCGTTCGCGAAGAATTGCACGCTGGCGATCGTGGTGCCAGCCGCCTGGGCAACGGCCGCGGCGGTCACTGCGGTCGGTGTGCCAATCGTAATCGTGCTGCCGCCCACGGGGGCGGTGAGCACGGCGGTGGGACCCGGCGCCGAGATGACGTTGATCAGCGTCGCGGTGCTGGTGAAGGTGTTGCTCAGCGTATCCGTGACCACGATCGTAATCGGAACATTGGTGCCGATCGCAGTCGGCGTCCACGCGACGCTGTAGGGGAACGTGGTATCGAGCCCGATGGAGACGTTGTTCACCCGGAAGTCGACGCTCGCCACAGTGGCGCCACCCGAAGCACTCGCGGTCGCATCGATGCTCGTCGCGGCACCGACCGTCAAATTGGCGCCGGCGGCCGGGCTGGTGATGTTGCCAGTCGGCGGCACACCCGGGAGGACCGTGACCGAGATCGGGGTCGACGTGCCGGGGGTGCCGGCGTTGTCGGTCGCGATCGCCGTGAGGGTATAGGTGGTCGGAGCGGTCGGAGTCCACGTGATGCTGTAGGGGAACGTGGTGTCCGTGGCGATCGGCGTGCCGTTGGCGAGGAACTGCACGCTCGTGATCGTGAACCCGGCGCCGGCGTTCGCGGTCGCGTCAATCGTGACCGGCAAATTGACGGGCATCGTCGCACCGGCGAGCGGATTGGTGAGGGTGACCGTCGGCGCGTTGGCAGCCACGGAGGAGAACGTCGCCGACGCGCTGGCATTGACGTTGCCGGCGTTGTCCGTGGCGAGGGCCCGGACCACGTAGCTGCCGAGCGATGCCGGCGTGTAAATCATCGAATACGGGAACGTCGTATCCGTGCCTACCGATACGCCATTCACGAAGAACTGGACCTGGGCGATCGTGCCATCGAGATCCGACGCATTGGCGGTCAGCGTGACCGTGGCGGCCGGGGTGGTGCCGATGGCGACCGTGCTGCCGTCAGTGGGCGAAGTGAGATTGATGCTCGGCTTTTGCGGACTCGTCGCCGCGTTCACGGTCACATCGACCGGCTGGGACGAGACGATATTGGTTCCGGCCGTCGCAACCGCAACAAGCCGGTGAGTGCCCGGAGCCGTCGGCGACCAATCGAGCGAGAACGGTGCGGTATTGTCGGAACTGAGCGAAACGCCGTTGGCGAAAAACTGGACCGACGTCACGGTTGTCGAGGAAACGCCCACAACAATCGGAACCGTAGAGGCCGTCGTCAGGGTCGTGCCGAGCGTCGGACTCGTGATCGTCGCAGTCGGCGCCACTCCGGTCGGGGCGGTGATGTTGACCGTCACGGCCACGCTGGTGGCGGCGTTGAAATCGTTGTCCACCGCGATCGCCGTGAGGGAATAGGCCCCCACCGCCGTCGGTGTCCACACGGTCGAATACGGCAGGCCTCCAATTGCTCCGCCGACGACCTGACCATCAACCAGGAAACGGACGTTCGAAACCGTGCCATTGGCGTCGCTCGCGTTGGCGAACAGCACAACTGGCGAACCGGCCGTGAAGGTCGAAGCCGTCGCGGGGCTCACAATGCTGACGGAAGGGCCCGTGTTGCTTGTGGCCGTGACCGTGATCGTCGCCGAACCGACGCCCTGGTTGCCGCTGGTGTCGGTGGCGAGGGCGGTCAAGGTGTAGGTGCCGACGGAGGTCGGCGTCCACGTCGCGGCATAGGGGAAGGTCGTGTCGGTGCCGAGCGTGGTGGTGGTGCCACCGCTGGTGACACGGAATTCGACGCTGGCGATCGTGCCGACCACCGCGGTCGCGGAGGCGGTCACGCTCTGCGTGACGTTCACGGGCACCGTCGCGCCGGTGGCAGGCGCGGTGATGGCGACGGTCGGGGCGTTGCCGCCGGTGACGGTGATGGTGGCGGGCGCCGACGTCGTGGTGGTGCCGAGGTTGTCGGTCGCGCTCGCGGTGATGGCGATCGTGCCGGCGACGTTGGAAGTGAAGTTCACCGTATAGGGCGCGGTCGTGAGCGCGGTGCCGAGGGCGGTGCCGTTGGCGAAGAACTGCACGCTGGCGATCGTGCCGTCGGCATCGGTCGCCGTGGCGGTGAGCGCGGTCTGCACGCCGACGCCGAGCGTGGCGGGAGCGGTCACGGAAATTATCGGCGCGGCGTTGGCCTGCACCGCGATGTTCACCGCGGCGCTGACGGTCTGGTTGCCCGCGGTGTCGGTCGCCAGGGCGGTCAACGCGAAGGTGCCGATCGCCGTCGGGGTCCACGCAAAGGAATACGGGAAGGTGGTGTCGCTCCCGAGCGCGACGCCGTTGGCGAAGAACTGCACGCTGGCGATGGTGTTGCCGGCGCCGACCGGCGTGGCGGTCGCGGTGATCGTCTGCGCGGAATTCGCGGCGATCGGCGTGGTGGTCGGGCCGGTGATGGCGACGACGGGGGCGTTGCCGGCACCCGGAGTGACGACGAGGCCCGCGGAGGTCGTGGTGGCGCCGAGGTTGTCGGTCGCGACGGCGGTCAACGTATACGTGCCGGCGATACGCGGCGTCCACGCGGTGGTGAACGGCGCGGTGGTGACCGTGCCGAGCGAGACCGGGGCGGCGCTGCCGAGCGCGACGAAGAACTGCACGCTGGCGACGGTGCCATCGGTGTCGGCCGCGGTGGCCGTGAGGGTGGCGGCGCTGCCGATGTTCACCGGTGCGGAGGCGGCGACGCTGACGGTCGGCGCCGCGTTGAGCGCGACGGTCACGCTGACGGCCGTGCTCGTGGTGGTCAGGCCCGTGCTGTCCGTCGCGACCGCGGTGAGGGAATAAGTGGCGGTGGCCGTCGGCGTCCAGGAGACGGCGTAGGGCACCGCGGTGTCGGTGGCGAAGAGGTCGCCGTTGATAAAGAACTGCACTCCCGTGATGGTGCGGCCAGCGGCGGCGGAAGCATTCGCGGTGATCGACGTGGTCGAATTGGCCGGGATCGAGGCGCCCGCGGCCGGAGCAGTGACGGCGACGGTCGGGGCGGAACCGACGGAGGTCGTCGTGGACACGCCGGCGGAGGTCGTGGTCGCGCCGAGGTTATCGGTCGCGACAGCGGTGAAGACGTAGGTCGCGGCCGTGGTCGGCGTGAACGAGACGCTGAAGGGCGAAGTCGCATCCGTGCCGAGCGAGACAGGCGTGCCGCCGTTGGTGGCGACGAAGAACTGGACGCTGACCACGGCGCCGTCGGAGTCGCTCGCGCTGGCGTCGACATTGACCGCGTTGCCGATCGGGAGCACGGCGGCGGCGGCGGGCGCGGTGACCGCGACGGTCGGGGCGACGTTGGCGGCGACGGTCACGGTGATGGAGCCGCTGGTGCCCTGGTTGCCGGCGGTATCGACCGCGAGGGCGGTGATGGCGTAGGAGCCGTTGGCGACGGGTATCCACGTCGCGGTGTAGGGGAACGTGGTGTCGGTTCCGATCGCGACGCCGTTGGCGAAGAACTGCACGCTGGCAATCGTGTTGCCGGCGGCGACCGCAGTGGCGGAGGCGGTGATCGTGTTGGTGGAGCCGTTGGCGACGGGAGTGCCGGTCAGGGGCGCGGTGATGGCTACGGTCGGAGCATTGCCGCCGGTGACGGTCATCGCCACGAGCGCGGAGGTGGTGGTGGCCCCGACATTGTCGGTGGCGACCGCGGTGAGGTTGAACGTGCCGGCGATCGGCGAGCTGAAGCTCGCGGTGTAGGGGGCGGTGGTGTCGGCGGCGCCGAGGGAGACGCCGTTGGCGAAGAACTGCACGCTGGCGATGGTGCCATCCGTGTCGCTTGCGGTGGCCGTAACCGCGGCGGCGATACCGACGCCGAGGGTGCCGGCGGCCGGCGCGGTGATGGCGACGGTGGGCGATGCGTTGGCGGCGACCGTCACCGCGATGGCGGCACTCGTCGCCTGATTGCCGACGGTATCGGTGGCGATGGCGGTGAGCGAGTAGGCGCCGAGGGCGATGGGCGTCCACGAGGCTTCATACGGGAACGCGAGATCGGTGGTGAGCGCGACGCCGTTGGCGAAGAACTGCACGCTGGCGATGGTGCCGGTGGTGGCGGTCGCAGTCGCGGTGATGGTGCGGGCGAAATTCGCGGGGATCACGGCGCCCGCGGCGGGCGCATTGATGGCCACCGTCGGCGCGGCGCCAGCGGCGACCGTCACGCTGACGGCGGTGGAGACGACCTGGTTGCCGGTGTTGTCGGTGGCGACGGCGGTGAGGAGATGGGTGCCGGCGCGGTTGGGTGTCCAGATGACGTTGAACGGGGCCGAGCCCGCGCTGGCGATGAGCAGGCCGTCATCGAAGAACTGCACGGAGGCGACGATGCCGTCGGAATCGTTGGCGGTGGCCAGGAGGGTCACCGGCACGCGAACGGTTTGCGCGCCCGGGTCGGTGAGCGAGACGGTGGGCGCCGTGCTGCTCGCGACATTCACGGTGACATCGATCGGCACGGAGGCGACGACGTTGCCGGAACTGTCGGTCGCGATGGCGAAGAGCCGGTGCGCCCCGGCGTCGGTCGGCGACCAGTTGACCTCGTAAGGCGCGGTGGTATCGGCGGCGCCGATGATCGTGCCGTTGTCGTAGAAAGCGACGCTGGCAATCGTGCCATCGGCATCGGCGGCGGCCGCGCGCAGCGTGACGGTGGAGGCGGTGGTGAGGGTGGCGCCGCCGGCCGGGTTGGTGAGGACGACGGTGGGCGCGAGGCCGACAGGGGCGACGATGTTGACGGTGCGCGGGGCGCCGGTGCTGGCGTTGAGGTCGTTGTCGACGCCGATCGCGAGGATCGAATACGAGCCGGTGGCGGCGGGCGTCCAGATGGTGGTGAACGGCGCCGCGGTGTCGGGTGTGCCGATCAAGTCGCCGTTGGCGAGGAAGCGGACGTTGTTGATCGTGCCGTTGGTGTCGGAGGCGGTGGCGAAGAAGACGACGCCGCTGCCGAGGGTGAAGGTGGTGCCGGCAGCCGGGCTCACGAGGTTGATCGTGGGTGGCGTGTTCTGGGTGACGGTGATGGTGATGGCCGCGGAATCCGTGGTGTTGCCGGCGTTGTCCGTGGCCCGGGCGATCAGGGTGTAGGTGCCCGGCGACTGGGGCGACCAGTTGGTGAAGTAAGGCGAGCCGGTGTCGGTGGCGACGACGACGCCGTTCGCGATCAACTGCACCTGCGTGATGGTGCCGTCGGAGTCGCTCGCAACCGCGTCGAAGAGAATTTCCTTCGCGGCGATGTAGGTGCCGCCGGTATTCGGGTTTACGATACTCACCGTCGGCGCGCTGCCGGTGATGGCGGTGACGCTGATCGCGGTCGAGGTGGTCGAGTTGCCCGCCGAGTCCGTCGCGATGGCGACGATCGCATAGGTGCCGTTGGTCGTCGGCGTCCATGTCGCCGTGTAGGGGAACGCGGTGTCGGTGCCGACGGCGGTGCCGTTGACGGTGAACTGCACGCTGGCAATCGTGCCGGTGGCGGCGCTCGCGGTGGCCGTGATCAGGTTGACGGAATTGATCTGGACCGAGGCGCCGGTGGCCGGGGCGGTGATGGCGACGGTCGGGGCGTTGCCGCCGGTGACGGTGACATTCACCGCGGCGGAGGTGGTGGTCGCGTTGAGGTTGTCGGTCGCGACGGTCGTGAGGGCGACGGCGCCGCCGCTGGTGGGCGCCCAGGAAATGCTGTAGGGCGCCGTAGTATCGGAGCCGATCAGCGTGGTGCCGGCGAAGAACTGCACGCTGGCGATGGTGCCGTCGGCATCCGCGGCGTTGGCCGTGAGAGTGGTGGCCACACCGACGCCGACGCTGGCGCCGGTGGCCGGGGCGGTGATGGCGGTCGTGGGCACCTGGTTCGCGGCCACCGTGATGGAGACGGAGGCACTGGTGGCCTGATTGCCCGCGAGATCGGTCGCGATGGCGGTCAGCGCAATCGTGCCGGTGGCGCTGGGAATCCAGGAGGCGCTGTAGGGGAAGGCGGTGTCGGTGCCGAGCGAGGTGCCGTTGGCGAAGAACTGCACGCCGGCGATCGTGCCGGTGGCGGCGGTCGCGGTGGCGGTGATGGTGTTGCTCGAGTTGACAGCGACGGCCGAACCGGTGGCCGGCGCGGTGATGCTGATGGTGGGCACATTGCCGCCGGTGGCGGTCACGCTGATCGTGGCCGAGGTCGTGGTGGCGCCCAGATTGTCAGTGACGATCGCGGTCAGCGAATACGCGCCGGCCACGGTCGGCGTCCAGGACACGGTGTAGGGGGAAGCGGTGTCGGCCCCCAGTGAGACGCCGTTGGCGAGGAACTGCACGCTGGCGACGGTGCCGTCCGCATCGGCGGCGGTGGCGGAGATGGTGGTCGCCGTGCCGACGCCGACGGTGGCGCCCGTAACCGGAGCGCCGATACTGACGGTGGGCGACTGGTTGGCGGCGACGGTGACGCTGACGGCGGCGCTCGTGGCCTGATTGCCGGCCGTGTCGATCGCGAGGGCGGTCAACGAATAAGTGCCATTGGCGACGGGCGAGAACGTGGCCGCGTAGGGGAAGCTGGTGTCGGCGGCGCCGAGGGAGACGCCGTTGGCGAAGAACTGCACGCTGGCGATCGTGCCGGTGGCGGCGGTGGCCGTGGCGGTAACCGCCGTGCTCGAGTTGACCGCGAGGGCGGAGCCGGACGCGGGCGCGGTGACGGCCACGGTGGGCTCGTTGCCGCCCGTGACGGTGACACTGATCGTGGCCGAGGTGGTGGTCGCCCCGAGATTGTCGGTCGCGACCGCGGTCAACGAGTAGCTGCCGGCGACGGTGGGCGTCCAGGTGGAGGTGAACGGCGTGGCGGTGTCGGTGGCGAGCGAGACGCCGTTGGCGAGGAACTGCACACTGACGATCGAGCCATCGGCATCGGCGGCGGTCGCGGAGACGGTGTTGCTCGAGCCGACGCCGACGCTCGCGCCGGTGGCGGGAGCCGTGATGGCGACGGTCGGCGACTGGTTCGCGGCGACCGTGACGCTCACGGCGGCGCTGGTGGCCTGGTTGCCGGCGCTGTCGACCGCGACGGCGGTGAGGGAATAAGTGCCGTTGGCCGCGGGGGTGAAGCTCGCGGTGTAGGGGAACGACGTATCCGTCCCGAGCGATACACTGTTCACGAAGAACTGGACGCTGGCGATCGTGCCGGTAACGGGCGTGGCGGTGGCGGTGACGGTCGCGGTGGAGTTCACCGCCAAGGCCGAACCGGTGGCGGGCGACGAGATGGCGACGGCGGGTTCGTTGCCGCCGCTCACGGTCACACTGATCGTGGCCGAGGTCGTGGTCGCACCGGTGTTGTCGGTGGCGACCGCGGTGAGCGAATAGCTGCCGGCGACCGTCGGAGCCCAGGTCGCGGTGTAGGGCGACGTGGTGTCCGTGCTCAGCGCGGCGCCGTTCACCAGGAACTGGACGCTCGCGACGGTGCCATCGGAATCGGTGCCCGTGGCCGTGAGAGTGTTGGAGGAACCGACGCCGACCGTCGCGCCAGCGAGCGGCGCGGTGATGGCGACGGCGGGCGAGGCGTTGGCGGAGACGGTGACCGTGGCCGCGGAGCTCGTCGCCTGATTACCCGCGGTATCGGTGGCCAGGGCGGTGATCGAATACGAGCCGGTGGCCGTCGGGCTGAACGTCGCGGTGTAGGGGAACGCGGTGTCGATGCCGAGGGCGACGCCGTTGGCGAGGAACTGCACGCTCGCGATCGTGCCGGTGGCGGCGGTCGCGGTGGCAGTGACGGTGGCGCTCGCGTTGACCGCGAGGGAGGAGCCGGTGGCAGGCGCCGTCACGGTCACGGTCGGGGCGTTGCCGCCCGTGACGGTGATGGTGTTGGTCGAGGAGGTGGTGGTGGCCGCGAGATTATCCGTGACCACGGCGGTCAGGGCGTAGCTGCCGGCGATGGTGGGCGTCCAGGTGACCGTGTAAGGCGACGTGGTGTCGGTGCCGAGCGAGGTGCCGTTGGCGAAGAACTGCACGCTGGCGATCGTGCCGTCGGCGTCGGTGACGACGGCGGTGACCGTATTCGAAGACCCAACACCGACGCTGGAGCCGTTGGCGGGCGTCAGGGACGTGAAGGCGGGCGACTGATTGGCGTCCACCGTCACGCTGATGGCCGCACTCGTGGCCTGGTTGCCCGCGGTGTCGGTGGCGAGCGCGGTCAGGGAATAGGTGCCGGTCGCGGTCGGCGTGAACGTCGCGGTGTAGGGGAACGCGGGGTCGGTCCCGAGCGAGGTGCCGTTGGCGAAGAACTGCACGCTGGCGATCGTGCCGGTGGCGGCGGTCGCGGTGGCCGTGACGGTGGCGCCCGCGTTGACCGCGAGCGAGGCGCCGGCGGTCGGAGCCGTGAGGGCGACGGTGGGTTGGTTGCCGCCGGTGACCGTGATGGTGTTGGTCGACGAGGTCGTGCTGGCGCCGAGGTTGTCGATCACGGCGGCGGTCAGCGAGTAGCTGCCGGCGACGGTGGGCGTCCACGTGACGCTGTAGGGCGACGAGGTGTCGGTGCCGAGCGAGGTGCCGTTGGCGAAGAACTGCACGCTCGCGATCGTGCCATCGGTGTCGGTGACGACGGCGGTGACGGTATTCGCAGATCCGACACCGACGCTGGAGCCGTTGGCGGGCGTCAATGAGGTGAAGGCCGGCGAGGCGTTGGCGGCGACTGTCACGCTGACCGCAGTGCTCGTCGTCTTGTTGCCAAGGGTATCGGTGGCGATCGCGGTCAGCGCGTAGGCGCCGTTGGCGACCGGCGTGAACGAAGCGGTATAGGGGACGGAGGTATCCGAGCCGAGGACGACGCCGTTGGCCAGGAACTGGACGCTGGCGACCGTGCCGGAATTCGCGGTGGCCGTCGCCGTGATGGTCGAGGTCGAACCGTTCGCGATGGCGGCGCCGGCGGCCGGCGACGAGATGCTGACGGTGGGCGCGGCGCCGGAGCTGACAGTGATCGAGATGGCGCTCGACGTCGTCTGGTTGCCGAGGTTGTCGGTCGCGACGGCCAGCAGGGTGTAGGTGCCGGTGGTGACGGGCGTCCACGTGGTCGAGTAAGGGAACGACGTGACGGTCGCGAGCGCGCTGCCGTTGACGGTGAACGCGACGCTGGCGACGGTGCCGTCGGCATCGGTGGCCGTCGCGGTGACAGTCTGCGCGGTGTTGACGTTGACGTTCGAGCCAGTGGTCGGTGCCGCGATACTGATGACGGGCGAGGTGCCGGAGCTGACGACGACGGTGATGCCGGCCGAGGTGGTCTGCGAGCCGAGATTGTCCGTCGCCACGGCGGTGAGCGTGTAGGTGCCCGCGGCGGTGGGCGTCCACGAGAAGCTGAACGGCGCCGCCGTGAGCGTGCCCAGCGAGGCGCCGTTGGCGAGGAACTGCACGCTGGCCACGGAGCCGCCCGAGGTCGCGGTCGCTGTGATGGTCGTAGCCGAGTTGATCTGAACGGGCGTCGGCGAGGTGATGCTGATCGCGGGCGCCGCGAGATTGGTGACGGACACGCTGACCCCGCTGCTCGTGGTCTGGTTGCCGCCGTCATCGGTGGCGACGGCAGTCAGCGAGTAGCTGCCCGTGGCGACCGGCGTGAACGTGATACTGTATGGGAACGTCGTGTCGGTGCCGACGAGGACGTTGTTGGCGTAGAAGGCGACGCTCGCGATGGTGCCATCGGTGTCGCTCGCATTTGCGGAGATCGTGTTGGCCGAGTTGGCGAAGAGCGAGGCCCCGCCGGCGGGCGAGGTGATCGAGACCGTCGGCGAGGTCGGGCTCACGGCCGAGATCGTGATGTTGACGTTGGTGGAGACGGCTTGATTGCCGAACGAATCGGTCACGAGCGCGCTGAGGGCGAAGGTGCCGACGGCGGTGGGCGTCCACGTGGCGTTGTAGGGGAAGGAGCTGTCGGTGCCGAGGCTGGTGCCGTTCACGAAGAACTGCACACTGGCGATTGTGCCCGAAGTGGCCGTGGCGCTGCCGACCAGGGTGAGCGCGGTATTGACCGGATACGTCGTGCCCGTGACCGGGCTCGTGATCGAAACGGTGGGAGGGGTGCTGGTCGAAGGCAGGGTGTTGATCCGGCGGTCGTAGACGAAGACGTCGCGATAGGTGTTCGAGTCGGAAGAGCTGCGGTTGGTCGAGCCGTGATTCAGACCCGAGGTGCTTTCGGCATCGGACGGGAAGGAGACGTAGCGGCCGTCGCCGCTGATCACGGGATAGACATCGGAAGCGGCCGTGGTGGCCGTGCCGGCGACGCTGAGGGTCTGGTAGCCGAACCGGTTTACGCTGGCGAGCGAGGCCGCGATGTTGCCCGCGGTGCCGAGCGTGCCGGCACCGCTCGTGACCGTGCCGCCGGAATCGCGATCCATCACGAACACGTCGAGCGAGCCGTTGGCATCGGAGGCGATGAGGACGGTCGGGGTGCCGGTGTAGCCGGAGCCGCCGACGAGATTGGTGAAGCCGGTGACGGCGCCGGCCGCGCTGACGACCGCGGTCGCCGAGGCGCCGCTGCCGCCGCCGCCGAAGAGGATGACCGAGGGCGGCAGGGTCTGGCTGTATTGCGTGCCGCCCGCGCCGAGGTTGATCACGGTGACGGCGCCGGCGGCGACCGTCGCGGTCGCGGTGGCTCCACTTCCCTGATACTGGCCGCCGTTGTCGCCGCGCGTAAAGGTGGCGACGTGCGAGGAGAAGGCGACGTAGCGGCCGGTTGAGCTGATGCTCGGATTGATGCTGCCGAGCCGCTGGGCGGAGGTGACGGCAGGATCGCCGCCCTCGCTGCTGGCGCTGTCCACGCTCACGCGCGCGATCGTGGCGGCGACGCGATCGTAGACAAAGATGTCGGAGATGCCGTTGGTGTCGCCCGCGACCAGGTCGGTGGCCTCGGAACCGAAGGCGATGTAGCGGCCGTCGGCGAAGTTGCCGGCGGCGACGCCGTTGTTCTGGTTGAGCGAGGGCGCGCGGCTGGAGCCGTCGGCGGCGCCGGCGCCGGTGTCGGATGAGGCCAGCGTGGTGGTGCCGCCGGCGACATCGCGAAGGTAGACGTTGCGGATGCCAGCGGTGACGGTGCCACCGAGGTTGGTCGCATCGGAGGCGAAGGCGACGTAGCCGCCGCCGCCGCTGATCGTGGCCTGGATGCTGTTGCCGCTGCCGGCGGTGCCGCCGCTGGACTGGGAGATCAGGACCGTGGATACGTTGCCCGCGGTGTCGAACGTGCCGCTGCCGCTCACGTCGCGGTCGCGCAGGTAGATGTGGGTGATGCCGGCGGTCGTGCCGGCGGCGATGAGATTGGTCGCGGTCGACTCGAAGGCGACGTAGCGGCCGGTCGCGCTGATCGCGGGCTTGAAGCTGCCGCCGTTGGCTTGCGTGCCGGCGGTGGCGACGCTGACGCGGGAGAGTGTGCCGGTGAGGACGTTGACGACGTAGATGTCGCTGAAGCCGTTGCTGTCGTTCGTGAGCAGATTGGTCGCTTCGGAGGAAAACGCGACGTTGGTGCCGTTGGCGGAGAGCGCGGGATTGTTCGAGGCGGCGTTGGTCTGGTTGCCTTGCTGCGAGAGCGACACCTTGCGGACGCTCGAGTTGAGATTGTCGTAGAGGAAGATGTCGCGGACGCCGTTGGTGTCGTTGGTGCCGAGGTTGGTCGCATCGGAGGCGAAGGCCGTGTAGCGGCCGTCGCTCGAGACCGAGGGGTTGTCGCTGTAGGCGTTGCTGCTCGTGCTGGCCCAGTAGACGGTGGGAAAATTCGTCGGCAGGAGCGAGATGCGGGCGGCGGAGTTGTCCGGCGTGAAGGAGATGTTGTTGCCGTTGTCGGTCAGGTCGGCCTCGACCGTCTCGGTGATGCCGCTTTGGGTGTCGATCTTTGCCAGGACGTAGTAGGAGCCGGCGAAGTTGCCCGGCAGGAGCTGGTTCCAGCTCAGCGTGGTGTTGGAGCTGTTGGCATTGAGCGGAGCGGAGGACGAGGCGCTCACGTCGTGAAACGCGAGGAGGAAGTCGTCGGCGTCACCAAAAACTGGATTCGTCGAGAGCACGACCTCGATGCGGAAGAACGAGGCGTTGCTGTTGGTGCTGGAGACGTAGGGGACGTTGTTGGAGCCGTTGCTCGAGGTGCGGTTGGTGAAGCTGAGCGTCATCGGTATGACGTCGCCGCCGCGGTAGGCCGTGCCGGAGGGATACGTGAGGCCCGTGATGTCGAGGTCGGGATTGCCCGTCACCGTGAGGACGCTCGTGCTGGTGAAGGAGCCGGAAGCCGTGCCGGAACTCGCGGCGGTGAGTGTGACGCTCGCGTCGTAGGCGCCCGCCTGCGAGGTGATCGTCGGGATGGAGAACGTCCGGGTGAAGGTGCCCGAACCGCCTTCGGCGGCGATGATGGCGGTGGTCGTGAAGCTGCCGCCGGTGCTGATGGTCGCACCGGTGACGCGATGGGTGAAGGTGACCGTGCCTGTCACCGTGCCTCCGATCGGCATATCGTCGGCGGTCGTGGTCGTGCCGCCGTTCGCGGCCGAAATCGAAATCGTGATGGTTTCACCGGGCGCGGCCGAGGCCGCGGTGGCGCTGACGCCGGACGGCGAGATAATGGGCGCGGCGAACGCGGCGGCTGTTGCCAGCAGGCCGAACGCGGCGCAGGCGAGAAAACGTGACCAAGGTTTCATCGAGATGCCTCGGGAAAAAGTGTTGAAGGAGCGGACAGGAGCGGAACCGACTGGAAGCCTCACTTCTTCGTCTCCCCGGCGGTTGGACGGAAGATCGATTTCTTGGCCGGCGGTTTTTCGCCGGACTTTGACTCACTTAGGAAAGGATTAGATCCGTCGCGGTAACCCGGCAGATCCTCGCGGCGCATCTCGAGCTGCCGCACGCGCTCGGAATCGAAGGTCTGTTCGAGGGGTGCGCCTTCCGCACTGATCGTCTTGGCGGTGATGAAGATGATCAGGTTGCGGGAGATGGAATTTTTCGCGTCGGAGCGGAAGAAACGGCCAAGCCCGGGGATCGAGCCGAGCAGCGGAATCTTGTTCGCCTGATCGCGCGTCTCCGTGGTCATCATGCCGCCGATGCCCATGGTGTATCCGTCTTTAAGCGACACCTGCGTGTTCGCCTTGCGCGACTCGACGATCGGGATGGAGGCGCCGTTGAAGTTGGCGTCGCGCGTCGACTGGCTGACCTCGGGTTCGACGGTGAGCTTGATGAAGCCGCGGGCGTTGACCTGCGGCGTGACCTTGAGGATTACGCCGATCGGCCGGTAGGTGAAGCCGCTGACCTCGTAGACGCCGCGCTCGGAATTGTAGGTGTAGCTCGGGATGGGCCGCTCTTCACCGACGTTGATGATCGCCTGCGTGTTGTTGAGGGTGACGACGGTCGGGTTCGAGACCACCTTGGTCTTCTGGAGCTGCTGCAGCGCGCTGAGGATGATGCTGAAATCGCTGGCGGAGAAGACGGCGTTCAGGGTGCGGGAGGTGGTGTCGCCATTGACGAGCGAGGCGACGCGGTTGAAGGCGTCGGTGACCGTATCGGTCAGCGAGTTGTTGGTGCCGCTCGTGTTGGTGGTGGTCGTGCTGTTGGTGAGACCGCCGCTGGTGCCGGTCGTGGAGGTGGAGGTCGGCGTGCCATTGGCCGAGGTGACGCTGCTGGTGTTGGTGGAGCCGCTGTTCTGGGAGCCGGTGACGGTGGTCGAGTTCGCGGCGGTCGTGCCGTTGTTGCCGGTGCGGCCGGTGCCAGAGTTGGCGTTGAACCCATCGCTGCCGGTCTGGCTGCGGTCGCGGGTGATGCCGCCGGTGAGCTGGCCGGCGCCGATCTGGTAGTTGGCCAGCGAGGCCCAGTTGACGCCGATGTTCTTCACATCGCTGTCGGTGACTTCGACGAACTTCGACTCGATCATGACCTGGTCGGTGGCGCGATCGAGCTGCTCGATGATCGGCCGGATGCGGTTCATGCGGGAGGGCCGTTCGGTGATGACGAGGGCGTTGCTGCGGGCGTCGACGACAATCCTGCCGCCGGCGGCGGCATCCACGAGCGAAGTAACCGTGGGCAGAATATCGGAGGCCTTCGCGTAGTTGATGATGAACACGTCCGTCGAGGTCGGCTCCAGCGCGAGGCTGTCGTTGCTGACGATCTTGATGATGTTGCCCTCCTCCCGATAAGTGTAGCCGACGGGCTGGAGCACGCTCTCGAAAATCTGGCGCCAGGTGACGTCGCGCAGCTTGATGGTCGTCTTGCCCTGCAGTGTATCCGGCATGATGATATTCAACTCGAAGAGGTCCGCGACGTTGCGGAGGATGTTGCGGATGTCCTCGTCGGGGAAGTCGACCGAGAGCGTGTCGCGGCCGGCGGCGTCCCTGCTCTTGGTCGCGGCGGCGGCGGCGAGTGCCGCGGCCTGGGCGGCGGCATCCTCGGGTTTGGCCATGGCGGCGCCGGGGGCCGGAGTGCCGGGGGCGGGCGCGGCGGTGACCGCGGCGGCCGGCTTGTCGGCGAGCTGGCCGGCGGCGGGGTCGGGCAAGGGCGCGGCGGGCTGAGCCGCGGCGTCGACCGGCGGCACCGGGGTGGGCGCTTCGACCGCCGGGGCGGCGGGGGTTTGCGGGGCCTGCGCGCGAGCGGCAGGCAAGCCGGCCAGCAGCGCGAGAAAAATGATCGGCAGGGGCGTGCGGGTGCTCATGTTAGCGGACAGGTTTGATTGGCCGGGTGATTTCCTCGCCGCGGTAGCGCAGCGTAAAGGTGGTGCGATCGATGGCGACGAGTTCGAGCTCGTATTCCTGATTGTTGAAGGCCGCGGTGAACCGCGTGCCGATCTCGAACGGGCGCCCGCCAATCATGAGGCGGGGCTTGCCGAGAAATTGCATCGTGCCGGTAGGCGTGATCTGCGCGGCGAGGGTCTCGAGGGTTTCGCGGTCGCCTGCCGGGGCCTGGGGCTGAGCCGGAACCGCGGGGCCGCCGCCGGCGGGGCCAGCGGGCTTCTCGCCACCGGGCCGGGAGGCTGCGGCCGCGAGTTCGGAGGGATCCGGCTTGTCGAAGTCCGCGGGATTGAAGGGCGAAGGGAGGTCCGCCGGCACCGGCGCGGGCGCCTTGCGCTGCGCCAGCCGTTCCGCCGTATCCACCGTCACCTGACGGCGGAGCGGCGGCAGGATATCCGCGGTGACCTTGGCCGCGTGCGCCGGAAGGGGCGCCAGCACACCGAGCAGCGCGAAGCCAGCGCCGAGGCGGGTGAAGGTGTTCATGGGAGGCCGAGCAATTCGAGAGTGAGGGAGAGCGTGAGCAGGCCGGAGCGGGCGGCGCCGCCGCCGGCAATCGCCGCGGTCAGCACGCGGCAATAGTGGGTGCCGCCCTCGAGCTGGTGGAGGAAGTCGAGGATCTGCGGCATCGTGCCCTGCACGGAGACGCTGAACGCCACGGGGATGAAGGCGGTCTTGGCGCCCTTGGGCATGTTGGCGGCGGTGGTCGCCTGGCGGAAGTCCACCTGCTTCACCCCGGTGTCCGCAAAGGCCTTGTAGAAGAACTGCGTGTTGTTGCCGAAATCCCGCACCCGCACCATGCGGCTCTCGAGGGTCTTGTTGGCGGCGGTGAGCGCGTCGAGCTGCTCCTTGAGCCGCTCGGTGTTCTTGACGTTGAGCGCGAGCCGCTCGGCCTCGGCCGAGCGCGTGGCGAGCTCTTCCTCGGCCGCCGGAATCTCGCCGCTGCGGAAATACAATCCGGCCGCCAGCAACAGGCTCAACACCCCGCAGCCCACGCTGATGGGGTTCTTCTTCACGAGCGCCTTGAGTTCGTCGTTCGTCATTATTTCTTGGCGGCGGGCGCCGGCGGACGGGTCTTGAGGAGGAACTCCACCACGATGCGGCCGGTGGTCGGATTGAGGGTCGGCGTGGCGGTAAAGATCACATCCTCGAACTGGGCGAGCGCCTTGTCGGCCGCGAGCTGATCGCGGTAGGCGGTGGCATAGCCGGGCGCGGTCTCGGGCGCGCCGCGCACCGAGAGGCGCAGGAGCAGGCCGGTCTCGCGGAGGTCGACATTGTCGATCGCGATGTTGGCCGGCAGCGTCTCGCCCAGCCGCATCAGGAGAGCGGATACCTGCGGCTTCGACTTGATGAAGGCGTCGACCTCGTGGGTGCGCGCCTCGTCCGCCGTGAACTTCTTGAACAGCCCGACGGCCTGGTCGCTGGGGCGCTTGTCGCGATCGATTTTGCGCTGCTCCTCGGCGATCTGCGACTTCACGCCGCGCAGCCGCCATTCCTGCAGGCCGAAATAGATGCCCAGCGCCAGCGCCACGGAAATGGCCGCGCCATTGATGAAGAAGGCGGTGCGCACCACCTTCGTGTCCGGCAACTTCTCGAAGTTGCGGAAATTCGGGTGCCAGCTCGGCACCGCCGGCGCGGCGGACGCGTCACTTTTTTTCTTCAGCAGGGACAGCATGGACGACGTTGTATTGGGCCATGAGGGCCAGAAGGCCGAACCACCGGATGTCCTGCGCGTTTTTCGCGAGAGCCTCCGGCAGCGTGATCTGGCGCGATTGCAGCCACGGCACGGGATCGAGTTTCAGGCTCGTCACGCCCAGCGCGGTGCCGATCGCCGTGTCGAGCCAGGCGAGCTTCGGCGCGAGCTGCGTGCTCAGCACCTGCCCGACCGACTGACCGGTCTGCACCTCGTAGAAACCGATCGACGACTGGAGCTCCTTCAGGAGCCGCTTGATCAGCAGCGGGCCCATGCCGGTGAAATCGAAGGTGTTCGAATAAAAAAGTTTTCGCGCCGACTCCTCGTCCTTCAACCCAAGCTCCTTCTGCACGATCGGCACCATCGCATCGAGGCCCTGCGGGATGGGGCGCGAAGCCTCGACGCCGTTGGCGGTGACGATGAACGAGTGCGTCGCGTCCGCGCCGATCTCCAGGACCAGCGTCGGGGTCTTCGACTTGGCGTGCGCCAGGCAGTCGACCACGCCGCCGAGCGTCGCGACGGTGCCGAGCTCGAGGCGCTCGGGATAAATCTTATTTTCGAGCAGCGCGGCCTGGATGTTGTTGGCATCCTCGCTGGGCAGGCCGCAAAAGATCACATCCTTCTGCACCGCCTTCGCGGCGTCGAAATCCGCGCCATCCGTGGCGTTCAGGATCGCGATCGAATACTTGTCCTGCTCGATGCGGAATTGCTGGGTGCAGACCTCGGCGAAATAACCGGGCTCTTTCACGCGCTTCAGCTCGAGCGTGTGGCGGCGGATCAGCCGCTTCGCCGGATACACTCCGACCGCGGCGTGCAGGAAACCGCTCGGATTCTTCTTGGGCTGCACCTGGTTGATCGCTTCCGCCAGGGCCGCCGCGTCGTTGGGCGGGCACTCGCGCATGTCTTCCACCGTAAACGGCGCGGTCGGCCCCGAGGTTCGCGCCAGCATGACCGCATGATCGTTCTGCTCGACGAAGAACCCTTTGGTTTTCTGGGAAAAAAGCATGCGTGCGAACGGGCGCTCGGTAAGTTGGTGGAACGGCAAACTAGGGTATTTTCGCTAGGAAAACCGGCAGGCGGATTTGTAAAAACCGTCTCCTAAACCGGGCGCGGAACGTCCCAAACCCCCGGTAACGTTACAAGATTAAACATCGGGGTTTCCCCGAGGATAACACCCATTTACTTTTTCTTGAGCAAACCGGAAAAATACCGGATGGCGGAGCGCCCGGCCCAAAGTCTGGATACGCGCCGCGGCCGCCGCCCGCGCGGCGCGTCAAAATCGGAAAGACACCCTAGACGCATATTTCATGCTTTCTGCGTCCTTTTCCCGGCGTTTGTCGGCGGACAGGCGGTGAGCTTGCGTGAGCGTGCGTCCTATGCGGGCTAAAAGCAAAACCGCTTGGGGTTTTGCACTTAGCCC
>Ga0163144_10002152_pt1 | contig 46056 bp, 37 predicted proteins | sample OliLak19BULKMAT1_FD_123175 | JGI IMG/M metagenome (GOLD analysis project Ga0163144, IMG submission 123175) | Freshwater microbial mat bacterial communities from Lake Vanda, McMurdo Dry Valleys, Antarctica - Oligotrophic Lake LV.19.BULKMAT1 | ecosystem: Environmental > Aquatic > Freshwater >... | reverse complement strand
GGTGAATTCGACGCCATCAACCGTCACAGTCGGGCGATCTTCGAGCGCCAATTCCGCGCCGCGCCGAATGTCGATGCCAAGCGGGGCGAGACCTTCGCCGCTGAACGCCGCCGCCAAGCCGATGACAACTTCGCCATCCGGGCTGACCATGACGCTGTTCGCCATATCTGCTGCTGTGCCGCCCATTTCAGCGGTCATTTCCATTTCGGGGGTCATTTCCGCCATCATTTCAGCGGTCATTTCCATTTCAGGGGTCATTTCCGCCATCATTTCAGCGGTCATTTCCATTTCAGGGGTCATTTCCGCCATCATTTCAGCGGTCATTTCCATTTCAGGGGTCATTTCCGCCATGCCGCCGCTCATGCCAACTTCGGGCGTCATTTCGGCGGTCATGTCCGCTTCGGGCGTCATTTCGGCGACCATCGCGCTGTCGTCGATTGCCATTGGCGGAACAAGCACTGCATCGATGATGTGAACCACACCATTCGACGCAACAATGTCCGCAGTAACGACGGTGGCTTGGCTGCTTACGCCAACGAACATCACGCTGCCATCATCACCAATTTCGACGGTCAGTTCCGCGCCGTTGAGGGTGGTCACGACCATGCCGTCGGTCAAATCGGACGACAACACTGCGCCATCAATCACATGATAGGTCAGGACAGCGGTGAGAAGTTCGGTGTTCGCCAACAAGTCTTCCTTGCTGATGCCGAGACCCTCAAGCGCCGCCGCGAATGCCGCGTTGTTCGGCGCAAGCACGGTAAAGGGACCGTCGCCGTTAAGCGTATCGACCAATTCCGCCGCCACAACTGCATCGACCAGTTCACTCAAATCGTCGCTGCCGATTGCCAGTTCAACAATCGTGCTAAGGGCGGCGGCTTCAGGGGTCATGTCCATGTCCGGCGTCATTTCAGCCGTCATGTCCATGTCCGGCATCATTTCAGCCGTCATGTCCATTTCGGGCGTCATTTCAGTGTTGCCCGACGCGCTGGTATCCGGCGTCATTTCAGCGGTCATGTCCATGTCCGGCGTCATTTCAGCCGTCATGTCCATGTCCGGCGTCATTTCAGCCGTCATGTCCATGTCCGGCGTCATTTCAGCGGTTGCTTCAGCACCACCCGCTGACTCAATGGTAGCTTCGGAAGTCACTTCAGCCACGACATCGGTCGGCGGAAGTGCCGTCGGCGGACGCGGGGTAGGCGTAGGGGCTTGCTGCTGGGGGGCGCACGCCGAGAGGACGACGGCGAATAACATAACCAAAATCAACAGACGTTTCATAGACAAAAGGCTCCTTCAGTGCATATGGCGCAAAACACGCAACAGGATGAATGGGATTATATTAGGGTAAATTATCCGCCGATGAAAAATCATCGGTTGATTGACCCATCTTTTTATAGGTGTTAAGCGTATTTTTGTACAAGGTTACGTAGCGCACTCACGCTGTTGACCGCATATCCAGTTTTACTTCCATTGATGCGCTTCAACAATCCCGTCAGCACATCTTTTGTTCCAAGTTCCAAGAACGTTGACGCGCCATCCGCGATCATGCGCTGTACCGATTCTGTCCAGCGAACGGATTGCGTCATTTGGGCGTCCAGTTCAGCGCAAATCGCGTCCACATCCACCAGCGGCGCAGCACTAATGTTGCCGTAAACGGGCAGCAGTGGCGCTTGAAATGGCGTTGCCGCCAATGTTGCACGAAATTCCACCGCCGCACTTGCCATCAAAGGCGAGTGTGCCGCGATGCTGACCGCCAGTTTGAGCGCACGTTTTGCGCCCGCCGCTTTCGCCGATATCAGCGCGCGATCCAAGGTCGCGCTGTCACCGGAAATCACGATCTGTCCCGGACAATTATCATTTGCCAGAACAACCACGCCGCCCGTCGCTGTTTGCGTATCTGCACAGACGGTTCGCACCGTGTCCGCGTCCAAGCCGAGCAGCGCCGCCATTGCGCCGGGCGAACGTTCGCCCGCCGCACGCATTACCCGCCCACGTTCGCGCACCAGCCGTAACCCATCCTCGAACGACAGCGCGCCCGCCGCTACCAGCGCCGTAAATTCGCCCAAGCTGTGTCCAGCGACGAAATTCGGCTGCACAGCACCCCACTCCGCGCGCAATGCTGCCAACGTTGCCATGCCACAAACGTAGAGCGCCGGCTGGGTGTTGTACGTGTCATTAAGATCGGCTTCCGCGCCCTCGAAGCATAACGCGCTGAAAGCGAAGCCCAACACGTCGTCCGCGCGCGCGTAGAGTTCACGCGCGACGGGATAGGCATCGACCAAATCGCGCCCCATGCCGACCAACTGCGACCCTTGACCGGGAAAGACCAGCGCGGTTGCTGTCCAATCGATCATGTGTCGACCAGTTTCCTGTGTGCGAAGATGAATTGCTAGAAAAGGATAGCGGAAAGCCAGATGAAAACAAGCGCGAAAAATGAGAGGTTCGCTAGTTAGCGCGCGAATCAAAAGAGCCATCAAGTTGACGGCTCTCAAGATGGCAAATGACTGCGCCCGTGCTGTGACGTGCGCTTAACTCCCGGTGGCGACTTCAATGCGCGTTTCGCCGCGATACGAGCCACACTTCGGACAGATGTGGTGCGCGACATGATACGCGCCACAATTTTCGCAGACAACGAGATGGTTGAGCGACAGCGAGTCGTGCGAGCGGCGTTTGTTGCGGCGGCTGCGCGAATGGCGTTTCTTGGGTAGCGGACCCACAGTGATGCTCCTAAAAAATAGAACGCCGAACCCTTAACATCGGTTCGGCAGCAGTTGCCAACAGATTGAAGCGCATTATAGCCCGCGCGAACGTTCCCCGTCAATGGCGGGCGGACGGCGCTACATACCGCGCTTCGGCGGAAAATACACGCGCCCGCACAGCGCATCGGGCAACCGGTCGCCTTCGACTTCCCCGGACGCATAACCCAGTTCGCGCATGAGTTTCGTCGGCGCATTGCGTAAGGGCAGCGGGATCGGCAGGTTACCGCCCTGCTGCACATCTTGCAGCGCCTCGAAGAACGCATCGCACGAGTCGCGGCTTTTCGGCGCAATCGCCATGTAAACCGTGCCATGCGCGAGATTAATTTGACATTCGGGATAGCCAATCGTCTCGACCGAGCGAAAGACGGCGTTGGCGACGATCAGCGCGTTCGAGTCCGCGATGCCGACATCCTCACTGGCGAAAATCACAATGCGGCGCGCGATGAATACGGGGTCTTCGCCCGCGCTGACCATCCGCGCCAGATAATACAGCGCGGCATTAGGATCGCCGGCGCGCATACTTTTAATGTAGGCGCTGATCGTGTTGTAATGTTCTTCGCCCGTCTTGTCGTAGCGTAGATGCTTGGATTGCAGCGCATCCTTGACGTTCGCCAGCGTCAACGTCTGCGAAGTCCGCGCGTACAATTCGGCGGCGCTCTCCAACAGATTGAGCGCAGCGCGCGCATCGCCGTTGGCGAAGGCGACGAGAAAATCGAGCGCGTCCCCGTCGAGCGTAATGCCGAGCAGCGCGACGCCGCGCGTCACAATGGCACGCAGTTCGTCCTCGGTCAGCGATTCGAGTACGAACACGCGCGAACGGGACAAGAGCGCGGGAATCACCTCGAAGCTCGGATTTTCGGTGGTCGCGCCGATCAGAACAATCGTGCCGTCCTCGACATACGGCAAGAGAAAATCCTGTTGTGCCTTGTTGAAACGGTGAATTTCATCCAAAAACAGTACGGGCGCAGCGGTATTCTGCGGTGCATCGCTCATGCTGAACAGATCACGCGCGCCCGTCTTGGATTTGCGCGCGGATGCGATCACGGCGCGCAGTTCGTCTTTGCCCGCGCTCACGGCGGACAATTCATGGAAGGCGCGCCCGGTATTCTGAGCGATGATGCGCGCCAACGTCGTCTTGCCAACGCCGGGTGGGCCCCACAAGATCATCGACTGGACACTGTTGGACTGCACCATCTGATAGATCGGCTTGCCCACGCCGACGAGGTGGCGCTGTCCGACGATATCGTCCAACGTCGTCGGGCGCAGCCGCGCGGGGAGCGGATTATTGTTTGACTCTGGCATACATTTCGGCTTTCAATAGGCGGGCTGACGCTGACGATACTGCACCGCTTCCGCGACGTGCGGCAGTTCGATGCGCTCACAGTCCGCGATATCGGCAATCGTGCGGCTGACTTTGAGAATACGATGATACACGCGCGCGCTCAAATTCAGCCGCTTCACGGCGGTGTCGAGCAGGTCTTTCGCGTCGGACTTCAGCACACAGTACCGGTCAATGTCGCTGATGCCCATATCGGCATTCGCCAACAGCGCGGGCGTCGCCACGAAGCGCGCGCGTTGACGTTCGCGCGCCGCCTCGGCGCGCGCGCGAATGTCCGCCGACGGCTCGGATTTTTCGCCGGAGAATAATTTGTCGTATTCGACGCGGCGCACATCCATATACAGTTCGATCCGGTCAAGCAAAGGACCCGACAGCCGGCTTTGATAACGTTGAATCAACTGTGGATTACACGTACACGCCTTGACCGGATCGCCCAAGTAGCCACAGGGACACGGATTCATCGCCATGACCAGCAGAAAATTCGCCGGATACGTCAGCGAACCGCGCGCGCGGCTGATGGTCACGATGCGATCTTCAATCGGCTGGCGCAAAACTTCCAACGTCTTGCCCGCGAATTCCGCCGCCTCGTCCAGAAACAAGACGCCGCGATGCGCCAGCGTGACCTCGCCGGGCTTGGGAATCGAGCCGCCGCCGACCAAACCTGCCTGACTAACGGTGTAGTGGGGTGCGCGGAATGGACGTTCGCGCACCATCGGCTGATCGGCGGCGAGCAAATCCGCCACCGAATAAATGCGCGTGACTTCCAACGCTTCATCGAAGCTCAAACGCGGCATGATGCCGGGCAGCGCGCGCGCCAACAGCGTCTTGCCCGATCCGGGCGCGCCGCTCATCAAAATGTTATGGTTGCCCGCCGCTGCGATCTCCAACGCGCGCTTGATCACCTCTTGCCCGCGAATCTCCGCGAAATCGGTCATGCCTTGCGGCGGCGTGGTATCGAACGTCAAGGTGGCGCGGTCAAATTCGGGAATCGGGTTGAGGTTGTACAGATGCTCGACCAAGTGTCCGAGCGTCGGCACAGGGTAAACGTCGATGCCATCGATCAGCGCGGCTTGTGGCGCATCTTCCGGCGCGACGTAGATGCGCTTCAAGCCATGTTCACGCGCCGCCCATGCCATTGCCAGCACACCGCTGACGTGCCGCAGCGACCCATCGAGCGACAATTCGCCCACGAACATCGCATCGTCCAAGCCCGCGAGCGGAATTTGATCGGTCGCCGCCAGTGCGCCGACGGCGATGGCGAGATCGTAGCCGGAACTATGTTTAGGCATATCGGCGGGCGACAGGTTGACGAGATAGCCTTTGGAGGGAAATTGTAGGTTTGAGTTTTTGATCGAGGCGCGGACGCGCTCGCGGCTCTCTTTGACGGCATTATCGGGCAAGCCGACGAGCGTAAAGCTGGGGATGCCCGCGCGCGGGTTGAAATCGACCTCGACGTTGACGATGCAGCCTTGTAAGCCCAACACTTCGCACGCGCGTGCCACTGCCAGCATATCGCCGCCTCATCGAATCACGGATCACGTGAAGTATGGCGGAAATGCGCGCGGCTGGCAACTCACTCCGTGCAGCGGTGCCAGAAAGCGCCCCCCACCAATTTCCCCTTGCTCATTGGTGTAACACAGGTTAATCTTGCTCTCAGCATTCATTCATTTCATCGTCTCAGGGGAGGACGGCATTGAATAAAGGCACGATCAAGCAGCAGCTCGTTGGATTGATTCAATTGACGCGCTGGAAAGAATATGTACCCTTCGTTATCCCGTTGACCATTCTCGGCGCGCTGCTCGCCGCCCGTCCCAACGATACGCCGCTCGATTGGCGGCTGTTGGCGGTGACAGCAGCCAACATCCTCGCCGTCGCCTATGCGTTCATGATCAACGATATCGAGGACGCGCCCGATGACGCGCGCGATCCGGATCGCGCGGCGCGCAACCCGATCACCAGCGGCACCATCAATATCCGCGTCGGCTATGCCGCGTGCCGCATCGTCGCAGCGGCGACGCTCATTTTGTACGCGGTTGGCGGCGTCTCGGCGCTCGGCATCGGCGTGCTGACGTTGGCGCTGTCACATCTGTACTCGTGGCGTCCGGTGCGCCTCAAGGCGTGGCCCGTGACCGATATCGTCTCGCATTCGCTGATGTTGAGCGGCTTGCTGCTGCTGGCGGGCTACTTCGTCTATCACGACGCACCGGGCATCGTCTGGTTCGTCGCCGCCGCCGCCACGCTGATCAGCGTCTATGGACAGCTCTACAACCAACTGCGCGATTACGACATGGACAAAGCCGCTGGCTTGCGCAACACCGCGATCCTGCTGGGCGAAAAGTACACGCGCCGCTTGATGAGCGGATCGGTCATATTGGCGGCGATCTGCTTCTTGGCGGCGCTTGTGCAAAATCTGTTCCCGCTGTGGTTGGGACTGGTCGTCGTGGTCGGCGTGCCGATCAGCATGTTGTTCCGCTCCGAGCGCGACATGCGCGGCGGCAAAGCGGCGGACAAAAGCGGACAGATTCAGGTACAGGCGGTGGTCGTATTCAACTTGATCATCACGGTCTGGTTGGCACAAGTCCTGTTCGCGCAGATATTTCTAGCGTAAAATCCAATTACGCTCGCATCTCATCAATTCTGAAGGGACGTTCGCACAGGGCGTCCTTTTTTGTTTCACGGAGATCGCATGGGTCTGAACGACATCCACAGTATCTTGTTCAATGCGCACATCTTGTTCTCGCTCGTACTCGGCTTCTGGGCGCTCATAATGGGCGTGCGCAAGGAGTCGATATCGGGCAACTTTTGGGGCGCGGTCGCTACGATCACGATCCTCGCGGGGATCGTGGCGCTCGTCGGATTGATCATGACGCTGACCGGGCTGCGTCCAGAGCGCATCGTGATTTACTTCGTGTATATGGCGTGGTTGGTGGTGATCATGCCGGGCTTGTTCACGATTTTGCGCGGGCGCGACGACCGCGACGCGGCGATTGCCTTTGCGATCCTGTGCTTGTTCAACGCGATCACCTCGTTGAGCATGGCGCAGCGCGGCGTGACGGGACCATGGCTGCCCGCCGCATAAGATGAACGGACAAGCTCACCCCAGAGAACGCAGAGAAACGCAGCGGAATTTTCTATTTCTGCTGTCGGCTTTCCTCTGCGTTCTCTGCGCCGCGTGTGAGGCGACGCCGACGCCGCTCCCCGTCGTAATCCCGCCAACGATGACGCCCCCCATGACCGACACGCCGCCGCTTCGTCTCATGATCGACCCGATTTACGCGGCGTATGCCGAAAACATCGGCGGGTTGCCAGCCGATATTCAGGTCGCTGTTGTGGATGATGCCGCCGTCTGGAACGCGCTCCCTGCTGATTTGGGCGGACAGTACGATGCCGCCATCGCGTTGGGCGATTATCCAGCGATGGACGCATCCAGCGCCGAAGTCGCATGGGAATTGCTGCTGAACGCCAATCTCGCGCCACTTGATCAGCCAGAAATCCGCGATATCTTCGGCGCCGCGCTGACGCCGAACGCCGATCCTGCCCCGCTGCGAATCGCACTAGCGAACGCGGGCTACCCCGACGGGCTTTTGTTGAGCGCCGTCCAATCCGCGCCGCCGCCCCTCTCGGATGCCATGATCAGCGCGTTGGCGAACATTGGCGTCGATCTACACGCCGAAAGCCTGTCGCTTGACGCTGCAAGCGCACGCATATCGGCAAATCGCGCGCATCTGGCATTGCTTGCGCGCCCTGTGTCCGCCAGCGAACCGGACGCCATCCGCTATGCAGCACGTCCGATCCGTTTCCGCGCGGCAGCGGGCATCGAAGTCGATTTCACGCCCGATGGACTGCCGATTGTGAGTCGCTCCTAGCCATGCACCTGATTTTCACGCACGAAAACGCCGATTTCGATGCCGTCGCCGCCATGTTGGGCGCGCACAAGCTCAATCCCGATGCACGCCCGATCTTGTCCGCGCGCTTGAATGCGAATGTCGCGCGCTTCATCATCCTCTATCGGAGCGCGCTCCCGTTCGTTGACCGTGACGATATCAAGAGCAAGAAAATCGAGCGCGTCACCCTCGTGGACACCAATCGCCTGCTCCCGTTCAAAGGCGTGCGCCCGACGACGCTGGTTCACATCATCGATCATCATGCGCTGGATCGCGCGCTGACGCCCAACGAGACGTTCGAGGGCGACACGATTGGCGCGGCGACAACGCTGCTGGTCGAACAACTCCAAACGCGCGGAATCGTCGTCACACCGCTTGAAGCGACGCTGTTGGCGCTCGGCATCTACGAGGACACTGGATCGCTGGCATATCGCACGACCATGCCGCGCGATGTGCGCGCCGCCGCATGGCTGTTGGAGCAAGGCGCGGCATTGGATACCGTGCGGCAATATCTTGAACCGCCGTTGAGCGATGAACAGCGCGACTTGTTCGATGCCTTGATCGCGGCGGCAGAGACGCGGCGTATCAGCGGCTATACGGTCGTGATCGCGGCGACTGAGACCAGCACTTATGTCGATCAGCTCAACGCCGTTGCTCATCGGGTGCGCGATACGCTCGATCCGCACGCTGTAATCCTGCTCGTCTCGATGCCGCGCGGCAAGGATATCATTACGTACATCGTCTGCCGCTCCAACGATGATGCAATCGACGTGAGCCAAATCGCGTCTGTCTACGGCGGTGGCGGACACGACCGCGCCGCGTCCGCGCGCGCGCTCAATCGCCGTCCGGCTGACTTGATGCCCGAAATTTGGACGCGCATCGAACAAATCATCCGCCCCGCCGTCCGCGTCGCGGATTTGATGTCGCATGGCGCGCAAACGGTGGACGCAGCTACCCCATTGCGCGCGGTGATCGGTTGGATGCGCCGTGTTGGACACGAAGGTTATCCTGTCGTAGACAACGGGCGCGTCGTGGGTTTGCTCACGCGCCGCGACGCGGATCGCGCCGCTGAACACGGCTTGGACGCGCTGACTGTGCGCGCCGTCATGGACGCGGGTGACGTGACGATCCCATCTGAAGCGAGCGTCGAGGCGTTGGAACAATTGATGGCGGCGCGCGGTTGGGGGCAAATTCCCGTCGTCGATTCCGACGGCGCGCTGATCGGCATCGTCACACGCACCGATTTGATTCAGCATTGGGCGCGCACGCATCCCCGCGTCACGCCGCGTCCACCCGCTGCGTCATTCTCAATTGATGCAATTGCGCGCATCTTGGGGACACCTGTCAGCGCGCTGATCGGCTTGATCGTCGCTCATGCGCAAACGCGCGGCGTCCGGCTGTTGTTGGTCGGCGGCGTCGTGCGCGATCTGATGCTCGGACAGCCGTCGTTCGATATCGATTTCGTGGTCGAAAGCGAAGGCTCCGAGCGATCTGCCGTCGCGGGCGCAGGCATTACGTTCGCAGAGTCATTGGCGGCGGCATACGGCGGGAGCATCCATGCGTTCGCGCCGTTCGGGACGGCAAAATGGCAGCTTGCAGGCGCGATGCTGCCGATTCCATCGGAGGACGCGCCCGATCACATCGACTTTGCAACCGCGCGCAGCGAGTTCTACGAACAGCCGACGGCGCTCCCGACCGTGTTTTCCGGCTCGGTCAAGTTGGATTTGGCGCGGCGCGATTTCACCATCAATGCGATGGCGTTGCAGTTCTCCCCAGAGTCTGGCGCAAGCGGGCAAATCCTCGATCCATTCAACGGACGCGCCGATTTGCGCGCTAAGCTGATGCGCGTCCTGCACAGCTTGAGCTTCGTCGATGATCCGACGCGCATGTTACGCGCCCTCCGCTTCGAGGCGCGCTTGGATTTTGCCATTGAGCCGCGCACCGCCGAATTGATGCAGACGGCGCTCCCAATGCTGCGCCGCATCACGGGCGAGCGCGTGCGCAACGAATTAACGCTCCTGCTGCGCGAATCCGCGCCCGAAATCGCCCTCGAACGCATGGCAGCGCGCGGCATTCTAGCGGCGATCCACCCCGATTTTCGCATTGCGGACATGGACGCGCTGAAACGCGCGCTGCGATCCGCACGGGGTGAAACGCTCCCCTTCTCGCTCGATGCGCCGCTCGATCTCGCTGATCTGGGGTGGCATCTCATCGGCATTTACTTACCGGATGATGACGGGCGCGCCGCCGTCTTGGAACGCTTATTGTTCGGCGCGACGAAAACGGAGTCGATCCATGCCGCCGCGCGCATCGTCCGTGATGATGCCAGACTGAACGATGCTACGACCAAAATCAGCCGCGCCTGTGCCATCTTGAGCGATTCGCCTGATGTCGCGCTGGCGGCAACGTGGATTGCGTTGGCGAACTCAACATTGACGCGCGCACGGATTCGGAGTTATGCTCATGAATGGCAGTACCTTCGTCCTGTTACGACGGGCGACACACTGCGTAAGATGGGGTTGAAACCGGGACGCTGTTACGGCATTATCTTGGAACAACTGCGGACGGCGCGGTTGGATGGCGATATCCACACCGACGCCGATGAACGCCGATTGATCGCTCAATGGGTGGACGAGGGATTGTGCGAATGACCGCGCTCAATCGTGGGCAAATCACGCTCGAACTGCCGGTCACCTTCCGACTGGCGACGAAAGCCGACCTACCCAAGCTCGAATGGTACGGACAATACGCACATTTTCGGCGCATGTTCCGGCGTACTTTCGTCGAGCAGACGCGCGGACATCGCTGGATGTTGCTCGCGGATTGCAACGATTATCCCATCGGACAGGTGTTCGTCCAATTGCGCAGCGGTGAACAACATCTCGCAGATGGCGCGCGACGTGCCTATTTGTACGCGCTACGGGTGATGGATATGTTTCGCGGCAACGGCATCGGCACGCACTTACTGAATGAAGCCGAAACGATGCTCTGGGCGGGTCAGTTCCGTTGGGTAACGATAGCGGCGGCGAAGGACAATCCCGGCGCGCGGCGGCTTTACGAACGCCTTGGCTACCGCGTCTTTGCCGAAGACCCCGGCGATTGGAGCTATGTCGATCAGCGCGGCGTCGCTCAGCAGGTTCATGAACCGTGCTGGATCATGGAAAAACGGCTTTCATCTCGATAGAATATGACCTTCTTTAAGCAGGGTGTGAAAAAGTTATGGGAGTACACGATCTCGATGGCAATTGAAGACAGCGCAGTGCGGGTGATTCGATGGACAGGTGGTCAGCATCCAACCCTCTCGATCATCACACGGCAGATGCAAAAAGAAGGTCTGCGACCGTACACATGGGACAACACGCCAAATTATCGTTATGCCTGTCGCAGTCACAACTACACCAAAGTGATTTACGTGGTCGAAGGCACGTTGGAAATCACGCTGCCCGACAGCAACCAGCGCGTCAAACTGCGTGGCGGTGACCGCGTAGAAATTCCGGTTGGCGTGCGGCACAGCACGATTGTAGGCGGCGCGGGCGCAAAATGCGTCGAAGCAGCCATGACGCGGCGCACCTAAGCGCGTGATGCTGGAACCTAAGCTGTTCGTCCAACACATCCGCAGTATCCCGACCATCGATGTACGTTATTGGTCGTTCGCACTCTCTGGGATGGTGCGTACTCCGCTGATCCTGTCATACAACGAACTGTTAGCCTTTCCCGCCGAAATTTACCTATCAACCATCGCTTGTGTATCCGGCAATGGCTTGTTTGGCACGGCGAACTGGCGCGGGGTGCGCGTCGATGACCTCCTGCACAAACTCGAAATCGATCCGGTAGTGAACTATGCAACCGCCTACAGCATCGACGGCTATAGCGCTACTTACACGCTCGATATGCTGCGACGGGCGCTGTTAATTACGCATATGAATGACGCTATCCTGCCTGTGGAACATGGATTCCCCGCGCGTTTAATCATTCATGGCAGTGCGGGCTACAAAATGCCCAAATGGGTAAATCGCATCGATTTGACTGCCGAACCTGTACTCGGCTTTTGGGAACAGCGCGGCGCATCGCTCGAAGGTGGTATACCGGCTGTTGTAAGCTTAGACAGCGCACAGATGCAGCCCGATCAGACCGTCGTGCTGCGCGGCGAAGCCAACTCGATTTTCATCCAAATACGCATCGATGGCGGCGCTTGGATCGCGCTTGGGGCAGCCGAGATAGTGCGTAAATCCAGTCATTTGGTCAAATGGCAGATGAGTTGGATACCGCCTTATCCCGGCGATTTCTTGGTTGAAGTTCGTCACATGACGCGCATCGATACCGGAAGTATGACCACCGCCCTCATCCGCGTGCCGCCGGAGTTGTTCGCTTGATTCTTTCCCGACGCCGCTTTTTGCAAGCTGCTGCCGCGCTGTTCATCGCGCCACTGCCGCTGTATCGTCATCCTATTTTCGCCGCCCCTCCCCCACCGGAATCCGACGCGCACATTGTGATCGCCGCCTTCGCCGCGCCCGTGCGCCGCTACGCCGCCGCCAGCGCGCCGTTGATCATGCGCGTCGAAGCTGGAGCAATCATGCGCGGCATGGATCGCATCGATACCGGTGACGGCGGCGAATGGATCGCGGTGTCAGATGATACAGGGATGCTGATCGGGTGGTCGCCCGCGCCCGCGTGGAGATATACGAGCGTGCGTTAACCGTTCTCTCATGCTGATTCTTCATCTTCGTTAGAAGTTTGCGCGTATCCTTGTGAGGCGCGCGAGTTTGTGCGCAAACAATCAAATGATCGATGGGTCGAAATCGTGGAAGCAATCAATCTCTGGATCGCATTAGTCGCCGGGCTGGTTTCGTTCCTATCGCCATGCGTGCTGCCGCTTGTCCCCGCATACATCGGCTATATGGGCGGGCGCGTGACCAACACCGTCGCCGCGCAAGCGGGCGGGGGTATCGTTGTGCGCCCGACGGGCATCAGCCGGATCAGCACCATGTTGCACGGCGTGATGTTCGTGATCGGATTCACGTTCGTCTTTGTTGTGTTCGGCTTGCTGACGACAACGTTCATCCGGCAGGTCGGCGGGCAAAATGTGGCGCTGGTCCGCGATATCATCGGGCGTGTGGGCGGCGTGGTGATCATCTTCTTCGGCTTGCATTTCATGGGCGTAATGCCCGCACTGTTTCAGCGCTTCCTCGCGTCGTCGTTGAGCGCGTCGCCGCTTTCCTCGCTGATCTTCGCGCTGTTCGGCGCGGCGCTGCTGGCATGGGCGCTGATCGACCTGCTGATCGTCCTGCCCGCGCTGGTGTTATTCGCGCTCTGGCTGATCATCGGCGGCGCGTTCACAACGCCGGGCGCGTTTTGGGAGCGGACACTCAACGGCATCCAGCGCGCGCTGTACGCCGATACGCGCCGCCAAATGGTGGCGAAAGGCGAACAAGGCTACGCCAGTTCGGCGCTCATGGGGGTGGTGTTCGCGGCAGGTTGGACGCCGTGCATCGGGCCCATTTACGGCAGCATCCTGACATTGGCGGCGCAAGGCTCGGACATTGGCGGCGCGGCGGCACAGATGATCGCCTATTCGCTTGGACTCGGCATCCCATTTTTGCTGGCGGCGCTGCTGTTGGACAGCGCACAAGCAGGCTTGCGTCGGATTCAGCGGCATTTGCACAAGATCGAACTGGTCAGCGGCACCTTCTTGATCCTCGTTGGCGTCCTCGTCGCCAGCGGACGCTTGCAGTTGTTGAGCCAGAATTTTGCCAATCAATTCGCGGATTTCTCGTATCGACTCGAAGAATGTTCGGCGGCGTGGTCGAGCGGCGAGATCGGCTTTGGCGATATCGTGGGCTGCATGAATGAATCAGCCGCACCCATCGAAGCGACCTTCGCCCCCACGCCAGCGACAACCGCGCCAATTAATTTTCGCGCCAGCAGCGCAATCAAAAGCAGCCTTCCGGCGCTGAACTCCCCCACCCCGTCAGAACTTCACGGGCGTCTCTGACCGTATGCCGCGCTCCCTCGCGCAATTTGGGCGCTGGATCGCGGCGCTGGTATGTTTCGGACTCGCCGCCGCACTCGTCATCCTCGTTGGGCTACCGCAACGCGCTTCCTACACGGGGGCGATCCTCGATGGACAGTGGTTCGCCCCAGAAATCGGGGCATTCGCGCCACCCTTTCAAGCCCTGGCGCTGGATGGGCAGTCGATCAGCCTCAACGACTATCGCGGCAAACCTGTCGTGATCAATTTTTGGGCGACATGGTGTATTCCGTGCGAGATCGAAATGCCCGATTTGTACGCGCTGGCGGGGGACGGCGTGACCGTTCTCGCGGTCAATCTGAGCGAAGCGCCCGACGATGCTGCCGCGTGGCTTGCGGCACGCAACCTCTCCCCCACCGCGCAGTTCCTCGTCCCACTCGATCTTACAGGCACAATCGCCACCAATTATGCTTTGCGCGGGCAGCCCACCACGTTCGTGCTTGCGCCTGACGGCAGGATCGCGCATATTTTCTTCGGCGCGACGACCCGCGCCGCGCTTGAAGCGGCGGTCGCCCCTTTTCATCCCTGATCGAACTGGAGTCAATATGTCCGCTCGACCGTCCAACCGACCGATCACGCCAGGACGCATCCGCGCGAATCGCTGGATTCTCGGCTTCACACGCCATTGGGTGCGCGTGCTTCTCGTTATCATTGGTCTGTATAGCACGCTCCCACTCGTCGCGCCCACACTGATGCGCGTCGGTGCGCGCGATCTGGCGCAAGTCCTCTATACGTTTTACAGCCCGTTCTGCCATCAATTCGCGTTCCGGTCACTGTTCCTGTTCGGAGAACAAGCCGCCTATCCGCGCAGCATCAGCGAGAGCGGCTTACGTTCGTTTGAGGACGCTGTTCAAGGCTCACCCGAATGGCAGTCCGCCGTCGAACAAGCGTTGATTTGGCGCTATGGCAGTGTTGACGCGGGTCAGTTGCAGGCGTTCGATCCGTATCAATTCGACATCACGCTGCAAATCGCAGCGCGCTATTTTCCCGGCAACGAGCAGATGGGCTACAAGACGGCGTTGTGCGCGCGCGATGTGGCGATCTATCTGGCGATGTTCATCGGCGGCTTGGTCTACAGCCTCCCCGCCATCCGCCGCCGCTTGCGTCCTGCGCCGATCTGGTTGTATGTACTGTTGGGCTTGGGGCCCATCGGTATCGACGGCGTGAGCCAACTGCTCGGCTACATCCTCGTCGGTAATCCGCCGATGAGTCTATGGGCGGCGCGCGAAACGACGCCGTTTTTCCGTATCCTAACGGGCGTCGTCTTTGGCTTGATGAACATCTGGATCGGCTTTCCGTATCTGGAACTGTCAATGCGCGAGTCGCGCGACCGTATCTTGGAAAAGTTCGCCAAACTGGGCATCAGCGCCTAGCTTGCGCGAATAAAAAAACGCCGCGCTCGGTGATCGAGCGCGGCGCGTTCATATGATTTGAGATGGACATAGGGGGCGCAGTGTGCGCCCCTTATGTTTTATGGCGGGCAGATACCGTCCGTGCAGCCTACACCCAAGTCTGGCGTCTCCGTCGGCGTCCGCGTCATCGTGCGCGTGTGCGTGTTCGTCACGGTCGCACTTGGTGTGCTGCTTGCGGTCGGCGTCCGCGTCGCTGTCGGCGTGTTTGTGCGCGTCTGCGTCGCCGTGTTGGTCGGTGTGTTGCTTGCGGTCGGCGTGTTCGTCCGCGTTGCGGTGTTCGTCGGCGTATTCGTTGCCGTCGCCGTCGGTGTGCGACTGGCGGTCAAGGTTGCACTCGCCGTATTTGTCGGCGTGCGCGTGGCTGTGTTCGTCGCCGTATTCGTTGCCGTCGCCGTATTCGTCCGTGTCGGCGTGTTGCTCGCCGTCGCCGTGCGGCTGGCGGTCAACGTCGCCGTCGCCGTATTCGTCCGTGTCGGCGTGTTGCTCGCCGTCGCCGTATTCGTCCGCGTCGGCGTGTTGCTCGCCGTGGGGGTGCGACTGGCGGTCAAGGTGGCGGTTGCCGTCGCCGTATTCGTCCGCGTCGGCGTATTCGTCCGCGTGAACGTTGGTGTCGGCGTGTTGCTCGGCGTCGGCGTATTCGTGCGCGACGGTGTAAGACTGGCAGTCAACGTGAACGTCGCAGTTGGGGTGCGGCTGGCGGTCAGCGTCTGGCTGGCGGTCAGCGTCGCGGTCGGCGTGCGTGATGACGTGCGCGTTGCTGTGTTGCTCGCTGTATAGGTCGGCGTACTCGTAGAAGTAAGCGTGCGCGACGCTGTGAGCGATGGCGGCGGCACGGTATCGACCGGTACAACGACCTCAACCGAAACGCATCCTGGCACATCGAAGTAGAAGCTCGTGCCGTTGAAATTCGTCGCGGTCACTCCCGACACTGCCACGGGCAATGGCTGGGGACCTGTGCCCAAGAATTGAACGTAAATACGGCTGGATGCGAATGGCGCAATGGTCAGGTTATTCAGCCATGTCCCCTCTTCGATTCCCGGCGTGCTGCCACCAATCGTCGGGGGAACAGTATCGCCCGCCGCCGCCGCATTTTCCCACATCGGCAAGCTCGCCCCAAGGGACGTACCACCACCCCGAACGCGCCACAATTCCATGCTGCCGTAGCGAACCCAGTTGATGGAGAACCCAACGACAATCGCGGGTGTGTTGGTCGAGTTGGTGATGTCAAATGTCGCTACACCATTGCCGGACGAGAAATCGACCGCCGAGACGCGCACCAAGCCGGGCGTACAAATCGGCGTGGGCGGCGGCGGATTGGTCACATTCGGCGGCGGCGTGGCATTAAACGGCAAATCGCAGACCGTTCCGTTGAAGATTATGGAGACCACCGTACCATCAAAGTTGTAGGCGCCAAGCGTCGGGAACAATGGGAAGGGTCCGTTGAAGATCGTGACCGACAGCGTGGTTGTTGATGGAACCCCTGAGGCTTGCGCGATGTTTAACGACGCGCCTGAATTGAACGGCGCTTCGCTGGTCGCTGCACCGATCACGGTCGCAGGCGACCGATCCGGCGAAATCGTGTTCCAAATGGTGCCCGATGCCAACTGCATTGCCCCAACGCCCATATCAGGGTAGGCGCTCAAGGTATCCCAGTTGAAATTAACCCGATGGAGCGTCACAGCCAAGAAATAGCTGTTTCGGATGGTGAACCGCACTTGGTTATCGACAAACTGCACCGTTGAATCAAGTGAGAGGACATCACAACTAAAGACGGGCGGTGGCGTTGGCGTATTCGTTGGTGTGCGCGAAACCGTTGACGACGGCGTTAGTGTCGCGGACGGTGTGAACGTCGCCGTATTCGTACTCGTGTTCGGGTTCGGCGTCACCGTTGGCGTGTTGGTGGTGAACGATACATCGGGGTCAGGCAGCGCCCCACTGATCGGCACGGCGCGCGGCGCGCGGAACGATTCGTTAACGGCAGCACGACGCGCTTGCAGCGGCAAGAACGACGCTATACCGAGCGGCGTGATCAGCGGATGATTGAAGGTCACGACGATATTGACCGTATCGCCGGGTCCGCCTGCATCCAGCCAAGCACGATCCGGATTATTCGTCCACCCTTGAGCGGCGGCGGGGCTACCCGGGGCCGGATATTCGTCCAAAATACAGACGGGCGCCCGCTCATCCGTGCCGAAATCCGGCGGAAAACTGGTGAAGCGGCGCGCGACGGGGTTCGTTTGCTGCGGCTCATTGGTATCGATGTACTTGATGCGCGTGCTGCACACCATGACATCGAACCAACCCGCTGTGTCCGACCCACGCAGACGAAAATTCTGTGGGGGTGTTCCCGTACCGGGCAGCGGACGATACCAAACATAATACCAAGGCACGAGTTCAGGATTTGCGCCCGTGTCACCGATGACTGGCACTGGCACGAGCGACGGACCGACGCCGAGACCAACTGCGCCGCGCCGCGCTTCATCCATGATCGAGAGCAAGCGCGCCATGTCCTTGCGCCGCGCTTGATGTTCTGGGTTGCTGGGATCGCAGTTCTCGCCACCATTCCAAGTGGCGTAAAGACTTTCAATCCCGCCCGTATAGATATCGAACGTTTGCATCGTCCCTGCGCCGTTGGGCATGAACGACGTGTTGCGCGTGCCGCGCTGTCCCGCGAGCGGGTACACAGTGGTCGAAATATCGTCGTTGCCGACGCACGGCACAATCGACAACACATCGCCCGACGGGACGGCTGGATTGCCACCCGCCGCGGCAATCGCCGGATAATAATTCAAATCCATCGCGTAGCTGGCTTCATCGTACTGCCCAGTGGTGGCATACCGCGCCGCCGCCCGTGCCGCATTCTGAAGCGTCACCCACGCCTGAAAGATGCGTCCAAACTCGATGATGCCAAAGATCAGCAGCAGCAAGATTGGCAGCGTTAGGGCGAACTCGGCGAGAGTTTGCCCTTTTCGCTTTTCTAACGAACGTCCTTCCAATCGGGTCATATCGTCCTCCGGTCGAACTAGGCGCATTGACCAAGCTTACTGCGTCAACCGCGTGAACATACGCGACGCGATTTCGTTGAACACTGCGTTCAACTCGGCTCCCGTCGGCGCGTTGAAATAATTGCCACAATCGTCACCAGGTGCAATCGGTGAATACTCGTAGCGACTGCCATAGCCTTGGGCGACCGCCGCATCCAGCGCGAGCTGGCACGGATTGCGTGATCCCCAGTCCGCGTCAGGGTCGGTTGGGTCTTGCACACCGTTGGGCAGCCGGTTCGGATACAGGTCAGGGCGCGAGTAGGTCGCGTAGCCGTCGTATGCTTGCCAGTAGTCGTCATCCATACGGAAATTGTCGCCCACATCCGCGATGTAACGCAGCAGTTCCTCACCCAAGTAATCCGCAGGGTTGTTGCTCCGCAAACAATCCCAACGGGTGCGATTGTCATTAGCGGCGATGTTCGGCAAGCAGCCTGTCTCATTGACGAAGCGCAGCCCAAAGCCGATGGTGAAAATCGTAGGCAAGAGTTGTTCGCCCGTACGCGATGTACCACCACTGCCAACAGCGTCCAGATTTGCCAGCCCCACCCAGTCTGCCCAATCGCGTGAGTAGTCGTCCACATCGTAGGTCTCGATGCAATTGGGGTAGACTTCGAGCGGCTGACGATCTGGCACAATTGCTAACTCGTAGCAAAAATGACGTGTTGGCGGTGCTTTATCGCCACAATAAGGGAATGTGCCGTCGACGAGCAGTTCACCGCGTTTAACATCGGTTCCGTAGGGACACGCGCCGAACGAACCATAACCCGCAGGGGGCGAGATCAAATCAGGCGTGGTCAAGTCGGTCAGATCGGGCGGTGTGCCACGCAGCGGAATGTTAAGTGAGGCACTCTGGGCGAAAGGCTGTGCCCCCGATGCCAACAGATCATCATCGGTATCGGGTGTGCCATCAGGACCCGATGTACGGATGATCGGATTGCTCGCGCCCGCCGCACCATCGCTCAACAAGACCATCATCCACACTGCGCCTTCGCGCCGTCCAGCATTGAACAGCGTATTGCTGCCCGCCGCCAACGCGCCGCCCATGTTCGTGCCGGAGCAGGACGCGCGATACTCGTAACTGCGCCGAATGATGGTCGTCTCGGCGGGTGTGGGCATGTCGTCGTTAAACCACCACGGCGTCGTCACAATCGAGCGGGTTGTCCCGCTGATGACTGAGCGCATGAGCCGATAGTTTGACGGTGCTGCGGTGCCATCAGGCATTTGGGTGAAGCCGCTGTAGCGTGGCGTCATCGTCGCTTGATCGAAGGGGCAGGCATTCGCAACAGGGAAATCGAAGATCGTCTCGGTGATGGCTGTGTTGAAATCCGCGTAGGTGCGTGAACTATCTGAATCAGCGCTATCGACGAGTCCATCCCAACGTCCGTCATTTTCGACGATTAGCGGATCGGGATTCGTGTCGGTATCCACATAGAAATTCGACTCGGCGCGCACGCCAATCGTGCGGCGCAGCACTTCCAATGCGCCTTCACGGTATTGATCATCACCGACGGTGAGCGGACCACCTGGACCATCGGGGTCAAGCGTGCGCTCCGTCTCGATGATAGACGGCTGTGGACCGGTACCATCGGGATCGATAATTTGCGCTGAACGGTCGAAGGTCACAAACGCCACTCGGTCGCCGCGCAAGAAATCTAGACGCGCCAAGAAACTCTCGGCGGCATCACGCGCATCTTTGAACGGCTGACACAGCAGATCATCGAATTCCATATTGCCATCAGGGTCGTTGCAGCAACCGTAATAGTTGTAGGTCGGCTGGAAACCGTAGAAGCGCCAGCTTGGTTGATCAATGCCGGCATCGTAACCATTGGCAAAGTGAATACGCAGAACCGACTCAGGCAAAACACTCAAATACAACGTCTTCACTGAGGAAGGGACGACAGACGACCCATTCCACGAGTTGCTGGGCCAGGCGAACCAGCGACATTCTGTGCGCAAGGTGTCCGTTGTTGAGGGGGTGCCGTCTGGCTCCAAATTGTAGTAGCCCGGCGTGGTCACGCCGGTAGGCAATCCAGTAACCGCGTCGGTATGGGCGAGCGTATTGAACAAGGTTTGATGCGAAACATGATTGTTGTAGAGAATATTCGCCCAGTCAGCATCATCGCTACCACCAACGACGGGGGGAATGTAGATATTGTTATACCCATTCGCCGCCCAATCGTTGTAGTCCGTCTGTTCGAGCATCGACTCGGACACGTCGAAGATCAACACCACGTCGATCACCGCCGTCTGCGAGATGGCGGACTCCGTCAGCGTGACGCTGGGCTGCCCCAAGAGGCTCAGGAACACCGTTGGCGAGTCGATCTGCGCCGTCACGCGGACGAGCTTCAGTTCTTCGTTGGTACACAACTCTTCATAGCGTTCTTCTTCTTCGTCACGCACCAAAGGCGTCACAAAGATCGGATTGCCAAAGGTATCACGGTTGATCCGCTGCGCGCGGCACGTTTCGACCAAGACGTCCGATGGGTCTAGCCCATAGATTTCGATGAATTGGCGCGCCGCCAACATCAACTGCGCGACGCTGGCAGCATCGCCCGTGAGCGCAATGATATCGTCGGAAGTTCCCAGCGTTCCATCGGGACCGGGTCCTGTCACCGTCAGATCATCCGCCACGCGCCGGAACTGTCCGGCGGCGGCGACAGCGGCGGCATCCACGGCGCGCCGTAAGCTGCTGTAACGCACAAACAGCAGCGACACATCGGTGACAATGCCGACAAAGCCGATCAGCGCGATAAAGCCGAGCGCCAAGATGATCAGCGATTGTCCAGCTTGTCCGCGCCGCATTGCACGGCGCAAGCTATTCTTGAATGTTTGCATCAGGTTTCCTTTACCGACAACCTATGACTACGGGAAGACGATATACGGTTCAATCGTCGGGAGCGGGAACGCCGCCCAGACCGAGATTGTTGGCAGATCGCCCAATGCTGTAAAGAAGGGCAAGTTCAGCAACAAGCGATGCTGCCAGAACATTTCCACAATGACCACACCCTGATTCGGCAGCATCTCGCGCCGCGATTGATCGGTGGGACCAAACGGGCTTTCGAGCGAGAAATTGGGCAGGTTCATCAACTGTTCAATCTGGAGCATCGTCCATTCCGAGCCGACGCAGTTCGTCCCCTCGATGACATGATTGCCGAACCAGACGAAGCCGATTTGCTTTTCGGCGTCGGTGACGTTAGCGGCAGTGGCATCGTAACCGGGATTTTCAAAGCTTACGATCACCTCGTTGTATTCGTTCAGGATTTCGGTGACAACATCCAGCGCCGGTTCACTGGCAGTCGGATTGCGATCCACCAAGTTATTTTCGTTGAAGTCGAACGGATCGCGCGGTTCAAGCGGCGTCACCGCTGCTGCGCCGCCCGCGTCCAACGTCACATCACATTCGTTGGCGTTGCTCGGAAAGCGCGAAACGACCACCATTTGCGGAATGTCGGCGGCAATCGCACGATTCGGTCCCAACCACGGAGGATTAGAACCCCCCACCGGCAATGAGGCATCATTGTCAGCCGGGTTGACGCGCGCCAAGCCGAAGCCCGAAATCACGATATCATCGACATCGTTATTGGGATCCATGATCAGCGGCGGCATCGAGCGCAGCATGATACAGACTACCGAGTCGTAAAATCCAATCGCATCAAAGTAGTTCGTCACCGACTCGGTACAGAGGCCCGTCGATGGATCGTAGTTGCGCGACCGCAGTCGATCTGCGTTAGTGCCGTTGGTAGCATTCTCCGGCATCGCATAGGCGGAGGACGGCAGCGATCCCGTGGGGACGTAGGACGTGGTGTTGTCCCACACCAACGGATCGAGCTGATCGGTGAAGGTCGTCGCGCGGCGCGCACCAGCGCGCGTCACGTCCAACAAGTTCAGATAGTTATTGGCGAACCAGCCGATTTCGGTCAACCCGACCAACATTACGATCAGGATTGGGGTAATCAGCGCCAGCTCGACCACACTTTGCCCGGCTTGCCGTTTGCCATCCGCCGTCGGCGTGCCGTCCAAACGGTCTAAGATCGTCTTGATGAACGTTCGCATCGCCCGCCCTCAACACTCAACGATAGCACATTGCGCGAAGGGTCCATCCCTTCCCGCATGATCACGAAAGATAATTCGATCTTTTTCTCACATTTCGATCATACCATAACGCTCTACGCGACAATGTGGGGTGTGTGTACAGAAGTTGTTGGAGTTTTGTCGAGACTTTCAAGGCAGGAGACGATTTTCTAACGTGGGTGGGGCAAAGTTGAAAACTTGAAACATGCGCTAGCATCTGGACGACGGTGACTATGTTACTTCAGCAGTCAAAAATCGAGCGCGAAAAAAATGAGGGTAAAGGACTGAAGCGTGAGAAAAAACAACAGCGTTAAGCCTGCTATTCTCACCCCTCAGCCCTTCCGACTGATGGCTCAAAGGGCTTGCACTTGCACTTCAGATGCTCCATCAAGTTGGATATGCGCCTTGATGACATAACCGCGTCCGTGCCGTGATTGCAAAATCAACGGACGCTCGGGATCGCTCTCGATCTTCCGGCGCAAATTGCGGATATGATTGCGCACGAGTGCCGCATCGCCCACACCATTGGGGTAGCGCCAAACGCCCGTGAGCAAGTCCTCCGCCGTATGCAGTCGAAACGGTGCCCGGCACAGATGGCGCAGCAGTTCATATTCGACCGGTGTCAGCGTGATTTCGTGTTCATTGATGAACACGCGATGCGCATCTTCATCGATGCGCATGACTGAAATGTCGGTCGCCCCGTAATAAATTGACCGCCGCAAGTGCGCCCGCACTCGCGCTGCCAATTCCCGCGCTTGAAAAGGCTTACGGATGTAATCGTCCGCGCCAGAATTGAACGCATCGACGACATTATTGGTCGTGCGCAACCCCGTCAAGAACAGAATAGGCGTATGTGCCGTATAGGTGCGCTCGCGCAGCGTGCGGCATAAACTCACCCCATCCATATCCGGCAGCATGGTATCGATGATGATCAAATCAGGAATAGTGATATCGACCAATTGGCTCGCCTCACGCGCCGAATGGGCGCGCATGACATGATAGCCTTCCCGCTTCAAGATCAGTTCCACAACATCGACAATCTGAGTATCGTCATCGACGATAAGTATTTCATACATGGGCATCTTCACCGAAGGAGTCGCCGATTTAAAACTTAGTATAGCCGACGTTGGGGGCGATCTTGGCGATGATGATGTGAATTATTCGTGAATTTAGGTTCAGTCCGTCGAAATCATATAGCCGACGCCGTGAATGGTGCGAATGTAACGATGGGCGCTCGAACGCTCGATCTTGGCGCGCAAATTGCGAACATGCGCGCGCACAAGGTCAGGATCGCCTGTGTTGGGGGGATACTCCCACACCGCTTGCAGCAAATGTCCCGGTGACAATGCCTGATTGGGGTGTTCCATCATATAGCGCAGCAAGCGATGTTCAGTCAGCGTCAGTTGGATCGCTTCTTCCCCGATAATCGCTTGATACGTGAACGAATCCAGCTTCAGATCGTCCAATTGCAGCATCGCACCAACCGATTTCTCGCGCGCGCCGCGCCGCAAGAGCGCCGAAATCCGCGCGCGCAGTTCCGCCAACTCCGACGATTTGACAACGTAATCGTCTGCGCCCGCGTCCAACCCGGCGACGACATCTTCCGTCGCGCCCTTCGCCGTCAAGAACAAAATGGGCAGCGCAATAAAGCGCGAGTCGCGGCGCAACTGCCGACAAATCGCAATCCCATCCATCTCCGGCATCATGATATCGAGAATCAACAGATCGGGGACGCGCGTTTCGAGCAGCACCAGCAGCTCTTTGCCCGACAGCAGCAGCGACACATCATATTTCTCGTGTCGCAGCACTCGCCCCAAGGTATCCAATACTTCATGATCATCATCGACCACCGCCACATAGGTCATGTGCGTCCTCTTTTCATGATAGGCAGCCGAACAATGAAGCGTGTTTCGACGCCCGCGCTGCTTTCAACTTGGATGGTTCCACCTGCCCGCTCGATCACCTGACGACAAATATGCAGCCCGATGCCGGTCCCCTCGCCCACTTTTTTGGTCGTGAAAAACGGCTTGAAGATATCTTCGCGGATCGCAGCGGGGATGCCGGGACCGTTATCCCATACGTCAACCCTAATCAGATCGTCGCCGGGATGCCAATCGACTTCGACGCTGATAGCGGGCATGGGGCGTCCGATGAGCGCATCATGGGCGTTCAAGAGCAGATTCAGCCACACATCGTCCAATTCGCCCGGAGGCAGCAGCACAGGCGGGAGCGTATCGCTTGGAAAGCGCGCGCGCAACTGCATTCGGTCACGCTCGATGTGCGACTTGACCAACGCCAGCGTCTCATCAATCGTTCGCACCACGTCAATGGGTTCTGGCGGGGCGCTGCCATTGTCTGTGCGCGCGCTGGCAAGCAACCGCCGCACGACCGTCCCCGCACGCTTACCAGCGCGCAAAATCGCGTTGAGGGCGTCACGCATGTCGGGGTCAGTTTCCTCGCGCAACAGCAGCAGCTCGGTATCCAAAACAATCGTCGCCAGTGGATTGTTCACTTGATGCGCCACTGCCGCCGCCAGTTCGCCCATCGCGGACAGGCGTTCGGTCTGGATCAAACGCGCTTGTGTCGCCTTCAGTTCGCTCAGGCTGGTCTCCAGATCGTGCAGCAGGCGCGCATTTGCCAGCGCCATCGCGGCTTGCGCCACCAGCGCGCGCGCCAACTCGACTTCGCGCGGCGTGAACTGCCGATTTTCGGAGATGTCCGCAAACACGACCACCCCTTGACGTTCGCCGCGATGAATCAGCGGAATTGCCAACAGAGAGCGACAATTACAGTTTTGCAAGATCGCGCGCATTCCGGGTGTTGGTGTGGTCGCGCCAAATCGCTGCGCAATCGGCACGTCGCGCTGAATCGCCTCCGTCAGATCGGGATACGCCGATAAATCCATCGTCGGTTGTGGGGGTGTTACCCACGTCCCGCGTCCGACGGACAGCACCACTTTGAGCGCACTGCCAACCCCGCCCGATACGAGCGCCAGATCGAGCCGTTCCGCCCCTAACAAGCGCACGATCTCTTCTGCCTGACGATAATGGCGTTCGGTTTGTCCGGGCGCAAGATGCGTCACCAGTTCGAGCGCCATCCGCCCCGCCCGCGCCATCGTCTCAGCCGAGCGCGTTTTGCTGCCATGCTTTGACGGCGGCGCGTGCGCGCGAATCAAGCCGTAGACTTGATCGCCGCCCTGAATGGGAATGAGCATCATCGTCCGGGCGTCATGTTCGTTGGCGCGCACGAGAACGGGCTTGGCGGTATCGAGCGCGTCACGGATCGGCGCGCTCTCCGCCGGATCGATGTGCGGTTCGCTCCCGGCGCTGTACACCGCCTGATGCGCGCGCGCGAGTGTGCGCAGCCGACTTTCACCCGCGTCCCACTGATCAATCTCAGCGTGATGGACGTTGAGCAAGCGCATCAGTTGTTCACAAATTGTCGGCAGCAGCACATCGAGCGACAAGGTTTCATTGATCGACAGGCTGGCATCGACCAACGCTTTCAATTCACGATTGCGGCGAATAGTTTGTTCGTGAATGCGCGCATTTTCAATCGCAATCGCAGCATAGGCGGCAAGGTTCAGCAGCAGTTCTTGATGTCGCAGATCGAACAGATCATGCTTCGACTTGTTGTTCACGCCCAACACGCCAATTGACTTACCCTTGAGCAAGATTGGGACGTATAACAGCGAATTGACGAAATATTCCGTCTTGACCTTGAGTGGCCCACTCGCGCCGATCAGCACGGGCATCCCTTGATCGTACACCTCGCCCGCCAGCGTATTTTGCGTCTTGATGCGGAAATTGTGCGCCGTCTCCAAGTCGATCCCGACACGGGCGCGCAAGAAAAGATCACTCCCCTCGCCATCGGGCAGCAAGATCATGCCTTCGTCGGCGTCGGTCAAGCGCCGCGCCGCTTCAACGACGCGATTCAGGACTTCCGTCAAATCGAGGACTTCGGTCAGCGAACGCCCCAACGCCAACAACGTTTGTATTTCTTCGTCGCGCCAACCGGTTGTCGTCCCAATCGGCGTGCAATCCTTGCGAAAATCCGCCAAGATATTGGTCATGACCGATAACGTGACATCTTCGGGCGAGTCAGGTTCGACCACTGTGCGTTGCAACCGCGCACGCAGCAGCGCCGGATCGAGCGACGTAATGACCTCGCACCCGGCGCGGCGCGCATTAATGTCGCTTAAGGCGTCGGTCACATACGCGATGATCGTGGGCAGTTGATTTGTGTTGGAGAGCGCGATAATCGTGGCTTCGCCTGTGCGTCGGTCAAACATTGCGGCGTCGATCACGGCGGCGGCGAAGGTGTCCTGCTGCACAGCGAACAGCGCATCCCGATGCGAAAACGCGACTTGCACCTCCATGCGACGATCTGACAACGAGCGCTTGACGCCCAATGCGACATCGTAATCGCCCGCGACGATCAACAGCTTTTGTGCGTCCATTGCGGCGTCAGGGCTTGCTCAACCGCTGACGTCGCCGGGCAAGATCATCATCGGCGTTCGGCGTGGGTTCGGATGTGGATGGCGCGGCGGCACGATTTTCAGGCGCGGGCGGCGCGGCGGTTGTCGCTTCGGGGGGCGCGCCGTTGGCAGCGGCAGCATCGGCGTGTCCGTCTGCCACAACCGCATCGAGCAGGTTGACGCGGCGGATCAAGTCCTCCGTCACCAACTGATGTTGACTTAAATCAGACTGTGCCATCGTCAAGCGTTCTTGCGCACGCTTCATCTGCCCTAAGGCATCGCGGGCGGCGGTGTCGCTGCCCTGCGCAACGGCGGCGTTGGCTTGTGCATCCCACCGCGCGATTTCGATCTCCAGCGCCGTCACTTGTGCGGTGAGCGTCGATTCGTACTCGACGGCTTCATTCACGCTCTGACGAAGGTGTGCCACTTCACGGTCGAGATCGCCGCCTTTGAGCGTGTTTCGGCGACGTGCGGGCGTCGCAGGATTGAGCGCTTCGGGGATAGCATCGTTGACGCGGGCTTGAATGAGAACGCCAAGTTTCTTGAATAGGTCTGCCATGTTGACGCGACCTCAATAAAAAACAGTGCAATTCCGAACATTGTAAATTTTTATGCTCGTTCACGCAACCGCACGTTTCGCCTAACACCCCCTGTCCCACGCCAGCCGATAAATTACGATGTTGCTTCCACCCGAAACGGGCGCAAGGGTGCCGTTCGTATCGAAGATCGGACACAAGCGCGGATCGGACGGATCATCGTTCGGGATTTGATCGTCCATCGCCATCAGGTAGCGCGCGTCGCGTGCTTGCATCAGCGCCCAGAGCGCATCGCCATCGAGGATGATCGGGATCACTTCGGGGCTGACCAATCCGGCGATATCCAAGATCGGGCGCGGCGCGAAATAGCCTAACGCGCCAATATCGTGGATGGCGAGCAGTTCGTCGGGCGGCAAATTATCCGCAACCCAATGCGCCGCTGTCACCATCTCTTGATCGATAATCGCTACGTCTTGGCGATACGCGGACAAGCCAACCGTGACGGCGAACAGCGCGAACACCGCTGCCGCCGACAACGCCAGCGTCCGCGCCAGCACGCGCCCGATCATCATGCCCGACGCACGCCGAATCAGCCACGCCGATCCGACCACACCGACCACGATCCATGTCGGCAGCGCCGGAATGACGTAGCGTCCGTGCTGGAACGGCAGGGGCAGCCGCGCCGCGTATAACACAATCAGCGCGATACTCCACACCACCGGAACAAGCCACAACGCCACGTGTAGAGGCGTCCCGCTGGCACGCCCGCCACTATCTCCATCATCATTTTGCCCGTTCGCCGCGCGCTGCCGTTTCGAGATGACCACAAACGCGAATGCCACGACGCCGGGCAGGAGGAGCGCCTGCCCCCCCGCGAGCAGCGGCTCGATCAACAGCCGCAGCCGCCACACGAAATCGAGCGCCAAAAGTGGCGCAGCCCACGCTTGTTTCGCCGCCGCTGTGTTGGGGAGCAGCCCGCCCGTCACGCTCACGTTGAACAGTAGATAGGGCGACAGCGTGATCAAAAAGCCGATGCCCGCCGCGATTCCCCAGACGATCACGCTGCGCCACGTCATATTGGGACGCGCAATCAACATCGCACCGCCGATCAGCGCTACCAAGCCCGCACCTTCGGGGCGCGCCAACGTCAGCACAGCGCCCAAAAAGCCAAAGACAAGCCCATGAATGTAGGGTGTAGGGGCGTGCCGCTGGCGCGCCAGCAGCGCATCCGTCAAGGGTAATCGTCGCCACGCCCACGCGATGCACGCTAACACCATCAGGCAAAAGATCATCGTCTCCATGCCGGACGCGCCCGCCCAAATCAGATGCCACGCCAAGATCAGCGCCAAGCCCGCCGCGAGTCCAATGCCCTTCACGCCCGGAACAAACGTTGCACCCGCCCGCGCGCCCATGCGCATTCCAATCATGCCGCACAGCGCCAATGCCAGCGCGCCGAGTCCGTGCGTCCACAACTGGAACGGCACGCCGAGCCAGTAGCCGAGCGACAGCACGACCGTATACAACGGTGATGTGGACGCCGCCGACGGCACGCCCGGCACGAACGCCCATTGTCCGGTCAGCGCGAGGTTGCGCGCGTAAGTCTGATGAATCCAGCTATCATCGAGTGGAAATCCACCGCCGCCCGCGCCAACATACAACGCCACCAGCGCGCACGCGACGATCAGAATGATGAAATCAGGCAGGCGGAATGCGAATCGCATACAACAATCCTCCGTCGAATGGGACGGGTATCAGATAATCAGGCGGCGCGTCGAACAACGACCACAGCGGTGCGGGCGTGCCTTCACGCGACTCCAACAGCAGATAATCGATAGCATAGCGCCGCGCGATCTCCAAAATCGCATCCGGCGGCGCATTCGGCAGGACGACGCCGCCCAAGCCCGTGTAATGATACAACCCTGCCGGATCATTGATCATCACGCGCGCGTCGGGCGGGAGGGCTGCTTGCAGCGCCGCATACAGCGCGGGCGGCGCGGTCTCGGCTGGCACGCGCCCTGCCAAGCCGAACATCACGCTCAAATACAGCGCCACGCCCACCAACGCCGCCGAAAATATGCGCTTCGCTGTCCCCCCGCGCCAGCGGCGGCGCTTCGCCATCCAATCGACGGCATCATCCACGCCAACGACGCCGAACGCCGCCCAAAATGGCACGAGCGCCGCCGCCGAATGGAACAAGCCACCGCGATAGCCAGGAAACGGAAAGACGAACGTCATGGCGGCGTGCAGTCCGAGCGCGTACAGGGCGAACGGCTGCGCAAGCGGATCGCGCCGTCGCCGCCACAGCCCAAGCAGCATGAACGGCGTCATGACAATCAAACCTTCAACCGCGACGAACGTCCCCAGATTGTTGATGAACGCCTCCCAGCGAGCCGCCAGAAAGACGCTGATCCCATCCGCAAACGCATACGACGGCGTGAGCAGCGTTGGCGGATAAATGAACAGGTCGTTGTATTCGCGCAGCCAAATTGTCGCTGTCCCGCCCAACGGCAGCGGCGATCCGATTGCCGTCAAGTTACGGATGAACCATGGGGACATGACGACGAGATAGCCAAACGTAAAGATGAAAACGAAACGCAGCGCGCGCCGAGACGCAGAGAAAAACAGAGAGCGAATCATATTTTCTCTTTTCTTCTCTGCGTCTCGGTGTTGAAACAATACAATCGCTATCCACCCGACGAACAGCAGCAGCAACCCATCGGCGCGCGTCAGATGTCCAAGTGCCGCGCACGCCCCCGCCGCCAACAAGCGTGCTGGCGTTCGGCGTCCGCCAAGCAGAAATAAACACGTTGCACCAAAGAACGCATAGGGCGCGAAGGTGTCAATCGTCCCCCAAAAGCGCGTAAAGTAGCCGCTGCACAGCGTCAACAATCCCGCTATCCACGCATGGCGCATTGTCGCGCCGACGCGCTGCCCCGCTGCGTACCCGATCAGCGTCGTTCCCCACAACAGAAACACGAACGGCATTTGTGCGTCAGCATAGCGTCCCAGTGTGCCAAACAGCGCCATGAACAGGGACGCCAGCACCGATGTGAGCGGCATCCAATACGTATGCGATGGGAACACGCCCGACGCGGGGAGCGCAGCGGGCGCGCCGATGTAATTCCATAAATACGTGTCGGTGAAGCCCTGCCCCGACGCCAAGCGCACCGCCGCGCTGAAATGATAATACGCATCGGGGTAATTCGGCGCGCCATTCAGACGCACAATGACGAACGCGCCGATCAAAGCCATGATGCTGAAAAGCAGTGTTTGGCGCGATAAGCTCGGCACTCAGCCCTCAGTCCGCGGCACGGACTCTTGGCGCAAGAGGCGATACAGCGCGATGCACACGCCAACGAGGACAACGGTTCGCGCGATCACCAACACCGCAAACGGTGTGAGTAGCGCGCCGCTCATTGTGCCGCCTGTGTCGCCCGTGCGAATCCACAAGAACGGATACTCCAAGAACGTGAGCATCGTCAGGATGAACGTGGCATAAACGCCATAGCGCGATGGGAAGCACAATAATATGAATGGGATGATCTGCGCAAGCCACTGTGGACTCCAACCCTGCGATTGGATAAAGAAGATCAACAGTGTGATCGCCGCGAATGCCACCAATCCGCGCGCATCGAAACGCCGCGTCCGCGCGTACACGAACAGCCCGATCAACGCCGCGATGCCCAAACGGACGAGTCCCGGCACGACGGGCGGATTGCCCTCCAATTTGTAGGCATTCGCCGGATCGAGCCGCTCGAACGCGGAGCCGAAATTGCCCGTGCGATAGTTGCCGTCGATCAGCGCCCAGACCGTTTGATACGACGCCTTGTTGAACTGCGCGTTGAGCGATGCCAGCGTATTGGCGGGATAGCGATAGAGCAAGTTCGCGTAGACGAAGCCCAAGACAAGTCCCACAATCAACGTGTAGCGGATGGCGACGCGCGGCGGACGAAACCGCCACACCGCGCCTAACGTCAGCGCGGGCGTGTACTTGACCAGCGCGCCGATGCTCGCCCACAGCGCCGAACGATTGTCGCGTTCGCGTACCAACGCGTAGACCGCCAGCAGGAAGAAGAATGCCGCAATGGACTCGAAATTCCAGAAGATGAACACCAACGGCGCGAACGAGAGCGCATAGACCCATGCCAGCGCCATCCCCGTCCCCCCGCCATGCAGCCGCGCGCCGATCCCACGCACGAGCGCCAAATTACCCGCATCGAACGCGAGTAAGACCAGCCCCATCAGCATGGCGAACGAGGTGTAATTCTCGCGGCTGAATAGAAATACGACCGTTGTCAGCGCGTGCGGGATCGGGGGGAACTCGCTCCACCAACTGATATAGGGCAGCAGACCGCCGCCCGCGAACGCGCTCAACTGGAAATAGGTGAAGAAATCGCCGCCCGCCGTGATGCCGCGCTCATTCCCCGCGTCGAACAGCGGCATATAAGTCAGCAGCAGCAGCAGCCGAAAGCCGACGAACAGCATGATGAGTACGCGGAAATCGCCCAACAGCGCGCCTAGATTCAGTTCCGATCTCGATTTCACCGTCGTCACCGCCTGAATACCATCGCCAAGACATCTTCGTGCGCGATCTGCCAGCCCGGCTCATCTGCCAAGTTGCGCGCCAAGCCGCTGCCCGTCTCGACGATCACCAGATTGATCCGATATTCGTCCAACGTCTCGCGCCAGCCCTCCCCGCCCAACGCCGTGCGCAGATAGCGCGTCAAAAGCGCGTCGCCGTACAAATCGGTGCGTCCATCCACAAAGACGGGGACATCAGGCAGCGCGAACATCAGATAGCCGCCCCAATTGTAGCTGTTGAACATGCGTACCGCCGACAAATCATCATCTTGGAGGGCTTCGACCGCCGCAACCGGCAAGATGCGCCGCATCTCCGCATCGACCACGCGCCGATCCAGCACCAGCAGCGTTTTCGCCGCCGCGCCCAACAGCACGACCACCACGATCAGCGCGTTTACCGTCGCCATCAGCCGCGAGGGACGCCGCACCGCGCGCACGACCCAACCCCGTTCACGCAGCGCCGCATCGAGATGCACAGCGAAAATCGGCGTCACAACCACGGCGAACACGCTGATATTGCGTCCTGCTGTCAGCGCCAGAAAGCCAGTGCCAGACAGCAGCACAAAATCCGACCATGCCAGCGCGCGCTTGCTTGCGCCCAACGCGCCGAGCGTTCCGAACAATAGCAGGATGAAGCCCCACGTTTGCCGCTCTTGAAAATTGGGCGAGTTCCACTCTTGAATGAAGCTCCGTAACGCGCCGATGCCAATTGTCTGAAATGGCACGAGCAGCATTTGCAGCCCATACGGGTTGATCGCTATTGCTGCCACGGAGATGAGCGCGACAAGGATCAGCTTGCCGATGCGCCGCCAGCCGACGGCGGTTTCCGACTGTGGGGCAAACACATTCCCGACGATCTCGCCCGCGATGAAGCCGCTGAGAAAGATGAACCCAATCGAGAAGCCAGCGTGTAAATTGCCCCAGAGCGCCATCAGCGGGACGAACAGCCACAGCCGATCCACGCGGCGATATTTGTACAGCGCCAATAGATACAGCACGACCGCGCTCAGGAAGAACGAGATCATCTGTGGGCGCGCCGACCAGAACACCGCCGCTGCCGTCGCCCCGATCACGACGGCGAACGCGCGCACGTAGACGCTGTTCGCGCCCATGACCGCCGCCGTCCGGTAGACCATGAACATGCCCGCCGTCGCCAAGCCTGCCATGTAGATCGTCAAGCCGAGAAAGCCGCCCACACGCCAGAAGCCCAAGAGGATGATCTGCGCGCCCCAACTGTGATTGATCCATGCTTCGCCCTGCATCGTCAGCGAGAACGGATCGGCGGTGATGAACCCGCGCGTCAAAATGTGATCGGCGCTGCGCAAGTGCCACCACGTATCGGTATCGACCGGAACGCGCGCCGCCAGCGCGAAGATCAGCGCGAACAGCAGGATCGCCGCCGTGCGTTCGATAGTCAGCGTGCGCATCATACGCCGCTCAAACTGACGACTTTGCCGACGGTACGGATCATGATGTTCAGATCGAGCAAAAGCGATTGGTGGCGAATGTAATACAAATCATATTGCAGCTTGATCATGGCGTCCTCGTCGGTCGAGCCATAGTTGTACTGCACTTGCGCCCAGCCAGTCAATCCGGGACGCACTATCATGCGCGTGCGATAGAACGGGATTTTTTCGGTCAATCGGGTGACGTGTTCGGGGCGTTCGGGACGCGGACCCACGAAACTCATCTCACCGCGCAGGACATTGAGCAACTGTGGCAGTTCGTCCAAGCGCGTCTTGCGCATGATGCGCCCGAAGCGCGTCACGCGCGGATCGCCCTTGTGGCTGAACTGTGCGCCCGACTCGGCTTCGGCATCCTGCACCATCGAGCGCAGTTTATACACGCGAAAAATCGAGCCATTCCGCCCCATGCGATTTTGCGTATAAAAAATGCCGCCGCGCGAATCGAATTGGATGAGCAGCGCCAAGAACGGCAGCATGAGCGCGAACAATAGCAAGCCGACGAGCGCGATGCCAACATCGATTAGGCGCTTGAGGAAGGGGTACGGATTGATCACGCCGTCGCGGTTACTGACGGGTAGGAACACGACCGCCCAATTATCGTTGACGTGTTCGACGGGGACGCGCCCCGTGATCCGCTCGTATAAAATTGGCATCGGGAGGATGGTGATCCCCTGCTCGTAAGCATCCATCACCCCCGTGAACAGATCGCCCGATAAGCGATCCGTCGTCGTGACGATCAACTCGCTGATCTGATCGCGGTGGACGAAGTTCATCAAGTCCGCGCCCGTCCCCAACACGGGGACGCCCTCGATCAGGGTTCCCACTTTGTCGGCGTCCCCAATGATACCGCGCAGATCGTATTCGTCGCCCGCGTAGTTGTGCGCCGCCGTGATCAGCGCGGATGCGCCCCAATCGGTGCCGATGATCAGCGCGCGGCGCGGTTCGCTCGTCCAGCCGAGCAAGAACGGACGCGAAAGCCGCCACACCCCGATCAGGATCAGCGACGCAATGCCATAGTAGACGATGAACAAACGCGGGAGCGCGCCCGGCGGCGAAACGAAGAACACAATGATGTAGACGACCCAAGTTTGCGCCGTGATCAACAGCAACCGCCGCACAGTGCGCACGCGTTTGGCGGCGATGCGCAGTTCGTAGAAGTCGTTCGCGCTTGCCAGCAGCAGCCACATCCCGCCGAGCGCGATGAACCATATACTCTGCGACAGCACAAATTCGAGCGTGAACGTCCGCCGCTGATCGACAATCGTCCACACCATCAGCGCAATGATGACCGACGCGCACACCGCCAACAGATCGCCCGCCGCCAACAGCGCGCGCCGTTCGGAGATTTGCAATTGGGGTCGTCGTTTGGGCATGGGAGAGAAGAACATCAGCGACCTCGACTTGTTATCGTGATTCTACGCCGAGATCAGCTTGGCGTGGTGGATGATTTGACGCGAAACAAGATCAATGTTCCCAAAATTGAGATCACACTGATGAACACGCCCGGCAGCAACCACGCCGGTTGATACTCGAAGCGCACGACGCGCGACCCCGCGTCCACCTGCACCATGCGGAACGCGCCGTTCGCGCGGTAAATCGGCGCGGGTTCGCCATCCACTGTCACCATCCAACCGGGATAATCGGTGTCCGCCAAAATCAGCCAGCTATCGTATGCCGCCTCGACTTCGACCGTCACAACGTTCGACTCGTCACGGAGGCGCGTGACGTCGCCCACCCGCGCGCTGGTCGGCGTCGGACAACCGCCGTCGCCCAGTCCGTGCGCTTGGGCGTCAGGATTCCACGTGCTATCCATCAGCGCCGCGTCCAGTGACGCTGCGTCCTGATGCCAACAGACCGCCGCGACAAGCCACGCACGCGGCGCATCCATCAGTTCGCCCAAATCGAAGGCGCGATCCACGCCCGCCGCGCGCAAAAGTTTGCGCGGATTGGCGCTCGTCTCGATGCGCAGGATGGTATCGACCAACCCATCAGGCAGCAGCGGATCGAAATTGTTCAACAGCGATACGCGGTCGATCAGGTTCAGATTGGGCAGTTGCGTTTGGCGCGCGCCCGCCCACCCATCCGCCGCAATCCGGTAATCGTCGAAGCGAAAGATCAGATCGAATTTAATTTCACTTTCGCGCGCCGCCGACCAGTAACCGCGTCCATCGGTCAAATTCGTGGGTGGGAGCGGGTCGTAGAATGCCGCTGGCACGGTCGGGTTCAGCCCCCACGCCGCATAAGCGAGATCGAACGCGGCGATCAACCAAACGAGCGCCACCCAACGCGCATGTTTCGGCGTGCCGCTCTCCGGTTGCATCAACGTCAGCACGCACAGCGCGCCAATACTGATGAATAACACGAACAGCGCACGAATCAGTATCGGCAGAATCGGGCTGTTCGCGCTGCCAACGACCAACGCAACGATCAACATGATCAGCGCGCCGACGCACGCCACCAACAGCACGCGCGCCCGCCGCCGCGTCCGCAAACCGCGCGCCCATGCCGTCGCGCCGCTGCCCGCTAACAAACAGATACCGAATACCGTCCACAAATGCCAACGGACGGGCGCTTGAAACAGATCGAACGTCGGAACATTTTCATATAAGAAGGGAAAGATCGGGCTGTGGCGTCCGAGCGCAAAGACAAAGCCCACCACCACGATGATCAACCAGAACGGAATATGCCGAAAATAGGTCGGACGCTCTGGATCATGCCGCCGCCGGACAAATGCCACGACTGCCGCGAGCGATAAAAATAATGGAATCAGCCCGACGTAAACCGCATCTTCAAAATACGAGCCTTGCGTAAAATAACTGCCGTCGGCGGGCGTGCCAAAGATTGACGGCGCCAGCCAATTCAGCGTTCGCACCGGATCATAGCTGAAGTTCATCGTCGTCCAATAATCGACGCCGCCGGAACGCTGCGACTGCCCCAACAATTCCGCCGTCGGCAAAAGCTGAGTCGCCGCCGCCCCCGCGCCCAACAACACGCAGCCCGCCGCCGCCAAAAACGGCGCGACGCGCCGCACGATGTTCTCGCGGTAGCCGATCAAGCGCACGCCGTCCGCCATCGTCGGCTGTCCGCGTGCCGCCAACCACAGCGTGAATAAGCCCGCCAGCAGCAGCGTGTACCATGCCGTCTGCGCGTGTCCTGCCAGCAGCAGCAGCGCCGTGAACAGCGCCAGCCAACCACCATCGCGGACGCGCCGCGCCGTGACCAAGCCGTAGACCGCCCAGATCAGCCACGGCAGCCACGCCGCCGCCGTGATCGTCGGGAACGTGTGCAGCCGCGCGAACAGATAGCCCGACATGCCGAACGCGATGGCGCTGACGCCCGCGCCCAACGGCGTGAAGCCGAGCCGCACGCCCAAGCGCCACATACCCCACCCCGCGATCACCAGATGCAGCGCGGCGGTGACGCTCATCGTGATCCCAAGCGGCAAAAAGACGCCGAACCAATGCAGTGGATACAGCAGCGCCGATTGATAATTCGCCAACAGCGGCGCGCCCGCCCCATTGAACGGATTCCACAGCGGAAGCGTCAGATCGCGCGCCAACTCGAAGCCATACGACCGCCACGGGTAGAATTGCAGCGCGGGCAAGCCCCAAAACAGGACTTCGCCCAAGAATAGACGGTACATGACGATGGCAACCGCGCCCGCGAGGATGACGATGGGCAAGCGGCTGTGACCTTGCGGCAGTTTCAAATTGAGCGACCCCATTGAGGTTGGAGGAACAGCGCGATTATACACGCGATGAAGGTAACGCTAGAAATCACCGCTGCGAGCCATGTGAAAGCAAGGATGTACTCTACTATGTCATCGTCGCCCAAAATCCGATGTCCGCGATCCACAATCGGCGCTCGGTTGGTATATAGATACACATCGTCAGGCGCGTCGATCTGCTCAAGCTGCGGAACGCTTATTGGATACGCGCTCACGACGTGCGTCACGCCCCACTGTCCCAACAGCACGGGATCGGGCTGCACGCTCCGATTCGCTGTCGCGGGATCGTCGCCTTCGATGCCCACAAGCGGCGGCTGGACGACGCTGTAGCCGTCGAAATCGATCCCCCCGCCCTGCTGGATCGCATCGACCGCGACTTGAAGCTGAAACGGATCGACGCCGCCAAAAATCTCAAGTCCGTATGCCGCTGCCGTCTGCTGTTCGAGCGAATAGGTGGGCGAATACACGCGCCGCGCGCCATCCGCGATCAAGGTTTCCGCGAGTTGGACTTGCGAGTCGGGCAGCCACGCATCGCGTCCGCGCCATTCGATCCAGCCGCGCGCTGTGAACAATAATTCGACGCAGACGACACCGATAGACAAATACCCTAACGCTTTCGGCACATTTTTGCGCGATAACAGCGCATCCAAGCCATACGCTGCCAATAATGGCGCGACCAGCGCGATGATCAGCCACGCGCGCGACGGCACGCGAAACCACAACAGCGGCGGGAAGATTTCGACCAGTATTGTCCACAGCGCGCCATTGAGTCCAAGCGCGTACCAGACCGACACCGCAATCACCGTCACCCAAAACGCATGACGACGCGGCGCACTCAGGACGCCAATAATCGCCAACGCCAACACTGCGAGTCCGACATACGTCAGCAGTTCGACGTTGCGCCCCGCCGGAACGAGCAAGCCCAACAGCATGGGCAGTTCGAGCGAAAAGACGCCCGATTCGACGGGTGAAAGCGCCGCGCGGCTCAGATATGGACTCCACGCAAGCAGCGAGTACGTCACCGACAGCGTGAGGACGATCACGAGCGCTGCCGCACCGATCAAAGCAACGGTACGCCGCCACGCGCGCATTTGCACCATGCGATGCCCCGCATACCACGCCGCCAGTCCGAACACGAACAGCGCCGCGCGAATGTCTGCCAGAAACACGAGTGCGGCGCACAGCGCCAACACAATGTAGGGGCGTCCGGCTGGCACTCCCGCTTGACGCCCATCGAAAATGCGTTCAAGCGCGCCCATCACATGCGGAAACCACGCCAGCGCATAGACGATATCCAAATGTCCCGCGCCCAAATGCCCGACCAGTCGCGGCGACAGTCCATACGCCGCCGCCGCCAATACCGCCGACTCGACGCGCAAGCCCAACCTGCGCGCCCATCGATACATCCCCCACATGGCGATCCCCATGTGCAGCGCGATCATGATGTTCAAATGCAGTTCGGCGGGCAGCAAAACCGCGATCCATTGCAGCGGATACGCCGTCTTGTTGAGCGGATTCGCCATGAACGGCTGTCCGCCCATGATCGTTTCGCGCCACTGGATATCGCCGTTCCCCTGAACACTTTCGCGCAGATACAGCGCCGCCGGAAAATGCGACGTAACCGCATCGGAATAGCGCGCATTCGGCGTGAACGGCAGCGCGCCCATGCGAAAGCCTGTGAACACGAAAAACGCCCCGATCACGCTGATCAGGGCGATGAAAAGGCGGGCACTCAATCGATCAAGGCGCATACACTTCGAGGCTGCCGAAGGTGGCGATCAGGCGTAACGTATTACGGCACGCCCCTGCGCCCAAGTGAATTTCTTCCGCGCCATAAAATATATACCGCACGTTGTAGCGTTCGATCAGCGCGTCGCAGTCGGTATCGGCGGCATACCACGCGCGCACTTCCGCCTCTTTCGTTGCGGCGTCCAGCGTCTCATACGGATGCCCATACACCACGCGCCCGCTTGTCCAACCCGGCACCCACGCGCTGACGACGGGCGACGCCAGTACGACGGTCGATTGGTCGATACGCGGATCGAGCCACAGGAACGCGGCAGCGTAATCTTGTTCCAAGAACACACCGAGCGATGCTTCTGGACGATCCACCAACGCCGGAATGATCGGCAAAAACAGCATCAAGATTTGGCTGATAGCGATCATAGGGAACAAAACGACGAGGCTGAGGCGGCGAACGCGGCGGCTGAGCAGCGGCAGCCATGTGTCTTCGAGCGCGCGCGCCGCGAAATACGCAATCGGAATCATCATGCCGACGCCAAAACGCCGCTGGACATTGGTCGGCAAATACATCGCCACAATCATGCACAGCAGCCACAACAACATCAAACGGTCGCCATCGCGCTCGAAGCGCCGAAAAGCGCGATAAATGCCGGGCAGCGCCAGCAGCAGCGGGATGCCAAAGCCCGCCGCCATAATCAGGGGACTCGGCGCAGGGGTGATATTTTGGCTGTTCCACTCCGCCATCGTTGGATTGTAGATCAACAGCATCGTATAGTACGCCGCAATCGGCACTGCGGGCAGCACAACCGCCAAGAACCAACGCAGCAAACGCACATTCAGCCGTCGGTCACGCAACCACAGCGACAGCATATACAGCCCCAACGCGCCGCCGAACGGCACGAGCGCCTGTGGATACAAGAATGCCAGCGCGACGCTCAACAACCCCGCCGCACCCCACATCTGATCGACCATCGGATCGTCGTCCGCGCCCGGACGAAAGACCAAGACGAACAAGCTGCACAACAGCGCCAAGAACGCCAATGTCAGCGGAAAATGCACATTCATCAGGCTGCTGTAGAACGGAAATGCTTCGGGCAGCAGCGGGAAATCCGGGAAGGTATCAATCTGTAACAGCGGCGCAAGCAGCCAACCGAAGCCCGCCCCTACCGAGACGATCCCAAAGAAGATGAAGCGCGTGCGCACGCGCTGCCAGATCGTCGCGCTCAGTTGGTACAACGCCACATACATGAACACGGTCGCGCCGATGCGCGCCACATGGAACATGACCATCAGCGGGACGCCCGTCACTTGCGCGGCTTGCCCCAAAAACGGATACAGCACTTGAATCAGCGCGCCGCTATGCGTCTCTGGCGTATGTTGGAATGTGACCAACCATTCGCCCTCCACGCCGAGCCGCATCTTGGAAAAATAGGTCGCGCCGTCTAAATAATTGTGCAGCGTCCCCATGAACTGCCAACCCGGCGTCCCGCGCAGCGCCACCCATACCAACGGGGCGAACGCCAACAGCGCAAGCGCGCCCGCGATCAGGATCACCCACCGCCACTCGGCAGACGTGATATACACGGTGTACCGCGCACTCAATGTGCTGGTCTTGGGCAATGCAGGTTCAATCCACGTCTCCCGCACAGTAGCCATCCCTTCGGCGCGCAGCGCCAATCCCATGTTTCTATTGTACATGCGAACGACGCGCACAATCGTTATCTTTATTCGCACACCCGCGCGTCAAATAGTAGAATAAAGTGATGGAGTCTTGCAACCCTTCAGCATAGCACCATCGGAGGCGCGGCGATGGAATTTGATTTTCAAAATTTTGGCTTGGGCTTGGTCACGGGTTGGGTAACCGCCTATGCAGTCTATCGAGCGCGCGGCTTGTTCCAAGCGACCGCAGAAACCGTCAGCCAAACCGCGACCACGGTTGGCAATGCTGCCGTGCGCAGCGCCGACAGCCGCTATGTCAACGATCTGGTCGCCAAATGTGAAACGTCCCATCTGGCGGGCGCGCAAGTCAAGCTGTCGGATATCATCATTGAGCCGCGCTTCATCCCCGCCCCAGAGTTCGCGCGCCCCGTCGCGTCCGATGAATATCATGACGTGTTCGAGGTCGTGCCGCGCGTTCCCGATCATCCAGCCTTGATGCGCCATTACAACATCGATACCTTGGCGATCAGCGAACTGGCGAACGGCGATCACGCGCTGGCGCTCTTGGGCGAGCCGGGCAGCGGGCGCACCACCGCGTTGCTGGCAATCGCGCTGCACAGCTTGGGCAAACTGCGCTTCATCCCGCCCGTAGATCGCGTTCAACAGCGGTTGGACAGCGAAGACGCGAAGTTGGGCGAAAAAGAGCGCGTCGTGCGCGTCAAAGAGCGCATCATGATGGAGCAGCGCGCTAAAGAACAGCTCGCGCTCGAACGCGGCGTCAAGTACGACGAAAAAGAAGATGAAGCGAAGGCGAAACTGCCGCTGTTCAATCGGCTGATGCCGATCTACGTCCACTTCGCGGATATCCGGCTTGGCAACGAATACGGCGGACAAATCGACCCCGCCGAACCCATCGTCCGCGCGGTACAGCACACAGTCAAGCGCGTGACCGCCAGCACAATTCCGCGCCATGTCTATCGGCGCTTGAGCGAAGGACAAGTCCTGCTCTTGCTCGATGGCTTCGACGATCTGCCGATGAGCGAACGCCCCGCCGCGCTGGCATGGCTCGATGCGTTCATGAAAGAATACAAAGGGAACTTCGTAGTCGCGGCGGGACCGGTGACGGGCTTCGGCGGTTTGACCAAAATTGGCTTCACGCCCATCTATCTGCGCCCCTGGCATCAAGCCGACACCGACAGCTACATCACGCGCTTCAGCGGCATGTGGACGGCAATCGGACGCAGACGCCGCGGCGTCAAGCCGCCGGAAAAAGAGGTGATTGACCGCAGCCGAATCGGTACGCGCGCGCTCAATCCGTTCGATCTCTCGCTGAAATTGTGGACGGCATACGCCGACGACTCCGAGATGCCCGGTTTCGAGGGCTGGATGCGCGCCTATCTCAAGCGCAATCTCCCCGATGTGAAATCGCCGGACGCCGCGATCAACAGCATGGCGTTGATGAGCGCGCTGCAACTCGAAGAAGGCTTCATCACCGGATCACGCTTGCAGGCACTCAAGATTGGCGAGGACGCCGATATCGCGCCGCCCGTTCCCGGCACCGAGGGCGCAGCCGTAGCGACCGATACCCCCACGTCCGCCGCTGAACCGGGCAAAAAAGGACGCGGACGCCGCGCCCAGACGGAAGACGACAGCGAGACCAAGACCGCGCAGGGGCGCTTGTTGGGCGCGCTGCGTAACGGCGGCTTGCTCACGCGCTATCGCGGCGACCGCTACCAATTTCACCCCCAGTTGGCATCGTTCCTCGCCAGTTTGACGCTTAAATCGCCCGAAGCTGTTGCCGCTAAGTTGGACGATCCAGCGTGGCGCGATGCGGTTGCATATGCAAATTTGCGCGTCCCAATGGATGCAATTGTCAACGCGCGCTTGGAAACATCCGGCGATCTGCTGCAAGAATCGTTGATCGAAATGGGCAAATGGGTGGCATACGCGCCGTCGGATGCACTCTGGCGCGGCGAATTGATGAAAGCCTATGGCACGATGCTGTCCGCGCCGAATCAATTCCCCGTACTGCGCGAACGCGCCCTTGCCGCGCTGGTCGATTCACGCGATGGCAAGAATGCGCTGTTCGTCCTCCGACGCGCTGTGCGCAACACTGACTCGGAAATACGCCGTCTGGCGTGCATCGGCATGGGCGCGCTCGGCGATCCCGAAGGCTTAAAAGATTTACGCGCGCTCGTGCGCGATCAGGTTGAAAATGTCGCCGTAGCAGCGACGCTGGCAGTCGGTGCCGTCGGCGCGAACGAGGCAGTCGACATCCTCGAAAACATGTTCTTCGAGGGGACGGAACGTCAGCGGCAGGCTGTCGCAGAGACGTTCGCCATGATGCCAGAACGCGGCTACCCGATTCTCAACGATGCGATGGAAAACAGCGAGATGATCATGCGCCGTTCCGCCGCGATGGGATTGCGCCGCTTGCGCACCACATGGTCGCTGATTTACATCTATCGCGCCTACTTGGAGGACGATCAATGGTATGTGCGCTCTGCCGCACAGCAAGCCTTTGAAGAAGTCCAGTTCGGGCGCGCTGTTGTCGCCACCCAAGCGTATCCGAAAGCGGACAGCATCGATTGGCTGCGCCAATGGGTCACATCGAAGGGCGAAAAGCTGCCGTCGGGCGATTTAGCGGCACAGATGCTCGTGCGCGCCCTCAGCGAGGGCGATCCGCCGATCCGTGCGCTGGCGGCGATGAACATCGCACAATTGGGTATGACGACCGCGCTCAAAAATCTATATACCGCCCTGCGCGACCGTCAAGACGACGTGCGCATTACGGCGCATCGTGCATTGGCGCTGATGCAGATGCAAGTCGGGCGGTCGCTCCCGACGGTGACGTGAGCAAACGCAGCGCCGATGAAACGCGCGCACTGCTGATTCAGACCGCCAGCCGCCTCATCGCAGACAGTGGCATCGGGCGTTTGACACTCGATGAGGTGGCACGGCGCGCAGATGTGAGCAAAGGCGGGCTGCTGTATCACTTTCCAAGTAAAGACGCGCTGATCGAGGGACTGGTGCGATGGTTGATCGCCCACTTCGAGGCGCAGATCGCGCGCGAAATCGCCGCTGATATCGATGCCGACGCCCGCGGACGCTATACACGTGCATATTTGCGCGCCAGTTTTCGCACCGAGCCGGGCGAGCTTGAGCTTTATACTGGGTTTGCCGCCGCGCTTGATGCCAACCCCACGCTGATGACGATTGTTCGCGGCGTGGGCAAGGATTGGCGTGACCATCTGTTAAATGATGGGATTGCGCCGAACGTCGCCGCCGCCGCCGCGCTCGCCGCCGATGGTTTGCTGTTCAACGATTTGACGGGGATAACGGAGGCGGATGAAGCGGAACGCGCCGCCGTGCTAGCGACCCTGATTGCGTGGGTGAACGGCGCACGGATTTGAGCTAAGGCGTCTTAACCGGTTCGGACGGCGGATACAGCAGCGGATCGCTCCATTTGTCGGCGTCGGGCAGCGGTTCGCCCGCGTATGCCAGCACGATTTGGCTGCGCGGGATGCCGCGCGCGATCAAGCGATCCACCAACGGGCGATCCGTCGCATCTTCTTCGATCACGACGATGTTATCGACGATGCACGCCATCACCACAACATCGCTGTAGATGTCGTATCCTTTTGGGCGCGGATGTTCGATAGCCACGACACCGTAAACGCAGCGTTCGTGATCGAGAATACGGAGCATACGCTGTCCAAAACCCAATCCGTCGCTGCCTGCATACCAAGCAACTTCTTCACCGACGATCTGATTCAACGCTGCCATCGAATTACTTCCTCACGCTCTAAATCCACGACAATTACCTTCACACGCGCGTCAACTAATGTCCGTTTCAACGCTGGAATGGCATTGCACAAATCGTAAGCGAATGAAGGTATGGCTAAATAGACTGGCGTGTTTTGCTTTTGCCATTCCAGTGCATTTCGGTAGACCAAATACTGTCCAATCGCTTGATAAAAATCATAATAGATTCCGCGCAACATGGCGAAACACTTCACTTCAACCACGATCAACAGCGATTGATCAGCCCGACTCTGGATCAGCAAATCAGCAAACACTTTTTGCTTTTTTCGCCCGGTCTTAATCGAAACAGGATGTTCTAAAACATTCCATCCATATTTCTCAATCGCCCGAATGACTTGCGGTTCACACGTATCAACAAGCCGGCATCGACCATCATTTCTGACTCCGCTCGATTATGAAGCAGCTTCAACCGTCGCCTCCGCATCGCCCGGCAGCACTTCATTCTCGGCGGTGCATGGCACCAGTCGATCAAAGTCCGTATGGAACAAGTGAAACTGTTCGCCCGTCGTCAACACGATGCGGTAGCCGTCCACCTGTGCAGGCGCATAGTCGAAACCCGCGGTTGGACAGCCCAAACTGGTATCGCGCCAGATAAACCGCTGCACCTCGACCAAGCGCACTCGACGCACTGGCAAATCATTCTGTTCCGCGATATAGGCACGGGCGCGCTCGACCAATTCGGCAGCAATCGGATCAATCGCGGTCAAATCGTCACTGGCATCGGGCGTCGGTGGCGGCGCAGCGGCTTCAATCAAATCGCCCGGCGCGGGGAGGGATTGCGACGTCGCGGTGGGAGGGAGCGCAGTCGGGGTATCCGTAGGGGGGAACTGGACAAGCGTCGTCGTGGGGAGGGGCAGCGTGTCCGCCGTGGGTTCACAAGCGGCGGACAGCACAGCACATGCGCTCAAACACAGCGCCAATACCAAGTCGCGCAGCGGTCGAATCGCCACGAAACCGCCTAACGACTGCCGAACAAACGCGACTCGACCTGTTCGGTCGTCAACCCTTCGACACTGACGATCTTTTCGCGTCCACTTGCGCCTGCGACGATTTCCAACGCGCTCGCCGCGATCCCCAAGCGAGCCGCGAGGAAGTCGAGCAGTTCCTTATTTGCCGCCGGATCGCCCGCTGGCGAATTGACGAGGCGTACTTTCAGCACGCCGTCCTCTTGGAGTTCGCCCATTTCGGTCTGCGCCGATTGGGTGACAACCCGAATCGTTAGCGCCGAACCGCCGCGTGCATCGGTGATCTCAAAATTACGCTTGACCGGCATGATTCACTCTCGTGAGCATTTCAGATGAAATCGATGATGAGATTCATCGTAACACGCATTGGGATGAGGCGCAAATACGGGCGCTGAGCCGCTAGAACAGCACGGAAATTCAGTGAATCACGGATTGGATTCACCTCACCCCCCAACCCCCTCTCCATTGCATGGAGAGGGGGAGTTTCCCCATCGTCTTCCCCCTCTCCACGCAGTGGAGAGGGGGCTAGGGGGTGAGGTT
>Ga0163144_10002151_pt1 | contig 46063 bp, 38 predicted proteins | sample OliLak19BULKMAT1_FD_123175 | JGI IMG/M metagenome (GOLD analysis project Ga0163144, IMG submission 123175) | Freshwater microbial mat bacterial communities from Lake Vanda, McMurdo Dry Valleys, Antarctica - Oligotrophic Lake LV.19.BULKMAT1 | ecosystem: Environmental > Aquatic > Freshwater >... | reverse complement strand
TCGAGCACTCGCGATCGCCCGTCAAGCACGCCCCGACCTCGCAGCGCGATCCGTGCGGGCAATCGCCGTCCTTCCAGCAGTGGCGGTTGCCCGCGAGGCAGCGCCCGAATTCGCACCGCGCCTCGCCCTCGCACTCCGTGTCGACGGCACACTCGCGCGTGCCTACTACGCACCGGCCGAACTCGCAGCGCGACTCCCCGCGACACTCGAGATCGACCATGCACTCGCGCGTGCCTTCGGTGCACTTGTTGAACAGACACCGCTTGCCCGCGGCACAGTCCGCATCGCGCAGACAATCGCGCGAGCCCTCGACGCACCTGCCGAACACGCAGCGCGTGTCCTTGCCGCAATCCGGATCGAACATGCACTCGCCCGCCGATGCGACGCACGCACCGAACATGCACAGCTCGTCGGGGTTGTCGCACTGCGTGCTCGGGCCGCACGTGCGCTCGCCCGGCAAACACGTCGACTGCTCGCAGCGCGCATGGTCGCCACAGTCCGCGTCGCTCTTGCAGTTGTTGGTGCCGTCGACGCAAAAGCCCGCGTTGCACCGCTCCCAGCCGCTGCAGTCCTCGTTGCGATCGCACCGCGTCAGCACGATCTCCGGCCCGCCGTCGGGGCCGGGCGGCAGACGGATCTCCTTGGGCAGCGCGTCGAGACCCTCGGGTTTCGGCGGTGGTGGTGCGGGCTCCGGTCGCGGCGCGTCCGGACCCTGCTCCTGGCCCTCGGTCTTGTCCGTCACGCTGGACGGCGCGTCATCGTGCGAGCGCGACGTCATCGACGGCGCCGTCGGCCGTGCGGTCATGTACGCCGCCCAGCCGACCAGCCCCGTCGCCGCAAGGACGCCGCCCCACGTCGCCACGCGCATCGATCGACAGGATGCATCGCCGCATCCGCGCTGTCCAATGCCGCGCCGCGCCGTGGCACGATGAGAGCGTAGCGCAACGCTTCGCTCACACGAGCTGCGAGAGCAGCGTCGTCACCGGCACCACCGTCGGTCGGGTCTGCGCGAAGCAGTCCGCGTCCACGAAGTCCAGCTCCATCACGGCTTGGAACGCGTGCGCCGCACCGATCTGCGCCTGGAAGTTCGCGAGCTCCGGGGCGAGCTTGGTGTCCGCCACCTTCACCTCGACCAGAAACCACGGCTTGCGCCCGTGCACGACGACGAAGTCGACCTCGCGCTTGAGCTTGTCACGGACGTAGCGCAGCTCGAACGCGCCGAGGCCGAGGTCGGTCCAGCCCTGCACCGCCTTGAGTAGCGCGCACGCGACGAACGTCTCGGCACGCGCACCGGGATCGGCGATGTCCGACCAATCGCTCGCGTACCACTTCGGCTCCTTGCGCAGCGCCTTCGCGACGTTGGTCGACCATGGTCTCACGCGAAATCCTGCGTGGAAGCTCTCGAGTGTGTCGACCCATCGGCGCACGGTCTCGACGGCAACGCGGATCTCGTTCGCGAGATTGCTGTAGATGAGCTGAGATCCGCTGCGCTCGTGCAACAGCCGCAGCAGCGTCTCGATCTGTCCGAGCTCTTGCACGCGTGTGAGGTCGCGAATGTCCTCGCGCACGAGCTGCTGACGACGCAGGTCCAACCACCGCCGGTGGAACCTGGGATCGCGCTCGGCGAACGCCTCGGGGTAGCCACCGAACCGCAACAGCGCCTCGAGATCGGCGCGCGCGATCGGCTTGGGTGGGCGAATCGTCGCCTTCGGCACCCGGGCGTGCCCGAGCTCCGCCACCGACAACGGATGCATGCGGAAGGTGAAGTAGCGGCCCATCAGGCTATCGCCCCCGCGGCGATACACATCGAGACGCGAGCTACCGGTGACGATGAACGTCGCCCGATCCTCGAACGTGTCGAACAGTCCCTTCGCGAGTGTCTTCCACCGCCGGTACTTGTGCAGCTCGTCGAGCACCACGACCTTGCGCGCCTTCGCGAGACGGTGCAGCCCGACGCGCTGTGCGATCGCCTCCGGTCCCGCCTCGAGCACGCGCCGGTCGTCGTCGTTGTCCCAGCTCAGATAGGCCGACGGGCTCGCAAGCGCACGGCAGCTCGTCGTCTTGCCGACCTGACGGGGCCCGGTGACGAACGCCATTTGACGATGCCGACGGGTGTGGTCCCGGAGCATCGCCTCGTAGACGCGCGGCAGCGGTGGGGTGGCCATCTCTGGACCATTCTCTCACAGGTGAGAAAATGGTCCAGACCATTTTCTCACCGGGGAGAAAATGGTCCAGGTCGCCGCCGCCTCACCCGGCGGACCACACTAGCGCCGCTCCACGCTGGGGAGCTTAGCGCACAGATGATCACCGCCGCGCGACCAGCCGTTGCACGCTGAACCACTCTCGCCCGTCCGTCCACACCTGCGCGACCGCGAGGTCCGCCGCCGCCCCGAGCTTCGCGAAGCTCTCGCGGGTGTATTTGTGCGAGTACTCGGTCGTGATCACCTCGCCCTCGGCGAAGCGATAGCGCCGGTGATCGATCGTCACGATCTGCGCACAGGTCGAGACCAGCTCCATCACGATGCGGCTGTGCTCCTCGTCGAACCACGCGCGGTGGCGGAAGCGCGACACGTCGATGTCGCCACCGAGCTCGCGATCGATCCGCACCAGTAGGTTGAGGCGAGGCGAACCTGCAGACGCGTCTGGGATCACTCGCCCGGCAAGGACCGCGACTCGTCCGCGTTCTGGGGCGCGACGGGTGTACTGCGGCAAGTGGAGCACGCGGCAGTTCCCGACGTGTCCGCCGATCGACACGCCGCTCGTGATCCACGCCGCGCCCTCGACGTCGCTGGACCTCGTCTACCATCCCGAGACCCAGGCCAGCCCCGTGATGCGTCGGGTGCGGCCAACGCGACGATCCCGACGTTCAGCACGTCGGGAAAGCGCGTCGGTGCTAAGCTGAAGATCACGCACACGTCACGAGAGCCACAAGGCAGAAGGTATGACAAGCGTCGTGCGCCGCAATGTCGTTCGCGCTGCTCGGCGAGATGCGACGCTGACCGAGGTGCGCTTCCCCGCGCTTGGCACCGGCGCGACCGCACGGATGTGCATTGGCGTCACTCGCTCGAGCGGAGCGCACCGGCGAAGCAGGCAGTGCTTGACATCGAATACGAGGTTCACTATGGTCACGCGCGGCAAAGGATTTCCACCATGAAGAAACCGATGAGCGTGTGCGAGCGTGTGCGAGCGTTGTGCTATCCGCTTGCCTAGTTCTGAATGGGTGCGACGACGATGACGCTGCCGCCGACCAGCTGACGCTCTCCGGCATGATTGAGCGCTTCGACAATGCGTCAGCCATCGTCGCCGGTCAAGCCACGCCCACCACTCACGCGACACCAGACGACTGGATCGGCTGGGAGCTCGGGCTGACCCCAGCGGAGTCGACGCCGATCGGCAGCGTCGAGATCAGCGCTAACGCCCCAGCGTTTCCCGTGATCCCAGACTCGGAGGACTCCGAAGCCCTGGATTTTGCCGACCCTCTCCAAGAGGTGTCCCCTTCGCCGGCTGAACTCCAAGGGACATTAGAGTGGATTGAAGTCGATGAGCTCGGGAACGCGCACGACGACCGGAGTGATGGGTTTCGGGCATTTCACGACGACCACTATCGAGGGTTACGAGCAGATCTTCATGCGAGGGTACCCGGCGTGTGATGCGACCGGCGATTGGGCGAACGCCGTTCCCGCAAACTGCGTGGATTTCGCGCTCTACGGGCACGCCAATTCGGAGGAGTGCGACGTCGCGCAATGGGCCTATGCTGGGTGCCGCGCCGACGGGTGGTACTGCACCTTCGACGTGTCTTGCGACGGAAGCGCAGGCCAAAGTGGTTCGGCGTTCTACACCTACGAGACCTCACTCGGGAATGGTCCGGTCGTGCTCGGTGTCTATTCGAAGTCGGAGTGTGCTGGGCCGGCTTGCGGCACGAATCACTTCCCGAATGGTGCAACCAGAATTACGCCGGATATCGCCTACATGCTGTCGTACTGGAAATCACAATGGGGAGGATGACGATGTCGAAGCGCCAACTGCAACGAGCTGCGATGGGGATAGTTGGGTCGCTATTGGCGACTGCCTGCGACAAGACGAATGCGGGCGATGACTCGGGCAGCGGCCCCGGGGACTCTTCCTCAACAACGGCGGCGACCACCGCGGCGGAAGAAGCTACCGACGGTGGCGGCGAAGAGGAAGCGCGCGCACTTTGTGAGGGGCTCACGAACGAGGCCGCGTGCGACGTCGGGGAGCCGCCCTCAGGGTACGTCTGTCGCTGGCGAGATGTGCAGATCGTCGAAGTAGCGACCTGTGGCGTTAGCTCCGTGGAGCAGCGGTGCTTCGCGGCGGCCGACCAACCGTCGACGCCCGGCTGCGTGCCACAATCCGAGTGCACAGAGCCAGAGCCGCTCGACGGGGTCACATACCTCGCAGCTGCCGGGTGAGCAGAGACGGATGGCTCGGCCATGCTCGTCGAGGCTTGTGGCGGTGGATCGGCGTTTCCGCTCGGGTTTGAGCCGTGCACATTCGACCCGGCGACTGATCACGCGGTCTGCCCTTGTGCCTGTGATCCCTCGTAGGTTTCCGCTCCGCTCCGCTCCGCGGCGTCGCCATCGTTGGGGACTCGCCGCTGCCTCACCCAGCCGACCACACCAGCGCCGGCACGAGGATCCCGACTCGGGTGAAGATCCCGCCGATGATGCACAGAATGATCGCACCCATCGAGGGCCGGACCTCGAGGTACACCGTCTTCGGATCGCTCGGCAGCGTTGTCACCGCCGCGCGACCAGCCGCTGCACGCTGAACCAATCCCGCTCGTCCGTCCACACCTGCGCGACCGCGAGGTCCGCCGCCGCCGCGAGCTTTGCGAAGCTCTCGCGGGTGTACTTGTGCGAGTACTCCGTCGTGATCACCTCGCCCTCGGCGAAGCGGTAGCGTCGGTGATCGATCGTCACGATCTGCGCGCACGTCGAGACCAGCTCCATCACGATGCGGCTGTGCTCCTCGTCGAACCACGCGCGGTGGCGAAAGCGCGACACGTCGATGTCGCCGCCGAGCTCGCGATCGATCCGCACCAGTAGGTTGAGATTGAACTCCGCGGTCACGCCGGAGGCGTCGTCGTACGCGGGCTCGAGGATCTCGACGGGCTTGCGCAGGTCGGCGCCGATCAGCACGCTGCCGCCGGCACCGACGAGCTCGCGCATCTGCTCGAGCAGACGCGTTGCCGCGGCGGGCTCGAAGTTGCCGATCGTCGACCCCGGGAAGTACGCGACGCGCGCCCCATCGGACCAGACCGGCACGTCGAACGGCTCGGTGAAGTCGGCGCACACCGGCATGATCGGCAGCCCCGGATACTCGAACCGAAGCCGCATCGCGGTCGCCTCCAAATGCTCGCGACTGATGTCGACCGGCACGTACGCACCAGGCGACGCAGCATCGAGCAACAGCCTGGTCTTGATCGAGCTGCCGCTGCCGTACTCGATGATCGTCGCGCCCTCACCGATCGCGCGCGCCATCGCATCGACGTGCGCGCGCATGATCGCGAGCTCGGTGCGCGTCGGGTAGTACTCGGGCAGCTCGCAGATCGCGTCGAACAGCGCGGAGCCACGCGCGTCGTACAGGTATTCGGTCGGCAGGCGTTTGCGGGGCTTCGACAGGCCCGCGTGCACCGCCGCTGCGAAGCGCGCGCGCTGCTCGGGGATCGCGATGTCGTGATCGTCTCGCCGCAGATCGGTTGCCTGCATCGGTGTCATGGATCCCTCGCGAGACGGACACCCGAGAACTGCCAGCGCACCTCGGGTGGAAAGTAGTTTCGATACGTCGCGCGCAGGTGAGACGCCGGTGAGGCGCAGGATCCCCCGCGAAGGACGTACTGGTTGCACATGAACTTGCCGTTGTACTCGCCGAGCGCGCCGGGCGGCGCCGCATAGCCCGGGTATGGCACATAGGGGCTGGCCGTCCACTCCCACACATCACCGAAGAGCTGGCCGCAACCGTCGATCGGTGATGCAGCGCGCGGTGCGAGCACACCGGAGTCCACGAAGTTGCCGGTCACCGCCGCAGCGCCCGCGACGTGCTCCCACTCGGCCTCGGTCGGCAGGCGTGCGCCGGACCAGCGCGCGAACGCGTCCGCTTCGAACCAGGTCACGTGACAGACCGGCGCCTCGAGATCGAGCGCCGAGCGACCCGCGAGCGTGAACGTCGACCAGCCCTCGTCCCCATCGTGCAGCCAGTACGCCGGTGCATCCCAGCCGTTCGCGCGCGCGGCGTCCCAGCCCAGGGACATCCACAGCTCGGGACGATGGTAGCCGCCGTCGTCGACGAATTCGAGCCACTCGCGCACGCTGACGGGTCGCGACGCCATCGCGAACGGCGCGAGGAAGACCCTGTGGCGCGGGCTTTCGTTGTCGAACGCGAAGTCATTGCGCTTGCCGAACTCGCCGAGACCGCCATCGTGGTTCACCCAGCGCAGCGGCGCGCTCGCGATCGCCGGATGCGGGCGCGCGGTGCGGTACACCGGATCCGTCGGATTGCACGAGAACGCGTGCAGCAGATCGGTGAGCACGAGCTCTTGGTGCTGCTGCTCGTGGTTGAGGCCGAGCTCGATGATGGATGCGACGCCAGCACGCACGTCGTCGGCAAGCGCCGCGATCGCATCGTCGACATGGGCGCGGTACGCCAGCACATCCGCCCACGTCGGCCGCGACAAGAGCCCTCTGGCGGCCCGGGGATGGGCATTTCCGACGCCGTGGTAGTACGAGTTGAAGAGCGTCACGTAGCGATCGTCGAGCGCCCGATAGCCGGGCGCATGCGGACGCAGCACGAACGTCTCGAAGAACCACGAGGTGTGCGCGAGGTGCCACTTCACCGGGCTGGTGTCGGGCATCGACTGCAGGCCGACGTCCTCGGGCCCGAGGCCGTCCGCCAGCGCCACGGTTGCGCGCCGGACCTCGCGGTACGTCGCGAGCGGATCCATCGCGAACGCTCGCGCCAACGAGAGCCCCATAGCGGACATGTCGGCCGGGTTCGTCACGGCGGACCGGGAGGTTACGCCGGTCCCAGCCCTAAAGCGACTCACGAAAGCGCGAGCATGCGGTCGATCGGCCTGCGCGCAGCCTCACGTAGTTCGGTCGGCATCTCGATCTGCGGCGTCATGTCGCGTAGGCACACGTAGAGCTTCTCGAGCGTGTTGAGCCGCATGAACGGGCACTCGTTGCATGCACAACTAACTCCGTTCTTGGGCTCGGGCGGCGCCGGGATGAACGTCTTGTGCGGGGCCCGCTTGTTCATCTGCGTGAGGATCCCCGACTCGGTCACGACGATGAACTCGTCGTGCTCGGACTCCACCGCGTACTCGAGCAATTTCGTCGTCGAGCCGATGAAGTCGGCCATCGCGAGCACATGCGGCTCGCACTCGGGATGCGCGATGACCTGCGCCCGCGGATGCTGGACCTTGAGCCCCGCGAGCTTCCGCGCGCTGAACGTCTCGTGGACGATGCATGCGCTCGGCCACAGCGTCATCTCGCGACCGGTCTTGCCCATCACCCAACGGCCGAGGTTGCGGTCGGGTGCAAAGAGGATCGGCGTGCCCACGGGCACCGACTCGACGACCCTCACCGCGTTGGACGACGTGCAGATGATGTCGCTCGCGGCCTTCACCTCGGCCGAGCAGTTGATGTAGCTGATCGCAACCGCGTCGGGATGTTTCGCGCGCCACGCCCGGAACCTGTCGCCGGGGCAACCACTCGCGAGCGAGCAACCCGCGTCGAGATCGGGCAACAGCACCGTGCGCGTCGGGTTGAGGATCTTCGCCGTCTCGGCCATGAAGTGCACGCCGCAGAACACGATCACGTCGGCGGTGGTGTCGCGCGCGGCCTGGGCGAGCTGCAGCGAGTCGCCGATGAAGTCGGCGAGTTCTTGGATGTCGGAGTCCTGATAGTAGTGGGCCAGGATCACCGCGTTCTTCTCGCGCTTGAGCCGAAGAATCTCCTCTTCGAGGTCGAGCTTCGGATCGACGTAGGGCTGTTCCATGGGCACCGGGCAGTGTACTACCGCAACCCGTGGACGCCACTCCCTCGGCCGCAGCCGTCGCGGTGCGTTGCCGCGGCCTCGTCAAGCACTTCGACGACGTGCACGCGGTCGATGGCATCGACCTCGAGATCCGCAGCGGCGAGTGTTTTGGATTGCTCGGGCCCAACGGTGCGGGCAAGACCACTACGATCGAGATCGTCGAAGGACTGACGGCGCCGACCGCCGGTGACGTCGAGGTGCTCGGCGCGCGCTGGGGCGCAGGTGACGATCGTGCGCTGCGCGATCGGCTCGGGGTGCAGCTCCAAGAGACCCAGCTCTCGGAGTACCTGACCGTCGAGGAGACGATCCGACTGTTTCGCAGCTTCTACCGGCGCGGGCGCACGATCGAGGAGACGATCGCTCTGATGGCGCTCGGCGAGAAACGTCGCGCGCGCGTCGGCACGCTGTCGGGCGGGCAGAAGCAGCGGCTCGCGCTCGCGTGCGCGTTGGTCGGCGCGCCGGATCTGCTGTTCTTGGACGAGCCGACGACCGGGCTCGATCCGCAGGCTCGGCTCGCGATCTGGGAGGTCGTCGAGACGTTCGGGCGCGGCGGCGGCACGACGATCATCACCACGCACTACATGGAAGAGGCGAGCAAGCTGTGCGATCGGGTGGCGATCGTCGATCACGGCAAGATCATCGCGCTCGGCACACCGGCGGAGCTCATCGCGTCGCTCGGTGCGGATCGCATCGTAGAATTCGAGCTCGCCGGCGACATCGACGTCGCGGTGCTCGCGGCGTTGCCGGGTGCCGCGGCGCATCACCGCAGAGGGCCTGCACACGTGCTGAGCGTGCGCGAGCTCGCCGACACATTGCCGGCGTTGCTCGCCGCGCTCGATGCCGCCGGCGTGCGGCTGGTGACGATGACGACGCACGAGCCTACGCTCGAGGACGTGTTCGTGCAGCGTACCGGGAGGGCACTGCGTGACGACTGAGCGCAACAGCGAGACGCTGTCGCCGCTGGTCGAGCTGACGCTCGCGCGGCTGCGCGAGTTCATCCGCGATCCCGGCGCGGTGTTCTGGACGTTCGGATTCCCGATCGTGCTCGCGGTCGCGCTGGGCATCGCGTTCCGCGAGGCACCACCGCCCTCGTCGCACGTCGCGATCGATGCTGCCGCACCCGGAGCCGCCGAGCTTGCCCTGGCGCTCGATGCCGACGAAGCGATCGTCGCGACGACGATGGCCGAGAGTCTCGCCGCGCGTTCGCTCGCGACCGGGAAGATCGATCTGTTCGTGGTGCCGACCGCCGACGGACCCGTGACGTACCGCTACGACGCAGTGCGACCGGAGTCGAGCACCGCGCGACTCGCCGTCGACGCTGCAATCCAACGCCGTGCCGGCCGCGTCGACGTGGTCGTGAGCACCGACGACGTACGCACCGAGCCGGGCGGGCGCTACATCGACTTCCTGCTGCCCGGCCTCATCGGGCTCAACATCATGGGCAGCGCGATCTGGGGCATCGGCTTCGCGGTCGTCGATGCGCGACGCCGCAAGATGCTCAAGCGACTCGCGGCGACCCCGATGTCGCGCGCGCACTTTCTCTTGTCGTTCATGATGTCGCGGCTCGTGTTCCTCGCGGGCGAGGTCATCGCGCTCGTCGGCTTCGGCTGGCTCGTGTTCGACGTGCCGGTCCGCGGATCCATGATCACGCTCGCGGTCGTGTCGACGTGGGGTGCGCTGATGCTGACCGGCATTGCGATGCTGCTCGCGGCGCGACCGAAGAGCACCGAGGTCGCGTCGGGCTTCGCAAACCTGTTCATGCTGCCGATGTGGCTGCTCGGCGGATCCTTCTTCAGCTACGAGCGGTTTCCCGAGGCGGCGCTGCCGGTGATCCGCGCGCTGCCGCTCGCGGCGCTCAACGACGCGCTGCGCAAGGTGATGAACGAGGGCCTCGGGCTGGTGGACGTCGCATTCGAGCTCGCTGCGCTCGGTGTCTGGGGCGGGCTCGCGTTCGTGATCGCGCTGCGATGGTTCCGTTGGCAGTAACCAACGACCGAAAGAGCTTCGCCCGTGACGCGCCGCAGTGCTAGTCTCGAAGACTGGATGAAGTCGGCCGCTCGGCACGTCGCATTGTTCGCGCTCGCGTGCGCATGTCGTAACGATTCGTCACACGCGGACGCCGACGGTGGCGGCAGCGACAGCGCGACGTCGGGCGGGACGACGGGCGACACCACCCCACCGAGCACCGATACCGCGGATACCGGCAGCGACGCCGGCTGCGATTGCGACGACGGCGATCCGTGCACGACCGATGCGTGTGAAGCCGGCACCTGCACGCACACACCCACCGTCACCAACGCATGCCGGCCGCAGATCGACGTCACCTTTCCGCCACGCGCCGCGACGATCGCGGGGGCAGCCGGTGAGCAGACGGTCACGGTCACCGGCACCGTCAAGAGTGGCCTCGGTGCGATCACGTCGCTCACACTCGGCGGCGAGCCGGTCACCGTCGCGCAAGACGGCAGCTTCAGTCACGAGGTCGACGCGCTCATCGGCGGCAACGTCCTCGTGTTCGACACCGAGGACGACGCCGGCAACACCCGCCATCGCGTGCAGTCGTTCCTGTGGTCGACCGGCTTCCGCAAGCCCATGACGCCACCCGACGCACCGGTTCCAGAAGGACTCGGCTTCTGGCTCGATCAGCAATCGCTCGACGACGGCGATCACTCGCTACCGGTCGACGATCTCGCGACCGCGCTCGAGCTCGCGCTCGGCACATTCGACACCAACCAGTTCGCGAGCGCCGAGACGCCGATCGCGTCGCAGGTCGGCTACGACGTGTACCTGACGTCGCTCGACCTCGGGTCGGCGAGCGTTGGCCTGCAGGGCGCCGACGGTGGCATCGCGCTCGATGCTCGGCTGCAGAACATCACGGGCGATCTGTTGTTCGATTGCACGAACTTCGGCTGCGAGCTCGCCGGTGGTGACGGCACCGGCGGTCTGTCGGTCGCTGCGGTGCAGGTGACGGGCACGCTGATGCTCACGGCGGACGGGGACCACCAGCTCGCGGCGACGCTGGTGGACGTGAACGCGATCGTCGATCCCGATGACGTCGAGATCTGGTCCGACAACGGCTGGACCGACTTCCTCCTGTCGATCGTCGAGGTGTTCATCCACGATCAGCTCGTCGCGGATCTCGAGGGCGCGCTCGAGCAGCAGGTGCAGTCGACACTCGGACCCGCGCTCGCCGACGGGCTCGCCGCGCTCACGCTCGCGACGACGTTCGAGTTTCCCAACCTCGGCAACGCGCGCAAGTCGATCCCGGTCGATCTCGCGGCCGATTTCGCATCGACCTCGTTCCACGACGGCACAGCGCCACCGGCCGACTCGCCCCCGCGCGGCGGTGCCGTGATCCTGCGTGCAGGCGGCTATCCGTCGCTCGTCGTCAGCGAGTACGACAACCTCGGCGTGCCCGATCGCGCCGGCTGCAACGTGGCCCCGCAGACGCTGACGATCCCGCGCATGGCACCGCTCGAGATCGCGTTGGCCGACGATACGCTCAACCAGCTGCTGTTCGCCGGTTGGCGCGGCGGTCTGCTCGAGTTCCCGCTCGGTGGCATCGACGGCGGCGGCCTCATCGAGGATCTGCAAGTCGACGTCAGCGGCATGCTCGCGCCCACGGTGTCCGACTGCGGCCCGTCGAAGCAGCTGCTCGCGACGATCGGCGACATCGCGATCGACGCGACGTTCACGATCGCCGGCACGGCCGTCGAGTTCCAGGCGTACACGACGCTGGTGGTGAACGTCGAGCTGAGCGCGTCGGACAACGGCATCGTCCTCGGGCTCACCGAGGTCGAGCGTGTCGAGACCGAGCTCACCACCGACGACGCGAACATCGCGATGGAATCGAACTACGTCGAGCTGCTCGAGGCGCAGCTCGTCGACGGCCTGCTCGGCCAGCTCGGCACGACCGGCTTCGGTGCGATCTCGCTACCGATGATCGATCTGTCGGCGATGCTCGGCCTGCCGGCCGGCACGGCGGTGCTGACGATCCACACCGACTCGGTGGCGCGGACCGACGGCACCTCGGTGATCGTCGGCAGCTTCTGACGGTTCCGCGCAAACTCGCGCGCCCCGCTTGCGGAGGCGGCGTGCTCTCGCACGATGACGGTGAAGGTCATGGGCAAGCACTCGCGAACGCCGCCGACCACACCTCCCGCCGCAACAGGTGCGCCGGCCGACCTCGTGAGCCCCGGCTGGGGGCGCGACGACTTCGGCTTCCGCGAGCCGAAGTTCGACGAGGTGCCGCCGATCCAGTCGCGCCACGACGATCACATTCGCGAGGATATCGTCGCTCGACTCGCCGCGTGCGGGCTCGACATCATCGACGTCGTCGTCGTCGCGGGCGTCGCCACGCTCGGCGGCGTGGTGCCGTCGCAGTCGAACAAGCGCGCGGCCGAGGACGCCGCGCTCGCGACACCCGGCGTCGTCGACTGCCACAACAACCTGCGGCTCGTCACGGATCCGATGCAGTGACTGGGGCGCACCGATCTCAGGCGCACCACGCGTCGCGCTGATCGGCGATCTCGCGCAGGTAGTCCTTCGCGGTGTCGATCCAATCCGACGGCAAACCCGAATCACTCGCTGCGGCGACCTCGAAGTAGGCCTTCGCGTCATCGCACGCGCCGCGCTCCATCGCCGCGACGCCGCCGTAGTACCACGCGTAGCGGCCGGCATCGGCATCGGGATGCTCGACGATGAGCGCGTACGCGGCAAACGCCGCCTCGGTGTGTTGCTTGTGGTTCATGAACGCGACGACGACATACAGCTTCGCCCACGGTGCCCAATCGTCGTCGGGGAAGCGCGCGGCGAAGTCCTCGAAGCCCTCGCGGGCCGCCTTCCACCGGCCCGCATCGAGCTCGACCTGCGCGCGATCCCACAGCGTATCGCGACCGATCGTCGCCGGCGCATCGGGCTCGCCGCTGGTCGCGATCACGAACGACTGCATCGCGCGATCCTCGTAGCCGGCCGCATCGACGAGGATCGTCGCGGGCTCCAGGTGATCGCTCCACACCTGCGTGCCGTCGGTGCTCTGCGCCCGCACGCGCGCCGCACGTCCGATCATCGCGGTCGGCAGCAGCTTCTGCGTGCCGGGCGCAAGCGTGAAGCGAGCACCCTTCGTCTCGGGTGATGCCGACGGGATCCACTTCCACTTGTCGCCGCTTTTGCGCTCGACCACGATGTCCATGACCAGCGTCGTGTTCGTGTCGTTGCGCAGCATGACGCGGCGCTGCGCGTAGTGCTTTGGCTTCGGCACCAGTCGTGGCTTCGCCTTCGGGTTCTTCGGCTTGGTCCCACGACCCGGATAGATCTCGGCGATGAACCGCTTGTCCTCGTCCGACAGCACCGAACCGCCGTGGATCTCGATGTTGTCCGTGGTGAAGTCGGCGGGGAACTCGTAGTGCATGACCGAGTGCAGATCCCACGCGCTCGCCCGCACCTCGTTCTCGTTCACCTTGCGGAACACCCACTGATCGACGAACGGCTCGCTCCAGCCGATCTGCGCGTAGTAGGCGTAGACAGCAGGCTTGTTCCACGAGTACGCCGCCTTCGGGCTCTGGTGCTCGTGATGCATCCCGAGCGCGTGGCCGAACTCGTGCAGCGTGGCGCGGCGGAAGAAGTCGCTGCCCATCATCTGATCGATGTGGCACAGGCGCATCGACGGACCGCCCCACGCGGCCGAGTCGCGCGAGCCCGGCCCCATCGAGGAGTTGCACGCCGCGTCGTCGAAGGTGATCGCGATGTCGACCTGTGGCGGTGGTGAGTCGCCGAGGTGGAACACGAAGTCGATGTTCGCGAACTCGCTCCACTCGGCCGCGATCTTCGCGACCGCGGCACGTGCGTCGGGCGAGCCGTCGAGAAAGTGCACGTGTAGCTTCGATCCGTTCGGCCACACCCAGTACTTGTCGGCGACGAGCCCTTCCATGCCGGGACGAATCGCGCCGTCGTGCACCGGTGCGTCGACCGTCGAGCACGGTGCGGACGTGATCGGCTTGCGCTTGCCGAGGCGCGCCGGCGGCTTCATCCGCTTCTTCTTCGATTTCGACTTCGACTTCGACTTCGACTTCGCCTTCGCGCCGACCTTGCCGGGCATCGTCGCGACCTTGCCCTTGCGCACGGCGGGCTTGGTCGCGGTCTCGATGAGGCCGCGCGCTGCCGCGGCGCGCAGGTTCGCCTGCTGCAGCGCGCGACGGGCCGCGTCGTTGTGCGGGCTCACCGGTGCCGAGGTGGAGGGTGCGAGCGCGAGGAGCAGCGCGACGATCATCGACACGCGACTAGTCTCGGGGATCGACTACCGCTCGTCAAAGTCCGCCCGCTTCATCATGCCGCGCTTGGGCATCTCGACCTTGGGCTCAGGCTTCGGCGGATCGCACGGTTCGGCGGCCACGACGGGGTTTGGACGCATGCGACCTTCGACCTGGATATCGTCGGGCACACGCATGCCGCCGTCGACCATGATGTCGGGCGCGACGACGGGCTGCGGCGGGCGTACGACCGCCGTCGGCACTGTCTCCATGTGCATCGTCGCGCGCGGCAACGCCCCGGGATTGTCGTGCGGAGCACAGGCTGCGAGCGCGAGACCCAAGCCGAGGCTGGCACCGACCGCAGCGACGCGCGCGGCCGCAGCGACGCGCGCGGCCGCAGCGACGCGCGCCGGTCGGCGCATCAGCGAAGTGATCGGCACGATCGTCGGCTCGGGTCGGAAGCGGACCTCGCCGTCGGGCTTGATCGCATACGACACGCAGATGTCCTCGCCCGCGTGCTCGCGGAGGAACGTTCGCGCATCCCTCTCGGTCATCGTCGACAGCACGTGCACCGCCTTGTCGCAGTGCCCGCAGTGCCAGCTCTTGCCGGTGCCGCGCAGCCCGGTCTCGTCGAGGTCGACGGGGCAAGGGCTCGAGATCTCGACATCACGGGGGGCGATTGCCATGGCTGGGCATGCCAACGCGCCACCGCCCGGTCCGGTCTAGGTCAGAGCTGACACAACGGGTCGCCGGCCGAGGAACGAATCACCAGGGCCCGCCACGCGAGCATCGCTCCGTCCGACTGGCGCTCGGCCATCAGCAGCACGTTGTCGAGGTCGCCGCCGCCGATCACACCGTCGCTCGCGTTGGTCGTGTCGCGCGGGCCACGGTCGCTGTAGACCGGCTCGCTCGCGATGATCTCGTCGGACAGCGCGTCGTCGAAGAAGAGCTGCGACGTGACGTACTCGGTGCCACCGATGCGGACCTGGAAGTGGATGTGGATCGTGCGCCCGCCGTACCAGCCGGGAAAGACGGTATCGAAGTCGACGCGCCCGGCTTTGTCCGTCGTCTGTACGCCACGCATCCATCGCGACGCGATGGCCTCGGGATCGCCGAGCGTGCAGATCTGGATCGTGTCTTCGCCGGAGTAGAAGCCGTCGGCGCTGGTGTGCCACACGTCGACCTCGGCGCCTTCGATCGGATTGCACTCGGTGTCGACGACCTTGAGCGCGAGGCGAACCGGCAGACCGTTTTGCCCCTCGCTGATGTCCTGGCGCTCGATCGTCTCCGCATAGCACGGCCCGAGTGTCGACGCGCACGTCAGCTCGCACGGGTTGCCGAGCCCACCCGCGAACGGATCGGGATAGTTGCCGCACATCGATGCCGTGCCGCCGGTCGCCCAGCCGTCGATCTCCGCGCACTCGCCCGTCTCGGTGCTGCTGTCGGCGGAGTCGCTCGATTCGTCGGTGCTCGCGCTCGTCGTCGTCGTCGTCGTCGTGGTCATCGTCGTCGTCGTCGTCATCGTGGTCGATGCGCTCGCGCTCGACGTGCTGCCGCTGCCGGACGAGTCGCTGCCCTCGGTGCCGCTGCCATCCGCGTTGCCGTCGTCGCCGCAGCCGACCAGGCCTACGGTCGCCGCGGCGGCGCCCATCGTGCGCAGCATCCGACGTCGCGTGGGAAAGGCCATGGAACGGCGCAGGGCATGACGCTGCATGGCCGACACTCTATCGCGATCGACCTCGAGAGCGCTCGGCGCCGAGGAACGCGCGCCGACGGCCTCACGGGCCCTGCCGCAGGCGTCACCGGGTATACTCCCGCCGCATGATTTTCCCTCGAGCGTCTACGTTCGCCGTCCTCACCCTCGTCACCGCGTGCGCCGGAGGCGAAGAAGACAACGGCGAGTCTGCCACGTTCACGACGACGATGACGACGACGACGACCGTCGGCAGCGAGTCGACCGGTGATCCGATGGTGTGCGTGCCCGGGGCGCAGAGCACGTGCGGGTGCCCGAACGGCGCCGGCATCCAGATCTGCAATCCCGAGGGCACCGGTCTGGGCGAGTGCGAGTGCGTCGGTGTGTCCGACTCCGCCGACAGCAGCGGATCGTCGGAGGCGACCGGTGAGCCCGAGACGACCGGCGAGCCCGATCCGTGCGGCGACATGACGTGCGACGCCGAAGCGAAAGAGACCTGCAACACCTGTCCCGAGGACTGCGGCGAGTGTGTGCCGTGCACCAACGCGCCGTCGTGCGACGGGGCTCTGATCCCGCCGGTGATCGACATGCACGCGAAGGCACTCGACGACGTGCAGATGGGCTACGTCGATCCCGACATGGCGCGCGCGAAGATCGTGGCGCTCGTGCAAGGTGCACGGCCCGGCATGCGCGTGGTGATCGCTGCACTCGACGCGCCCGTGGATGGCGAGTCCACGATGGTCGCGCAGATGCGAGCCGCGTTCGCGGCGAACCCCGACGTGACCGCGGCGCTGCATCGCCAGCTCGTGATCGCCGGCCTGCCCGATGTCGCCGCCTATCGCGTCGCGCATCCGGAACCCCGACCCATCATCGACGTGATCGCCGCGGCGCCCGACGTGCACCACGGCGCAGGTGATCCATGCGCGAACCCGCGACTTCGCGTACGCGTCGCGCGGATCGACGTGCCGGAAGAGGACGACGACTTCCTCAACGATCAGATCTACTGCGTGATCGCGGCCGAGGGCTCGCAAGCGTCGGAGCTGCGGCTCACCCCCATCACGCCCGCGCTCGACGAGGGCGACAGCCACGAATTCGCGCTCGCCGAGGGCATCGTGTGGGGCCAGCAGGATCTCGTCGCGCCGATGGGCAACCTCGCGCTCACCTACAACTGCATCGAGTCGGAGAGCCCCGACACCTACAACGGTCTGTTCGACGCGATCGGCATGGCGGCCGACGCTGCCGGCGGAATCTCCGAGGACAACGGCTGGATCTTCGACACGGTCGGTGTCGTCTCCGATCTGCTCCCCGCCGCGATCGGCCTCGACGGCGACGATCTGCTGTTCAACGCATCGCAGATCATCCCCGAAGACATGCACCTGTCGCTCACCTCGGGGCAGTTCTGGCAGGTCGTCCGCAGCGGCACGAACATCAACTCCGACTGGGAGTGGCACCTGCGCATGGAAGTCTGGGGCTGCCACACCAACGGTGCGTGACGCCCGGTGACGCCCGGTGACGCCCGGTGACGGCGACGACGGCCGCGTGATACGCTGCCCGACCCGTGAACGACGGACTGACCTTCGCGCTGCCCAAGGGCCGGATCCTCGGGGCCGCGGCCAGCCTGCTGCAGAGCGCGGGGATCGACGCGGCCGTGCTGACGGGTGACGACCGTCGGCTCCGCTTCGATCTGCCGGGTGGTCATCGCGCGCTGCTCGTGAAGCCGGTCGACGTACCGACGTATGTCGAGCGCGGCGTCGCCGACGTCGGCATCGCCGGCGCAGACACACTCGAGGAGCAGGGCCGCGATCTGTACGAGCCCGTCGACCTCGGCATCGGTGCGTGCCGGCTCGTCGTCGCCGAGCCACGTGATCGTCCGGCGCTGTTGCGTCGCGGCATGGCGATCCGCGTCGCGACCAAGTACCCGCGGCTCGCGCGTCGCCACTACGCGTTGCGCGGCATCGAGCCGGAGATCATCGAGCTGTTCGGATCGGTCGAGCTCGCGGCGATCGCGGGCCTCGCCGACCAAATCGTCGATCTGGTGGAGAGCGGCGAGACGCTCCGACAAAACGGCCTCGTCGAGGTCGAGACAGTCATGGATGTGACCAGCCGACTCATCGTGCATCCTGCGAGCCTCAAGCTACGGCACGCGCGACTCGCCGCGCTCATCGACGCGATGCGCAGCGCGGTGGCCACGACCACGACCACGACCACGACCATGACCATGACTGGGACTGGGAAAGCGACCGGCACGTGAGCAGCGGCGCCGACAGGCAAGACGACATCGCGCTGGTTCGCCGCGCGATCACCCAAGAGCTGAAGGTCCACCCGCGCATCGTCGATCAGGGCCACAGTCCCAGCGACACGGCGCTCGCGGACCTCGCGTCGAGCCTGCCGCCATTGTCGGCGTTCGGCACGAAGGCGTTTTCGTCGGTGCAGGCGATCCTCGACTGGGATCACCAGCTCCCGAGTCAGTTTCACCTGCTGCGCGTGCTCGCGTCGTACGACAAGCGCGACGAAGAGCGCGTGCACGCGGTCATCGAGGATCGCGACGACGAGATCATCGAGACGAATCTCTATCCCGAGTTCGATCTGCCGGACTACGGCGAGATCGATGCGAGCGAGTCGTACGTCGCGGTGCTGCGCGCGGGCACGACGAAGGTCGAGGACTTCCGCTTCCTCAGCTCGTGGCGCAAGCAGGTCGGCGGCGCTGTAGCGGACCTCGCGGTGAAGACGGTGTCGAAGAGCCCGAGCTACCAGCGCGCGGCTGCATCGCGGCGCACCGACGGCCTCGGTGGTGCGGTCGTGATCGGCTGGGCGCCGCCGTGCCTGGCGAACACCGAGAATTGGTCGGTCGAGATCTGGTTGCTCACCGAGTTCGACGGACAGACGGGCAAGGCCCGCGTGTTCATGGTCGATCCAGAGCGCAAAGAGGTCACGCGCGAGTACGACACCGACGTGCAGCTCGCATAGCGCGAGCTACCGCAGATCCGCGATCTGCCGCTCGGCGTCTGCGCGGCTCGCATGATTCGCCGGCGCGACCTCGAGGAACTTCTTGAACGCGGCCTTCGCCTCGGACGACTTGCCTTCCTTCGCGCGCGCACGCCCGAGGAACACGAGCGCATCTGCGTACCAGTGCTCCTTCGCCGCGCCCTCGACGGCTGCCACTGCGAGCGCGTCGGCGGCCTTCGCCATCGCATTGGTCTCGAACAGCGCCCGACCGCGTAGGTAGTGGGCCTCGAGCAGCTTGTCGTCCAGCGCGATCGCCTTGTCGAGGCTCGCGATCGCGTTCGCAGGCTCGCCGAGATCACGCTGCGCACGACCGAGGTTCAGGTACGCCTCGGGGAATCGATCGGTCTCCGCGACGACCTTCGCGAGCTGATCGGCGGCGAGCTTCGCCTCGCCCGCGAGCGCCGCGAGCCGACCATACAAAAAGCGCGCCTCGACGAGGCCGGGATCGATCTGCAGCGCCTTGAGGTACTCGGGCCGCGCCTCGTCGTGGCGCACGTTGTACTCGAGGATCTTGCCGCGCAGCAGGTGTCGCTCGGCGCTCGGTGTGGCGGGCACGGAGCGATCGATCTGCACGAGCGCCTCGGCGGTCTCGTTGGCGTCGAGCTGCGCCTGCGCGAGCAGCATGTGCGCCTCCCAGTCGTTCGGCGACACCGTCAGCACGCGCTGCAGCGCTGCCTTCGCGTCCTCGGCCTTGCCCTGCGCTAGGCGCAAACGTGCACCGACGACGAGCGTCTCGATGTCGGCATCCGGATCGTCGAGCCCATCGCCGACGAGCGCCGCGAGTCGATCGGTCGCGCCCTCGCGAACGAAGATGCGACCGAGCGGCGCCGTCAAGCCGACGAACGCACCGGTGCGCTCGTACACCGCGAGCAGATCGGCACGACCCGCGTCGGCTTGGCCGATCTCGATGCGCAACAGGCCCCGCGCGAGCAGTGCCGCGTTGTCCGACGGCGTCGCCGCGAGTGCCTGATCGAGCGCTGCAAGGGCAGCGGTGCCCTGCCCCGCCTTGGCGAGGATGTCCGCCTTCGCGCGCAGCACCTCGGCTTCCTTCGCCGTCAGACCCGCATCGCCGACGCGCTTGCGCGCCGCGTCGAGCACCGCGAGCGCAAGGCCGAGCTGATCGAGGCGCACGAGCATCTGCGCCTCTGCGATGCTCGCGGAGGTGTTCGTCGCATCGCGCGTGATCGCGGCCGCGAATGCGGCGCGAGCTTCGTCCGCCTCCAGGCGCATCGCGTGGATGCGACCGAGCAGCACGGACGTGTCGGCGCGCCCCGGCACCCTCTGCTCGATCGCCGTGGCCGCCGTGAGCGCCTTGTCGCCCTCGCCTGAGTCGAGCTCGACTTCGGCCTGCAGCAGCAGCGCATCGATGTCGTCGGGCTTCGCGTCGACGAGCGCTGCGATTGCGATCCTCGCGTCTGTCAGTCGGCCCGCGCGAGCGAGTGCACGCACGCGTGCGATGCCGAGGCTGCGATCGGTCGGCACCAGCGCCGCGGCTTCTTCGTAGTGACGTGCAGCCTTCGCCGCGGAGCCGGCCGCGTCCTCGAGCTGCGCGCGCAGACGCAGTCGCATCGCGTCGAAGCCGGGACCAGCACTCGGGATCGACGCGAGACCATCCAGCCAGGCTCGCGCCTTGCGGAGCTGACTCGCTGCGATCGCGACGCGCACCGCACTCGCAGTGAGGCCAGGATGACCGGGGTGAGCGACCAGCGTCGACTCGATCGCTGCAGCCTCGGCCTCGGCAGCCGTGACCGCGCGGGCTTCGTGACGCAGCGCGATTGCTGCGATCTCGGTCGGCGCCGCGGCGAGCACCGCGTCGGCCTCGGCGACCGCATCGGCGGCGCGGCCCTGTGCGAGCCGCAACCAACCGCGATACAGCCGGGTGCGCAGCCCATCATCGGCGAGCGCAGCCTCGGCCTCGGGAAACGCACCGGATCCGAGCAACGACAGTCCTACGACGCGGCGCACGAATGGCTCGGCCTGCGTCGCATACGGCTGCATCCACGTCACCGCTTGGCCCTGACGCACCGCATCGGGTCCGTAGCGCAGGTGCATGCACAGCGACGCCTCCGCCTGCCCGACCGGATCGCCGGCCTTGCTCGCCGCTGCAATCGCGGCGACGTACGACGCGGGTGTGTCGAGCGCGAGCTGGGCGAGCACCTCCGCGTTGCGTTCGGCGGCAACTGCCGACGGAAGCGGCACCTTCGTGTCGCCCTTGGCGTCCTTGCGTGGACCCGTGCTCGTGACCGGGATGTCGGGTGGTGGATCGAACACACCGAGCGCCCACGCACCACCGCCCGCGATCGCAAGCAACGCGATGCCACCGGCTGCGAGCCCGAGCGGTCGACGAACACGACTCGCATCGACGTCGCGCGGCGTCGGTGAGCGTCGCGCCAACGTGGGATCGAGGCCGAACGGCTGCGGTGCCGCAGCCGATCCCGCAGATGCGGCACCGACCGCGCGTACGGCCGGCGTGACGCCGAGATCGGCGGGCGACAGACCGTGATCGGCGGGCACGGGCAAGATGTGCGCGGGCTCGACGTCGAGCGATGCCGGCGTGAGCAGCCCAGCACCTGCCGGTGTCATCGAGTCGACGTCGATCGGCGTCGGCAGATCCAACATGCCCGCCGGTGTCGGTAGGTTGTCGTGGCCGACGGGTGCCGGTAGATCGAGATCGCCGAGCGAGATCATGCTCGGATCGCCCGGCACACCGGTGACCATCGGCGCGCCGGTGCTGCCACCACCTTGGAACGGCGGCGGCTCCGGTGCGCGAAAGCCCTGCGTCGCGGGACGTGCAGGCGTCGGCAGATCGACAGTCGGCACCTTGAAGCTCATCGCAGGCGAGCGATGCACCGGCGTCGGCAAGTCGCCGGGCGACGCACCGGGGAGCGGTGGCGGCACGGTGCCGACCGCCGGACGCGGATACACGGGTGCCGGCGGACGTGCGGCCGCGGGTGGCGGTGGTGCGGGCGCGTGCCCAGGTGCGGCCGGCGGCATGCGAGGCAGCTGCGCGGTCGGGCGCGTCGCCGCAGACTGCGGTGGTGGTGCGGGTGCACGCGCCGCGGGCGGTGGTGGTGCGGGTCGTCCACCCGGCGGTGCGAACGTCGGCGCGCGCGGTCGACTCGACGCGGGCAGATCGATCTCGACGGATCCATCGGGGCCCGGCATCGGCAGATCGAGCTCGCCGAACGTGCCGTCGATCTCGCCGAGGCTGATGCCGCCGGAGTCACGCGATCCGATCGGCGCCTCGAGCGACTCGTCGGGCAACACACCGAATAGCGTCGAGCCGGGCGTGCTGGTGTGCGGCTGACCTTCACCCGCGAATGCGGGCGGTGCACCGACGCCGAGATCGTCGAGCTCGAGCGCCGGAGGACCGCCGACACCTCGACTCGCGCCGACCGGCGTGCCGCACCGAGGACAGCGCGAAGGCGCCGGACGCATCGCGTCCATCACGAAACTGCACTTCGAGCACGTCGCCATGCGGGATTGGCTGGCGAGCATAGCAGGAGCGTGCCCCCGAGGGCATGCCTCTCACTGCATCGCCGCAAGCTCGCATGCGAGCCACTCACCGAGCTGTTGCCGCTCGGCGTCGGTCGGCACCGGCCCACTCCCGGTGGGCATCAGCTCGTTCGTCGCATCGGGCCCCGCCGCAGCCTTCCAATCCACGTGATCGGCGACCGCGAGGATCCCGTTTCTCGAATCGAAGTCGTGATAAAGCGGCGCACCTTGTCGCGCGTCACCGGTGAGTGTCGACGCGTGACAGCTCGTGCAGTACTCGGTCATGAACGACACCGCGAAATTTTCGTAGGTGAGCGTCGAGCCTTCGCGGCACGTCGCACCGGTCGGCGGTCCGAACTCGCCCGCTTCTTCGCACTCGCCTTCGTCTTCGCCGGATTCGTGCGCCGCGGGCTCGCGCTCGCCGACGAGGCTGCCCGCACGATCACACTCGGTTTCGTCCGCATCGTCGTCGCACGCGAACCCGACGAGGCAAGCGAGCAGGACGATGGCGCCTCGATGGACCGGCATCACGCGACGGTATGCCGATCTCGGCCGAGCGGCTACGGGAGATCCGGTACATCACCGGCTCGCGCGGAGGCGCTGGCGCCGCTCACTCGATCGCGATCAGCTCCACGTCGAACACGAGCATGCCCTGCGGTCGGCCGTCTTGGCCGCGATACGCGAGCGCTTCGGGGATCCACAGCCGCCGCGTCTCGCCGACGACCATGAGCTGCAGCCCCTCGGTCCATCCGGGGATGACCTGTGTCAATCCGAACCGTGTCGGCTCACCGCGACGCACCGAGCTGTCGAACATCTGGCTGTCGGTCGTCCACCCCGAGTAATGCACGGTGACCGTGTCGGACGTCGTGGGGTGCACGGTGCCCGTACCCGCGGTGATCACCTTCGACGCAAGGCCAGATTTCGTGACGGCCGCATCCGCAGGCGGTGCGGCAACGTCTGCGGGCACGGCGGGCGTCGGCCCCGTATCGCACGCAGCGAGCGCAGCGATGGTGACCGCGAGGGCGAGACCAAAGGATCGCAGATGCATCGGCGGCGCCGCTGCATCGTACTAGAATCATCGCGTGTCCGCGACGCCTGCGCCCGACGATCCCGCGTTGCTGATCGGGCGGGTGATCGCCGAGCGGTATCGCGTCGAAGCCGTGCTCGGTCGCGGCGGCATGGGTGCCGTGCTGCGCTGTCATCACCTGGGCCTGCATCGCGACGTCGCGGTGAAGCTGCTGCACCCCGACATCGCCGCCGACGCGGAGATTGCCACGCGGTTCGAGCGCGAGGCGACGAGCGCATCGCGTCTCGATCATCCGAACTGCGTCCGCGTGCTCGACTTCGGCGCGTGGCAGCCTGCCCCGGGCGCCCCGGTCGCGAAGTACCTCGCGATGCAACTCCTCGAGGGCTGCGAGCTCGCTGATCTGCTTGGGACGCCGTTGGCGCCCGCCCGATCGATTGCGCTCGTGCGACAGATCTTCGCCGGGCTCGAGCACGCCCACGGGCAGGGCATCGTGCACCGCGATCTCAAGCCGGAGAACGTGTTCGTCACGCGCGATCACACCGGCGCCGAGACGCTCAAGCTCGTCGACTTCGGCATCGCGAAGATCACCGAGGGTGAAGGTGCGAACGCGAAGCTCACGCGCATGGGCCTGGTGTTCGGCACGCCGCAGTACATGAGCCCCGAGCAGGCGGCCGGTGGCGTCGTCGATGCGCGCACTGACCTCTACGCGACCGGCGTGATCCTCTACGAGATGATCGCCGGACTGCCGCCGTTTCTCGCCGACGATGCGATGGCGCTGTTGCGCATGCACTTGTTCGACGCGCCGCCGCCGCTCGCCGACTCGGTGCCGGCGCCGCTGCGCGCGTTGGTGCTGCGATTGCTCGAGAAGGATCGCGCGGCTCGGTACGCGAGCGCGACCGAGGTGCTCGCGGCGCTCGCCGACGTCGAGGCGCAGGCGGCTGCCAAAGCCGCAGCGAGTGCGGTGCTGCCGATCGGCGGGACAATGCGCGAGATCGCGGTCGCGCCGACGGTGTTCCGGGCCACCGGACCGGTTGCGCCGCTGCGACCATGGGTGCGTCCAGCGATTGCTGCAGGGCTGGCCGCTGTCGCAATCATGACGATCGTCGCGATCGCGAGTGACGACGACGAGCCCGCGGCGACGCCGACACCGAGCACCGCTGCGCCGCTCGCCGTTGCGACGCCGGGCGCGATCGCAGCACCGCCACCGACGCCCCCACCGACGCCCTTCGCCGGGCTCGGGTCGATCATCCCACTGCCACGCGATCCGAAGCCGCTCGCCGATCTCGATGCGATGCTCATCCGCGGCGAACATGCGGCGGCGCTCGTCCGCGTCGACGCGATGCTGGTCGAGAACCCCGACGACGCGCAGCTCCACGTGCGTCGCGCCCGGGCGCTCGCCGTCACGCCGACGCGCAAGGCGGATGTGCTCGCGGCGTATCGTCGTGCGCTCGAGCTCGATCCGACGCTGGTCGACGATCGCGACGTGATGGCGGGCATGCACACGTTGGTGCGCGAGCCGTCGCTGCGCACTGCAGCGGCCGGGCTCGCGCTCGCCTCACTCGGTGCGAAGGGTCTGCCGTTGCTCGTCGAGCTCGTGCAAGCACCGGCACCGCTGGGGTACGACCTGCGCCACCGCGCGATCGCAGCCATCGGAGCGGATCCGACGCTCATCGTTTCGGTGGACATGTCGCTGCAGCGCTCGCTCGATCTGTGGCAGGCCGCGACGACCGAGGCGCCGTGCGTACGCTTCGGCGAGACGCTCGACGTGATCGAGGCCGAGCCGACACCGGGCGTGCTCGGGACGCTGCACCGCGTGACGCCACCGGTCGCGCCCGAAGGCGCGGATGCGACGACGCGCGACGCCTGTGCCGCCCTGCCTGCGCAGTTGGTCGTCGTGCGCGCGGCGGTACTGAAGGCTCATCCGACGCCGGCGAAGGCGTGGACGGTGCCGCCGGCGTACGCGGACGTCGGCAAGAAGAAGAAAAAGCGCGGCGTGTTCGCGCGGATGTTCGGGCGCTAGCCTACGGCATACCGCCGCGACCGAGGCCGCCGCCGCCGCGATCATCGACATGACCGGGCGCATCCGCGGCGTCGCGCGATCGCCCAGCGCACCTGGCCGCCGATCGCGGAAGATCGTCGGTTGCCCGCGAGCGATGGCATGCGGTAGTCATTGCTTCCCGTGATCTTGCGTGACCCAGTGCACGGATTGATCGCCTTCGACGGTCCGGTCGAGGCGGTGGTGGGCCGCTTACTCGATACGCCGGAGGTGCAGCGGCTGCGGCGGATCCGGGCGCTGGGCGCCGCATCGCTCGCGTTCCCCGGCGCCGAGCATTCGCGATTCGCCCACGCGCTCGGCTCCGCGCACGTCATGAAGCGTTACCTCGCGCGCGTCGGTCGGTTCGCCGCGGATCTCGATGCGAAGGATCGCTTGAGCGACGACGACGCTCGCATCGCGCTCGCCGCGGCGCTGCTGCACGACCTCGGCCACGGCCCGTACAGCCACACGTTCGAGGCGGTGATCCCCGGCTCGCGTCCGCACGAAGAATGGACGTCGCGGATCCTGCTCGACCCCGACACCCACGTGCACGCGGTGCTGCACGAGATCGATCCGCAGGCACCGAAGATCGTCGAGCGGCTGATCCACGGCGAGCACCAGGTGCCGCACCTTGCTCGCGCGGTGTCGGGCACGTTCGACGTCGATCGCTGCGACTACCTCATGCGAGACTCGCACATGACCGGTGTGCGCTACGGCCTGCTCGATCTCGACTGGCTGCTTGGATCGCTGCGTCTCGACGTGCGCCCCGGTGCACAGGCGGCGTCGCTCACCGTCGACGGCGAGAAGGGTCTCACCGCGGTCGAGGGATTCTTTTTGGCGCGCCTCTACATGTATCGCCAGGTGTATCTGCACAAGGCGGTTCGCGCGGCCGAGGCGGTGCTCGGAGCTCTGTTCGCGCGCCTGCGTGTGACCGGTCCGCAGCCCGGCACGCCGGCACCGCTCGCGAAGCTGCTGCGCGGCGATTCGATCGACACGCGCGAGTATCTCGATCTCGACGATCACGCGCTCGAGTCGGCGTTGCGTGCGTGGTGCGATTCCAGCGATCCGGCGCTCGCCGAGCTCGCCAGACGCATGCGCGAGCGGCGTTTGTTCAAGACGCTGCGGCTGCGCAAGGACGTCGATGCGAACGTCGCGGCCGAGCGACTCGGCGCGGTGCTCGCGAGCGCCGGCATCGCGAAGGAAGAGGGCTCGATCGATCGCGTCGAGATCGATGCATATCTCGAGGACGAGACGTTGATGGTCGCGAGCGGCGCGCGGCTCGAGCGACTGCTCGACGCCTCACCGGTGCTGCGTGGTCTGTCGCGCGAGGCGTTCGTGCACTACCGAGCGATCTTCCCGCCCGAGGCCCGCGCCGCAGTTCGTGCGGCATTCGCCGATCTCGCGGACCTGACGTAGACTGCTCGACAGTGGACGAGCGCTGGACCTTCGTCGCGGTGGTGTGGGGGCTCCACGAGGTCGTGTTCTTCGCGACGTGGGCGCTGTTCGGCGCGTGCTTCCGCCTCGGCGTCGGCATCAAGTACCAGGTCGCGCAGGGCAAGGCGCCCGCGGACGATCTGTCGCGCCGCGCGGTGCGTGAGGTGCTGCAGGGTCACGTGCTGCTCATCGCGGTCACGGCATTCGTGCTCTACCCCGCGTGGCTGATGATGGGCGGTCATCGCGGTGATCCGTTGCCGAGCCTGTTCGAGATCGCGTGGCAGATCCTCGCGTGCATCGTCATCCAAGACACGCTGTTCTATTGGAGTCATCGCGCGCTGCACGTGCCGCGCCTGTTCAAGGCGATCCACGGCAAGCACCACACCTTCCGCCACGTGCGTGGCCACGCCAGCGAGTACGCGCATCCGGTCGAGGTGCTCGCGAACCTCGCGGCGTTCATGATCCCGCCGATTGTCCTGGGCGTGCACCTGTGGACCTTCGGGATCTGGGTGATCATCCGCGTGTTCGAGACCGTCGAGGCGCACAGCGGGTACGCGTTCACCCGGCTCGCGAGCCGTCACGCGTTCCATCACCTGTATGCGGCCAAGGGCTGCCTCGGCTCGTTCTTCGGGCTGTGGGATTTCGTGATGGGGACGGACAAGCAGTGGCAACAGTGGCGGAAGGAACAGTCGCATCGCTAGTACGATAGATGGACGACGTGCACGCCGGCACCGAGCATGCCATGGCATGCAGTTGCCCGCTGCAGCGCCGAACCCTACGCTTGCCGCCGATGGGATCCCGGCAAAAACGCAAGCCCCGCTGCCCGGGCTGTGGCCTGTTGCCCGAGACCTGCGTGTGCGATCGCCTGCCTTCGCTGGGCTTTGCGACGCGCATCGCGTTCGTGCAGCACACCGACGAGATCCACAAGCCGACGAACACTGCCCGCGTCTTCGCGAAGATGGTGCAGGACACGCCGATCCTGCCGTATGGCATGCGTGAGCCGCCGTTCGATTCGAGCCCGCTCGAGGGCGACGACACCGAGTGGATGCTGCTGTTTCCCCGTGAAGGCGCGCCCGATCTCGACGCCGCGTTGCCGCAACCCACCGAAGGCAAGCGTCGCGGCTTCGTCGTGCTCGACGGCACGTGGCATCAGTGCTCGCGCATGGGCCGGCGTGCGACGTTCGTCCGCGATCTGCCGTGCGTCGCGTTGCCGGCCGGCGAGCCGACGTTCTGGACCGTGCGCACGCAACATGACCCGCGCGGCATGTCGAGCTTCGACGCGGCGTATCGCGCGTTGCGAGCGTGCGAAGGCATCGCAGTCGTGCGTCCGTTGCTCGAGGCGTTCGCACTGGTGACCGCGAAGATGCTGCACCTCAAGGGTCGACTCGCATCGGACGACATCCCGCCCGAGTGGCTCGGCCCTCGAGATCCGGCATGAGTCGCGCGCGCCAGACGTTCCTGTGGATGGCGATCCTGTCCGCGGGCACGCTCGTGCTCGGGATGCTGCGCGAGCTCGTGATCGCGCAGCACATGCAGGCGAGTGCGACCGCGGATCTGTTCTTTCGCGGCGTCGTCGTGGTCGGGGCGGCACGCAACTTCACGCTCGCGCTGTTGCGTGCGCGATGGATCCCGCTTGGCCCGGGCCACCGCGATCTTGCGCTTCTGCGCACCGGCATCACCGCGTGCACCGTCGTCGCAGGCGCATCGATTGTCGCGCTCGGCGTCGTGATCCCGACCGCGGCGTGGTTCACTGCGGAGTATCTGACCTTCGTGCTGTGCGTCGTCGTCGCGGCGTACGGCGCGGCCGTGCGCGCGCTCGCAGAGCGCAATGGACACGAGCGCCGCGCCGTCGCGCTCGACTGGATCCCGCTTGTCGGCACCATCAGTGGCACGCTGTGGGCGGCGAACGGCGGACATGCGCTCGCGATGGGTGCGACCGGCGGCCTCACGCTCGGGATGCTCGTCGCGTCCGCACTGCTGTGGCCGATCGCGATCCGCAGCAACGGCGACGACACGCCGATCCCCAAGCGCAGCCTCGGCGTCGCGCTCTACGTCGACACGCTCATCTACGTGAACCTCGGGCTCGTCGACTCCATGATGTCGATGTACGTGCTCGTCGAAGGCGACTTCGCGCTGCTCAGCTACTCGTACATGTTCGTCAACGCGATCCTCGCGGTGCCGACTGCGGGTGCGACGATCCTCGCACTGCGCGTCGGCGGGCGCGCGGGCATGGAGCACCGGCTGCGCCGCTATGCGCTCCTCGCCGGTGCGATCGCGGGCGTCGGCGTCACGGCGATGGCCATGGTGCTCGGGTGGTCGTGGGTCGCCGCGCTGATCGACGGCGCCGTCGGCTGGCCGGTCGCCGATCGCATCGACGGTCTCGTGCTCGCGAGCGCACCGTTCGCGGCGCTGCGCATGGCGAACACGGTCGGCCGGCAGATCCGCGTGGCGAACGATCCCGATGGCGTCGTCGCGTGGGACACCGCGGGCCTCGTCCTGCGCGTGCTGGTCCTCGGGGTCGGCGCGATGTGGATCGGACCCGTCGCGTCGCCGATCGCCCTCGCGCTCGCGGAGGCGATCCAGCTCGGTTGTTGGGTGCGCTGGTCGCCCCAAACCCGAAGATGACCCTGATCCTGATCCTGATCCTGATCCTGATCCTGATCCTGATCCTGATCAGGATCGTCGGCGACGCAGCCACGGCAACGCGAGCGCCAGCCACCATGCACCGCGCGGCGTTCGATCCGCCGCACAGCCGCAGCCGTCGTCGCCGCCGGTCATGTTCGGACCACCGGTCGTCGTCTCGCCGTCCGACGACGTGCCGGGTGCCGACGTCGCGCTCGTCGTCGTGCCGCTCGTCTCGGCCGGCGCCGTCGTGGAGCTGCTCGTATCTGCGGGGCCCGAGCTGCTTTCGCCGCCGGAGCTCGTCGTCGATTCGGCACCGAAGTTCGTGATCGGGATCGCGATCACCTGCTCGGCCAGCGTCACCGGCGTCGCACCACCCGCGAGCTCGAACAGATCCTGCACGTGCTGACCCGCATCGCCGCCCGCACCACCGAGGAACTCGATGTACTCGGGCGTGTTGATCAGGTAGCGCACCCGCACCGTCAGGTTCAGCACGTCGTCATCGGTGTCGGCGGGCGTCGCATCGGCGATCTTCGGCGCCGCGTCGAACGCGTACGTGTGATCGTCGAAGTTCGGCCAGCGACCGTCGTCCTGCAGCTCGTAGCGACCGCCGATCGGATCGGTCTCGATGCTCGGCTCGGCACCGAGCGCGGGGATCCGCGAGTCGACGACCCAGTGGTTGTTGCGCAGCAGATGAAACTGCGTGCCGTCCGCGTAGTCCTCGCCGATCCCCTCGTAGCGGCGCAGCTGCGGATCGTCCTGGATCCCCGAAACCTGATCCCACGCGCCCGAGCTGTAGACCGTGGCGCCCGCATACTCGGCGACGACCTCGAGCCACATCACGCGACCTTCCGAGTAGCCGCTCGGCAGCTTGTGCCCGGTCTGGTTCGTGACGCGCACCGCGATCTCGTCGATGCCCACCTCTAGATCCACGTCGGGCGGCGCGACGACGTCGAGCGTCGCTGCCGTCTGCAGGAACGCGTCCATGCTCTCGAGCGTCGTGTTGTAAAAGACGTCGGAGACCTCGTTGCTACCCATCGCGCCGTACTCGGCGCGCAGCAGCTCGACCATGAAGCGATTCACGCCGAGCAGGTCGTGACGGCGGCCACCGGTCGGGTGGCTCTGCATGTTCACGTGCGCGGTGCAGCCCGGCATGTCCTGCACCTCGGGCATGTGGCAGTCCTGGCAATCGCGGAAGCCTTCGCCGGGCTCCGCATAGGTGCTGCCGAACCACTCGCTGAACGTGCGCTGCTCGTTGAAGTTGATGCCGATACCTTCGCCGTCGTCGTCGACGCGCTCGGTCTCGGTCGTGACGTCGTGGCACGTGCCGCACAGGCGCGACGAGCCGACGTACGGATCCGCGATCCACGAGTGCGGCGGCTCGTCGTTGCCGTCGGTGTAATCCCACGGCCCGCGCCGCGGCACGTTGGTGCCGACGATGACGTCGTCGATCTGGTAGAGGGCGTTCCCTACCGGCGTGCCCGGGTCGTCCATCGCGCGATGACACATCTCGCACTCGACGCCCTGCAGCTGATCGGATGTGAGATCGTCGATCGTCTCCGCTCCACCGTTGCCCTCGAGGAATGCGCGCGGTGCATGACAACGCACGCAGAACTCGGTCTCGCCCGGTGAGTCCTGCGCAGCGACGGCGAGCCCTGCCCAGAACACCGGGTCGCGGGCGCTGTTCGCCATCATGGTGCCCTGCCACGTACGAAACGGCGAGTACGGCGGATCCTGAGCCTGCGCCGCTGCGTTCGTGTAGAGGTGACAGTTCTCGCAGGCGATCGTCTCGACCAGCGGATTGACGAGCGTCCCGGGCTCGGTCGGCACCGCGAGTGCAGTGCCGACGAACCCCAACCACAGCACCGGCCCCAGCCCGCCGCCCACGGCGAACGACGCACGCCGGGTGAACGAACGCGTTCGCCTCATCACGCGCTCCGACGACGGCGGCGCACGATGGGCAGCGCGAACAGGCCGAGCAGTATGACCGCGCCGGAACCGGAGTCGCCCGTGACGCAGCCGCAGCCGCTGGTCTCCTCGTTCATCCCGGGTCCCCCGCTCGACGTGTCATCTTCGCCGTCGGTGACGGTGTCGGGGTTCTCGGTCGTCGCAGTGGTGCCCGACGTGTCGGCGCTCGTCATCGTGCCCGGATCGGTCGTGCTCGACGACTCGCCGATCATGCAATCGTCGAGCGCTTCGTCGATCTCGGTGTCGCAGTCGTTGTCGAGCTCGTCGCAGACCTCGGGGTTGTCCGGGTAGTTGTTGCCGTCGGCGTCATCGCAGTCGGTGTTGTCGACGACGTAGCCCTCGGGCGGGATGCAGCCCTCGATCATGCTCTTGGGATCGCCGAACATGTCGCCGTCGGTATCGGCGAAAAACACGTCGCTACAGCCCTCGACCACGTGGATGGTGCCGTTGAGCGGCGGATTGTCGATCGTATCGACGTGGCCCGACGGCCAGCGCACGACGATGCTCTCGATCGCCTCGGCCTGCGCGATGCCGAAGTGGCGCACGGGCGAGACCGTGATGCCGTAGCCCTGGCCCGCTCGGACCTCGCGGACCTGCGTGCCCCACTCGCCGGTCAGCTCGACGCGCGCGCCGGCACCGGTCGCGTTGCTCATCACGCCGGTGAGCCGCACGTTCACCCAGTTGTTGTCGTTGCCCGGGTTGAGGAACAGGCGATCCACCACGCCGCTGGGCTGGTTGAAGCCGGTCGCGAAGCCGGCCATGACATCCGGGAAGCCATCGGTGTTGAAATCGCCGATCGCGGCGCTCTGGATGCCGGGACCATCGGTCGGGAACGGATCGACCTCGGCCGTGAACGTCTGGTCGCCGTTGTTGATGAACAGGCGATGCTCGTTGCTGCGGCCGGTGACGAGCAGGTCGACCCAGCCGTCGTTGTCGAAATCCTCGAAGATCGACTGGATGCCGAGATCGATGTCGTCGAGATCCGCGGTGATGCCCGCCTCGTCGGTGATCTCGGTGAACTCGCCGACCTGCGTGCCTTCGGCGCCGTTCTCGTACAGACGGCTCGTGCTGTCGTGCGTGATCACGATGGCGTCGTAGTCGCCGTCGTTGTCGATGTCGCCGAAGTCGGCCGACCACGACTGCGCGAGCGGACGCAGGCCGACCTCTTCGGCGACGTCGACGTAGTTGCCGGCGCCATCGTTCTGGAACAGCAGGTTCAGGCGGCGGCCGTCCAGCGGCTCGCTTACGCCGAGGCGGCACTTCGCGATGAAGAGATCGGTGTCACCGTCGTTGTCGTAGTCGGTCCACACCGTGCCGTAGTTGCCCGAGTCGTCCGACGGAATCGTCGACTCCGGCACGATGATCTCGGGCGCGAGGACGAGGTTGCCGGTGCCCTCACCGCGGTAGCGCGAAGAAATTCCGTCGTCGTGACAGACGAAGAGGTCGAGGTTGCCGTCGTTGTCGATGTCGGCGAAGTTCGAGCACTGGACGAAGATCTGCGGGCCCGGGAGCTGATCGATCACGTAGTTCGTGCCCTGGTCGGTCGCGAGTAACACCTTCAGCCCGTCGTAGCCGCCACCCGTGAAGATGTCGCCGTAGCCGTCGTTGTTGATGTCACCGATCGACAAGCTCCACGAAGAGCCCTGGATCGAGCCGTAGTCGAGCAGCACGAACGAGCCGTCGTCCTGCTGGTACTCGATCTCCATGTTCTCGGCGTAGTTGATCCGGACGATGTCATCGAGACCGTCGTTGTTCATGTCCCACGCGCCGATGGCCACGCCACTGGAGACCTGCGGATTGTTGAGTGTCGCGCTCGCGTTGGTGAACGGATCGAGCGCGTGGGCCTGGGGCGACCACGTCACCACCGATCCAACTGCGCCAACCCACAACCACTTCGAGCTAGGAAACACCTTGGGCGTGTGCTGCATATCGATCGAAATCCTGCCGTGCGCGAGCCGAGAACATACAAGATGGTCTTGCCGCGCAGGGCGCCACTGGGTCGGCAATCAAAGCACACCCCTACGAGGTCCTGTCCAAAACTGAGGGGGCCTCGGGGTTCTGGCAGGCCTGATGGCGCTGGCGGTAGGCTCGCATCCGCTTGAAAGGCACTTCTGGGGCGCCTGGAAAGCGAGTTTACAAATCTGAGCGTTCGCTCATATTTGGTGCCATGCCGATGAGCCAGCCCCTGCGCGAGCCACCCCGCTTCGCGACCCGCCACCCGCTCGGCGTCTGGCCCCAACTCCGCACCGATCCGCTCGCGTTCCTGACCGACGCGGCGCGGCGCCACGGCGATGTCGTCGGCTTTCGGATCGGGCCCATCCAAGCGGTGCTCTTGCGTCATCCCGACGCGATCAAGCACGTGCTCGTCGACAACAGCCACAACTTCGACAAGCAGACGCGCGGCTACGACGTGCTGCGGCAGTTCCTCGGCAACGGCCTGCTCACGTCGAACGGCGACTTCTGGCGCCGGCAGCGGCGGATCGCCCAGCCCGCGTTCCATCGCAAGCGGATCGAAGGCTTCGCCGACGTCATGGTCGACGACACGCTCGAGATGCTGCGCCGGTGGGACGACGCGGCGGGTCTCGGCAACACCATCGACCTCGCACACGAGATGATGTCGCTGACGCTGCGCATCGTCGGCAAGACGATGCTGTCGACCGACGTCTGCGATGCGACGGATCAGGTCGGCGACGCGGTCACCGTGCTCAACCGCTGGGCCGACGCGTCGATCGACTCGCTGTTGCCGGTCGGGTTCCCGACGCCGGGCACGCTCAAGGCGAACGCCGCGTCGCGCCGCCTCGACAAGATCATCGGCGACATCATCGCGCGCCGTCGCGCCGGCGAGCACGCCGAAGATCTGCTCGGCATGCTGATGGAGGCGAAGGATGCCGAGACCGGCGAGTCGATGACCGACAAGCAGCTCCGCGACGAGGTGACGACGATGTTCCTCGCCGGCCACGAGACGACCGCGAACGCGCTCGCGTGGACGTTCTACCTGCTGTCGACGCATCCCGACATCGAGCGCCGCGTGCGTGCCGAGCTCGATGCGGCGCTCGGCGGCATGCCGCCGCGCATGGGCGATCTGCCGCGACTGCCGTATCTGATGCAGGTGATCAAGGAGGCGATGCGCCTGTATCCGCCGGCGTGGATGATCGATCGACGCACGATCGCCGACGACGAGATCCTCGGCTATCGCATCAAGAAGGGCACGCTCGTGCTGGTGTCGCCGTACGTGTCGCATCGCAACCCGAATTTCTGGCCGAACCCCGAGGGCTTCGATCCCGAGCGCTTCTCGCCCGAGAACGAGGAGAGCCGGCCGCGCTACGCGTACTTCCCGTTCGGCGGCGGGCCGCGGCAGTGCATCGGCAACGCGTTCGCGATGATGGAGGCGCAGCTCATCGTCGCTGCGGTGCTGCAGCGATTCCGGCCGTGGCTCGTGCCCGGTCACCCGGTCGCGATCGAGACGCTCATCACGCTGCGCCCACGCTGGGGGCTGCAGATGGGTCTGGTGCCGATGACCTCCACGCTCGCTGCTGCCGAGTAGACTCTGTCTCGGTGACGAGCGCGGCGAAGAGCGGTGTGCCCGACGTTCGCAAGCAGCCCAAGCAAGCGCGGGCGCAGGCGACGATGGAGGCGATCCTCACCGCGACCGCCGCGGTGCTGACCGAGGTCGGCTACCACCACGCGACGACCAACGCGATCGCCCGGCGCGCGGGCGTCAGCATCGGCTCGCTGTACCAGTACTTCCCGCACAAAGAAGCGCTCGTCACTGCGCTGTGCGAGCGCCACCTCGGCGAGATGACGGCGCTGCTGATCGGCGAGGTCGCTGCGATGCGCGGGCTGCCGCTCGCCGCGGCCGTTCGCGCGCTCGTGCGATCGCTGCTGCGGGCGCACAGCGTCGAGCCCGAGCTCCACCGCGTGCTCATCGAGCAGGTGCCGCGGATCGCGGGGTTCGAACGCATCACGCAGATCGATCGGATCATCATCGAACTGATCCGCACCGAGCTCGAGCGCCGAGAAGAACCGTTGCGACCGAAGGACCTCGACCTCGCGGTGTTCATGCTCGTGCACAGCGTGCAGGCGATCACGCACGCCGCGATCCTCGATCGTCCCGGCGCGCTCGCCGACCCGGCGCTGGCCGACGAGGTGACCGCGCTAGTGTTGCGGTACTTGCTCGTGGACCCGCCATAGCGCCGGATTGTTGCGGATTTACGGAGCGCATACGAAGCTGGAGTGAGCCTCGTGCGTCAGTAACAAACATGCGCATCAACGTCGAAACCTTCCTCGCCCTCACCGTCCTGCTGGGCACCGGTGTCGCCGTGGGTGTCGGCGTCATGAAGTACCGCGAAACCGGGCAGGACGAGTCCGCGCCGGTCGCTGCGCCCGCGACGATCGAGAGCACGCCCGTCGCCGCGACGCCCGAGCCCGCTGCGCCTGCACCTGCGCCGGTCATCACGCCTGCGCCCGTCGTCACCGCGCCGGGCGTCACGCTCGAGCCGCCGATGCCCGAGGTGCCAGATCCGGAGCTGGTTCCCGACGACAACGCGGATGGCATCCCGGGCCCGATGGTCGAGAGCTGAGGCCGACGTACCGTCACCGCCGCGCCGCGATCCAAGTCTCGATGTCGTCGTCGAGCGTCGTCGCCGGCGCCAGCCGAGCGTGCTCGAGTGCCTTGCCCGCCTCCGCGATCGCGGCATCGCGATCGCGGCCCGTCGTCGCATCCCACAGCGCCTGCGCGAGCACGAAGTGAGCTCCAGCGAGATTGAGCGGCTCGACCGCGGCGTCGACGAGCTGTTCGACGCCGCGGCGCGCGGGCTCGATCGCGTCGTCGAAGCGGCCGAGGGCCACGAGCGCCTCCGCGATGCCGACCTGCGCATCGCCGATCGACGGATGCTCCTCGCCGAGCACCTCGCGGCGCACGGCGAGCACGCGCTGCATCGTCGTGAGCGACTCCTGGGCGCGGCCGAGGTCGAGCAGCTCGTTGCCGATGTCGCCCTCGTACTTCGCGGCCTGCACCTTGTCCTTGCCCGTGACGATGGCGAGTGCCTTCGTGAAGCCGGCGAGCGCGGCGGCGTGATTGCCGACCGCGGCGTCGAAACTCGCGAGGTTGGCAATGGCACTCGCGACATCGGGATGATCGGCGGGATAGCCCTTGCCGGCGATGGCGAGCTCGCGTTCTGCATGCTCGCGTGCGCGGACCAGCTCACCCGAGGCGCGCAGGGCCGACGAGAGGTTGTGATGCGCGCCGCCGGTGCGGATGTGATCGGGCCCGAGCGCAGCGATCTCGATCGCGAGCGCGCGCTCGAAGTACTCGATCGCCTTGCGGTACTCGCCGGACTCGGCCCATCCCGAGCCGAGATTCGCGATCGCAGCGGCGGTGTCGGGATGCGCGGGCCCGAGCTCGGCCTCGATGAGCTGCAGCGCGCGCGAGAACGCGGCGCGAGCCTCGACGTACTTGCCCTGCATCGCGAGGAGCTGACCCATCGTGTTCGCCGCCGCACCGACGCTCTCATGATCCGGCCCGAACGCGGTCTCGCGGATCTCCATCGACTTGCGCGCGTGCACCTCGGCGCGCTGCAGATCGCCGTGCTGCAGGTACGCCTGCGCGAGCGAGCGCTCGAGCTCGGCCTCGAGCTCCGGGTCGCCACCCATGCGGGCGAGCGCACCCTTGCCGTGCGCGTACCAGCGATCGGCCTCGACGAGCGGACGACTCGCATCGCCGGTGATCCAGATGAGCCCGAGCGACGCACGCACGACGATCTCGGCGCTACCGCTCGCGAGCGCGGCCGACAGTGCGTCGTGATACGCACGCTCGGCGGCAGCCGTCTCGCCCGCGAAGTCGAGCGTCGTCGCGAGCAGCTCGCGCGCGAACGCCTCGCCGCGGGTGTAGCCGACCGCCTCGGACCTCGCGACGAGCGGCTCGATCACAGTGCGTGCATGAGCCAGAAGCGACGTGTCGCGCAGCACCTTTGCCTTCGCGAGCGCCTCATCGATCTCGCGCGCAATCGCGGGATCGAGGTCGTCCTGCGTCGACTCGCGCGCCATCAGCACCTCGAGATCCGCACAGATCTCCAGCGCCGGCAGAGCCTTTGCGGCATCGACCGATCGCTCGATCGTCGCGGCATCGGCATCGGCGAGCAGCTCCGTCAGCGCACCGAGTGATTGCCGACGTCGCTCGAGACACGTCATCTGCAGCGCGAGCACGGCCTGCGGGCGCACGCCCTCGACCTCGTCGCGACAGGCCTGCGTCTGCAGCTCGATCCACATCTGCGCATACGGATCGAGCACCCGCTCGATCGACCGCAGCGCGTCGGGAGCGTACGGCAGGTCGGTCGCGCTGAACCGCGCGGTGACGGCCGCGCGACGCTCGTCGTCCCACACGCCGTCGAGCTTGTCGGCGATGTCGCGGCAGTACGATTGCGCGCTCGGCTGCTCGCGCTCGTACGCGGCGACGATGCCCGCGATCGTGACCGTCGGGATCGCGATCAACGCGACCTGCTGCCAGCGCCGCCACGGATTGCGCACCAGCGCGGCGAGCAGCACATCCATCGACGAATGCCGCGCCTCGGGATCGACGGCGAGCCCCCGCATCAGCGCGCGTCGCACCCAGCGCGGCACCGTCGTTCGCTGCGGAGCCGCACGCACGTTGCCCTCCGTCACGTTCGCGATCAGCTCGGCGAGCACCTTGCCCGCGAACGGTCGCTCGCCGTAGAGCCCTTCGTAGAGCGCGACGCAGAAGCTGAATTGATCGGTGAGCGCGTCGGTGCGCTCGCCACCGAGCTGCTCGGGTGCCATGTACGCCGGCGTGCCGACGAGTGCACCGGTCTGCGTGAGCGCCAGGCCCAACGCGCGTGTGCCTGGCATCGTGCCGACTTGGGCGAAGTTGTCGGTCTTGCCCGCGGCCGGTCGCGCGAGGCCGAAGTCGGTGACGAGCACGCGACCGTCCCTGCCCATCAGCACGTTGTCGGGCTTGAAGTCGCGATGCACGAGGCCCGCGGCGTGCGCGGCCGCGAGACCGCGACCCGCGGCGAGCAGCACCGGCAACACCTCGCGGAACGATCGCTGGGTCTCGCGCAGCCACATCGAGAGCGTGCCGCCGTCGATGAACTCCATCGCGACGAACACCTGGCCCTCGAACGTGCCGACGTCGTGCACGGTGATGACGTTCGGATGGCTGAGCTTCGCCATCGCCTGCGCCTCGCGCAGCAATCGCGATCGCTGATCGGCGAGCTCCTTGGGGCCCGAGCCACCCGGAGCGCTGCGCAGGAGCTTGATCGCGACCTTGCGATCGAGCTCGGGATCGTACGCGCCGAACACGACGCCCATACCACCGGCACCGACGCGCGACAGCACCACGTAGCGACCGAGCTTCGCGCCCTCGCGCAATCGCGTGACGACATCCTGCTCGCGCGCGCCGCCGCTCATCGGCGAGGTCTCGACGAGGGTCAGGCCGCCGAAGGTGCCGTCCGCACCGCCGACCGGCATCGCGCCGAGATCCCCGATCCCCGCAGGCGGCTCGCCCGAGACATCGGCGACTTCGTCTTGCTGGAAGATCCGCGCGAGCTCACCGACGACCTGCAAGCACGCGGGACAATCGTCGAGGTGCGCTTCGAGCTCCCGTCGCAGCGCGTTGTCGACGTCCCCACGGACGTAGTCGACGACGACGTTCTCCTCGGGGCACTCCATGCGCAAACGTGAACGTGCCACAATTTTCTGTCAGGGGAAGCGGCCGGTTTCCCCCTGGGCGCCAGCAAAGCCGTCACGGAGGCTGCCGCTTTCCATCGCTTCGCTCCTTCCCCCCCAATCGAGCGTGGACGCGGGTCGCCCTACAGCTTAGCCTCGTGAAGACGATGCGTGCGGCCCCCATCGGTGCATTCGTGATCGGTGTGGTGCTCGGCTGCGCGAGCGAAGAGGGCGAGCCACCGGCACCGCGGCACGACGATCCGTGCATGGACGGCGAGCCGGCGCGTTGCGGCTTCGGCGATGGTCTCGACGCCACGAAGAACGCGGTGCTCGTGTGCGATGGCGGCACGTGGTCGACGGGCATCGAGTGCGGCGCGTTCTCGGAGTGCATCGACGACACCGAGCGCGGCGCGGTGCTGTGCGAGCAGGGCGACGAGGCTGAGATCGCGTACGGCGAGCACGCGGGCAACTGCGCGGTCGACGGGGCGCAGGCGTGCTCGTTCGAGCGCGACTTCGTGCTCGTGTGCGAGGGCGGCAAGTGGAACATCGCCACGAACTGCTCGAGCGAGGTCCTGCACTGTGCGTTGCAGGACGCCAGCACCGGAGCCGGGATGGTTTTCGTCTGTGCGTAGCCGCTGCCCTTGAATCGCGACCGCACGATCGGCTACCGTGGTGCCGGTGGAGGAATCGGCGCTCGTGGTCGCGTTCGTGGGTGCCCTGCCCGCTGCAGCGCAACCGGCGTTCGCCGACGGACCCGAGCTCGGTGAACGACTCTCGGCGATCCTCGACGAGGCGAAGGCGGCGCTCGGCGAGTTCGCGGCCTCCGACGACGGCTTCGCCGCGCACCTGGGCGGCGTGCTCCCGGCCGACGCGACACCCGATGCGCTCGGGCGCCTGCGCGCTGCGGATCTCTACCTCGCGTACGGCTGCGCAGCCGGCGAGCAAGTCGCGCTCGAGGCGTTCGAGGCCGAGTTCGGTCGCGACATCGATCTCGCGATCTCGCGGTCGGGCAACATCAACATCGGCAAGGACGAGTTCCGCCAGCTCGTGCGCAGCAAGCTGTTCGTCGCGGCCATCGGGCGGCGGCCGAAGATCGCCGACTACGCGGGCCGCGGTGATCTACGCAGCTGGGTGCGTGTCACCGCGCTGCGCATGATCGTCGATCTGGTGCGGCAGCATGCGGGCGATCGCGTGGTGCCGCTCGAGGCCGAGGCGCTCGGGGCGATCCCGGCACCGGGCGACGATCCAGAGCTCGACTACTTCCAGCGCGCGTTCAAGACCGAGTTCCGCGAGGCGCTGCAGACCGCGTTCGCGAGCCTGAGCCCGCGCGAACGCAACTTGCTGCGCCACCAGGTGCTGCACGGGCTCAACATCGATCAGGTCGGCGCGCTGTATCGCGTGCACCGCACCACCGCATTCCGGTGGATCGAGAAGGCTCGCCGAGCACTTTTGCAGCAGACCCGCGATGCGCTCAAGCAGCGGCTGCACGTGCAGAGCGGCGAGTTCCTCAGCATCATGCGCGTGGTGCATGGCGATCTCGAGGTCAGCGTGCGACGGCTGCTGGTCTCGAACATCGAGGCCGAGCCGCCCGAGTGATCAATCGACGAGCTCGGTCGTCGCGCCGGTGCGCTCGCTGAGCTCGCGGTACACGCGGATGGTCGTCGCGGTGCGCTCGGCGAGCTCTTGCGTGCCCCACACGATGCAGACGACGCGCGTGGTGTCGCTCTGCGTCTTGGTGCGCTGCGCATCCTTCACTGCGTTCGCGCACGGGCCGTCCGCATCGTGCAGGCACAGCAGGCCCGCGAGCCGGATCTCCTGCCCGGTCGGGTTGAACACGTAGCTCGCGTCGTCGGCTGCGACCGCGACGCGCAGCGGCTCGGTCGCGCGATCGAGATCGACGACGCTGATCGGCAGGCCCGCGTGCAGCGACACCGCGTTGCACAGATCGACCGCGAGGTTGATCGAGCCCAGCGTGTGCTCCTGCGCGGCCGCGAGCAGGTACTCCGACGCCGGCTTGCCGCGACCCGAAGGCTTGTAGCCGCCGTGCCGCAACAGCTTGCGCACCGCAGTGCGCACCGTCTCGTCGCTGCCACCGAGCGCCGCCTCGGTGGTCGGGAGCTGCCCCGAGGTGCTCGTCAGCAACTCGACGAGCCACGGCGGCGACGCGTTCGCGCCCAGCGGCGTGGGCCACCTCGCGATGAACGCACCCAATCGCAAGAGGGGATGCGGCTCGACGATCACGCGCATTGCAACCGTTCGTAGCACGGCCTGCGGTCGCTTGCGCTTCCGACTGTCGCCGGGATCGGTCATCCTGTTGCGGTCTTGGCCGGTCGTGGGGTCGTGCGGATGTGGCGAACGGGTCGCGCAGCGACTTCGATCGTCGCGGTGATCGCTGCGCTGGTGGGAGCCGCGCTGCAGGCCTGTGCACCCGGTGCGTTCGAGTGCATCGGCAACGACGACTGCGTCGACGGCAGCGCGCGCGGCACGTGCGAGCCGACGGGGTTCTGTAGCTTCGCCGATGTCGCATGCCCGAGCATGCGTCGCTACGGCGATCTCGCGGGCGATGGGCTCGGGGGCGTGTGCGTCGAGGATGGCACGACCAGCGACGACACGAACGCGAGCGCGACCACGTCGGCGATGAGTGCTTCGACCACCGAGGAGCCGACCAGCAGCGGACCGGATCCCGTCGAGACCGAAGGCCCGAAGAATCCCTACGGCTCGTGCCGAGTCACCGCGGACTGTAGCGATCCGACCGCGGTCTGCGTGACCAACGGCGACAACCACATGTGTGCGCCGACGTGCACGATGGAAGGCACGCCGTCGTCGGAGTGTCCGCTCGATCTCGACGGCGATCTCAACGGCGTCGGCTGTCTGTTCACGGATGCGAAGCAGACGGTCACGCGGTGCTTCGCGGTGTGCGACTCGACGGTCGACTGTCCCGGCGGGATGATCTGCGTTTCGCCCGTGTGTACCTGGGTGGACGAATGAGTGACGCATCGTGACCGATGCGCTGCGAGGTGGTGGGGCGCAGATGTGTCAAAGTGGAGCATGTTCGAACGGCGACCCAAGCACGGCTGGTATCATCACCCGGGTGTTCGTTCCGGCGAGAAGCTCACGTTCGGCGAGCGGGCCGCGGATGCGCTGCGCAACGGCATGGGCTCGTGGAGCTTCATCTTCGCCGCCGTCACCTTCCTCGCCGGCTGGATGCTCGGCAACCGCGGGACCGGCTTCGATCCCTACCCTTTCATCTTGCTCAACCTGATCCTGTCGTGCCTCGCGGCGATGCAGGGCGCGATCCTGCTCATCGCGGCGCGGCGCGAGGATCAGATCAGCTCGGAGCTCGCGCGCCACGACTACGAGACCAACGTCGAGGCGGGGCGGATCGTGAAGGAGATCCGTCTGCTGACGGCCGAGATCCACGAGCACACGGTCCGCTCGCACCCGCACGCGCCATAATCCGAGTTCGGCGGTTCGCCGTTGCCCGCGCGGCCGGTTGCGCGGCAAGATGCGCGCACTCGGACCTCCCATGAGCCAGCAGAACCGCGATTCCTTCGGCGCCCGTCAAACCCTCACCGTCGGCGATCGCAGCTACGAGATCTTCGCGCTCGATGCGTTGACCAAGGCCGGCATCGGCCACATCGATCGCCTGCCGTTCTCGCTGCGCGTGCTGGTCGAGAACCTGCTGCGCCACGAAGACGGCATCGCGGTGACCGCCGCCGACGTGAAGGCGGCGGCGAGCTGGGATGCGAAGGCGGAGCCCGACTACGAGATCGGCTTTCATCCCGCGCGCGTGCTGCTGCAGGACTTCACCGGCGTGCCGGTCGTCGTCGATCTCGCCGCGATGCGCCAGGCGATCACCGCGATGGGCGGCAACCCGCAGCGCATCAATCCGCTCGAGCCCGTCGATCTGGTGATCGATCACTCGGTGCAGGTCGATCACTTCGGCACCGGCCAGGCGCAGGGGCTCAACATGCAGCTCGAGTACCTGCGCAACCGCGAGCGCTACACGTTCTTGCGCTGGGGTGGCAACTCGCTGTCGAACTTCCGCGCGGTGCCTCCGGGCACCGGCATCTGTCATCAGGTGAACCTCGAGTACCTCGCGCAGACGGTGTGGACGAAGACGAAGGACGGTGTGGAGCAGGCGTATCCCGACACCGTCGTCGGCACCGACTCGCACACGACGATGATCAACGCGCTCGCGGTGCTCGGCTGGGGCGTCGGCGGCATCGAGGCCGAGGCCGCGATGCTCGGGCAGCCGATGTCGATGCTGATCCCGCAGGTGGTGGGATTGAAGCTGCACGGGGTGCTGCCCGAGGGCGCGACGGCGACGGATCTCGTGCTGACGGTGACGCAGCTGCTGCGCAAGTTCGGCGTGGTGAACAAGTTCGTCGAGTTCTACGGGCCGGGGCTGTCGAGCTTGTCGCTGACGGATCGCGCGACGATCGCCAACATGGCGCCGGAGTACGGTGCGACGTGTGGCTTCTTTCCGGTCGACGAGGAGACGATCGCGTATCTGCGATTCACGAATCGGCCTTCGGACCGCGTGGATCTGGTCGAGGCGTACTGCAAGCGGCAGGGGTTGTTCCGTACCGATGGGACGCCGGATCCGATCTTCAGCGCGAACCTCGAGCTGGATCTCGCGACGATCGAGTCGTCGATGGCGGGGCCGAAGCGGCCGCAGGATCGCGTCTCGCTGGGGAAGGTGAAGGCGAACTTCGCGGACGCGCTGACCAAGGAGAAGCACGGCGACGCGGCGGTCGTGGTGCCCGTGGGTGTGGCGAGCGATGGGCGATCGTTCGAGCTGAGCAACGGGTCGGTGGTGATCGCGGCGATCACGAGCTGTACGAACACGAGCAACCCGAACGTGATGATCGCTGCCGGGTTGTTGGCGCGCAACGCCGTGAAGGCGGGGCTGACGACCAAGCCGTGGGTGAAGACTTCGTTGGCGCCGGGATCGAAGGTCGTGACGGAGTACCTGACGAAGGCGGGGCTGATGCCGTATCTCGAGGCGCTCGGCTTCGATTTGGTCGGGTACGGGTGTACGACGTGCATCGGGAACTCGGGCCCGCTCCCCGATGCGGTTGCGGCGGCGATCACCGAGGGGAACTTGGTGGTGGCGGCGGTGTTGTCGGGTAATCGGAACTTCGAGGGGCGCGTGCACGCGCAGGTGCGGGCGAACTATCTGGCGTCACCGCCGTTGGTCGTCGCGCACGCGTTGTCGGGGCATATGGGGATCGATCTGACGACCGAGCCGCTCGGGAGGGATAGCGAGGGCAAGGATGTCTTTTTGAAGGACATCTGGCCGACGCCGGCCCAGGTGCGCGACACGGTGCGCGAGGTGATCGGGCAGCGGATGTACGCGGAGCAGTACGCGAACGTATTCGAGGGGGACGAGAGCTGGCGGGGGTTGGAGGTGCCGACCGGCGAGCTGTTCGCGTGGGAGCCGGACTCGACGTATGTGCGGCATCCGCCGTACTTCGAGGGGATGACGAAGGAGCCGCCCGGGTTCAGCGATATCGTCGGGGCGAGAGTGTTGGCGATGTTGGGGGATTCGATCACGACGGATCATATTTCGCCGGCGGGGAACATCGCGAAGGGGTCGCCGGCGGCGAAGTACTTGGAGAGCAAGGGGGTTGCGGCGGTGGATTTCAACTCGTATGGGGCGCGGCGCGGGAATCATGAGGTGATGATTCGCGGGACGTTTGCGAACATTCGGTTGAAGAATCTGCTGGTGCCGGGGGTCGAGGGAGGGGTGACGCGGTGGTGCCCGGGTGGGGATGTGATGAGTATTTTCGAGGCGGCGGAGAAGTATCAGGCGGATGGGGTTCCCACTGTCGTGCTCGCGGGGGCGGAGTATGGGACCGGGAGCTCGCGGGATTGGGCGGCGAAGGGGACGATGCTGCTCGGGGTGAAGGCGGTGATTGCGAAGAGCTTCGAGCGGATCCACCGGAGTAATCTGGTGGGGATGGGGGTGCTGCCGTTGTGCTTCGCGGAGGGTGAGGATGCGGGGACGCTCGGGTTGACGGGGGAAGAGGTGTTCGAGATCCGCGGGGTCGCGGAGGGGTTGGTGCCGAAGAAGTGGTTGGGCGTGACCGCGACGAAGGACGGCAAGGTCGTGAAGACGTTCCGGGTGTTCTGTCGGGTGGATACGCCGAACGAGGTGGAGTACGTGCGGCATGGGGGGATTTTGCAGTTTGTGCTGCGGGGGATGGCGCGTCAGTAGTGACGGACTCGACGGAACGCGACCGTGCAAATTCTCGGCGGAGGCCATGCAGGACGACGTGTACCTGATCGCCAGCGGCGACGGCTGGCGCGAGGCCGCCAAGCCGCGCCAGATGGTCGAGGACAAGGACCAGAAGTCCAAGGACAAACCGGACTTCGTCCTCGGCAGGCAGAAGTTCAAGGCCGAGCTGATTCCCACCAAACTGCTGATCGCCCGCTACTTTGGCGCCGAACAGACAGCCATCGAGACGCTCGAGTCAGAGGCAGCCGCAGCCGCGCAAGCGATGGAAGAACTCGCCGAGGAGCACGGTGGCGAGGACACGAAGTCGCCACGCTCGCGCGCCGCGTGGAGGAACACCTCGAAAAGATGGGGTTCAACCCATGAGCAAGGAAGACAGACTTCAAATCCGCAACAGCACGGCCGAGTTCCTCATCTTCACCCGGCAGGCGGGCGAGGACGGCATTGAAGTCCGCCTAGCGGAGGAAACCGTCTGGCTCACGCAGAAGCTGATGGCGGTGCCGTTTGCGGTGGACGTGCGAACGGTCAGCGAACATTCGGGCAACCTGTTTGCGAGCGG
>Ga0163144_10002150_pt1 | contig 46065 bp, 37 predicted proteins | sample OliLak19BULKMAT1_FD_123175 | JGI IMG/M metagenome (GOLD analysis project Ga0163144, IMG submission 123175) | Freshwater microbial mat bacterial communities from Lake Vanda, McMurdo Dry Valleys, Antarctica - Oligotrophic Lake LV.19.BULKMAT1 | ecosystem: Environmental > Aquatic > Freshwater >... | reverse complement strand
TTGGCTCTCCGTAAACGCCCGTGCCGTCGCAGATCGTCACGATCACGTCGTTCGGGAAGCGTACAAAGTAGTCTTGCTCGTAGTTCACCACGATGCGCTGGGTGCACTGGCTGCTGTTGCCGTAGCAATCGAAGGCGCGGAAGGTGCGCACGATCGTGCCTTTGTTGCAAAGTGTGTCAAACTGCGCGTAGTTCACCGCGTGCGTCAAACCTTCAACACCCTGGTAAACTTTAGTCTCATCCAGGCAGCAGTTGTCCAAAATATCGGCTTTGCCATACACCCACAAGCTCGGGTCAAATTGTTCGCAAGATACTGTCACGTTGTTAGGTGACTGGCAGACTGGCTTGATCTTATCTTCTACCAAAACCTGCACCATGCAATCATTGGTATTGCCATTGCAATCCGTTACCCGGAAAGTTACCATGAGCGTGTCGCCGATATCGCCGCAGTCAAAACTTACGGTAGGGCCGACGCCGCCACCTTTTCCAGCTTTAAAATCTTTCAGGCAACATTGGTCATAAGAACCGTCATCAAAGGTAGAAGCATTAATAATTGCTTCACCATCGCTGCCCAGCGCCACTTTTGTGAGTTGGTCGCAAGCTGCTACTGGCGGTATCAGGTCTTGTACTGCCAATCGGAAAGTGCAGGTTCTTATGTTGCTGCAATCGTCCTGAGCCCGGTAGGTGACTGTATGGGTGCCGATTGGCAAACAAGGGGTAGTGCCCCATTGTCCCATCGTATCGCGGTTCCACCAGTTGTTGCCAGGGAAATCTGTCAATACACCACCAAAAGTGAGTATGCCGGTTTGGTCACCTGTGAATGGGTCAAAAGTGACAACGGTGCCACTGATATTATTCACCCTCGAACAAGCATCTGTAATGATCCGATCTGGCAGATCAACGGTAGCGCAACAAGCAAAAGGATCTATGGAAACAGTAGTATTGGGCGGGCAAGTGAAAGCAGGCCCCGTTTCATCTGCCACCTTGATCACCTGAATGTAATAGGTTGGGTTGGTGAAAGGCGGCACTGGTGTGGTTGGCAAGCACCAGTCCAGCACGGTCCAGGTACGAATAATTTTATAGGTACCGTCGCATACTGGCAGGATTTGATCTGAATAAGCAGCTTGAAGCTCACAGAAACCAGCACTTGGATGCAGTGGCCATTCGCGGCCAAAAGCAACCAGGTAAGGCGCGCCAGTTACAGCAGGTGACGTATTTACAGCGGCATTGCATTGTATGACAAACTCACCTGGGAACTGTACATCTGACACATGCCTGCGGTCAAAATAAATATATTGGTTGCAGGTAGTGGAATTGCCCCATTGATCCGTAGCCGTCCATTTGCGCAGCACATAAGCGCTGATGTTGTTCTGGCCGTTGATGCTGCCGGTGCAGCTCAAGTCAACCCAGGTATCGGTGTTGGAGTACGTATAATTTGAGCAATCCGTAATAATCGGGTAGGCGGTAGCAATCCCTAACACGTTTTGCAAATAACCTGGATCATAATTGGTGATCGGGCAGATCAAGTGGATGTCCTGGCAAACCATGGTTGGCGGCAGTTTGTCTTCGATCTTCACAGAGCCCCAGCAAGTATTGCCACTCACTTTGTGGGTTACACGATACTGATAGGTCTTGCCAATGTCGGCACTTGTCAACAGCGCGCTCTCCCATGGGCCATTTCCAAGGGGCAAAGTCCGGTCAAGCTCTACCAAATAATCGTCGAAACAGCCGTAAGTACCTTCCAGCACATCGTCGGGACGAACCTCGCCCGTGCATGATGCTGGCAGGGAGATGTTCACAAAGTCGTTGCAGTTCACCACAGCTGGCGTCGCGATCACGTGCACGATCGTTGAAACGCTCTGAATACAGCCTGGGTCGTTCGGGCCAAAAGCTTTCGGCACACCGCCGTTCACCGTATATACAATGGTGTATTGTCCAACACCTTGAGCAGGGTTGAACTGAATTGCAGGTACGCCGTTAACTGTAAAGCCTTCGCTCACGATGTTCGCATCGCCTGGGTCACCGGTCAAGGTAATGGGGTCAGAGAACAAGCAGAAGGCGCCAGAGAGGTCGGAAGTAATGGATGGATTCGGGTAAACACAAGAATTGCCAACTGTAAGGGAAAAACCATTGCCATTTGACACTATAATGTTGTAACCGAGCGCATCTACGTGAATGCCGGTGAAATAATAGTCGCCGCTGTTGATGGGGCTTTGGGTAAACGTGGTGCCCGAAGGAATGGCCGCAGGGCTATTGGGTGGCGCGGAGCTGGTAGATAAATATAGACCTGTGGCAGAAATAATTGTCCAGGTTTGTCCGGCAAGTCCTTCAATCTTTATGGTTTCATTGAACTGACCGTTGATGAGGTTTGTCGCGTTGTTTTTGCAAACACAAGGGTCAGTGATGAGAATTTTAGGCGTACACCTTGGGAAAGGATTGATGGTTACAAATGCCGTACAGCTTGCTGTGTTACCACACGGGTCGGTGGCTGTAAGCACAACTGGCTGGGTGGTGCCTTCTTGGGCACAGTTAAAGGAAAATGGCCCCGGGGGAGTGACCACGATGCTGCCGGCTGGTGCGCAGTTGTCGCTAACAGATTGAAGCAGTTGCGCTTGCGTTACAAGGACATTGCCAAAAATGTCCAGGTTTACGGTTGCGTTTTGGCACACAATCGTTGGACCTGTATTGTCACCCACTGAAATTGTCTGTGTATAGGTGGTGGTATTGCCACAGGCATCGGTAGCCGACCAGGTGCGTTTGATGCTCCGGTTTTGGGCGCAACTGCCTGTCATACTCGTCTCTGTAAAGGTTACAAGCAGGCCAATGGGTGGTTGGACAGGAAAGGTCTGACCTTGATTGACCTGACCGGGAGTAGCAGGGAACGCGGCAGATGGGCCATTCCAGACAAAAGCAGCATACGTAGCACCGTTGCCCGACAAACGCAATGATTGACCAAGCGCCTCAGTTCCAGCTTCTGCCACACCTATATCTGTGGAGACCATGCCGTTAGCTGGTCCGCCGATCGCGGTCATTACACCTTCATAGCTGAGGAATTGTACCACGGTGCCGCCTTTTACAAAGGCAATACCATCAGATGGGCCGTTTTGAATACCGGGTATGAAGAATGCAATCGTGCCGAAGCCGTTGCTCTGATTGGGAATGATCCCGGAGAGGGCTAAATTGTCATAGGTGCCACCCATCATTCCGGTGGAGCCATTGTAAAAGAACAGGTCATATCCTGCGAGGTTGGTTCCAGCCCGGCCAGCAATTTCTACAAACTCATTGACATCGTTTCCTACATTGTCGTAGTGAAGTTCGTTGATCCAAACCGGACCGTTGACAATTCCCGCAGGGTCACAGCCATCGGTGGCAATAACAGCCGGCACAGGCGGCACTGGATCGCTGCAGGAAATTGTGATATTTGCCGGCATGGGTGTCAGCACCGGCGGTTCTGTGTCATTGACACTGATGATCTGGGTGTGTACAGTCTGGTTGTTGCAAGCATCCGTCAGCGTCCATTTTCGGGTCACAATACGGGATCCGGCGCAGGTGCCTGGCACTTCTGTCTGCATAAATACTGCAGGAATGGAAGACGGCAAGGGGTTGATGGTTTGACCAGTGTTTAAAGTGCTTGGGGATTGGGCTATGGGGCCAACCCAGACAAAATCGGTTGCGACCTGGCCTGTTCCAGTGAGTTGCAGGGAAAGCCCAGCTGCCTCAGTTCCAAGTTCCTGGACAGGAATATTTACCGAAAACATGCCGTTCGCTGGCCCATCTGTAGCCTGGAAAACGCCTTCGTAGCTAAGGAGCTGAATGACCTGATTGGAGGAGATTTTATACAGCGCAAAGCCGTCCGGCGAGCCGTTTTGGATGCCGTTGCTGGGATATGCAAAGGATACGGCGCCAAAGCCGCTGCCTTCATTATCAATAAGACCGGAAAGCGTTGTTGTAGTATAAACCACACCGCCATTTCCATTGTACAATATCAGCTGGTAATCCGCCAGGTTGATACCAGCCGTACCAGCCACTTCAATGAATTCTCCGACATCTGTACCTGTATTATCGTAGTGAAACTCATTGATCCAGATCACATCCGGTACCGAGCCAATGCCGCCACAAGCATCTGAACCCGTTAGCATGGGCGCGATGGGCAGTGGGGCGGTACAAGCAATGGTGGTATTTCCCGGGAGGGGATTCTGATTGAATGTAGGCGCCGTTTGATCATTGACCGTAATAATCTGCGTGCAGGTTTTCATATTGTTGCATGCATCCGTGGCCTTATAGGTTCGCGTTAAGGTAAACCGGTTGGCACAAGTTTGGCTGGAATTGGCATCCGAAACAAATGAAACGATTGGTGTGCCAGAGCAGTTATCAGACACTCCTGTTACCAAAGCAATATTCTGCGCTGGAACCTGGAAAGAACAAGAAACAGACACCGGGCCGGGGCAGGTCAGTGAAGGTGGCGTTTGGTCGGGCGCATAAGTATAAACAAGCGTACAGGTAAAAAAGGCTTCGTTCGCATCCCTGATACCGTTGGCCGGAGAGAGGTCGTCAAAAATGGTATAGACCCGGGTCACCGAAGTACTGCTGCAATTGTTGATTGCTGTTGTGGTAGACGTGATGACAATCGTGCCGCAAGGAGTGTCGCCAATAATTCCGCCCAGTGCTTCAAATCCCGCTTCTGTCGTTACTGCTGCCGGTACCGGGTTGTTACAGTTAAACACCCCAATTGGCTGAGGAGGACAGGTTACGGATAAAGTACACAGTGGCGCTGAGCAAGAACCTGTATCTAAAATGATCACGGCCAAGACACAATCCGGATCATTGTCATCGGTAATAAACAATATCACGTTGCCACCGCCAGCAGAGCCGTTTTGGAGCCGGAATTGAGTTGGCGCGCCATAAGAAACATTGGTGGCCGGGCCGCCGCCGATTAAAGTGACCGTGCCGACACTTACTGTCAGGCTGTATGTACTAATGTTGATTCCCGTTGGGTTGAGGAAGAAAGAAATGTAATCGTCTGCGGGATTTGGAATGGTACCATTGTTGTTGCAAGCCACACTGCTCAATCCGCTGCCCGTTACCGAACAAGAGCCTTGCGAGCAACTGCCAGGATCCACAATGGTCACTTGAATGGTACATGAAGCGCCAGATGTGGCATCTGTAATGGTCACGATCACGTTGCCGCCACCGGCGGAACCTGCCTGCAAGCGGAAAAAGTTGCTGGAGCCATAAGGAACATTGGTAGCAGGATTGGAGCCATTCAAAAGCACAGAGCCAACGTTTACCGTGACATTATACCCGGTGCCAAGGCCGCTACCGGTTGGATTGAGTTGAAACCAGATATAGTCGTCGCTCTGGCTGTTGGATTCATTGTTGTTCTCGCAATGCACATCTGTAAGACCGGCGCTAATGAGGCTGCAAGATGGTGGCGCAAAAGTGGCAGCGACGTTGACATCGTCAAGACCAAACTCATCGCGGGAGCCTGCGCCGGAAACATCATTTCCTGTCCAGCGCACATAGTAAAATCCACCCGGCGCTATATTTAAGCCCATTATGGTCGTAGAACGGGAAGGCGCTGAACCAACCAAGACCCACCCCAAAGCATCAAGTGCTTCAATGGAAGTGTAATTCAGTGCAGGAACAGTGGTGTAGGTAGTATTATCAGCGGAGTGCGAGAAGTTAAAGGAACTTGCACGCCCCTGGTCATTACGGACGTATATATTGTATGAAAGCACCAATTGGGTAATATTGGTAGTGCCTGTATTTTCAACTCTAAGGGTCAGCGTGCCGTTGCTGTTCCAGTCGCTGCCGCCCGGCTGTAGCATGATGCAGGGATTGGCCACTGATTGCGGAGCACCTGTGTAGGCGTAAACACCGCCTGTAACCACGGGTGCTGCCACAGACCCACGGGCGTGATCCCCGGTGGTGCCCGTACCGCCGAAAGCTATCGCGCCATCGCTCATGCCCGTCATGGCCCAAGCATTAGAGTTTAGCAAGCCCGCTGCAACCGGATTGGGCGAAAAGCCCGAACCTGCAAATGCAGTGCTGGGATTGGTACCAACAGAAGTTTGCATGCTGTTGCTGTAGTCAATAACAGCAGAAGGGCTGCCATTGGAGAGCTTAACCTGGGCGTTTGCGGAAAAAGCGGCAACTGCCGACAAGCAAAGGGAAAGCAAAATACGGGTGCCGTACATTGAACGAGTAAATATTCCTTTCATGAGTATTGATTATGAATATAAAAATCCCGTCCGAAAATCGAACAGGCTACAATTTATGCCTAAGCAACCAGTCTGGGATGTTGAAAATTTGGGTTCGCAAGCGAAAATCCTTACTGTAAAAAGACCCGTTTTACCATTAATAAAGCAAAAACGAACAGGTCAAATAAAGGATGCTGCCAGGTAGGCCAAACTTATCATGAGTACAAGGATTAGGATTAAAATATAACAATGGTGCAAATGTAGCATTGAAAACGGAAATGCCCGCTATTTCAATGTTAAATTTACGGTAGACGGTGGACGGTTTGCACAACATCTGTTTTTTCCCCTTGGATAGGGTGTTTCAGCACTTTAAGCCAAATATGGTGGCCGAGCCTGCTAAAAACTAATGCCAAACCAAAGGTCAAATATTGTCCAATCCGTCAACCGTCAACTGTCCACCGTAAATACATCACGTACAAAAACAGTGCCATCAGGGTGCTGAAACACCCAATCCAAAGGAAAAGAGCGGATGCCGTCCAACCGTCCACCGTCTACCGTCCACCGTCTACCGTAAAATTACTTCTTCTTGCTCCACTCCATGATACTCTTATCGTTCATGCGCGGGTAGTCGGCGTTGCCTTCTTTTTTGGCCAATTCTGTGCTTTTTTCAGCCACCATGATGGCATCTTTGTAGCGGCTCAATTCACCCAGAATATTGGCTTTCAAGCGGAGAATCCAAAACTTGTCGCCGCCACTTTCGAGGGCTTTGTCCACCCAGGCAAGTGCTTGCGGCATGTCTTTTTTCTCTTCGTAGTAGTAGCGCGCAGATGCGTAAAAGTCATTCGCAGAAGGGCCGTTCATGGTTGTTTTGATAGCAGCCATTACCTTGCCATCTGTGTCTGCACTGATAGGAATAAGTACTTTGGTGTTCTCCCATGACAATTCCAGATTAGCGCTATTATTGGTCAGGTTGTTGAAGTTCAACGTAAAAGATTCTACCTGATCGCGCAAAGGAAAGGCGGTAGCTGAAAATTTAGCAGCAACGTCTTCCTCCTTGAAGTCAGCAGCCTCAGGAGCGCCCCAAATGCTGATGTCTTTGTAAAAAATGATCGTCCAATCTTTGTCACCGGGAATGGTGTACAGCGCATAGGTACCTTTTTTAATCGCAACACCACCAACACTGGCATCGTCGCTGAAGGTTACCTTGGTACTGGCATTCGCGCCAGTGCGCCAAAGCTCGCCCATGGGCACAAGATCACCAAAAATTTTGCGGCCTTTTGAACTTGGACGGGAGTATTCTACGTCCACTTTGATCAGGCCAATATCTTGGGTAATCTTGCAACCAGGACTCGGTGCTGGTGTTTTGATTTGAGCATTGGCCGCTGCAAAAAAGGCCAGGAGGAGGGTCGGTAATAAGAAAATTTTCTTCATGTTGTCGTTAATGATTGTGAATTTAAGTGCTGAAACACTCATTTTTATAAATGGTTTGACTTAAAGCCAAGGTATTGCTTCATTGGCTTAAAATGCCCGATGAACTGTATTATTTTTGCCAAAATTTCTACAAATGCTGCAATTTTCCTGTCTTTCGTTCCAAGAGTTGTCCAATTATCAATTGTATGAAATCCTCGCACTGCGGATGGAAGTATTTTGTGTGGAGCAAAATTGCCCTTACCAGGACTGCGATGGCAAAGATATGGAGAGCTGGCATCTGATGGGTCGTGACGAGGCGGGAAAGCTTGTATGTTACACCCGATTGTTGCCCACAGGATTGGCCTATCCTGAATATCCTTCTATTGGGCGGGTCGTTACTGCCCCTGCTGTTCGGGGTAGTGGAGCAGGAAAAACGCTGATGGAAAAAAGCATTGCTATGTGTATGCAATTATTTGGAAATCAATCCATTAAGATCGGCGCGCAAACATATCTTTTGAAGTTTTACGAAGGCTTTGGCTTTCAATCCACGGGCGAAGCATACCTCGAAGACGGTATTCCGCACACCTCAATGATTAGACATGCGTGAAATTGCTATTTCTGATATTCATGGCTGTAATCAGTCGTTTGAAGCGCTGCTGGATCAAATCGCTTTCTCTACATCCGATGTTTTGTACCTGCTTGGCGACTATGTGGATAGAGGCCCTGATTCCAAAGGCGTTATTGACCGAATATGGGCGCTCCAGGACGATGGATACCAAGTTGCATGCCTGAAAGGTAATCACGAGGAATTGGTGCTTCGTGCAGCTTCCGGTAATTTTACCTACCTCGAAAAGTGGTTGAAAACGGATGGCAAAGACACCATGATTAGCTTTGAGGTAGAAACTTGCGCTGAAATTCCGAGAAAATACCTGGACTGGATGGAAGCACTACCCTATTTCCTTGAAGTTGGATCCTATTTACTGGTGCACGCAGGCCTGGACTTCCGACTAGACGACCCGCTTTCCGATACCTCCGAAATGTGCTGGCTGCGCCATTGGCAGCCCGCCATCCGATACGAATGGCTACAAGAGCGCATCATTTTACACGGGCACACACCCATCGAACGCGAAACTATTGAAAATCAATTTGGTAATTTGCAAGCCGCCCGGCACCTCGACATTGATGCTGGCTGTGTTTATGCCGACCCGCGTCATTGGAGAAGTGAAGGGTTGGGGAACCTTTGTGCGTTTGACATGACGAACCAGCGCTTGTTTTTTCAGGAGTACGTTGAGTGAACAAATTGGCAAGGGGCAAGTTTGCAAGTAGGCAAGTAGGCAAAGGGCAAACGGAAGTGAAGCCTGGCAAAACGAAAAAACTTTTAATCAAGCAGAACCTGAAAATCCCCAGCGACTTCAAGGCCAGCATTCCGCCCATTTCCTTCAAAAATGCGCTGTCCGCGTTCTAGCAATTCAACCTGCAAAACAGCTTGCAAACTTTCTTGGATTTTCCCCGTCATCTCGCCTGAAATGGGTGAATGTAGTGCCGTCCCAGGTGCTTGTTTGGCTAATATCCGCAACTCGGTTTTAGGTCCTTTGAAAACCAATTCCACTTGCTCATCATTGATTTTCAAAAACTTGCGCGCACCGGTGTAGGTGGCAAACTTGAACAGCTTTCCTTCCAGCCAAAAACCACTGATAAATCCAATAAAATGACTGTTCAACCAGGGAATATGTGCCGCCGAAGCCATCAATGATGCGCGATCATGGGTGTCGAAATGGTTGCTCTGCATCCAAACATAAGCCTTCGGGAAGGATCGGCCCCAATCTTTTTCGATGTAACCCTTGCCACCACTAAAATCCGCCAAAGTGGTCATGCCCTTCACCTCATCCGTGATTTTCAGTTGGCCTTCAAGGTTGTGGTGCAGGCTTACGATACCATGATTGCACTCCATAAACGGCACGAAAGAGTACCAACCCATGATTCCCGGCGCACCCAACATTTTTGGCCAGGGGTTGGTATTTTGAAAGTGAATTTCTCCCGAAATTCCAGGCAAATCAAGCTCTATTCGTTCTCCTGAGAAAAAATTATTGCCCACAAAAACCTCAAAAGACCGCTCCGATGGCCGGAAGTCTTCGGCATCAAAACGGTGATAGGCAGCAGTACAGGCTTTTCCATCCATCACCTGAATAAAAGCGTGCTGCTCCCCGTTTTCCGCCATAGAAATACCCGGAATAATGGCCAAGGCATGGCGCTCATCCGCTGAAACGATTTTGAAATACCAGCCTTCAAAATAACGGCGTGTGCGGCCCCAGCCGTGGAATTCATCGGGATGCCAAATGGAACGGAGGCGTTGGAACATTTTAATGTGATAATTTGATAATGTGATAATGTGATAATTTGAAAATGGGCCACACGCTTAGTCTAAGGCTTTTGGCCTAAAGTGCTGAAACACCCACCCCAAGAAAAAACACGGATGTTGTCCCCGTCCACCGTCAACCGTCCACCGTTACAATCTATCTGCCCTTGCCCGCAGCAAATGATCGGCCACCACCAGCGCCGCCATCGCTTCCACGATGGGTACCGCTCTTGGCACCACACAGGGATCATGTCTGCCTTTACCTTTTACCACCACGCTTTCACCCGCCGCATTGGTCGTTTCCTGGTCGCGCATGATGGTGGCTACTGGCTTGAAGGCCACCCGGAAGTAGATATCCATACCATTGGAAATACCACCTTGAACACCACCGGAATGATTGGTCACGGTTCGGATTCCCTCCATCCCTTCTGGCGGCAAAAACTGATCATTATGTGCTGACCCCAACATTTTTACGCCCTCAAATCCCGAACCATATTCAAAGCCCTTGGCCGCATTGATGCTAAGCATGGCCTTGCCAAGGTCGGCCTGTAGTTTGTCAAACACGGGCTGACCCAAACCTGGCGGACATCCCGTCACCACTGCAGAAACCACCCCGCCAATGGTATCACCCGCTTTGCGCACTTTTTTTATGAGGTTGATCATTTTCAGCGCCATGAGCGGCTCAGGGCATCGGATGTCATTGGTTTCGGCCACGCTGAGGTCTAATAATTTGTAATCTTCTTTGAGTTCCAAATGCCCGACCTGGCTTACATAACCCTGTATTTCAATGCCTTTGGTTTTCAGCAGCAACTTGGCCAAAGCGCCCGCAGCCACCCGCGCTGCCGTTTCCCGCGCACTGCTGCGCCCGCCACCCCGGTAGTCGCGATGCCCGTATTTCGCCTCCCAGGTGTAGTCGGCATGGCTGGGTCGGAAAGCCGTGGCCAGGTGGTCATAGTCACGGCTGCGCTGGTCTTCATTGGGGATCACCATTGCAATGGGTGTGCCCGTTGTTTTGCCTTCAAAAACCCCGCTCAACACCTGCACCGTATCGCTTTCCTTGCGCTGGGTGACGATGCTGCTCTGACCCGGCCGACGGCGGTCGAGCTCGCTTTGGATAAATGCGAGGTCGAAATTAAGCCCTGCCGGGCAGCCGTCAACAATGCAGCCAATGGCAGCGCCGTGGGATTCACCGAAGGTTGTGACGCGAAATAGGGTACCAAATGTGTTGGACAAGGTTTTCAGTTTTATTGCATTCGTATGAAGCGACCAGCTTTTGTATGCCCTTTTACTGACCGCCATTCAATGGTGTAGTGGCCGGGAGGCAACGCGCTCAAATCCAGGTTGTCATTGTCTGAAAAATTATTTTCTTCGCGCAGCACCGAACCCGCACTGTTAAAAACACGCAAGCTACCGGGAAGGTTTTCGCCGGTCTGGATTTGCACCTCTCCGGTAGTCGGGTTTGGTAAAATGCGCAGCAAAGATACCTTTTTATCATCTTCAAGGTCATTTGTCCCGATCTGAAAGACCACCAAGGTCACTGTGGTGTTGGTGACAATGGGTTGGTCGGCATCGAAATAAATGTGGGCGGTATTGTAGATTTTTTTATAACTGTCGAGACTTGGCCTTGGCAAGATGCTGAATTTTACAAATCCGAGGCTTCCAGGTTCGTTTATCGCGCTTGGTGGAAGGTTTGTTTGGTCGAAATAGAATTCAGCGATCCCGTTGCTGCGCAAGGTCGCTGTGCAAGGGTGCGAACTAGATAATAGTCCGATGTCTTTTAACACAACGTACAATTCTGTTCCTTTGGCCTGGATAGCCGAATAAAATCGGCAACAGCTTGAATAATTAGGAGCAGAAAACCCTGAATGAAGATTGGCTTTGGCATACACTTATTGGTCGAACCACGAAAAAGTGGTCAGACCAAAGGCCCTCGTCTGACCACTTTTCGTGGTCCGACGAATAAGTTAAAACGAATGCAGCCATTCATCTCAGACCGAATACGCCAACGTCTCCGTTTTACTTACTAAAAATACATGAGCCATACCGGAAGTGTCCGGTATGGCTCATTTTATATTTAGGGAAGGGCACTGTTCGCTTACTAAAAGAGGTTCCTTTGTTTTTCTTCCCCTTTGTTTTTCTTGCATCTTGCTCTCTTGCCTCTTGCTCTCTTCCCTCTTGCCCTTTATTTTTACTCCTCCCCAATAAACGGATACCTATAATCCGTCGCCGGCACCGTATTTTCCTTCATGGTACGTGGAGACAGCCAGCGCTGCATGTTCAAGAGCGAACCTGCCTTATCGTTGGTGCCGGAAGCACGGCCACCGCCAAATGGCTGTTGGCCAACCACTGCGCCCGTTGGCTTATCGTTGATGTAATAGTTGCCTGCGGCATGGCGCAGTTTGTCATTGGCCATTAGAATGGCGGCACGATCGTTCGCAAATATCGAACCCGTCAGTGCGTACGGAGAAGTAGTATTGACCGTATCCAGTATTTGGGCAAACTTTTTATCGTCGTACACATACACGGTAAGCACTGGGCCAAAAATCTCCTCACACATCGTAACATAATGTGGATCAGATACTTCCAGTACCGTTGGCTCAATGTAGTAGCCTTTGGATTTGTCGAAATTGCCGCCTGCAACCACCGTTACTTTATCCGATTTTTTTGCCTCCGTGATGTATTTTGCAATTTTGTCGAATGACTTTTCATCGATCACTGCATTTATAAAATTGCGGAAATCTTCGGTACTGCCCATCTTCATACTTTTCAAATCAGTCACCAAATAATCCTTCACTTGCTTCCACAGGCTCTTGGGAATGTACGCCCTTGAAGCCGCTGAGCATTTTTGTCCCTGGTATTCAAAGGCACCACGCGCCAAACCTACGGCTACGGCTTTGGGATCGGCAGAATGGTGGGCGACGACAAAGTCTTTGCCACCTGTTTCGCCCACGATGCGCGGGTATGACTTGTATCCGGTGATATTTGCCCCGATGGTTTTCCAAATATGGTGGAATACTCCTGTGCTGCCTGTGAAGTGAATGCCCGCAAAGTCATGGTGCTTGAAAATAACATCGCCAGTTGTTGGGCCATCTACATAGACCAGGTTGATGACACCTGCAGGCATGCCTGCTTCTTCCAGAATCTCCATCAGCAGGGAAGCCGAATAAATTTGGGCTTCCGCTGGCTTCCAAACGCATACATTGCCCAACATGGCAGGGGCTGTAGGCAAGTTACCGGCGATGGCCGTAAAATTGAACGGTGTAAGGGCAAAAACAAATCCCTCCAGGGGACGCCAGTCCGTGCGATTCCAAATATTACGCGTGCTCAGGGGCTGCTGCTTGTATATTTCCTGCATGAAATACACATTAAAACGCCAGAAGTCGGCCAACTCGCCAATGCAGTCAATTTCTGCCTGATAGGCGTTTTTGCTTTGACAAAGCATGGTTGCCGCCACCATTTTGGCGCGGTACGGGCCTGTGAGCAAATCAGCGGCGCGCAGTATGATGGCGGCGCGTTCCTGCCAGGGCATGGCTTCCCAGGCTGGTTTGGCGGCGAGTGCAGCATCAATGGCTGCTTTCACATGCTCTCCGTTTCCCTTGGAATAATGTCCCAACAGGTGCTTGCGCTCATGTGGCGGGTGCATGGCTACGAGTTCTTTGGTGCGGACTTGTTTGCCACCAATATACATTGGAACATCTTTCTGCTTGGCTTTGGCTTCGGCGAGCGCTTTTTTCAGGGCTGCCTTTTCGGGCGATCCTGGGGCATAATTCCAAATGGGTTCGTTAATCGGGTGAGGAACCGTAAAAAGGGCGTCAGTCATTAATTTCTATTTTGTGGTGGAATAATTGCAGTTGAATTCCTGCAAAGGTAATCATGGCGTGTCAGTAACCCGCTAAACCTACTATCAATTGGTAAGAAGTTGGGTAGGATGTTCCGGTTTTCAGAGAAGTATTGGGAGTTTTCAACAAAAAAGATGCTGTTTTAGCAAAAGGGAAGTACTTTTATCCAATGAGTGTCTTGTTCATCTCCAAATCATTTACCATGCGCTATAAGAACTTTCTTTTTCAAGCTTTTTTGCTGATTTGTTTCGCAATGCCCCAAATGGCCTGGGGCCAAGAAACGCCCCCTCCACCCGCGCCAAGCACTGGAGTGCCCATCATCGTAGAAAGAGGCTCTCCCCTCACCATTTCCGGCAACACCGAAATATGCCCCGGCACGGAGACCATTTTGAAAGCAGAAGGAGAATTTGAAAGTTTTACCTGGGACAAAGGCGGCGTGCAGGGCCGCTACCTAAAAGTGACGGAGCCGGGGAAATATGAAGTCACGGGCAAGACAAAAGGTGGGTGCACGTTTACGACGACAGTTACGGTGCGGTTGCGGCCATGTCCGGTTTAATTTAGTTATGAGTTATGAGTGATGAGTTATGAGTTATGAGTGATGAGTGATGAGTTTACACAACATTTGTGTTTTAAGGGAATGTTTAGAAAAGCGTATCAACACACATAAGGCAGATTGAAAAAAGGGTAACTATCCAGCCGCATTCACGATCACCTGCTTCCCTTACCCTGAGTTGTCCTGCTGTAAGCATTCGTCCACGTTAAAAGGGGAAAAGCAAGCCAGGATGTTTCTGTATTGGTACATTCAGCGCACTTTACGTGGACGGATGCTTACAGCAGGACAACTCAAAGGAAGGGAAGCGAGCGATGGTGAGAGCGGCTGGATAGTTACAAAAAATGAGTGTCAAATTTAATTTTCAGTTTTTGGCTTTGGCTTGTTCGGATCATCGTTTTCCAAATTTCAACAGCCTTCGCCGAGGCTCAAAAAAAATAGTCAACTTTTTTTGAACGTCGGCGAAGGCTGTTGGAATCCATAATTCAAGCGCTGGAAAACAATCCTACAGTAAAACACAAATGTCGTGCAAACTCATCACTCCTCTCTCATCTCTCATCACTCATCTCTCATCACTCATCACTCATCACTCATCTCTCATCGCTACAACTCAGGCTCAACCTTTTTGCCCCAGGGCCACACCCCCACATCCTTCGCCGCATTAATGGTCCATTTGACCCAAAAAAACGCCAGCACCGGTGCTACAACAAAACTCAGCCCGTTATAAAACAAGGCGCTGTCAATGTCAAAATGGATCAGGTGCATCACGGCCCTTGTCATGCCGCAGCCCAGACATTCAATATCAAAAAATCGCTTGGAAGGGCATAACGTCTCTCCAGTATCAAAGAAGTCGGCGGGCAGGAGGAGAAAAATGATGGGCGTTACTACATAAAAGAACAGGTACAACCAATTGAGCTTTTTACCCATAATAATTAATGTGATAATTAGGGAATTTGATAATTTGATAATTGGGCAATGTGATAATGTGATAATTAGGGAATTTGATAATTTTGATTGGACAAAGGCTTGGCTTTCGAAGGTTTGGAAAATGAAAAGGAGCCACAGTGAAATATGTGCGTTGGTACGCATGTTTTTCATTGTAGCTCCTTCATTGCTGTGTGGTTTACGGTATTGAAAAAACCGCTCACAGACAAATCGGATAAATTTTCATGCTCAAAATCTGACGCAGCGCGATAATTATCACATTATCAAACTATCACATGATCAAATTACCCTTTTTAGCTGTAGTACTTTTTCATTTTCACCAGGGCGTGAATGAAGCCTGGAAGCCAGCAAAGCGCCGTAAGAATCAGGTTGACAATCCAGTCAGAACCGTTCCAGTCGTCCTTAACACCCATTGCTACCCAGCCCAAGCCGAGAAATGCCAAGAGGATATAAAGGCCTTTCGTGATACCGTCGCCACCTTCAGTGCTGTGCTTTTTCATGTGCTTTTTCAGCGCTTTCTGCGCCATTTTCAGCTCTACCGTCTTTTTTAAGCCCAAGCGCTCACCTGTCATTTCTTTGTACTTGGAAGGGGTGAGGTTCAGGAATTGATCCACCGCCATTTTAGTCATTTCAGGAGTGAGTGCCTTCACTTCGTCAGACTGGCTGAACGCAGATACAGGAGAGGTCATTGTAACCTCCGCAAAACTGACATTAACTAGGAAAAGAGCCAATATCCCACTAAGGAGAATTTGTTTCATAAGTAAAAAGGTTTTTATGTTAACACCTACTCTGTTTAGGCTTTTCGGTATCCGCCTGTTTTGAAATAAAATGTTCTGGCACTAAAAATTTCGTTGCAAATATATTTAAGAATAATCGGGCTGCGAAAACATTCCTTCTACTAAAAAGGGTTTGAAATGTTAAAGTCTGCCCGGCGACACTTCTTGTTTAGGCCTTATTTGTATGATCCAGACTTATGCTAATTTCTTTAGGGATAAAAGGAGAAGCATCTGCACCACCAATGATGATTTCACGGACAATAGTACTACTGATATGCGAGAATTCCGGCTGTGCGATGAAAAAAAGTGTTTCAATCCCGCCCCCTATTATGTGGTTAAGTTGGGAAATGGTCTTTTCGTAATCAAAATCAGAACCGTTGCGCAGGCCACGCAACAAATAATTCGCCCCAATGCGCTGGCAATAATGCGCGGTAAGGTTGGGAAAAGCATCTACACCCACATTTGGGTACTGGGAAAAAACTTGGCGCAACCACTCCATGCGTTGCTCGTGCGGGAAAAGGTACTTCTTGGTGGAATTAATACCTACAGCAACGATAATTTTGTCAAATAAGGGTAGCGCGCGCCGAACCAAGTCTACATGGCCAATGGTAATAGGATCGAACGAGCCTGGAAAAACTGCAATCTTCATACTAAGCGGATGTTTTTTTTCGTCGGCGAAGGTGGGGAAAATCTTACTGTTTTTCCAATAGCTACTGTATTTTCTACCTCATTTCCCGTCAAAAGAGACATCTATTTCATTGCGATTATAAACTTAAACCTGCCTTTCCTTAAAAAAAACGCGACAAGTGTATTTAAAAACAAAATCCAATCATAGTTTTGTCCCATTATTCTAACTTAAACCATTTTAATAAAATCTGTTATGAAAAAACTGATCTTCACTTTGTCAATCGTTGGTTGTTGCATTTTCTCAGCGCAATCACAAAGCACTTACAAAACAGCCGTTGGCTTGCGTTTGGGCTATCCTTTGTCTGCCTCCCTCAAACACTTCATTAGCGAGAAAGGCGCTGTTGAAGTTTATGCTGGTTACAGAGGTTATTCTTTTTACAGTTGGGTAAATATTGGCGTTTTATACCAACACCACACACAAATTGCGAGCGTTGAAGGCCTACAGTGGTATCTCGGCGGCGGCGGTGCTGTTTACTTTTGGAACTATAACAGAGGTTTCAACAATGGTGACGCAGCCAATACTTCCTTCGGGGTTAGTGGGTGCTTGGGCTTGGACTACAAATTTGCCGATTTCCCAATTAACCTTTCTGTTGACTGGGTTCCAACATTCTTTGTGAACGGCTATGGCAATGGCTTTGGAGCTGGTTATGGTGGCTTAGCAGTTCGTTATACCTTGAAATAAGGGTTGTTTTTCTAAGCCACACGAAAGGCAAGCAATCAAATTTATTTATTTCGCTGATACATGAGCCATTCCATTGTTGGGATGGCTCATTTTTTTTGATGCGCCCGAGCGTATGTACACATCTAAGCATTGATTGGCATCAATACACTGAATATCAAGAAGTTGTGTCATTCCGAGCGCAGCGAGGAACCTGATTATATATTGCAACCCAGGTTCCTCGCTACGCTCGGAATGACATAACTTCGTGGTTTTTAGAACGCGGCACTAGGTTTTAAAAACCTACGAAGTTTAACGCTCGAAGAAATTATAATTTGTTCGTTTTTTGTTGCCATGCCTTTTGACGCAACCTCAGCTGGGCGCATCCAAAAAAAAGCCAGTCCTTTTTCAAGGGCTGGCTCGTCGTTAATTCACTTATGGCAGGGGACGCATTGGCGAAATCGCCTTTTTGCGTGTGGATGAGACGTCCTTGTACGTCATATAATGTCAGCGTTGCCGTTGTTTGAAAACTGGTCGTGGAAAGTTTTTTGTATAAATCCAGCTTTCCGCCAAATCAACTATACCGCGCAAAATCCTCCTCAGAGAAATCCGACACCTGTTCCTGGTCTTTGCGGCGATTGCGCCACCAGAAATAACCAATTCCAGCAACAATAAGGTAAGGCATGGCCAGCATGTACAGTATCCCGGCATTCAGCCCTTGTGGGTCTCCCCCACCCTGTTTTAAGCTTGTTTCAGCAGCGCCCTTACACATGGCGCATTGGGCTGACAAGTCAACAACCGCAAGCAGCAGCACAAAAAGCAAGGCGCAAAAAATTAATTTCTTATGTTTCATAACAGTAAAAAAAGAGTGATGAGTTATGAGTGATGAGTTATGAGTGATGAGTTATGAGTGATGAGTTATGAGTGATGAGTTATGAGTGATGAGTTATGAGTTATGAGTTATGAGTTTGCACAGCGTTTGTGCTTTACTTTGGATTTTTTTCAGCACCCAAGCTAGGAAATTGATTAAAGGTGCTGAAAATCATATTGAGCAAAAGTACAATACCGTGCAAACTCATCACTCATCACTCATAACTCATAACTCATCACTCAATAATAGGGTTTGAGCATCAGGTAGCATATCGGCCCCGTAATCGCTACATACAACCACAATGGGAACACCCAACGCGCCATCTTTTTATGGCGTTCAAACTGGTTGGTATAGGCCCTTGTAAAGGTCAATAATATGAAAGGTAATATGACTGCAGCCAACACGACATGGGTTGTCAGCAGGATGAAATAAACCGTGCGCATGGTGCCTTCTCCGCCGTATTTCGTTTCCGGTGTTGTGAAGTGATACAGCACGTATGACACCAAAAACAATGCCGAGCAAACCATTGCTGCATAAATGGCTTTGCGGTGGTTCTCTACTTGGCCATTTTTGATAAAATAAAAGGCGAAAATCAGGATCACAGCTGCCAAGGCATTCAAGGAGGCATGTAAAGGTGGCAGAAAGCTGAAATCGATTCCAACATCGATTTTCACGCGTCGCATCATGCCCACGAGCAGCAACACGACAAATGAAACCAGATAAGCTAGTCGGTTGAGCTTTTTCTCTAGCGCTGGATTGGGTAGTTTGTTAGACATCTATCAGGGTAACTATTCGTTTGGGGGAAGCAGGATGGCAATATGTTGCACCATGCGTTCAATTTCATTGTTGTCCAGCGCATTGTAATAGCGTCTAATTTGGCCCGAGGAGTCACAAACCGCGAAATAATCTTTTACAGGGCGCACATCTTCAGCCTTGCAAAACGAATCGTAGCCATTCTCCAAAATGGTACGCCAGGAGCCTGTTGCCCCCGTCCAGGCCCAGGTGACAAATTCTGCACTAGCCATTTTTTGGTGATGGGAGCGAAACTCAGCAGTACCGTCTTTAGCGACAAGGGCCAAACGAAAGTGTATGTTGGTACCAAATTGATTGAACAACTTTTCACAAGTGTTCAGTATTTGGCGGTTATCCTCTGTCAAATCAGGCTCTTCGCCAAAAGAGTGGATAACACAAACCTTGCTTTTAAGCTGGTCTTCTTTTTCTCCATCCGGGTAAATAATGGAAACTGAACGGATTTTTCCAAAGTTCGCGTTTTTACCAACAGCTTCTTTCCGTAGTTGGAAACCGCTGTTTAGCCAATAATAGGATATAGCGGGTAACACCACCAGAATCAGGGCAATAATTGCGACCCTAATTAGCGTCTTCTTCTTGGAAGACTTCTCTGTATCGTTGCTCATAGCGTCAATTTTGAATAGAAACAAAAAAGGCGGAGCCTTGTTGCCCCGCCTTTTTTGTAAATCAACCTTTTGTCATTCCTGGCAGGATGTAACCCTGTGGTTTGCCTGTTGAGGCAGGTTGCACCACTTCTTCATTTTTCTGCTTGATGTGTTCCCGGCTGGCACCCCATCGGCTGCCTTCCTGAAAAAAGGCAATAATGGCCCAAATAAGCAAGGTCGTCGGCATCAGTACGCTGAGTACCAGGCCACGCACCTCACCGGCCATGTGCATGAAAAAGAAAATGATGAAATAGGCTTTGTACAAGCTCGCAGAAATCATCGCCAACATGTAAAGGTATTGTCCAAAACCACCATCTTTTCCGAAGGTGACACTTGAAATAATATGCCCTTTAGCAAACAACGCGAATGCCACTTCAACGATGGTGATAATGCCTAACAATTTCAAGCCGTAAAAAACGAGCTTCTTTTGATCTTCGTATGATTGATGTCCAGCCATTGGTACAGACGTATATAGGTGAATGAATATGGGTTTTATCGGGGTTTACAACAGGTAGAATACCAAGAATACAAACACCCAGACCAAGTCTACAAAGTGCCAGTACAGGCCTATTTTTTCTACCATCTCGTAGCCATTTTTCCGCGCAGCATATAGACCGCCCATGGCATTGACCATAATAATCAGTAGGAAAAGCACTCCAGAGAGTACGTGGAAACCGTGGAAGCCCGTAATAAAGAAGAACAACGCGCCAAATGCTTTGGGGCCTTGCCCAATCTCGCGGGTCTGACCTGCATACGGTCCGGAGGTATACTTCACAAACTTCTGCTCCAGTTCAACTTTGCCATCCTGCTCGTGGCCATGCAGAAGATAGGATTCATCTTTTTTGACTGTAACAGGCGCATCATTTTCCATAACCGGCTTCCCGTTTACATCCACCATTTCGCCATCAGCGATATGCCTGCCAAAAGGGTTGCGGGTCACAGATACGTTCTCATATTTGATCAGCATCGTCCATTCATAAGCCTGACTACCAAGGAATGTAGCGCCTCCCAGGATGGTCAGGAACATCCAGAAAACAACGCCACGTTTGTTCTCGCGGTGCCCCTCCTGTACGGCACGGACCATGGTGACCGAACTGATGATGAGCACGAACGTCATAAACGTTACAAAGACCAGCGGCCAGTGTGCATCTACAAAAGGGAAAGACGCAAAAACGAAGTCTGCTTCAGGCCATGTTGGACTGCTGAAGCGAAGTGCGCCGTAGGCGATCAGGAAACCTGCAAAGGTGAACGCGTCCGATACCAGAAAGTACCACATCATCAGCTTTCCATAACTGGCTTTCATAGGCGGTTGCCCACCGTCCCAAAGCTGGTTGTCGTCCCCGTGTTCGTGCGTATCGTGTGCGTGTGCAACAGATGATTCTGCCATGATATTCAAAAAGTTAGTTGTATTCCGTTGTTAATTCCTGCTCAACTTCCGTTCAGCACAAAAAAGATAATCAGGTACACCCACAATATATCCACAAAATGCCAGTATTGAACCACCAATTCAAAGCGCTGTTTGCGCCGGAGTGTTGGTTTGTACGGTAAAATGTAGGCATGTGTCAATGCCACTGTTAAAGCCGCAATGCCCCCCAAAACGTGGGCAGCATGTAAGCCTGAAATCACGTAAATAAATGAACTAGAAGGGTTTACTGTAAATGTTGCACCAATTGCGTTCAACGCTTGCCAACCCTGGTATTGCAGCACAACAAACGTCAGTCCCAATAAAAAAGTCAGGATCAACATCCCCTTGTACTGTTGCTCTTTTCGCTGTTTAAATCCCTGAAAAGAAAAATGTAATGTCACACTACTCAACAGGATCACAGCGGTATTCACATAAAATATGCCCGGCAACGCAAACTCCAGCCAATTCCCCGCTGCACGCCGAACAACATAAGCACTGGTAAATCCTGCAAACATCATGAGGATACTCCCAATGCCTACCCACAGTGCTAATTTGTGGGGATGGATTTTACTTTGATTATATTCTTCTGCCACAGTTGCCATATTCAAATTTTGAAATTTTAAATTTTGTCCAACAACAACACGATTAAAGACAAAGGAAGGTGCGCAAATGAAATAAACATCTGTGTCCGCGCTGCTTCTCTGGAACAGGTCTTGTACAGACCCCAGCATTTAAATGCCCAGAAAAGGTTCAATGCCACTAAAACCAATGTCGCTGTCAACCCCACGTATCCAAGCCAATAGGCGATAACTGAATTCCCGACCAACAAAAGACAGAAAATAAAGGAAAGGAAACCCGTTGTGGAGTCTTTTTCGCCATTTTTTGAAGGCAGGAGGTAAAAGCCTGCTTTTTTATAATCGTCATCCGCCATCCAGGCAACCGCCCAAAAATGGGGAAACTGCCATAAAAACTGCAAGCCAAACAACATCCAGGCCATCGGTGAAATCGTTTGCTCATACGCTACACAGCCAATGATCAAAGGCAATGCTCCTGGAATTGCCCCCACTGCTACTGAAAGCGGCGTAGTCCGTTTCATCGGCGTATAAATAAACGCGTAGCTGATGAATGCCAGGGTGCCTAAAAATCCCGCTGTCATGTTGAACATGCTCAGCATGGAGATTCCAAACAATGCCATAAAGCCAGCAAGCAATACAGCCGTTGAAACACTCATCCGCCCAGTAACGACCGGGCGGTTTGCAGTCCGTGGCATCAAGCGATCATAATCACGCTCCAATACCTGGTTTAAAGCATTCGCAGCACCCGTCACAAAAAAGCCACCCATCGTTAACAAAAGCACGGCAGAAAACTGCACATTCCCTCCGCTCACAATGGCGTACGACATCACCGCAGAAAAAAGAACTAACAACGTCAGCTTGAATTTCACCAGCACCCCAAAATCGGTAACTGCCTGCCTCAAACCTGTGAAAATTGAAAACTGTTTTGCCTCTTCGCGTTGCATTTATCGGTTGTATTATGAATGAGCTGAAAATCAGCGATTTAACTGTTAGTTTCCGTGGTCTTGTTCACCTTCCTTCAACGGCACGTACTGTGGGATAAACTCTTCCCCATTTCTTGCATAGTCGTAAGGCCAACGCTGTACTGTTGGAATACGGTCAGGCCAGTTGCCGTGACCTGCCTTAATAGGAGTTGTCCATTCCAAGGTATTGGCACCCCAAGGATTTTTATCTTTCATTTTCTTGCCACTGAAAATAGAGTAGAAGAAGTTGACGATAAACAACACTTGCAGGAAGAACACGAAAATGGCTGCAATCGTAATAAATTTATTCAAATCACCAAAGTGACGGAAGGCATCAAAGGAGGCACCACCGTCATAATAACGGCGAGGAACACCTGCGAGACCCGTATAGTGCATCGGCCAGAAGATAGCATAAGCGCCAATCAAAGTCCCCCAGAAGTGAATCTTCCCGAGTGTTTCATTCATGAATCGGCCAAACATCTTTGGGAACCAGTGATATATACCGGCGAACATACCAAAGAATGCTGCAATACCCATCACGATGTGGAAGTGGGCTACTACAAAGTAAGTATCGTGCAATTGGATATCAAGTGCCGAGTTGCCGAGGAAAATACCCGTCAAACCACCAGAGATAAACATCGAAACGAAACCAATGGAGAAAAGACTCGCCGGGTTGAAGCGGAAATTTGAGCCATATATGGTGCCGATCCAGTTGAATACCTTCACCGCCGACGGCACTGCAATTATCAGCGTGAAGATCACAAAGAAGTTACTAATAAATGGATTGACCCCCGACATAAACATGTGGTGTGCCCACACAATGAAGGAAAGGAATGCAATCGCCAGAATCGAATACACCATCGCTGTGTAACCAAAGATCGGCTTGCGGGAATTCACAGCGAGCACCTCCGATACAATACCCATTGAGGGCAAAATGATGATGTATACCTCCGGGTGACCCAGGAACCAGAACAAGTGCTGGAAAAGGATAGGGCTACCGCCGATACGCTCCAAAACTTCACCCGCTACCACGATTTCACTGAGGTAAAAGGATGTGCCCAAGCTGCGGTCAAATAGCAACAACAACAAGCCAGAAAACAATACCGGGAAGGACAATACACCCAAAACAGCCGTTACGAAAAACGCCCAGATGGTCAATGGCAAGCGCCACATCGTCATCCCTTTGGTACGAAGGTTAAGCACCGTGGTGATATAGTTGATGCCGCCCAACAAGGCTGACATCACAAATAATGACATGGAAACAATCCACATAGTCATACCAGCCTGCGAACCTTCGGAGGCTTGCGGCAACGCGCTCAAGGGCGGATAAGCCGTCCATCCTCCGGAGAATGGCCCTGTGCTCAAGAATAAGGAGAGCAACAAGACAACGCCAGCGAGGAAAAAGAACCAATAAGAAAATGCGTTCAACAACGGCGAGGCCATGTCACGCGCACCAATCTGCAGCGGAATCAATATATTGGAAAATGTACCGCTCAAGCCTGCAGTAAGTACAAAGAATACGAGGATGGTACCGTGCATGGTTACCAGTGAGTAGTAAAACTCGGGGTCAAGCTTGCCAATGCCAGCTTCGCTCACCATAATCCATTTCCCCAGGAGTGGTTTCAACCAAGCCATGTCTGCTTCCGGGAAACCCAGTTGCAAACGGAAAACAATAGACATCGCCGCGCCCATAAAGGCCCAGAAAATGCCCGTAATCAAAAATTGCCGACCTATGATCTTGTGGTCGGTACTGAAAATATACGTCGTTAGGAAGTTCGACTGAAATTTATCCCCTTCATGGTGCTCATGGAAGTGGTCGTCAAACCCAAGTTCCTGGGTGAGTTTATTCTCAAGCGTTTCAGCGGCTGTTACTACGTTTGCCATATTTTTAATTTGATAATTCGAAAATTCGATAATTTGGTAATGAACGATGCCTGGGCATCACGTCATTATCACATTATCACATTACCACATTTAATTTATTATTAATTCTGTTCTGCGATTTTTTGCCTGGTTTTCTGGCGTGTCATTTGGCACCAGCGGTTTGGTATCACCATAGCCGCGTGCCCTCAATCGTCCTGCGGAAACGCCACGGTCTGTGAGGTATTTTACCACCGAATTTGCACGAGCCGCTGACAGTGAAAGATTGGCCGCAGCCTCGCCTTCATTGTCTGTATGACCTGCCACTTCAACACTCATAGAAGGGTAAGCGCTCATCGCAGTCACAAGGTTGTCAAGTTCGTATTTACTGTTAGCACTGAGAGCAGCAGAACCTGTCTCAAAGCTGATATGGCTCAACGCCAGGGTCTTATCGGCGGCTACAGTTGACTCAACAGCCTTCTTAATATTGGAATCAAATTCTTTGGCGCGCATAGACACCTCGATGTCCAACACTTTGTCCTTATTCGGGTCGTCTGCTTTGCCCCGAATTTGGGTCAGGTAAAACGACTCTTGGGTTTTGTACCAGGCATCAAATTCTTGCTGGGAAACAATTTTAAACACGCGCCGCATGGAATAGTGGCCCTTGCCACATAGTTCGGCGCAAGCCAATTCATAGTCGAATTTTTCCCATCGTTTCGGGCCGTTTGGTTCCGTTAGATCAAAAGGCTCGTTGTATTCCGGGTATTTTCTCAATTGCTGACGGTATTCAGACGTAGTCGTCTTGGGCGTAAATACAAAATAGGTTGGCATACCCGGTACAGCATCCATTTTAACGCGGAAGTGCGGCAGGTCAAAATTGTGGAGTACATCCTTCGCAATGATACGCACGCGGATTTTTTTACCCACCGGCAAGTACAATACCTCGCTAGGTGTAACGTCATCCCAAGTTTTTGGGTCTGTGAAGTCAAGGCCGAGCTGGTTGGTGCCATTGGTTAATTTATAGTTCCGGGTACCGATCTTACCATCTGCTCCAGGGTAGCGAATGGTCCAGAGGAACTGCTGGGCAACTGCCTCGATTTCCATGTAATCCTCATTGGGATTAACGTCGGCCATAACTGTATTCCAGGCGTTCAAGCCACGTACCACCAATATGGTCATAACGACCGCTGGAATTGCTGTCCACCAGATTTCCAGGCGATTGTCGTGTGGGATAAACTTGGCCAACCGACCTTCCTTCCAACGATACTGGTAGGAAAACCAAAACAGTGCAATATGGGTCAGGATAAATACAATACCTGTAATCCAAAGGGTGACGTCGAACAGCCCGTCCAACATACCACCATGTTCAGAAGCTGATTGGTGCGGGCCATAACCCATCATCACATTTTTATAAGCATACGCCGACCAGCATACACCAACAAGAAATACAACGAGGAACCCAACTGAAAGCCAGCCATTCCACTTGCTATTGTCACGCAAGGTGGCTTGTTCGCCTTTGATGGCACTGGTCATTTCGTAGACTTTCCCGATCTGTACCATGACGACAGTGATCAGGAAAGCGCAAAAAAGTACGATTAGCGTAGTCATTTCTTTATGTTTCTCTTTTAACAAGAAAGATTGATAACAGTTGATGAAAATTAGTCAAAAATTAGTTGAAAAGGAAAATCTTCATAAACCCGCTCCAACTTTTAATAATACAGCTTTAATGGTGGCCGCCACCATCACCTTCACCCTCAATAAGAGCTCCGGTATCATGGTGTAAGCTTTCATCAAGATATGGGTCTTTCATTGGTACCAAAGGAGCTTTGCTCAACTGATTGAAGAAGAAGAACAAGAAAAGACTCAAGAATCCAATGAGCACCCCTATATCATCCAAACCGGGTATGGTATATCCCAATTTAAAAGCTTTTGATTCATCTTGCTGGTGCCCAGCGGCACCATGTGTATCAGCATGAGCATCTACATCAGCTTCAGCATGATCGTTATTCGGGGCTTCAGCAGGGGCGGCATTCATTTTTGTATCATGTGCAGTAGCTGTGTCAGCATTTACATGGCTTGTATCACCATGCGCTTGTACTCCATGTTCTGCTGCTGCTGGTGTTGCAGCATGTTCCACAGGAACCGCTGATTGAGAGGTTGCAACTTCAGAAGTATGCTCAGCTTCTGAAACAGAAACCTCATGTTTCTCCTTGCCATGATGTTTACCTTCCGCAAGTTCTTTTGCCTCATGTGCAGCAATACGCGCGCCTGGCTTGATCATGTAGAAATAATCCCACCAGTGACCGAAAAAAACAATAACCGCAACAAGGAACATGGTACCAAACTTGCGCTTGGTATCATTCCGCATCAGAATAAGGAAGGGTGTAACAAAATTCAACAACAAATTACCCCAGAACAAAACTGGATAATGTGTCATCCTTTCATTAAAATAAATGGTCTCTTCACCGTTGTTTGAATACCAGATCAACATGAACTGGCTGAACCAGAGGTATGTCCAGAAAACAGATATCCCAAAAATGAACATACCAATATTGTGCATGTGATTGATCGTCACATACTCCATGTATCCGCGTGATTTGAGGATAATTATCAGAATCACGGTCATAGAAAGTCCCCCAAGCCACATAGAAATCATCGAGTACCAGGCAAACATAGTACTGTACCAGTGCGGATCAACGGCCATAATGCTTTGCCAAAGGAAAACAGTGCTCAAGAAGCCACCAATTGGGAGGAAAGAAGCCGCCCATTTGCGCTGGATTTTGTAGTATTTGAAGCCTTCAGTCTCTTTTGTATCCTGATCTACGGATGCCTGGCGCAATTTCATTGCCCAGAAGTACCAAATTGACAAGAACCCGACGGTGCCAACTGTGTACCAAATTGGATTCAGGAAGGCAGCTTTGCCTGCAATGATTCGGTCATATGCTGGATTGCCCACCTCGGTGATCCCGGGCGTATTCCAGTGATAAAGGTGGTGAAAATGCCCCCAAACGCCCAATACCAGTACACCCATCAGGATAATTCCGACCCACATAAATTGGCTCATTGCCTCCCAAATGCGCTTCATAACACTATTCCAACCTGCGAAGGCTGTAATTTGGGCTGAAAGGAAGAACATAGACATAAAGGCAATCCCTGTGAAATATACAGAGTTGTGGAGCCAGCTGGTCCAAAAACGAGTATGGTATTCATCGTCGTTCATGTAGATGAACAAGAGACTCAATACACCCAAAGCCATACCACCAATAAGGAGGCGCTTTGACTTGTTTTCAAATACGAATTGCGTATTCAGATTCATATCGTGGTTCAGGCCAAAGCCCGAAGTTTTGTTTTAAACAATATTGTTTTCAATTCTGTGCTGTCAGCATTAATTCGCTGGAGGCGGCGGTACTGCGTATTGGGGCGAACGAACAGGGCCTGTTGCAACGCCAAGTGCTGGCTTTTCAACATTACTGAGCGTATTGGATTTCTCGTTGTATTCCAAAGTTTTTGACTTTGCTTGTAGGGCACGGATATAATGGATCACATCCCAGCGTTCTTCGAACGAAAGCTTGTCTGCATAGTGGCCCATCATGTTTTTGCCATGCATGATCGCAAAGTAGTACCTGCCATTACCAGCACTGATCATTTCGTCAATGATCAGGTTCTTTGGTGCCGCTGGGTATTTAGCTTGTGGCCCTACATACAGGTAGCCTTGGCCATCACCTTTTTCACCATGACAAATTCCGCAAAGTGAAATGTACAATGGCTTGGCTTTTTCAAGGTTGACATTGGAAATAGGAAAGGGGTTGTTCACCATTTCTTTTTCACAGCGAATGCGGTCTTCCTCCGTATTAACATAATAGAAGGGCACTTGGCCATTTACGGGAGCGGCAATGGCATTGTTGGCATTTTTACCTCGTACCACATCAAGTGCTGCGGCATCGCCATAAAAAACACCCGTGTACCCGCGCGGAATTGAACCCGCAACACTAGAACGAGGCTGTGACAACGAGGCTTTGCTATGCTCATTTTCAGTGTCCCAGGTATTCCAGGAATAAGCACTGTAATTATTTGCCTCGTAAGAGACCGGGTGGTACATATCCGGCATATACTCGTGCCCCGTCTTGTTTATTCCTGCGGGTGAGCACAGCGAAAAACACCAAGCAAAAAAGGCCACTCCGAGAATTGCGCCAATTAAGTATTTCATAAATTCTTATTGATTCGTTGAATTGTTGATTTGGTTAAATGACTACAACCAACTCAAATCGTTTTTATATTTACTTCAGCAGCATTGGTCTTTTGGAAAAAGCCCTTAATACCATCCATATCTGCATCAGAAGCGCTCGTTACATCAAATGCCATACAGAACTTATCATCCGTGATACGGTCATCCAAAGTGTTAGCTTTTACACCTGGCCACATGCCACAAATGGTGTAAAAAGTGATCGTCATACCCCAGGCCGCAAACAACACCGTCATCTCAAAAGTGATCGGGATAAAGGCTGGTACTGACCAGTATGGCTTACCGCCAACCATGATAGGCCAATCACGCGTGAATATCCAGGACATTGTTAAAAACCCGAACGTTGCACCGATAGCACCATAAATAAAGCCAAGGTAGTGCAGGCGGCTTTCTTTCAAACCCAAAAGCGGGTCGAGGCCGTGTACCGGAAATGGGGTGAATACATCCATGATATCCAGATGTGCCGCGTTTGCCACTTTTACGGCAGATTTCAAGTCTTCTTCGTCGTTATAAAGCCCGTAAAGGACTTTGTTACTTTGAGCAGCCATTTATGTGTGAGTTATGATTTTTCAATGATATGATATGGTTCAAGAGAAACGCCCCTAAAACTCAATGCTTGCCGTTGCCGTTTTTATTGGCCTTTTCCCCAATGTACTGATCGCCTGCTATTTTTAAAATTGCCTTTACTTCGGCGATGGCCACAACAGGTGCCACACGGGTGAAGATTAGATAACAGAAGAAGAACAAACCGAGAGTTCCAGTAAAAATACTGATCTCAACCCAGGTTGGGCGGTAGTAACTCCAAGATGATGGGAGGAAATCCCGAGCCAAGGTAGTCGCTATGATCACAAAGCGCTCAAACCACATACCGATATTGATAACAATGGACAAGAAAAAGGTCCACCAAATACTGCGGCGAATTTTACGCGACCAGAACACCTGCGGGCTAACCACGTTACAGAACATCATCCCGAAATACGCCCACCAGTACACCCCAAAAACACGGTTGTAGAAGGCGAATTGCTCATAAATATACCCGGAATACCAGGCCATAAACAACTCCGTCAAGTAGGCCACACCGACAATTGTACCAGTCAGTACAATTACTTTGTTCATGGATTCTATGTGGTTAATGGTAATATACTCTTGCAGATTCAACACTTTCCGGGTAATAACCATCAGTGTCTGCACCATCGCAAAACCAGAGAATACCGCACCCGCAACAAAATAGGGCGGGAAAATAGTGGTGTGCCAGCCTGGGATAACCGAAGTAGCAAAGTCAAAGGATACAATGGTATGCACAGAAAGTACCAGTGGGGTGGAAATACCCGCCAATACCAGCGAAAGTGCTTCCCAACGCTGCCAGTGTTTGGCACTGCCCGTCCATCCAAAAGAGAACGTATCGTAAATTTTCCGACGGAATCCTTTGGCGCGGTCGCGTACGGTGGCAAGGTCAGGAACCAAACCGGTGTACCAGAACAACAAGGAAACCGAGAAATATGTCGAGATCGCAAAAACGTCCCAAAGGAGCGGAGAGTTAAAGTTCGCCCAAAGTGGTCCGCGGGAGTTTGGGAAAGGCATGATGAAAAATGCCAGCCAAACACGACCCATGTGGAAAATCGGAAACTGCCCTGCGCAAATAACCGCAAAAATGGTCATTGCTTCTGCTGCACGGTTTACCCCTGTACGCCAACGCTGACGGAAAATCAACAAGATGGCTGAAATCAGGGTACCTGCGTGGCCGATACCGATCCACCAAACGAAGTTGGTGATGTCCCAAGCCCAGTTGATGGTCCTGTTAGCGCCCCATTCCCCTATACCTTTCCATACCGTCCAGACAATCGCAAAGACGTAAAGTGCCAGGAAAGATGCGGCTAGTCCAAAAGCCACAATCCATTCACGGGAAGGTGCTTTCTCTGTTGGAGACACCAAATCCTCCGTGATCTGGTGGTAGGATTTATTTCCTTCGATCAGTACATGCCTGACCGGTGCTATTGCTTGAGACATAATTGTTAAATTATGAATGATGAATGATAAATGATGAATGAAATACCCATGTGGCTGAGCTATTCATCATTTATCTTTATCATTTATCATTAAGAAAAGAGTTCTTCATTCGTGTTGTTAACTTTTGCGGAATAGCTCACGCCCGGACGGACGTTGATTTCTTCCAAAACTTTATAAGCCAGGTCACCAGCGTCTTTCGTTGCGCGACTTACCTGGCTGTCTTTGTTATTCAGGTTGCCAAAAATGATGGCGCCTGTTGGGCAAGCCGTTTGGCAAGCAACGCGTACGTCGTTGTCCATGATGGCGCGGCCTTCTTGCTTGGCAGTAAGTTTGCCTTCCTGGATGCGTTGAACGCAGAAGGAGCATTTTTCAATGACACCACGTGAGCGAACTGTCACATCTGGATTAAGCACCATACGCACGAGGTTGTCGGCATAGTAAGGAACATCATCGCCTTCAACATGGAAAACGCGCTCCTCGTTGCCTGGCCATGTATCTGCCGTTGTGTAGTCGAGCCAGTTGAAGCGACGGACTTTATAAGGGCAGTTATTGGCGCAGTAACGGGTACCGATGCAACGATTGTAGGCCATCTGGTTGATGCCTTCCATGGAGTGGTTGGTGGCGTTCACCGGGCAAACGTTCTCACAAGGAGCATTGTCACAGTGTTGGCACATCATGGGTTGATATACCACCTTTGGATTTTCTAAATCGCCGTAGAAATAGCGATCAATACGCAACCAAGTCATTTCGTGGTGGCGCTTAACCTCTTTTTTACCAACAACAGGCACGTTGTTTTCGCTTACACAAGCAACCTGGCAAGCGCCGCAGCCGATACAAGCATTCATGTCTACGTACATGCCCCACTTCATGCCCGTGTGGAAGAACTCCTCATTGGTCGGGTACAGTGTTTGGCTGTTAAGGTGTGCTGCTTCTTCATGGAACTCCTCCAGCTTATGTTCAAGCTCCTGAAGGTCTTTGATGTTTGTCTGGAAAATAATAGAACGATCCGTCAAAGATCCTTGGAAAGCCAATACGGCTTCGTCGGCATTGATCATTTTTCCGTTCTGTAAGCCTTTCACACCCATGGTGTGGTGGTGCTGAACGCAAGCGTAATCATTGTCAATAGTTCCGGTTGGAGTAACCGTAGCATCGGTCAGGTAGTATTGTGTAAATCCGCCTTCTATTTTGAGTACAGGATTCACATTTACACCGAATCCAACCCCACAACCGCCGGTTTCGCGGCCACCACCAAGGGCGATGGCGACAGAACCAGGTGCCTGGCCGAAAGTACGCACAACAGTACAGCTTAATTTTTGGCCATTGACTTCGACGGTTACGTTTTGGCCGTCTTCAAGGTCTTTCCAGCCATTGATATTTTTTTCGTCCCACGAAACCGGCACGCTGAGGTAGTTGCCCCAAACGGTACGGTTCACAGGGTCAGGCATTTCCTGAAGCCAAGGATTGTGCGCGTATTGACCGTTACCGATGTTTACTGTTTCGTAAAATGAGATTTCAACTTCGCTGGATCCTGGTTTTGAAACAGCATCCGCATTGACAGTGCCACTAAAAACACCATTTACCGCAGCTGCCGGGAATTCAAAAATGCCATCATGCAAGCTCATATCCCAAAATGCAGCAGGAGTGCTGTATTTAGACTGGCGGTTGAAGATGTCCGTTGCCCAATTAGACCTCAGGTACTCATAGTACGGCTGGTCGGCCTGGCGCTTGAGGTTCGCGCTGTCAGCCCACTCCAGCAAGGAATGTTCTGCATGACGGGTTTCAAACAAGGGAGCAATGGTTGGCTGAACAAGGCTCAACATGCCTGCTTTTGGCTCGGCATCGCCCCAAGACTCCAATATATGGTGTGCCGGAGCAGCATGAGAGCATAGGGTAGTGGTTTCATCCATTACACCGTTGAAGGAAACACGTGTTCCTACTTTGGCAAAAGCGGCTTTGAATTTGTCGCCAGCAAAATCCCAAGCTGGGTTAGCCCCCCAAACAATGGCGACTGCTACCGATCCGCCGTTCATTTCAGCGATAAGGCGTTCCATTTGGCGGTCATCGCCTTGGCGTTGGTAGGATACATTGGTAAAATCAACGGTGGTGTTCAGGTTGCCGAGCACATCGTTGATTTTATTGACAATTACTTGTTCTGCGACATTATTAGAACCACAAATAACCAATGATTTGCCTTGGGCTTCATTCAATTCAGTGGCGATTTTTTTCATGGCCGCCGCCGCTTTGTCATTCAGTTTAGGTCCACCGGAACCTCCACTCAGCGCATTGTAGAGTGCTACAATGGCAGCGCCCATTTCACTTGGCTTGATGAGCACGCGGTTGTCGGCGTTGGAGCCAGTGAGCGACATGTGGCTTTCCACCTGGTAGTGGCGCGACATTTTCGCGTTCTTTTTGCCTGCTACTTTGCGGTTTTTGGCATAAGCACGCGCATATTCAAGTGGGCTGACCCACGTACCGAGGAAATCGGCGCCAAAAGATACGATTACTTCAGCCGCATCAAATTTGTAGTTAGGGATTATTGCTGCACCAAAACACTGTTCATTTGCTGCCAACAATGCTCCACTTGAAACGGGATCATACGTAACAACGGAGGTGCTTGGGTATTTCGCCGCAAATTCAGCCATCGCCTTTTTGGCAGTTGGGCTGATATTGGTGTTCGAAATGATGCGAATATTGCCACCTGCAGCGAGTTTTGATTTCACTTCGCGGTCGAGGGCTACCCAATCCATCTTTTCTACTTGGCCTTCTTTGACTTTACCGGCATAATGCAAGCGGCGATTGTCGTAAAGGCTAAGAACAGACGCTTGCGCGCGGGCGCTCGTGCCTCCTTTGGTAATACTGCTGAGGCTGTTCCCTTCAATTTTGATGGGGCGACCTTCGCGGGTTTTCACCAGTACGGGGCAGTAGTCACCGCCATTCACAATACTAGAAGCAAAGTAGTTGGCCACACCCGGCACGATTTCGTCGGGTTTGGTAACGTAGGGAATGGCTTTTCTAATTGGAATCTCACAAGAAGCAGCAATTGTTGCTGCGCCGAGACCAAATCCCATCAACTTCAAAAAGTCGCGGCGACCAGTTTCCCATTTGCCATTGGTTTCGTCGATATTTTCCGCGGAAAACTCCCGTTCTGCAGATTGCAAGAACGATTCTTCCCGAGTCAAATCTTCGGTGCTTACCCAAATACCGTTGTCGTGGTGCATAATTTGTAATGATGAATTATGAATGATGAATGATGAATGATTTTCATCTAATCATCTTCGCAATTGGATTTTGTTTTTGTGAATAACGATTGACAAATGACAGTATCCATCATTTATCATGCATCATTTATATTTTCAATAGTGGCATTTTTGACATTCAAGGCCACCGATATCGGCAACGAATACTTTGTCCATTTCAGATTCAGGTTTTGCAATCTGCTTCTTGTGGAACTTGATGTATTCTTGGTTGTATTGTTTGTAAAAAGGATTGTCTGTGAATTTTACCTCTGTCTGGTTGTGACAACTGATACACCAGCCCATGCCCAAGGTAGAATATTGGTACACTACATCCATTTCCTGGACTGGGCCGTGGCATTTCTGGCACTCTACCTTGCCAACGGAAACGTGTTGGGCATGGTTGAAATAGGCGTGATCGGGAAGGTTGTGGATACGGGTCCATTCGATCGGGCCCTGGATTTTGCCGTTTGAATCGTCGCGCAATGCTTTTACAACACCATCCCACTCGCTGTCGATAGTGGTTTTTCCAGCATCGTCAATGGCCGTAAGGCTATTTGTAGCGACGTATTCCTGGCCGATCCATTTTTTGTACAGCTCCTCAATTTGCTTTTCACTCCAGCTGTCGTAATCGGAGATGTAGCGGTTGGTGAGCGGATCATAGCCGATGGAGGCAAATATTTTGGTGATTTCTTTGGTGCCAGAGATGGTGCCTTTTTTGATGGCTGCGTGGCAGTTCATGCAAGTATTGGTGGCAGGAACGGAAGCATGCTTGGAGCGGCGAGCCGTATCGTGGCAGTATTGGCAGTCAATTTTGTTGATGCCTGAGTGAATTTTGTGGCTAAATGCAATTGGCTGATCAGGCTGATAGTTTTGCTCGCGGCCCATGTTGACTGCGTTGTCGACCGTTTTATAGCCAAAGATCATGATCAAAGCGAAGACGAAGACTGCAATCGCTCCTTTGGTTGTTAGGATTTCCTGAATTGATCTTTCAATTGGTGGCAATCCTTCGCGAACGCGGGTAACGTTTTTGAGGTTGTTCACGATGCGCATGAGCGCGAAGGCCAACAACAATAAAACGGAAGCCAGGCCAATGAACATCCAAGGAACGCCGGATGCTTCTTTTACCGTTTCACCGCCCGGTGGAGGTGGAGGTGCTGGTGGTGCAGGCTCGTTAATGTACAAAATGATACTCTCGATCTGGTCGTTGGTCAAACCAGGGAAGGAACTCATCACTGACTTGTACTTCGCCCAAAGCTCTGTAGCCCGTGGGTGGCCCGTAGCGATGAGCGCCTGCGAATTCCGAATCCAGGAATAAAGGTCTTTGCGTGGGAAGGCAGACCAACGCTCTTCTACCCCACTCAAGGCTGGGCCCGTGGAAGCGGTTTTCATGTCTTTTGCGTGGCAAGAGGCACAGTTGGCAGAAAAGAGTTCTTTGCCAGCTTCTTTAGTGGGCTGTGCAAGCAGCGAGAAGGTTGTGGCAGTTACAAGCGTGAAAACCCAAAAAATGCGTTTCAGCAGCATATCAGCGGAATAGTTTATTTCTCAAAAAAAAACCTTGACTTGACGTTCACAAAGAATTGTCAGCGTTATGTCTGTGCAAAGGTACAAATGGTCGAATGCTAACAAAGAATGTTAAAAAATTAACTGCCTATTTAGATGCACTATAAATTCAAGTGCCTTGTCCAAGGTTAACAAGCAGTTAATTCACGGCGGCAAAGGTAGATAAGGACGGCTCGTTTCCAAATGCCGCGCTAAAAAAATTTCCTATTTAGAAAAGATCGTGGCAAAACTTGGGTGGCAGAACAAAGATGGTTCAAAAAACTTGGCCGCTTTAAATCTTCGATAAGATTGCATGTAAAAGTTTTGTGAAATAGCAGTCGGGGGAAAATCAAAGGTTGAAATTCTGGTTTTTATCCGGTAGCCAGCGATTGCGAAAGGGGCGAAAATCCTCACAGCATTTAAGTCGGCTGACTAAAACTTCTAACTAACTTTTCACACATCCATTCTAATTTATGAAACGCATTGTTCTTTTCGCGACCTTGGTAATTATCACTGCGGGTGCTGTAAGTGCTCAGGTAGACATTAAAGCAGGCCCCATTGGCCTCTTGTTCAAAGGTTTCAATACAGGTATTGAAATTGGGCTCACACCGAATGTGGGCATCGAGGCCACCGCCGGGTACGACTGGAAAAAAGTACCCTTACTTTCCGAGGAAAACTTGAAGGGTCGGGTGTTAAAACTTGGTGTAAATGGACGTTACTACTTCAACCCGTCTGAAAAAAGGCTGGATGGATTTTATACGGGGGTGTATTCCAGATATGCTGGCGGCGACTACGATTTTTACAATCCGGACACGAAAGCGCCAGATTCTTTTAGAGGAACTAAGGCAGCGATTGGTTTTTTGCTTGGTGGAAAAATTGTTTCCAAAAATAATCGGATAGTTTTTGATTTAGGTCTCGGATTAGGGCGTAACCTGGTGCACAAGTACGTTAATAAAAGTGGCACCATGACAGCAGATGTGTCCTCGATACCTTTTATTAATTTTGATATGCCCGTCAATTTGAAGATTGGGTATCGGTTTGGAGGCGGTAATCGCGATAGGTACTAAAGTCAAAATGAGTCAACGGTGATGCGCTGCACTGAGACAATCTATACATACACTATCTCACCGGCGCGCACATCGGTGTCGTACCGTCCTTTCTCTTAAAAACAAGCGCTTGCAGGGGCAGTGGGGTAAAACCTTCTGCCCCTTCTTTTACCTCAATGAATTGGTTGGGCTTCAAATTTTTTATTACTTGAGTCGTTCCCGTTACAGGCCAGAAAATAGCAACCTCATCAATCATTGTTGCCTCCCCTACCCCAATTTCTCGGCGCAGCGGTGAATAGCCGAAACTGTCCCCAGCGTTTACTTCCATCGAAAATCGTTCATAAATGGATGAAAATGAATTTTATGTGCTGAAAAAATAAAAAATGATAAGTGATAATAATGTTGTCCTGAAATGATGGGAAGGGTTGGTCTATACCAGTAAGAAAAAATTTTTCCCAAATTCTTGACGAATCGATTTGCCCTCGATGCCCGAACCACGAAATATTCCATCTACTTTTGCCGGGAATTATCCCCCGTGAAACAGCGGCGCGGATAAAAACTGCCCAACCAAGTTAATCACCAATACATTTTTATGGACGCGAACAGCCGCATTTACGTTGAATCCGAAATCGGGAAACTGAAAAAAGTAATCGTTCACCGCCCCGATGAAGGCATTGCGCGCATCACCCCAAAACGGGCCGAAGAGCTGCTTTTCGACGATATTGTACACCTGCCGAACATGCAGGAAGAACATGATATTTTTGTCGGTGTATTGAAGGCTTTTCTTGGTAAAGAAAATGTGTTTGAAATCCGGGATCTGCTGGCTGAAAGCACCCGCAATGAAGAAAGCCGTTATGAGGTAATCAACAAAATCACTGATTTTGAGGAGTTGCCCTACTCCTTCATTCCGCGTTTGGCTGGCCTTTCCCCGGAACAATTGGCCGACACCCTCATTACCGGATACCTGGAGCCGGAAGACAGGATACTGTTCGACCCCATCCCCAACCTAATATTCACCCGCGACATCGCCGTCACGGTAAAAGACCATGTCATTATTACCAAGGCCAACAAGTCGGCGCGTTTTCGGGAAAACTTTCTGACGCGGCTCATTTTCAGCAGCCACCCTATTTTTAAACGGCTGAAAACTGATGGCAAGACCATCAACCTGAACCGTGTGGATAAATTTCCACCCAACAAACGCGGCGAAACGATCAGCATCGAAGGCGGCGACGTGATGATGATAAACAAGGATTACCTGCTCATCGGATGCTCTGAACGCAGCAACGAATATGCTTTCCAAATGGTGAAAGACCACCTTTTCGAGCGCGGCATCATCAAAAATGTAGTTCAGGTAAACATCCCGGCTGAACGTTCCTACATGCACATTGATACGGTTTTCACCCAAATCAACCACAACCACATGGTTGGGTACAAACCCATTGTTCAAGATGGCCTGGGCTCTTACGTTGAGGTGCACCGGTCCAATGGCGAAGAAGTAGAATACGCTTGTCTCAAGGATTTTTTGCTCGCAGAAATCAATCCGAAAATGGAGTTTATTTGGGCTGGACGAGGTGAGTCTCCCTATCAGGAGCGCGAACAATGGACCGATGGCTGCAATCTTGTAGCACTGAAGCCTGGCGTCGCCATCACTTATGACCGCAATCCTATTACAGAAAAAGCCTTTAAAGATTTTGGCTATAAAGTGGTGGGCGCAGAGAAACTCATCCGCGACATCGATAGCGGCAAAGTAGATCCTGAGAAAGTCGAAAACACGATAATCACCATTCCGTCCAATGAGCTCTCGCGGGCACGAGGTGGCAGCCATTGTATGACTTGCCCCATTGAACGGGAAATTATTGTTTAATTCCTCAACTAACGCAACGTGACAAACACCCGAATAATCGGCAGTAGTTTTTCCAAATAAGCATCAAATTCCAATATGGTTTCACGCTGTAGCATGGTTAACACCCTGTCGCATAGCTGACGGAATACCGGGGTTTCACTTTCTTCCTGCAATATTTGATACATCGCTGTCAAGTGGGCCTTTAAGAAGTTTTGTTCCTGTACCTGCTTGGTCAATCCAGCTGGAATGTAGCGAAAACGGGCTACTACCTCCGTTGTTAACCAGGCTGTTCCGCCCTGCATCAAGCAAAGCAGCATTGAAATATGCTCACCCAAGTAGGGTACTCGATTGTCCAAGCCCCCTATTTTAAAGCTTTCCCTGCGCCAGATAACCGCGTTGATGTGGGAAGGATACAGCAGCAATTTTTCCGGGGAAAGCATGAAACCGCTTTTTATTGGAACAACTACTTCCTTTTCTCCCGTTTGCATGTAGGAACAGCCCGCCACAAAATCGAACGCGGTGTTTTCAATCTTCGACAGTAAATCTTGCGTGCGGTTTGGCAAACTCTCATCGTCGTCGTCTAAAAAGATGATGTATTCTCCCTTAGCAGCGCTGAAGCCTGCATTTCTGGCACCGATCACCCCAAGGTTCGTGGGGTTCCGAATCAGCCGATGCGCCTCGGGGAATGCTGTGATTACCAGTTGCGGCATTAGCACGGCAGACTGGCTGTTGTCGTCTACTATGATCAACTCGCTGTCGTCACAGCGTTCCCGGGCGATAAATCCGACCGCGTTTTCTAGCAGCTGTGGACGGTTATAGGTGGTGATGATATAGCTAAGTTTCATAATGACGGTGGACGGTGGACGATTTGCTCAACAATTGAGCTTTTGTTTGGCATTGAGTTTCAGCACCTTTGGCATAAGTTTTTTAACGCAGCATCATCAGAAAAGTTATTTGCCAAAAGTGCTGAAACACTCAAGCCAAGGGTTATTTGAATGCTTTGCAAACCGTCTACCGTCCACCGTCTACCGTTAAGTAGATCACTCCAAATTGACGGCGGAATGCTTCAATTTCTGCGCCAACTCAGGCCCAAGATAGCGACCTATGATTCCATGCACGAGATACAAAACTGGTGTCAGTACGATGGCCATCACTACTTTGTAAAAGTAGCCCATCAATCCAATAGCGGCAATTTGATTCAAGGACCAGCGATGTTCGGGGTCGGCACCAATGTAGAACACAATGAGCAAAATGATAAAACTGTCGAAAAGTTGAGAAATCACCGTCGAACCCGTCGCCCGCAACCAGATCAGGCGATCGCCCGTGGCTTTTTTGAAAGCTTGGAAAAAGTAGGCATCCAATAATTGTGACACAAGAAAGGCCGTAAGAGAGCCCACGATAATCAACATACCCGTACCGAAAATGCGGTTGAAAGCGGTATTGATATCAGGCTTTATGTCCGCATTGATATCCAGCCAAAAAGCGGCAGGCGCAGCCTTTGTAGTGAGCAGGAGCATGAAAAAGGCATAAGCGATCACACCGACAGCGATATACGTCAGGAATTTCACCCCGCGTTTCCCAAAATATTCATTGATGACATCTGTCATGATGAATACTACTGGCCAAAGGATGGAGCCTGCAGAAAAGTTGAAGGAAAGATTCTCGATGCCAAGCAGCGTCCAGTTCACCGGGGCGAAGCCCAGTGAGTTTTCAAGGGAGAACATCTTGGGGCCAATCACCTCAGCAATTAAGGTGTTGCCGACAAAAAAGCAGGCCAGGACGAGGAAGAGGCGGTTTTCTTTGCTAAGCTGTTTCAAAGGAATTTGATAATGAGCTAATTTGATAATAAGGGTGCGTTGGCTTAGCAAAGTGCGAAGACTAATAGCAATCTAGTGGCTGTACATTCCGCACTCCGCATTCCAAAATCCGCACTCATTACGGTGTTGTTGCTGCAACGGGCAGTATTTTCCCATTAAAATAGGTACGTTGGTTGAGGCAGAAATTGGCGATAAATGCCGCCATTTCGGTGCTTTTGATGTCGGCGCTGTAGTCGGGGAATGCGGTGCGTAGCATCTCGGTATCAACAGCGCCGAGTGCCAGACAGTTGACGTGGATGCCATCTGGTTTCAATTCTTCGGCCATACACTCCGTCAAATTGGCCAATGCCGCTTTGCTGGCGCTGTAGGCTGAAAGCCCCGGAAACTTTGAAGAGCCCTGAACACCGCCCATGCTTCCGATGTGTACGATATGTGCCGCCGTGCTTTTTTTCAAAAGGGGCAACAATGCCTGGTTTATTTTTACAACCGAAAACAAATTTACTTCGAAAATCCGATGCCAGTCGTCCAATGAAGTCGTTTCAAAAGGATGGTTGATGAGTACGCCGGCATTATGGATGAGTACATCCACAGTAGGAAAGTGCCGGGAAACGCGTTGACTAATTTCCGCCGCAGATGCCGTTGTAATATCGAGTGCCTCCGCAATAATTTGGGAAGATGGGATCGTTTGTAACGCTGAGATATCGCGTGAACAAGCCCACACGCGATGTTCCGGTGCTCGTAAAAATTCGCGCACCAGGGCCAAGCCGATGCCCCTTCCAGCACCTGTGACAACAATATTCATGGTTGATGATTTTCTTGTTGCAAACGTAGGGTATTATTCTGCTTTGAAACCCTTTTCGTCTGTGTTCTAAAGCAAAATCCTTCATGCTACCGCTGTGAAACCATTGGTTTTCAGTAGGTTTGCCCCCTCAATTGTTCAACAATGTACGCATTTGAAACGCAAATTCGCGTCCGATATGGCGAAACCGACCAAATGGGCTACCTCTATTACGGCAACTACGCCCAGTATTTTGAGGTAGGCCGTGTGGAAACAATTCGATCCCTTGGACTTACCTACAAAGAATTAGAGGACGTGCACGGCATCTGGCTGCCCGTAGTCAGCCTTGAAATGCGCTTTGTGCGCCCTGCCTACTACGACGACTTGCTGACGGTGCGTACAGCAATACGAGAAATGCCCGACACGCATATTACTTTTCATGTAGAGTTGTTGAACGAGCAAAAAAAGCTCGTTAATGCAGGCCGCGTTAGGCTTTGTTTCTTTGAAGCCAAAACAAAAAAGGTCGTGATGGCGCCCGAACATCTTTTGGAAAAATTGAAACCACACTTTTGAATACGGATTTTGGAGTGCGGATTTTGGAGTGCGGATTTTGGAGTGCGGATTTTGGAGTGCGGATTTTGGAGTGCGGAATGCGGAATATACCGCCACTCGATTGCCTTTAGCCCACTCAATTGCCAAAGCCCTCTCATCACTCATCACTCATCACTCATCACTCATCACTTTCCTTTGAAACCTCAGTTTTACATAAAAAAGATAGTCGTTTGGGTGCTCCGCCACCCGGTATTGGAGCGTTTGGAGCAATGGGCAAAGACGCATTCATTTCCAGGATTGCAACGCATACCGTTGTATAACTTATTGGTCTTTATCAAAAAAGAATTGCAGGAAGACACCATTGTCACCCGTGCCAATTCGATGGCTTTTAGTTTTTTTATGGCTATTTTTCCAGCGATCATCGCGCTTTTCACCCTACTGCCCTACACGCCTTTGTATAAAATGAAGGTCAAGCTGAATGGCCAACCAGCACAGTTTCAAGATTTATTGCGGGCCAATATTACGGAGGTTATGCCAGGTTCAGCAGGTGATATGTTGTTCCACACCATTGATGAAATTGCCACAAAACCCCGCAGCGGGCTTTTGTCTTTTGGTTTTATCCTGGCCTTATGGTTTGCTTCAAATGGCATGATTTCCATGATGCGGGGTATGGAAAAAAACTATAATAGCTTCAAAAAGCGCAGTGCCCTGCAAAAACGACTTATGGCCATTCAGCTCACTTTTTTGATTGGTATGGTATTGATTGGATCGGTCGTTTTTGTCATCTTGGGCAATACCATTTTTGCATTTGTGTTCAAGTACATTTCCGTGGATGCGGTGGATCGGGCGCTGTTGTTTTCCTTTCGTTGGGCGGTTGTGCTGGCGCTTTTTTACACCATGTTTTCTACTATTTACCGCTTTGGTTCTTCTGTCAGAAAACCGGTACCATTTTTCAACCCAGGGGCAATGCTGGGAACAGTACTTTCCATCATGATTTCCTGGGGGTTCTCTTTTTACGTCGATAATTTTGGCAACTACAACGCGTTGTACGGCTCTATTGGCACCCTGATTGTTTTGATGATCTGGATACAAATGAATTGTATGATCCTGTTAATTGGTTTCGAACTCAATGCAGGTATCATCGTGTTGCGGGATCAGCGGTATGAACGGGAAAAGAAGTTGTTATTATAAGGCGCCGACCCCTCCCCCAAAATAGATGAGCCATCCCGATAATATTCGGAATGGCTCATTTTTATTTATTGCATGAACAGCGTCTATTTACTTGACATACAGTTCAAACTCCACACGGCGGTTCTGGGTGCGACCAGCATCAGATTTGTTGTCTGCAACAGGCTTGGTTTCACCGAAGCCTGCAGATTCTACGCGGCCAACGGCCACACCCTTGCTGATAAGGTAATCGTAGCAACGCTTGGCGCGGCGTTCAGACAAGACTTGGTTCATTTGATCATCACCAGAAGCGTCTGTATGGCCTGCGATCTTGAGGCTGTATTCTTTGTATTGGTTCATCACCGATACAACATCATCCAGAACAGGCAATGAACTAGCCAACAACACGTCTTTTCCAATTTCAAACTGTACCTGCTTAATGGCGCGCTCCAGCTTAGCCTTATCTTCTTTCTTAATTTCAGGACAGCCTTTCAACGCAACAGTACCCGGTACTTCTGGGCAGCGGTCTTCATTGTCGTATACACCATCGCCATCCGTATCTGGGCAGCCTTTGTGGGCAGAACTACCTGGCTTGTCTGGGCAGGCGTCGTCTTTGTCCGCAACACCATCGCCATCGCGATCAGGGCAGCCACCTGTGGCAACTGGGCCTTTGTCGTTCGGGCATTTGTCCTCACTGTCAACAATGCCGTCTCCGTCTTTGTCAGGGCAGCCACCTGTTGAAGCAGGGCCAGCTTGGCGTGGGCATTTGTCTACAGCATCCGTAATGCCATCACCGTCAGTATCTGGGCAACCTTTTAATGCCGCCAGACCTTTCACGTCTGGGCAGTCATCTTCTGCATCTGCAATGCCATCACCATCTTTATCAGGGCAACCCATCAAGGCAGCAGTACCTGGCACATCCGGGCACTTGTCTTCTACATCCCCGATACCATCGCCGTCGCGGTCTGGGCAGCCCATGAGTGCCGCAACGCCTGGAACATCAGGGCATTTGTCGTCTTTGTCTTTGATGCCGTCTTTGTCGCGGTCGGGGTTGGACTCGCCGAAATACATAACCAGTCCGAGGCCATGTTGCCAGCCTGGCTGGTTTTCAATAGAGAAACGGTACTGCGATTGAGCATTGAGGTACAGGTTTGGCAGCAGCCGCACATTCACCCCAAGTGCCGCTGGAATATTGAAATCAAATTTTTCTGCATCAAAATTGTAGGTGCTGCCCAAGCCAAGCGAAAGGGTTGGATTGATCAGTGCACCGTATTTGAAAAGATTATTTTGGAACAACAGGTCAAGGTTCCCATTCAATTCACTTCTGCGGTTTGCCATGAGCGGCGCCACCCCCATTTTTACCGGGATCACCAGCCAAGTATGCTTGGAGAGATTCCTGTTGTAAGCAATTTCAAAGCCACGGCCTTGTACGTTGTTGTAAATGTCGCCCAGGTTGCCCCATTCTGGATTTGGTGTTACGTAGTTGTACCAATTCTGGCGAAAAGTTAGTCCGTCGGTTGGCTGTGCATAAGTTGCTTCTTGGAGAAAAAGCAATGCAAAGGCAAGACAGAAAATTGTAAATAGTTGCTTCATACAAAGTTAGTTTGATTCGTGAACAGGATTTGGTTTGCCTCAAAAGTACGAACAGACGTTAAAAAAGTAACATACTGGCAAAAAAATATCAATTCCAAGGCTGGTTCCAACCCCTGGTTCGTCAGATAAGTGCATTTATACCAAAAAACAGTACCAAATATATCCAAAGCAGGTCGAGGAAATGCCAGTAAATACTCAGTAGCCTGAGTTTGAGTCTTTTTTCAGGGTCTGAAAAGTACACCAACACTGTAACGGGGTCGACCATGCGCTTCTTGGCCGTGCGGTAAAACAAATACAAAAACGGCAGTCCCGCCACCACGTGTGCCAAATGCACAAATGAAATGACATACAAAAACGCCGTGGTCGTAGAGGATTGCAGGAGAACATTACTGCGCAAAAGCAGCGTCCAAGCAACGATTTGCAACAACATAAACAATCCAGAGAGCTGCATGGTGCGCAACAAACACTGCTGGTAAATTTCCGTGGCATCATTCAAATACGCTTTTTTCGCCTTTACCATCGTCCAACTGCTTGCCAGCAAAATGAGCGTGTTGAAGAGAAACAACAGGGGAACTTGAACGGGAGGCACGTCATTCACCACCCGGATATACACGTAGGAAACTGTCAGGGCCAAAAACAAAAAAGTCAGGCCAAAGAGCAGCAGGAACAGCATGACATTCTTGGGGTGGAAGAGGAATTCGTTTTTTTGATCCATGGGTGATTGATGGTGGACGGTGGACGGTGGACGGTGGACGGCAAACGGTGGACGGTAAACGGTGGACGGTGGAAATTGTTTGGCAGACTTGCTGTTGGAGCAGCCTGGTGCAGTACGATTTTGACGGGAAGGTCTGTTAAACTGCGTTTCCGCATAGCAGTGTTCTTTTAGTTTGAACCACTGTTTTCAGCCGTAAAAAATTGAGAGACTAACTCCAAAAATAGCAGTATAGACGAATCTGGCAATTAATTTGCAGTAGATTCAAGGGTTTTTTAGGCAAAAAACCGCACCTTTACTATTGATTACACCGATTATGATGCGACAAATTCGACTTCTTCCGTTTTTCTTCCTGGCAATTTCATTCCTGTTTTCTTGCAGTAACAAAACAAACCCGCTCGAAAATGAATCCGCTGACAAGTTTGAGCCATACGACCAGTTTGCTTTTCAGCGCTCTTTTCCCGACCGGGATTTTGACTGGAAAGGCTGGAAAAATGCTATGGTCGACATCAGGGCAGAAGTATCTGCTCAGTCAAAAGGTTCTGACTGTGATGGGAACGCCAGCAATTGGACCATCCAAGGCCCTGCAAACGTGGCTGGCCGCTGCAATACCCTGGCCGTAAAGCCTAACGACGAAAATACAGTGCTGGCGGGTTTCGCGGGGGGCGGCATTTTTAAAACTACCGATGGCGGCATCAATTGGTATCCTGTTTTTGACGATCACTTGGAATTAGCCATTGGCGTGATCGTATTTGACCCCAGCAACCCAAATGTAGCCTACTGCGGCACTGGCGACCCTAATATTCCTTCCATTGTTTTTAATGGCGACGGCGTGTACAAAAGTGTGGATGCGGGTGAAACATGGACATACCTTGGACTTTCCGAAGTAGGCATTATTTCAAAAATCGCTGTACATCCCAACAACCCCAACACGCTTGTCGTCGCTTCTATGGGCAATCCATTTGTCCGCGACGAAATGCGGGGC
>Ga0163144_10002149_pt1 | contig 46070 bp, 41 predicted proteins | sample OliLak19BULKMAT1_FD_123175 | JGI IMG/M metagenome (GOLD analysis project Ga0163144, IMG submission 123175) | Freshwater microbial mat bacterial communities from Lake Vanda, McMurdo Dry Valleys, Antarctica - Oligotrophic Lake LV.19.BULKMAT1 | ecosystem: Environmental > Aquatic > Freshwater >... | reverse complement strand
TTTTTCCACTCCTTCTTTCATGGAGATAGAATTCACAATACATTTTCCCTGCACACATTTCAACCCTGCTTCAATGATTTCAAACTTTGAAGAATCTACCATGATGGGAATCTTCGCAATGTCCGGTTCGCTTTGAACCAGGTTCAGGAATGTTGTCATGGCCAGCACACCATCCAGTAGTGCATCATCCATGTTTACATCCAGCACCTGTGCACCGTTCTCTACCTGTTGCCGGGCCACACTTAATGCTTCTTCGTATTTATTTTCCCTGACCAGGCGGGCAAATTTTTTAGAACCGGTAACATTGGTCCGTTCACCTACATTGACAAAATTGGTTTCCGGGCGTACGATCAGGGGTTCTAATCCGGATAACCTCAGGTAAGGCCTGATATGAATTGTTTCGCTCATAATAGTTTATGCTAATTCTTTTTCAAGAACAGGTAATTGTCTTGGCTTCATATTCTTTACAGCGTCAGCGATATGTTTGATATGATCGGGTGTAGTGCCGCAACAGCCGCCGACAATATTCACCCAGCCTTCTTTTGCCCAGTCTTCCAGGTAATGGCCGGTATCTTCCGGGTTCTCATCATATTCTCCCATGGCATTGGGTAAACCGGCATTGGGATAAGCCGATACATAGCAACTGGAAATTTGTGCCAGCTCTTCAATATGCGGCCGCATTTCTTTGGCGCCAAGTGCACAGTTCAAACCGATACTTAATGGTCTGGCATGCATGACAGAAGTATAAAATGCTTCGAGGGTTTGCCCGCTCAGTGTTCTGCCGGAAGCATCGGTAATAGTTCCGCTGATCATAATGGGTAAAGCTTCTTTCTTTGTATCCCTGAAATATTTCTTGATAGCGTAAATGGCACCTTTCGCATTGAGTGTGTCAAAGATGGTCTCTATCAATAAAATATCAACACCACCATCAACCAATCCTTTTACCTGTTCGTAATAAGCGGCTACTACTTCATCGAAAGTAACAGCCCGGAAACCGGGGTTGTTTACATCCGGAGAAAGCGATAATGTTTTATTGAGGGGACCAATGGCTCCTGCTACCCAAGCTTGTTTACCGGATTGCTGAATGGCGGACCGTGCACATTTGGCAGCAGCTACGTTCAACTCATAAGCAAGTGATTGCATATCATAATCAGCCATGGCAATCGTGGTACTGCTAAAAGTATTTGTTTCAATAATATCGGCGCCGGCTTCCAGGTATTCTTTATGTATCCCGGTGATGATCTGCGGCTGGGTAATATTGAGGAGGTCATTATTACCTTTTACATCTGATGGCCAATCCTTAAAACGTTCTCCCCGGTAATCAGCTTCGGACAGTTTATGCCGCTGTATCATGGTACCCATGGCGCCATCGATAATCAAAATACGTTCCTTCAAACAATCCTGAATTGTTTTCATCTGTTTATATTATTTTTTAGCCAGATGGAACCTTGCATGATTGAAGTAAACATTGCTCTGTATGCGTTAATGTTTACTTCAATCATGCCGGTTTCATACTACTATTGTTTGCGAACTATAAACGTTGGGAACCCGGTAATGGAGTTTCGTGACGTTTATTAGTTCTTGTTTAGAAAGGCCGAACAATAAACAAATCTGCCTGTGATAGGTTGCAAAGCTACGTGATATGTATATAATAAACAAGCCTTCGTTGAAGCTACAGGGGACTACCGGTTCGCTACATAACTTTCAACGGGTAAACGGTTTTGGAGGCTACGTGCCAGCGTCATCTCATCGGCATATTCCAACTCGCCGCCGAAGGCAATCCCCCGGGCAATAGTGGTAATACGGATTCCAAAAGGTTGTCCACCGGTTCCTGCGGAAAGTTTCTTCTGTATATAATAGATGGTGGTATCCCCTTGTATATTAGGGTTAAGGGCAAAAATGAGTTCTTCTGTTTTTTCCTTTTCAATCCGGTGGAGCAGCGTTTCAATATTCAATTGGTCGGGTCCGACTCCATCCAGCGGGGAAATGACACCATTCAGGATATGATAGGTGCCGTTATATTGCTGGGTACTTTCAATGGCAATCACATCCCGGATACTTTCTACCACGCAAATGACTTCCTGTTTTCTCATTGAGTTGGAGCAAATGGAACAGATATCACCATCGGCCACATTAAAACAACGGTGACAGAACTTTATTTCTGTTCGCATCCGGGCTATCACTTCGCTGAACTGACCGGCCACTTTACTGTCCTGTTTTAATAAATATAACACCAGCCGCAGAGCCGTTTTTTTACCGATACCCGGTAGTTTGGCAAACTCGTTGACAGCATTTTCAAGCAAAGAAGAAGAGAATTGCATAATTTAAAGGTACAAATCAATACTGGTTGAAAAGAAAAATTTCATATTTTAGAAGCAAAATGAGAAGAACTCTGCTGCTTTTGTTCGGCTTCGCTATATTTTGTAACAGTACCAATGCGCAAAAAAACTTTCTCACCGGCTACATTTTTACATCAGGCAAAGATACTTTGCGGGGAGAGATTGATTACAGAAACTGGGAGTATAATCCTTCAAGAATAACCTTCCGTTCTTCGGTAGGTGCAACCGAACAGGTTTTTACGAAATATGAACTTGAGGAGTTTGTAATCAATGGCCTTGACCGTTACATAAAAGCTGTGGTGCTGATGGATATGAATCCGGTGGCAATCAATGATCTTCCGTCCAATTCAATTGACTTAAGCCGGATGGATACAGTTTTGTTAAGACAACTTGTAAATGGTGACCGTTTGAATCTTTATGAGTTTGTGGATTTTAAATCTCATTATTTTATACATGCCCGAGACGGAAAAGTGGAAGAACTTATTTATAAACTATCAATAGATGGAGTAGGCCGAATGGTAGCAAACAATGGATTTCGCATTCAATTAAAACAGTTTTTAAATAATTCAGTTGCATCGAAAGATCAACTTAAACTCGAGGGATTAAAATATGAATCAGAACACCTGGCAAAATTTGTTAGCGCTTTAAATAATCCTAATAAAGTTTCAATTGCCCGTGATTTAAGAAAGTCTAAAAGCAGTACACAATTCTTTTCGGGAGGAGGGGCTTTAACCGGAAAACTTGGCTTTACAGGGCTGAATGAAGAGTTGAACTCACTTCGATTCAGCCGTACTGTTTCATTTCTTGTAAGCGGAGGTATAGATCTTTATGCAAGCCGGAATATGCAAAAACTGTTTCTGAGAACTGAATTGTCCGTTAGTGGCTTTACGGCCGATGGAAAAGGAACAAGTGGGACCAGTGGTAGCACCACATTAAGGAATATTGCATATACTATGCAGCAAATCAATATAACACCAGCGATTTCTGTAAATTATAGTTTTATGCAAGCAGGGACAACGAAATTATATACAGGGGTAGGGCTTGGATATAATATTAGCAGTTATCCGAAAAATAGCTATACCACAACAGATGTATTGACCGGTGCAGTTACAATAAAAAAAGATTTTCATGAATTGAAGAAAAGCTGGACGACAGTGTTTGGACGGATTGGTGTTGTGATGGCGAAAAAAATAGAATTGGGACTGAGTACTCAATTAGCCGGTTCGTTTATTAATTAGGTAAACATTGCAGAAACAAGCAACCCCATTTTTTTTCACTTTTTTTATAAGTTTCATTAAGTGCAACAATTCTATAGCTGAATTTCAAATTCATTCTGCCAGTTGGGTTTTACCGTAATCTTTCTGTCTACCGGTTTTACCAGTTCGGGCTGTTTCTTTTTGCCAAAGAATTTCCCCGGGTCCCATACGACGTTTTGGTTATCATCATATAAAATACGGAGTTCATAGTCGCCAGGCAGGAAAAGTGTTTGTGAAAAACCAGCACTTGTTAGCGGAGCAGATTTAATAATAACTTCCCCAGTCATGATATACAGGACAGGATGCCTGGCCGTATCCAGGTTACGGAATTGTAATTGCAAGGAGCCATAATCAGCCTGTTTTTTTGTATTGAAAGTCAGGGTATCGGTTTTTAATAATTTTTTTCCGGCAGAGTCATCCGCAAAATCTTTGTCAAGTATAATATTGTAAGTGGTATTTTCTTTCCATTCATGTGTTAGTAATATTTTCTTTCCCGTAGTATCTTTTTGAAAGTAATATGCTCCGGCAGGTGTAAAAGTGGTATCTGTATAGAGCCTGATCTTTGTTGAATCGAATGAACGAAGCGGTTGCTCAAAGGTCATGATAAAATTACCGAGCAGGTCTTGCTGGTTACCCGAAAGGTTAGTTTGGTATTTTAAACGGTTATCTGTTGTTATTACTGCTCCTTTAGGCCGGTTAGCGCCGGGGTTGGCACCTGAAGAGCTGGTTTGTTGTGTGGTCTGTTTGCCTGCCCAGGCATATAAGGTAACAGGTTTTGTTTTTCCGTCGACCACTACAGCACTGTCCGCAAAAGCAAATAATTGTTTATCGCTAAAATAACGGCGGGTACCACCATCGTCTTTCAGGGCGTAGATATAAAAGGTTTTGGCCGGGAGGCTTTTAAAATTAAAGTTCCCGTTACGATCCAGTTTGGAGATATACCGGGGTTTTTCTTTGACAACAGCAGAATCATTGGCCAGGGTATGCAGGATAACGATCAAGGTTGTATCGATCTTTCCGGTTTCAGCCAGTATGACTTTGCCGGTAAGTTCCAATGAATCAATATACCGCCCTGTAGAGAACGTATAGGTAAATCCTTTTACGGGATTTCCTTCTGTAAAATCTTTGATCGCATTACCAAAGTCAAGTGAATAAGTGGTATTTGATTCAAGGCTGTCTTTTAAACGTACCGTTACCGTATTGAGTTTGTATTCAACGGCAGGGTTATTTCTCGGAGAAGGAGATACATTCAGGTTTTCCTGAATACCCTGTATATCTACAAACTCATCGAAGGTGAAAGTGATCTTGTTTCCGCTAAAATTCCGGGTGGAATCACCAGGCGTAGCTTTTAATAAAACCGGTGGAATGGTATCCCTGGGCCCACCCTGCGGCGGAATGATATTGGCGCAACCGGAGGAAAGAACGACAAATTTTGCAACCAGGATAATAGCCAGGAAAAAAAGTACAATTCTTTTCATCCGTTTATATTTGTTTTAAGCAGCCAGATGGGGCCTTTGATGATTAAAATAAACATTTCCCAGTGTGTTTAATGTTTAATTTAATCATGTCTGCTTCATTCGTTGTGTTTGGCTGGCTGCAAACTTAACCTGTTTCGGGGTATTGATTCTCACAGTTTTCCCAATAATCCCTTAAAACCAGGCAGCCTTCCGGCCCATTGTGCCGGGTTTATTCAGGGAACTCACTATCATCCTCAATTTCATGCAAGGCCACCGCCAGCTTATTGGTTTTTACAAAACTGCACCAATGACAATCTTCTTTACCGCAACCGGTATAAAATTCCCGGTTCTGGATCTTTTCCCAGGTGCTGGTTACTTGTTGCGTAACAGTGGTGATATCAGCCGGGGTGATAACGATCTTTTCTTTCCGGTAATTTTTCTTTTTATCCGGTTCTATAAAATCAAACTCTGTACTTACTACTTTCCAATCTTTCTGTTCGTAATTATCAACGAGGATTTTATAAAAAACAGCCTGCCGCCAATAATCACCGCCATTGGGCTCTTTCTCTGTAGGGCCTTTTGTTTTAGGAATAGCTTTATCAGGGTCGCCGGTTTTATAATCCACTACATTCACAGACTTGCCATCAAACTCCAGTTTATCCAATTTTCCTTTTAACGGTACATCTTTAATGACCACGTTCCGGATATTCCGTTCGATCGCTACAATTTTATTAAAGTTGTTGATATAGGCATCGTAATAATTACTCAATATTTCCCGGCCATATTCCATTCGCCTGTCAAATTGTTCTTTGGTAAAACTTTCCCGGTGGCGGACCATATACCATTCAAAGTCGGCAATGAAATCTTGTTTGGGAGTAAATTTGTCTTTCTTTTCATCCTGCATCTTGCGGAATAATTTCTCCAGTGCGTGGTGAACAGCAGAACCAAATTCAGTCGCCTCATTTTTAGCAGAAGGGATACGGATCAGATTTTTGAAATAAAATTCTAACGGACATTTCAGGTAGTTGTTCAACGCCGTTACATTCATCACAAACTTATCCAGAATATGGCTGATGAATTCTTCTTCTATTTTTTCTATCTCCAGTGCTTCGGCCTCGCCAAAATGCAGTGCCGCGAATTCAGATAATACTTCGGTGTCTATAACTATTTTTTCTACCGGCAGCGGGTGCTTGTCCTGAATCTCTGCGATGAACATGGAAGGTTCCAGTTCCTTGCCATCGTTTTTAAATTTGCTGTAAGAAATATAAAGATGTTGCTCAGCTCTTGTGAGGGCTACATAGAATAAACGTCTCAACTCTTCTTCATCAGCCCCTATCCGGTTTCCCCCGTCAGGGGAAGAGGTGGAAGAAAACATCGTATCCGGTAATTTATATCCGCCACCGGGTTTTCTTTTCTTTTCCCAGAAAGAAGAATTGCAACCGACCAGTAATACATACTCAAACTCCAATCCTTTCGAACCATGCGCTGTCATCAGGTTCACGCCTTTGTCGCTGCCGCTTACCTGTACAAAGGGCAGTTTGATAGCTTCTTTTTCCATTAACTCCAGCAGGTTGACAAAGCTCTGAAGGTTTAATAAGGAGTTGCGATGCGTCTCGTCTTTTACAAAATCAAAGAGGCCGGTCAGTATTTGTAATTGCCAGTGCTTATCCTGGCTTTGCATGATATGGCTTAATACGGCGGCTTCACGGATTATGTTTTCAAACAAATGTTGAAGGGTATTATTGGATACAGCCGCTACCAGCTTTTCAATGACAAGGCTGGCTTTTTTTAATCCCTCATGCAGGTTGCTGCTAAAAAGATCCCTTGCAGGAAGGTTTGCTTTTTCCGATAATAGCTGGCGGATGGAACTCTTATCTTCTTTATATCTTTTTTCCGCTACTTCCATTGTGAGTTTGGCGATCTCTACGGGTGGTATGCCAAACCAGTCGAAGTGCAGTATCTCAAACAACATTTCATCACCACTGTAAGGTATATCATGTTCTGAAGCGAGATATTTGAGGACGAGGATGATTTTTTGTCCCAACGGTAATTCCAGTATGTTCAAATGCCGCTTACTGTATACCGGTATGTTCAGCAGTTTAAAATATTGTGCGAGCTCTTCGCCGTACTTATTTTCCTTATAGATGATGCCGATTCTTCCCGGAGCAACCTGTTGTGCCACCAGGTCCTGTACCTGTTTGGCAATACCGATCATTTCCTGCCGCTGGGTATCATACTCACGGATAAGCGGTTTGTGGGTCAATTGATTGATCCGTTGATTCGAAGAAAGTAATTCTTTACTCAGTCCTTCAATTTTATTGACCAGTCGTTCATCATTCCGGTCGATCAGTGATTTGGAAATATCCAGTATGGGTTGGGTAGAACGATAATTGTTGGTTAATACTACTGTCAGCAGATCCTCTTTATAATTATTGGCGAAGTCCAGCATATTCTCTACGTTGGCTCCCTGGAAGCGATAGATACTCTGGTCGTCATCACCTACTACAAACACATTGGGTTTATCCCAATAGCTGATCAATAATTCCACCAGCCGGTTCTGGGTACCGCTGGTATCCTGGTATTCATCCACCAGGATATATTGATATCTTTCCTGGTAATTGGCGAGCAGGTTCTTATTCTCTTCAAAGGCTTTAATGACCCAGTTGATCATATCATCAAAATCGTAGCGGTTCTTTTTTCGCATTAATTGCTGGAAGCGATCAAATTCTCCCACGGCAGCCCGCAATTTTTCCATTCGCTCAGTGGCTTCTTCTATTTTATCCCGCTTCAGGTCTCCTGCATTAAACTCTCTGTATTTTCTTTTATAGATGAATTCATCCCGGGTCGGTAAGTCTGCGAGGTATTCATCGATCTTCTGGTTAATGAAGTCGGGAGTCCAGCCTTCCCTTTTCATATTGCTGAAAAGAGATTGCAGGTTATTGACTTCAAAATAGACATCACCCCGGTATCTTTTCAGGAGATGGTTTTTGGGAAATGCATCGACCAGTTCTTTAAAGTATTGAATTTTTTCCAGGTCAGAAACAGGATCGAGGGCTGTCTTTTCAAACAGCGATAAATTTTCCTGTATCACATCATTACAAAAAGCATGAAAGGTATAGATGTTTACTTTATAGGCATCGGGACCAATAAATTGTAATAAGCGTTTTCGCATGGACACTACGCCGGCATCAGTGTAAGTAAGACAAAGAATATTCCCGGGTTGTGTATCGGTATCGAGTAAAATTTTCCCGATACGGCTGGCAAGGATCTGCGTTTTACCAGTGCCGGGTCCGGCGATCACCATCACCGGTCCTTCAATCGTGTTTACGGCAAGTCTTTGTTTTTCGTTCAGCTTTTCGTATTCCTCCCGAAATTTCTTTTCTAACCGATCTTTGTTAAATGACATATTTGACCGAACTTTTGGTTTTAATAATAGTTATTCAAACGAAATTAAACCAATAATCTCCATGGCGGCACATTCCATCAAAACGGTTCAAAAACTCCCGGTTTCCCTTGAAAAAGCCTGGGATTTCTTTTCCAACCCGGCTAATCTCCAGTTACTCACCCCCGAGAGCATGGGCTTTACCGTGATATCAAAGCATCATGGAGATACGATGTATGCCGGGCAGATCATAGAGTATACAGTAAGACCTGTCTTCAATATCCCCTTGTACTGGATGACAGAGATCACCCAGGTAAAAGACAAAGAATATTTTATTGATGAACAACGGTTCGGTCCTTATTCATTGTGGCACCACCAACACCATTTCAAAGCCATACCGGGCGGTGTGGAGATGACAGACATTGTACATTATAAGAATCCTTTTTGGGTGATGGGTAAAATAGCCAATGCCTTATTTGTAAAAAAGAAACTGGACAGCATTTTTACCTACCGCTACAAGAAGGCAGAAGAACTATTTGGGGTGTGGGAGGCTGTTTGAAAACACTTTAGAAGTTTACTGATTATTTTATCCCGGCCCTTTTCTTAAGCTCTGCAATCGGAATTACCATCAATCTTCCAATCGGTTTATTATCCCGGTAAGTGATCAGCTTCATAAAAGAAGCATCTTTTGGAACCGTCAGCGGGTTGATGTATACCGGGTAAAAATTATCGGGAAAGGAATTGTCAAAACTATAATGGATGGATAAACCTTCTATCTCCGTATTTAATTTCACTACGATCGTGGCCGTATCTTTTTTGCTTACTTCAACAATAGGATCATATATACTGGGGGCATATTTCACTGCTGCCTTATTCAGTCTTTCAAAATGATGTTCCACCCTTGGCACAAAATCTTTCCAGTTTCTTTTTTCTCCACCGGATCCTGTGGATTTGGGACTCCAGAGTGCTTCGGCAATGGCAAAGCCACGGGGCCATGTCATGTATTGCGCATGTCGCATATTATACACCTGCTCGGTCCATAGATTTGCCTGTCCTCCTTTGATCAGTTTTGGATCAACACCTTCGGGCACGGGTTCAAACTGGTAAGTTTTACTCAACCGTAAGGTTGCATACACCGGTGGTTCCAATACGGCATCACCCTGCATATAATCTATATAAGCAAAATCGGTAGGGCTCATCACTACTTCATGTCCCTGTTTAGCTGCTTCGATACCACCTTTCATTCCCCGCCAGCTCATCACCGCCGCATTGGGTGCAAGCCCACCATCCAGGATCTCATCCCAGCCAATCATTTTTTTCCCTTTGCTGTTAATGATCTTTTCCACTCTTTTTACAAAATAGCTTTGTACTTCATCCAGGTCTTTCAGGGTTTCATTTTTCATCAGTGCTTTTATCTGTTCGCTTTTCTCCCAAAAATTTCGGGCTGTTTCATCACCGCCCATATGGATATATCCAAAGGGAAATAAGTCGGCCACTTCCGTAAAAACCTTATCCAAAAACTCATAGACTTTTTCATTGGCAGGGCAAACTGTATTGTCCAATATTCCATAGAAATGCTGGCCACCACCGGGCCATATCATGAATTGTTCGCCGGAATTGACCGAGTAGGTTCCGGGTGTGCAGGAAAGCTCCGGGTAAGCCGCTACCGCAGCCAAACTATGCCCCGGTACATCGATTTCGGGCAGGATATTTACAAAACGATCAGCAGCATATTTCACCAATTCTTTAATGTCTTCGTGGGTATAAAAGCCACCATAGGTTTTGGGTTCATCAGGTTCTGGTTTGGAAAAAGTTCCAAATTTTCCTGTCTTATCTACCCGCCAGGCACCTACTTCAGTTAGCCGGGGTAAACTTTTTATTTGTAATCGCCAGCCCTGGTCATCTGTTAAGTGTAATTGCAGCAGGTTGAATTTATATTTCACCATCTGGTCAATATAATCTTTCACTTGTGCTACAGTAAAAAAATGACGGGATACATCGAGCATTAAACCTCTCCACCCAAAGCGGGGGTGATCTTCAATGCTGACAAGCGGAACGAACCAGTCGGTCGGTGTTTTGCGAACCCGGTGCTCTTCTACTTCTTCAGGTAATAATTGTAATAAGGTTTGAACGCCGTAAAAAATACCTGCAGGCTCATTGGCTGTAATACTGATTCCTTTCGCCGTCACTATCAAACGGTAGCCTTCTTTAGGAATGGTTTTATCGTTTACCAGTGAAATGAATATTGATCCGGGCGTAGCAGTAACTCCCTGTTTCACTTTTACGTCATTGGCTGTATTCGCCAGAGTGAGAGCCAGATCATCGGCTATTTTTTTTACCTCCGTATTTTTAGGGATAATAATAAACAGGTAATAGGGTAATTTAAGAGAGCCCTTTACAACAGTTACAGAAGCGGGTTGGGGAATCAGCGTATTTTTCCAGGGGCCAGCAGCTCGTTGGGCTTGCGTGCTACAAAGTACAACCAGCAAACTGCCAAGAAGGGCTATTTTTTTCATACGCCAAATTAGTAAGAAAATGGCTTTTTGTAATGCATTGTGGGAATTCCCATTCCCCACTTCCCCAACCCCACTAGCTGCTCCCCGTTCCTACCCCGGCATTCTTGAAATATATTTTTCAATCTGTTTGATCTGATCAACGATCTGCGGCGTGGTTGGTTTTAAGGCTTTACATTTTCTGAAAAAATCTTTGGCCGCCCGGAACTCCCGTTTGTTCATCATAATACTGCACATCTGTAAATAAGCCGCAGCTTCATTTTCTTTGTCTGGTAATCCTTTGCGGATAGCACCGCGGATATAACTTTCGGCCTGTTTCAGGTCATTTTTCTGCATCATCAGCATACCCATCTGTAACATACTGGCGCCTTCCGCTTCTTTCATCGGCATACCCAGTTCCAGTCCTTTCTTCATGCTCTTTTCAGCACCATCAAAATCCTGTTTCATCATGGCAATATTGCCTTTCAGGGTATAATAGACCGAGCGGATGGGTTTATACAACAGGTTGGGAAATTTGATAGAAGCCAGTACTTTTTCAGCACCATCCATATCACCTTCTTCCATAAAGGTCTGTATCAACCTTAGCGGACCAAAGAAAAAATGTCCCAATATCAAAATAACACCTACGAGGTAAAGCGGGAAAGCCGGCCAGAAGCTGGCGGAGTAATTAATATACACACCCAGGGCTATCAGCACAGCACCAACCCAGAGACGATATTTTATAAGGAGATTGTAAAACTTCATTTCACTTTATTTAGGGGCGGCAAAGATAAGGTCTTGTAAGAAATATGCTTTTTTACTCTTTGGCGTCATTGATTTCAATCCAGTATCCGTCGGGATCCTTAAAATAGAGCTGTTTTACACCGTCCACACGGTTGGTTACTGCCTTTTTTTCACCTGCCCAATTTTCATAATCCACCTGGTGTTTTTCCAGCTGCCGGACAAAATCCTCCACCGAAGCAACGCTAAAACATAAATGGTTGTTTTTGAGGTGCTGTTGGACGGTCGACGCTCCCTGGATCAGGTGCAGGTGGCTTTTGGGCCCGACACTAAACCAGGTGTGTTTACCATCATGAAAAGGTTCAGGGATAGTATCAAGGCCGATAATATCCCGGTAAAAGCTTGTACTGGTATTCAGGTTCACTACATATAGAGCAATATGATTGAGTATAGCTTTTGGTCTGGATGGTTGAGCGGATGCTGTCATAGTTATCAGGGATAATAAAACGCAGATCGTGTATTTCTTCATATTAAAAATAATAGTGGAAAGATAACAACAATCTGCGTTTGTCAATAAGGAGATGAGGCATTCCTATAAGCCTTCCTTATCCCAAAAGGCAGGCGGTTCAATACTTAAAGAGCGGAGGTACACATAGCCTTGTCCGCGGTGATGTATTTCAACATTGATATAGTAAAAGATAAAGGAATTGCCGGCACCGGGCCATTGACCAAAGGCAGTATCTTTTTCCTCCCAGCGATGTTCAGGAATGTTGGGCCATAGGCGATTGATCGCATCGGTGGCTTTATCGCACAATTCCAACTGCTCTATTTTGGATGTTACTTTGGAGGCGTCGGCCCATTTTTCCCAGGTACCGGTAGCAACGATGCCTTGCATTCGGGTACAGCCATGCCTAAAAGCTCATATACCACGTCAGCAATGGACGCATACCGCCAACGGAATAGGTGAAGAGTTGGTCTTCCGGAAATGCTTCGATCGTTTTGTGGGTGAGGCTACGGTGGCTTTGCCAGTGTTTCAGCAGGGATTCGGGACTAATAATAACGACAGGGATTGTTGCTGTAGTCATATTGATTTTTTTTTAATGGTTTGAATTTGTTGACCATACAAAGTAAACCAGGGCTACTGACAACCCTATGTCAGTTTAAAATAAGGAGGGCAAAAAATATGCTGTAATGGGCGGTTTATCGGCAAATCGGCTTTTTTTTAAAGTAGAATCGGTTATTTTTGCCGCCGCTTCATCAGGTAGCCTTTTCATTGCGAGCGGCCGATTTAAGCCTTTTGCTTTTAAGATGATGCCAGCGAAGTAAGGTCCCGTAGTTCAACGGATAGAATAGGCGTTTCCTAAACTCTAGATCCAAGTTCGATTCTTGGCGGGACCACTAAACCTCCCTCTTTATTTGAAGGAGGTTTTTTTATTGACCTTGCAGCCCGTACCTGTTATTCAACCACCACTCCCGAAATACTTATATTCGTAACAGCATCTCATTAACATATTAATCTATGCAAATAAGTACCTCTTTTGAATTAAAGAATAAAGTAGCCATAATTACCGGTGCCAGTAAAGGCATTGGAAAAGCCATTGCCCGTGCTTTTGGTCAACAGGGGGCTAAAGTAATTGTGGTAAGTCGTAAAGCTGATGCTGTAAATGAAACTGCTGATGAATTTCGCAAAGAGGGAATTGATGCTACAGGTATTGCAGCACACATGGGTGACTCGGGTCTGATAAAAAATTTAGTTGAGCAGACTATTCAAACCTATGGGGGAATTGACATTCTCGTAAATAATGCAGCCATTAATCCTGTTTTCGGACCGATATTACAAACCGATAATACAGTGCTTGATAAAATAATGGGGGTAAATGTAAAAGGGCCGCTGGAGTTGTGCAGGCTTTCTCATCCATACATGAAAGAAAGAGGAGGAGGCTCCATTATTAATATCAGCAGCATTGAAGGTATTACACCGGGGCTGGGTTTAGGACTATACAGCATCAGTAAAGCCACATTAATAGCTATGACTAAAGTATTGGCAAAAGAATGGGGTGCAGATAAAATCAGGGCTAATGTAATTTGCCCGGGGTTAGTTCAAACAAAATTCAGCGAAGCCCTTACAGGTAATGAAAAAATTTTGAAAATGGTGTTAACTAAACAGGCGTTGCCACAATTGGCTACTCCGGAAGATATTGCGGGGCTTGCTTTGTTTTTGGCAGCTGAAGCTTCTTCCTTTTGTACCGGAAGTATTTTTACAGCAGATGGTGGGTATACAATTTAAAAGCTATGATTGACATTTTTGCCAGTGACAAATTGAAGTCTGTTCTTCCGCAATTCAGCTCTTTTATAGAAAAAGAACTTTACCCGGAAGAGATGAAATGGCTATCAATGCCATTCAATGAAGCTGCATCAGTATTAAACGAGAAGAGGGCTAAAGCAAAAGCATTTGGACTGTTTGCTCCTTATTTGCCAGCATCAGAGGGTTACATGGGACTTACCATGCTTGAATTTGCCCAGGTTAGTGAATTGATGGCGACAACACCCTTTGGTCATTATGTATTTAATTGCCAGGCACCAGATATCGGGAATATTGAGCTGATGCATAAACATGCTTCAATAGCATTGCAACAACAATATTTACAACCACTGATGAAAGGGGAGATAAGAAGTTGCTTTTCTATGACCGAACCCGAATATGCAGGCTCGAATCCTGTACAAATGGGAACAACTGCAAGACAAGATGGGAATGAATGGGTAATTGATGGACATAAATGGTTTACAACAGCAGCAGATGGGGCTGCATTCGCTATTGTAATGGCGGTTACTAATCCTGATGCCAAACCTTATGAAAGAGCCAGTATGATTATAGTGCCCACTGTTACACCCGGTTTTAAATTGGTGAGAAATATTTCTATTATGGGAGAAACCGGTGAAGGTTATTTTAGTCATGGTGAAATAACATATACAAATTGCAGGGTGCCGTTAACAAATATTATTGGTGTTGCAGGTATCGGTTTTCAATTGGCCCAGGAGAGATTAGGTCCCGGACGTATACATCATTGCATGCGATGGATTGGAATTTGCGAAAGAGCATTTGATATGATGTGTATAAGAGCTGCGACAAGAGATATGGGCGATGGAATAAAACTTGGCAGTAAACAAACCATTCAAAACTGGATTGCTGAAAGCCGGGCTGAAATTACTGCTGCAAGATATATGGTGTTGCATACAGCGATGCAGCTTGACAAACAAGGAGCCAAAGCGGTTCGTAACGAAATTTCGACCATCAAATTTTTTGTAGCCAATATTTTACAAAAAGTATTGGACAGGGCTATTCAAACTCACGGCGCATTGGGTATTACAGATGATACGCCACTTTCTTTCTGGTACCGTCACGAAAGAGGTGCAAGAATTTATGACGGGCCGGATGAAGTACATAAAACGGCACTGGCAAAATCTATTTTGAAAAAGTATGAAGAAAAATAACAGCATACCCCCCAAATAAGAAATGAATTATCTTGATGTGCTGGATTACAAAAAAATAAAATACAGGAACACGGATGACACGGGTTGGACAGATGAACACAGATTTTTTCTGCTTTGAGAAAATTGATTTTTTAACTCCTTCGTAATTTATGAAACATGAAGCTATTACTGAGAAAATAATTGAGGCATTTTATAAAGTTTATAATACACTTGGTTATGGGTTTTTGGAGAAGGTTTATTTGAATGCTATGTTTATAGAACTCAAAGCAATTGGGTTCAAAGTTGAAATGGGAAAAAGGATACTGGTTTATTATTTTGGAAATATCGTTGGTGATTATAATGCCGACCTGATTGTTGAGGAAGTTGTTGCTGTAGAATTAAAGGCTATTGAGGCTTTAGTAGAAAACAATGAATATCAACTTATTAATTACCTGAAAGCAACAACTCTTGAAGTAGGTCTTTTATTAAACTTTGGAAAGAAGCCGCAGGTAAAAAGAAAAATATTTGATAACGACAAAAAAAAGATGTTGAAAAATAAATAAATATGAGCAATACGGGTTTGAAATTCACAGATGGGTGCTAAAAAATGAATATACGTATCCAAAATTTTACAAAGTAAAATAATCTGTGTTCATCCCTGTCTGCCGACAGGCAGGCATCCAACCCGTGTCATCCGTGTGCAAAACATTTGTATTACGAGTTAAACTCAATATTAAATATCACTTGCATATTTAAATCATGGAAAATTATTCGGCCCATATTGATAAACCTGTCAGGCAACGTGAAGACGATGCATTGGATGCAGTGCGGCTAACAGAATATCTGTTGGAGCATTTACCCGGTTTTAATGGGGATTTAGCCATTGAACAATTTCCCGGTGGTTATTCCAATCTTACTTTTTTACTGAAATGGAATAATGGTTCCTGTGTGTTGCGTAAACCGCCCCATGGGGCCAATATAAAATCGGCACATGATATGAACAGGGAATTTAAAGTGCTTAGTGCTTTGAAACCTGTGTATAAGGCTGTTCCAACTCCTTTGTTGTATTGTGATGATACAGCAATAACCGGCACTCCATTTTTTTTAATGGAAAGAGTAGCGGGTATAATCCTTCGTAATAAAGTTCCCGATGGCATTACACTTACTCCTTCTGTTATGCAGACTATATCAGCAGCAGCGGTGGATAATCTGGCAGCATTGCATAATTTAGATTTGGATGCAACTGGGTTAAGAAATATGGGTAAACCCGAAGGATATGTGCAGCGGCAGGTGGAAGGCTGGATTAAAAGATACGAAAATGCTGCAACAGATACTATTATTGCGATGAATACAACAGCAGTATGGATGATGGCAAATATTCCTGCCGATGGATTACCTGCATTTATTCATAATGATTATAAATATGATAATCTTGTGTTGAATCCTGAAAATCTTACCCATATTCTGGCGGTACTTGATTGGGAAATGGCAACTGTTGGAGAACCACTGATGGATCTGGGTACCAGCCTCGCTTATTGGGGTGAAGCAGAAGATAGTGCTGCCTTAAAACCATTTAACCTAACCTGGCTAGCTGGAAATCTTACCCGGGAACAGGTAGTCGAACGATATGCAGCAGCAAGAAAGATAAGCGTACCGGATATGCTTTTCTATTATGTATTTGGCTCTTATAAAATAGGTGTAATTGTTCAACAGATATATGCACGGTATAAAAAAGGCCTGACTACTGATGAACGTTTTGCCGGACTTATTCATGTTTTGAAAGCCTGTGCTAATAACGCCCAACAGGCAATACAATATAAAAGCATCAGTCATTTTTATTAACTTAACTTTTAAAATAGCAAAATGGCAATTTCTATAACTGACATTAAAAAAGTATTAATTCTTGGTAGCGGCACTTTGGGGTTACGCATCGGTTTACAGGCTGCACTTAGCGGTTTTGAAGTAATCATTTACGATATCAATGAAAGTGTATTTGAATCAGCAAAAAAAACACAGGCTTCCATTTTAACATGGCTGATTAGCAAAGAAGTAATTACTACTGAAGAATCTGATGAAGCCTTGAAAAAAATAAGTTTTACTATCGATGCGGTTTCTGCTGCTAAAGATGCTGACTTTGTAAGTGAATCCGTGATCGAAGATTTGGGAATAAAGAAAAAAGTATGGAGCCAATTTTCAACATTATGCCCGGCACATGCAATTTTTACAACCAACACTTCTTATTTAATGCCCTCGCAATTTTCGGCTGAAACCGGAAGACCCGAACGGTTTTGTGCTTTTCATTTTCATGATGTGTTTACGGCAAATGTGGTGGATATTATGCCTCATCCCACAACAGACCAATGGGTTAGTGATTTATTAATGGAAATGGGTACGAAGCTAAAACAAACACCAGTGTTTGTAAAAAAAGAAAGCCCGGGGTATATTTTTAATGCCATGCTGGTAGCCCTGATAGGAGCGGCAGGTGCTTTAGTAACATATGATGTAGCAAGCATAGAAGATGTGGACAGAAGCTGGATAGGCAATTTTAAAATGGACATAGGCCCTTTTGGTATTCTTGATAATATTGGACTGGAAACTGCATGGCATGTAACAAAAAATTTACCAGATGCAAAAAGTCAAAAATTTGCAGCATTATTAAAAACCTATGTTGATGCGGGAAAATTAGGTGTTAAAACTGGTGAAGGTTTTTATAAATATCCCAATCCAACATTTCAGGATAAAAATTTTGTTCAAAAGGATTAACTCAATAAACACAACGTATGGCAAGGCAATATATCAGCATGGAGAACCTGAGGTTTTTATTGTATGAGGTTCATGAAATTGATAAACTAACTGCTTACGAACACTATTCTCATGTAGGAGGGAAAGAGGAAATTGATCTTTTGATAAATACTGCAAAAGATATTGCCGACAGAGAGATGTTCCCCTTTTTTAAAGAGATGGACACTGTTCCGGTTGTACATAAGGATGGAAAGATTCATTCGCATTCGCAATTAAAAAATATATTTAAAGCAGTTGGCGATGCTGGTTGGTTTAGTTCCATTTCAAAATTGGAAGATGGGGGAATGCAATTGCCCTTCTCGGTTTATTCTGCAGCTCATTTAATTTTTGAAGCAGCCAACAGTAGTGCGCAGGGTTATTTAGGCGTATCAACCGGGGCATTGGAATTAATAGAAACGTTTGGAAACGAAAAATTGAAAAAAGAATATTTGCCGCAAATGATGTCGGGTAACTGGCAGGGCACGATGGCACTCACTGAACCACAAGCCGGTAGTTCGCTTTCTGATATAACAACTTCTGCCACACCTGCTGGAGATGCTTTTACTATTACCGGACAGAAAATATTTATCTCTGCAGGTGAGCATGAAGCCTGTGAGAATTTTGTTCATCTTACGTTGGCCAGGATTAAAGGGGCTCCCGCAGGTACAAAGGGGATTTCACTTTTTGTAGTTCCTAAATTTTTAAAAAACGATAATGGGGAATTAACTAACAACCATGTTATGTGTGTGGCTGATTTTCAAAAAATGGGGCAGCGAGGTTATGCAACGACTCACCTGATATTTGGTGAAAGCGGACCTACACAAGGATTTCTTGTTGGCGAAGCCAATAAAGGGTTGTCCTATATGTTTATGATGATGAACTCTGCCCGTATTGCCGTGGGGCAAACAGCCGCGGCTGTAGCTTCTGCTGCTTATTATTATGCATTACAATATGCAAATGAACGGCCACAGGGAAGACATATTGCAGATAAAGACCTTACAAAAAGCCAAGCCCTGATTATTAACCATGCAGATGTAAGAAGAATGTTGTTGCAGCAAAAAGCATTTGTAGAAGGGTCATTGGGTTTAGTGGTTGAATGTTTGAAATGGTACGATTTAGAAAAAGTTCTAGAAGAGGAAGAGAAAACAAACGCATTATTATTGCTGGAGATTTTAACGCCAATTGTAAAAGCATATCCCACTGAGGCAGGTATAGTATCGGTAAACAATGCGCTGCAGGTATTTGGCGGATATGGATATACCATGGATTTTGATGTGCAGCAATACTACCGGGATATCAGAATCATGTCGCTGTACGAAGGCACTACAGGCATACAATCAATGGATTTATTAGGAAGAAAAATTCCTATGCAGAATGGAAAAGGGTTTCAATTGCTGATTAACGAAATTCAAAAAACAATTGATGCGGCAAAAGAATTTGCGGCTTTGGCAACCTATAGTAACAGCTGTAAGGAAGCAGTTGAAGACATGAAAAAGTCATTACAATACCTGCAGTCATTTGCAATAAAAGGTGAAGTGGAATTATACATGGCAGATGCGACTGTTTTTATGGAAATGTGCGGTATAATAACGGTTGCCTGGCAATGGTTGAAGCAAGCAGTAATTGCACAAAAGACTTTAGTTAGTGAAGAGAATGCTGCTCAAACAAAACTGTTTTATAACAGCAAGCTTGAAACAATGAAATTTTTCTATAAGTATGAATTGCCTAAAACAGTTGCATTGGCTCAAACCCTGATGCATCAGGATAAAGTAACAATCAAAACGGATGATGAAATTTTGATGTGATAAAGCATTACATCAGTTCTCTTGTAACATGTGGTACTTCCATAATTAAGTCTGCACCGTAGCAGCCTGCCGGTGTCTGGTATCCGGTTTTAAAATTGCCTTCCAGTATTTTTTTTGCAATGATGAGACTTGTAATCGCAGTCAGCGTATAGCCTTCCGGGCCAGTTAATCTTGCCTGTACTATTTTCCCTGTAGTATCTTTTACCTCACCCCAAACCAGGGATTTTGATTTTGCTCTTTGTTCATCGGATGGTCCGGCCGGCCGGGATTTTATTTTTTTCAATTCCCGGTTTTTCATAAAGGAAGTACGCAATAACCAATTAAATAAACTTTGATACTTGAGAATTTTAAAAACTTTTGGTGCAATGCCTGTATAAGTTACAATGTTTGGAATACCCGTTGTGGTGTAAGCAGTAGAAATATCGCCCCATGGAATTGACATAACAAATATTTTTTTTAATCCAAAGTCAACCCACATGCCTTTATGTCCAAGGGGAACAGGAACAATTTTTCCATCACGCCTTTCTGCACTTTTGCCTCCTGCATTTTCAGCCATGGTAGTTGCAGTGCCATGACTCAATCCTCCACCAAGCGATGCGAAGGCAAGTTTAAGTTCCGTCGCATCCGGCATTTTTTCTTTAAGAAATAAAGACATACAATCTGTTGGTACTACATCAAACCCAACACCGGGCATCAGCATAATGCCAGCTTCTTTAGCAGCTTTGTCATATTTTTTTGCAAGTTCGTAAACAACTATTTCACCAGTAATATCTATGTAATGCGTTTTTGTTCTGATGCAAGCTTCAATCATTTGCTTTGCTGTGTGTTTAAATGGGCCCGCTGCATGCAATACCAAAGAAACATCAAGTAATGCTTTGTCTAAGGCTGCATTATCGTGCAACTCAACAACTTTATAATTGGTTTGTGTTGATGCTGCAAGAGGTGCTAATACAGATTCTCTTCTTCCTCCGAGCATAGGTTTCAAGCCGTAGTCAGCAGCCATTTTTGCAATCAGCGTACCGGTATAACCATTGGCGCCGTATAAAAGAAACGAAGAATGGTCCATATTTTATTTTGTAGTGTGTAAAGTAAAGTTATGTTTTTGATTAATATTGATGACTTCACGAAAAGAGTCTTTTAGCAATTATACACAACATGTTTTCGTAAGTTACAGCTTCAAAACCCAAACCTTCCGACTGTTGAACGAACTTGAACTGATACAGGGACTTAAAAGCGGAGATGAAGCCTCATTTAAGTATTTGGTGGATATCTACCAGGACCGGGTATTCAATACTGCAATAGGTATTGTGCAAAATGCCGAAGACGCCGAAGATGTGGCGCAGGAGGTTTTTATACAGGTTTATCGTTCAATCCACAGTTTTAAAGGGGAGTCCAAATTGTCTACCTGGCTCTATCGTATTGCTACGACCCGGGCATTAGACCTGTTGCGCAGCAGGAAGAGCAAGAAACGTTTTGGCTTTATGCAGCGTCTTTTTGGAGAGGGGAATGAACCTTTATATGAATTACCAGATTTCAATCATCCCGGGGTGGCTTTGGATAAAAAGGAAAATTCGAGTAAACTCTTCGGGGCAATAGCGCAATTGCCTGATAACCAGAAGACAGCCTTTACTTTGCATAAACTGGAAGACCTTAGTTACCAGGAGATTAGCGAAGTGATGCAGACCACGGTACCAGCGGTGGAATCGCTGATGCACAGGGCAAAACAAAACCTTAGGAAAATATTGGAAAAAGAAACAGGCTGAGTAATTTACCGGGACGAAGGTTTTGAGCCATCTTCCCGTCAAAAATGGTGTATTATGGAAATGAACAACAATAAGAAGATAGAAGAGATTTTGGGCAGCCTCGACGGAACCCAGAGAGCCACTATACCCGACTTCTTTTATACCCGGCTCCAGGCCAGGATGCAACGGGAGTTGGAACCGGTCGGTAAACGGTCATGGATACTTCGCCCTGCATTTGCTTTAACAGTTCTTGTTGCAGTGTTACTCATCAATGTAGTAGTCATTTTCCGCGGTACCAACAATAAAGAGGTGGCGACCAACGATACAGAAACACTACAGTCCATAGCTGCCGAGTACAGCCTGAATGAGAATAGCTATGTGTACGATTTAAACCAGGATAAATAAGATGAAAGGTTCCACTAATAAGATTCTTGTCATTGCCGTTGTCCTGCTTTTAGCAACAAATATTGCTTTGGTTGCCTTTATGATGACGGGAAAAAGCAAATACAGTGAAAAAAATTCCGGCCGCAAGAGCACATCAGATATGATGGCGAAAGAGCTGAACATGACGGAGGAGCAGAAAAAAAATCATAAACTTTCAAAAGAAGAGCATCTTAAAAAGATAAAGCCTCTGTTTGATTTTATCCGGCAAAGGAAAGCAGCGCTGTACTCTCTGCTGAAAGATGCAACCGTAAATGACAGTACAATAAATATGTATTGCGAGCAAATTGGCCAGCAACAAACGGCCATCGAAAAACTAAACTTTGCCCATTTTAAACGGAAAAGAAATCTCTTTACTGCCGAACAACAGCCAAAATATGATTCATTTGTATTGCGGATAATGCAAGGTGGAAGATGGGATTCAGCTGTTAGAAAAAGATAAACAGAATCGTAGCTCAGCTATAGATCCGCTCTACCGCATCCCTGTATTTTTCCATTACTACTTTTCTTTTCAACGACATTTTAGGAGTTAATTCCCCGGTGTCAACACTCCATTCATGAATTAGTAATTCAAATTTCTTTACCTGCTCCACATGGTTAAAGAATTTATTAAAGCTTTCTACTAACTCTTTGAACAAATCAATAACTTTTGGGTTTCTGATAAGTTCTTCGCTGCTACTGTCGGCTACTCCATTTTTTCTTGCCCAATCCCGCAGGTTTGGAAAAGAAGGAACTATCAAAGCACTGACAAATTTTCTGTCAGAACCTATCAGCATTACTTGTTCAACAAAAGGAGATTCCTTCAGTTTATTTTCAATGGGTAGCGGAGCTACATATTTACCACCACTGGTTTTGAAAAGTTCTTTTTTACGGTCTGTTATTTTTAAGAAATTATCTTCTGTCAAATCTCCAATATCACCGGTATGAAACCAACCATCTATTATATCCAGCGCCGTCAAATCAGGACGTTTATAATAACCCATCATTACATTCGGGCCTTTGCAAAGAATTTCACCGTCCTCAGCTATTTTTACCTGCACCCCATCTATAAGGGGTCCCGACGTACCAAATTTCCGGCCGCTTTCCTGGAACCTGTTTACTGAAATTACCGGGGATGTTTCCGTTAATCCATAACCTTCCATAATTGGAATTCTGGCTGCAGTGAAAATGCGGATAAGTCTGACCTGGCAAGCTGCCCCACCAGTAACTATACATTTCAAATTACCTCCCAGGCCTTCTCTCCATTTGCTGAAAATTAATTTATTGGCTATGCTTAGTTGCAGATTATACCAGAATCCCTGATTTTTATTGATTTCAAATTTTTCAGCCAAACTATGGGCCCAAAAAAATAATTTTTTCTTGGTACCGGTCAGCTCATTTCCTTTTTGCATGATACGGTCATACACCTTCTCCAGCAGGCGGGGTACTGTTGTAAACATATTTGGGTTTACTTCCTTTAAGTTATCCGCAATAGTGTCTAAACTTTCTGCATAATAAATAGAAGTGCCTTTGAAAAGATATTGGTAGGTAACCATCCTTTCAAAAATATGGTTTAGTGGCAGAAAGCTAAGGGCCCGCAAATCATCTACCGGAGGAAAACAGGGAATGCATGACAATACGTTTGAAAGAATATTCCGGTGAGATAGCATTACTCCTTTGGGTGTTCCGGTAGTGCCGGAGGTATAAATGATCGTTGCCAGGTCTTCGTAATCAATCTTATCGCTGATGGGTTTTACCTGTTCTATCAATTGTGGAGTGCTTAATGCCGTTACTTCTTTCCAGTGTTTCGCATTGGCTACATGCTCAAAGGTGAAAATATCTTTAAGGCTTGGGACTTTTTCCTTAAGACTCAGCACTTTTAAAAATAGATCCTCATCATTTACAAATGCAAATTTTACCTGTGCATCTTTTAGAACAAATTCGAGTTCGTTAACATTAATGGTAGGATACACAGGTACCAGCATAGCACCAATTTGCTGTAAAGCCAAATCGACCATTATCCATTCAGGACGGTTTTTACAAAGAATAGCCACTTTGTCTCTTCCTTCGGGAGTCATATCACCACAACTAACGCCAAGACTTAACAGTCCTGCGCTAAGATTGTCCACTATTGTTTTTACTTCAGCTGTACTGTATTTTTTCCACTGACCGGCCTCTTTGCCTGCCAGCATATCTTCCAGCGGCTTTCTCTCCAGGTGGTATTCTATACAGTCAAATAATCTTTTGGGTTCTGTCATGGCAATCGTTATTATATTAATTAATCAGGACCTGCAATCTGCTTCATCGCTTCCGGCTTCGCTACAGCTTTGTTGGATAAATCTGCAAAGAAGTTATGAATAGACAATTTAGGTAAAAAGCTATAAATAAAAAAGTACCCCGGCTTTATTTGGGCCGGGGTGCTTTCAATAAGATATGAATGGCTTATAATGCCTGGTAATATTGATTAGGGGGCATGCGAAATACCCTGCTTTTCTGAAAAGTGCTGAACCCGTTGTATTCTTCCGGGTGTGATTTTGTCCAGTTTTCGTAGGCCGACAGGTTCTCCGTGGGACCAAACAGCCACTGGTTATAGGCATTGAACATGCCTTCTGTCAATAATTGACGCTGGTAATCGAATAAGCGGAAAGGATATTTTGCTGCATAATTGGTATACCAGTCCAGGATGAACCGGGTGCGGATCATGGTCAGTGTTTCGGTACTGATGCCCTTATCGGCCAATGAAGATTGTCTGGCCATACCCAGTAAAAAGGTTTTAGCAAATCCACTTTTGTTGTCTTCACTACCCTTCATCAGGTCGGCATCGGCAAATAATTTTTCTTTATAACCTTTTAGTAATAATTCTTTCATGGAAGCACCCCGCTCACTCAGGCTTTCCATATTGATGAATATTTCGCCATAGATAAGGCTCCACACCTTATCTTTTGCATAAAAATAATAGAGGGCTGCGTTATAATAGTTGCCACTGAAGGCGGGGTCAACCCGTATACCTTCTTCCCATTGTTTGATAGCGGAAAAATCTTTGGTTGCCCAGATTAATTCGCCATACTCGCTATACAATGAGCCGCTTTTAGGAAATTTTTTCAGCGCCTTTTTATAGAGCTTATCACATTCCTTGACTTCTTCAAGGGCTTTATATACGTTGCCTGCCAACTGGAAACAAACCACATCTGCATCATCCCGGTCGACCAGATCTTTTGCGCCAGTCAGCGCTTTTTCATAATCTCTTTTCAGGTAATAGCTCATGACCAGGTCTTTTTGTAATTCCAGGCTATTCTTATCGTTCTCCAAGGCCCGGATCAGTACGATAATGGCGTTATCAAAATCGCCTGACCGCATAAAGGTCTTCGCTGTTTCGTGGAGTGTTTTTGTATCGCCGGGCTGGCCCAGGATAACACAGGAGAAGGATAGGGCAATAAAAAAGGACAATAATTTTTTCATCTGTTTATTTTAACCGCTTTCAGCATCCGGCAATTATCCGGCCAGACTATCATGCTTCCGGTACTGCAATGATAAAAAGAAGGGACGCTGGCAGGAACGTCTCTGTTGCAAAATAACAAATATTTCAGCTTCCAGAGCCTAAATAAGGTGTGTCAGCAGACCGTCCCGCAGTTTCGGCTCAAACCAGGTACTTTTAGGGGGCATCACATTACCGCTGTCGGCTATATCAAATAATTGCCCGATTGTAACCGGGTACAGGCTAAAAGCCACTTTCATTTCTCCACTATTCACCCTTTTTTCAAGTTCTTTCAGTCCCCTTATCCCGCCCACAAAGTCAATTCGTTTATCAGTCCGCTGGTCTTTAATCCCGAGCAACTTGCTCAGAATATTATTGGAAAGGATCGTTACATCCAGCACACCGATCGGGTCATCAGTATAAGTGCCTTTACGGGAGCTGAGAATATACCATTGCCCTTCGAGGTACATACCAAACTCGTGCAATTGCGTTGGATTTACAGCTTCAGTACTTAAGGTGATAAAAAAATCATCCTGTAAGCGGCTGATGAGTTTTGCAGCAGTTGACCCATTCAGATCTTTTACGACCCGGTTATAATCCAGGATAGCTAACTGGCTGGCGGGGAAAATAGTGGTTAGAAAGTATTTTGCTTCCGTACTGTCCGGTAACAGCTTGCTGATCTTGGCGGCAGAAGCAGCCCGGTGATGACCATCTGCAATATAGGTGGCGGGTACCTGGGTTTGGAAAAAGCTGGTGATAGACTCGATCACAAAATCACTATCCACTACCCAGACAGTATGCCGGATATCATCGCTGGCATTAAAATCATAGACGGGATTATTCGTGGCTTTCCACCCATCAATGATGGTATTGACCGCTGGAACATCCCGGTAAGCCATAAAGACATTTCCCGTTTGTGCCTCAATCGTCTGCATGTGATCTATTCGGTCTTTTTCTTTTTCCGGCCGGGTAAATTCATGTTTTTTAATAATGTCCTTGAAATAATCCTCTACCGAAGAGGCACAAACCAACCCGGTCTGACTTCTTCCATTCATTATTAACTGGTAGATATAATAACAGGGTTTTTCTTCTTTGAATAAGATGCCGGCCGCCATCATTTGTTGGAGGTTGTCTTTTGCTTTTTCATACACGGCAGGGCTGTGGGTATCGGTATCCTCCGGTAAATCAATTTCTGATTTGGTCACGTGCAGAAATGAAACAGGATTGTTACCGGCTTCTGTCCTTGCTTCTTCACTGTTCAGAACGTCGTAAGGCCTGGAAGCCACCTGAGGGGCCAGCTCCTGCTGCGGTCGTAGTGCATTAAAGGGTTTGATCGTTGCCATGAAATGGGATCTTTTTAAATATTATGCTTTGCGGGTAGCGAAATCTTTCATTAAATCGGTCAGTGCTTTCACACTTTCAATGGTCAGTGCATTGTACATCGACACCCGGAATCCGCCTACACTCCGGTGCCCTTTGACGCCCACCATGCCATTGGTTTTGCAGCTGTCCAAAAATTCTTTTTCCAATCGAGCATCTTCCATAATGAATACGGCATTCATTTTACTGCGGTCTTCTTTGGCAACAGGCCCTCTGAAAACCGGTAAGCTGTCGAGTGTATCGTAAAATAATTTTGCTTTTGCATTATTTTCTTGCTCTATAACCGGCACACCACCTTTATTCTTTAACCAGCGTAAGGTCAGCATCACCACATACACCGCAAACACCGGTGGCGTATTCAGCATACTGCCTTCTTTGATATGATTGCGATAGTCAAGGATCGTTGGGAGAGGCCGGCTTACATTTCCAAGAATTTTTTTATTGACTACAACCAGGTTAACACCGGCAGCTCCCATATTTTTTTGGGCGCCGGCATAAATCAGGTCAAACTTATTAAAGTCGAGCTGCCGGCTCAGGATATCGCTGCTCATATCTGCCACCAGTGGAACGCCACAATCATAGGGTATTGTATGCCATTGTGTACCGGCGATCGTTTCATTGGTGGTTATATGAAGATAAGCAGCGGTGGGTGTAACGGCAATGTTTTTTGGGATGCTCGTAAAATTATCTCCTTTTGAAGAGCCCACCACTTCCACATGACCAAACAATTTGGCTTCTTTTATGGCCTTACTGGCCCATATACCTGTTTCCGTATATGCAGCGGCCTCATTCTCATTCAATAAATTCATTGGAACCTGCATAAACTGCGTGGTAGCACCGCCATGCAGGAACAATACTTCATGGTTGCCGTCAAGTAGCATCAGTTCTTTTACCAAAGCTCTTGCTTCATCCATGACGGGCTGGAACAAACTGGTACGATGCCCGATCTCTAAAATGGATAATCCTGTCTCATTGAAATTAAGAACGGACCGGCTTGCTTCTTCAAAAACTTCCCTGGGCAAAATAGACGGGCCGGCATTGAAATTATGGATCATGGCGCAAAGGTATTGATTGATTTTTTTTTCAATAAAAAATCCTGTCTCACCGGGATGGGACAGGATTCTTATTGGTTTCGTTTACCGATCGTTCTTGCACTACTACTTAGCCTTCTGCCAGCTTTCTGCCGGCGGCTGCCATTGATAAAGAACCGGCTCAATACTGTTCGTAGTGGTAATAAAGGATCAGGGCGCAGGAGTTTCATGTTCCCGGCCTTTGTTCCCGGCATTTTTCCAGGAATTATTCAGGCTTTCAAATTCTTTCAGGTCTTCGGCAGAAAATTCTTTGTTGGTCAGTGTTTTCAGGTCCGGCTGACCGGCATTGATCCAGGCGGTATACCAAAAGCTGGCGACCGCATAAATAGATTGCCGCATCCTTCTTTCGATCATGCCTTTAAGTTTGGTATCATAGGCTTTTGAAAAAGAAGATGAGTACTGGCGGATAGTGATACCATTCCGGTCTTCGAAAGAATATTTCTGATCGCCGGGAAATTTTTGCGTAAGTTCTTTTTCATATTTCAGCACCGTGTCGGCAGCAGCGGCACTTTCTAATACTCTTTTCCAGATGAAATCAGCCGGGTTTTTAATATAGTCGGCTTTACCGATAAAGAAATCCCATTCTTTTTCTGCCAGCAATTCGGGTACCCTGCTTTCCCAAAAACCATGGATGCCTTTCTGGTCGGTGTATTGTCCATTATGATTTTTTGTTGCGTGCAGGGGTACATGAGAATCGGCGATATAATGACCCATCTCTGCGGAATATTTTAAAATCCGGGCCTGGTTCTTTTCTTTAAAGGCATCCGTTAATTTATAGAGCATTGTTTGCAGCCACCAGGGCACTATACCATAGGTATTTAACGTGTCTTCTGAATATTTTGCCACTGCATCATTCCATCTTCTTGGTAAAGAGTCGTAGGGGTAGGTGCCGTAATGATCAATGTCGATATAATGTCGCGGACCTTCTTCGGGTATAGCATACCTTCTTTTATCCGGGTCCACAGCATGTTCAAATAAAAAATCAATATGGGGTTTATACAGTACCATCATTTCCGGGGGGAGCAGGAACACGGCGAAGAAGTTGATCTTTTTATGTGCATAGAATCCCCAGCAAAAAGCATTTTTGGCAAAGAGAGATAAAATGAAAATAAAAAACAGTTTTCGCATTACTGGTTTTTTAATTCAGCCGATGGTTCGTTTTTCCGTTCAGCATCCAGGTCTACCACACCACCTGTTACGGCATATTTCATAGCTTCGCCGGCCGTTATTTTATCGATCTTTCTAACTTTATCTTTTGGCAACACATAAAGCTGCCCGGCAAAGTTGTAGGCCTGCGGAACATAAACCGCCACATGCTCGGCGCCCATTTCAAATTTACCCATTTCTTCATCGGTTAAGAAACCAATGATCCATACATCCTCTGAAAATACATTCGCCAAAACCGATTTATTGAATTTTCTTTTATCTCCGGCAAAAGCCTCAAAAAAATCTTTGGTGGATGTATAAAGGAATTTAATGACCGGGGTCCGGGCCATCCATTGATCGAAAAAGTTGATAAAGCTTCCCAGCAGGAAATTAGAACTGATCCAACCTACAAAAATGACAAAGAGGATAACGACCACGAAGCCCAGGCCCGGGATCTTTTTTACATTTCCCTTCTCATCTTCTTTGATCAGGGAAGGAAACACATTATTCAACAAATTGGGGAGAAGGTCATCCACAAAATTAAATACAGCCAAAATGGCCCATACGGTAATGGCGATCGGGGCGATGATCAGCAGTCCCTGCATAAAAAAACGTACTATTTTTTTAAGCATAGTTTTTGCCGGTGGGGGATCTGCTTTGGTCATGTAACTGATTTACAAGCTAAGATAACCTAAAATTGATGTTTTGAGCGGCGTAAAAAATCGGTGAAAGTTCGAAAAACAAGGATGGAAACTTTGGTAACGAAAAAAGTTTCCGTAGTTTTGTGCTCCAATCTTGAAAAAATGGAACCCAAAGAACGCATAGCATTTAAAGCCGAAGAGTTGTTCATGCAGTACGGCATCCGGTCCGTATCGATGGATGATATTGCGAATAACCTTGGCATGAGCAAAAAGACGCTGTACCAGTATTTTGCCGATAAGGACGAACTGGTAGAAGCTGTAGTGGACGCTCATATCAACGTGGTGGAGGGAGACTGTCTCAATTGCCGCAAAGAGGCCACCGATGCGATCCATGAAATCTTCCTTACGATGGAGCACATTATGGAAGAGTTCAGTAATATGAACCCCATGCTGGTCTATGATCTGGAAAAATTCCATTTTAAAGCCTACCAGCGGTTTAAGAATTACAAAGATAAGTTCCTGTTGCAGATCATCCGTAACAATATCGAATGGGGTATGAAGGATGAATTGTACCGGGCCGATCTGAATGTTGATATCCTGTCTAAATTCCGGATTGAATCCATCATGATCCCCTTCAATGTAGCCGTTTTTCCTCCCGGTAAATACAACCTGGCAAAGACCTCCGGGATCATGATCGAGAATTTTACTTACGGCCTGGCCTCTATCAAAGGACATAAACTGATCCAGAAATACAATGAACAACGTCAAAAAAATCTTTCGTATGAAGAGAGTAAGAAATAAAGGAAGGATACTGTTAACCGGATTATTTGCATTCCCCCTGCTGGCGATGGCGCATGGACCCGATACGGTTCGGGTGACCAAACATGAGTTTTCTATTCAGCAAGCCGTGGAGTATGCCAAAAAGAATAACATGAATGTAAAGAATGCGTTGGTGGATGTGCAATTACAGGAGCAGGTGAACAAGGAAGTTACTTCCAATGCATACCCGCATATTAATGGAAGTATAGGTACTACCTATAACCCAAGTGTCGCTGTACAGGTATTGCCCAATTTTATTTCACCGGCTACTTACCAGGTGCTGATCGATCAAGGTATAAAAGATGGTAACGGTAACGCTATCCAGATGCCCAATGACTTTGGTTTTATTGCGGCACAATTTGGTACCAGGTTCAGTGCCAGTGCCGGTGTCAGCCTTAGCCAGCTTTTGTTTGACGGCCAGGTATTTGTTGGCCTGCAGGCAAGAGATGCTACCATGCGGTTCTCCAGAAAGAATGTAGAAGTGACCGAAGAGATCATCAAGGCCAATATTTACAAGATCTATTACCAACTGGTCGTCAGCAAAACACAGGTAGAATTGCTGGACGCCAATATCTCAAGGTTTGATAAACTTCTGTATGATACCCGGGAGATCTATAAAGCCGGCTTTGCCGAACAACTGGATATCGATAAAGTGAACGTGGGGCTTACTAACCTGCAAACAGAACGTAGAAAAGTGCTGAACACTATTTCCAATGGCTATTACGGATTAAAAATACTGATCGGAATGCCGGTGAGTGATGAGTTGGTGCTAACGGATAAACTGTCTGATGAACAGATCAAGGAAGGTATACTGGAAGCAAGCGATTTTAATTACGATAGCCGGAAGGAATACCAGTATGCGCAGATAGGGAAAGAATTGAACCAATATAATATCCGCCGGTATACTCTCAGTAAGCTGCCGACTGTTTCGCTAAATGCGAATTATGCCAAAAATGCACAACGGGTTAAATGGAATTTTTTTGGCAGGGGGGAATGGTTCAGTGTTTCCTCGATCAACCTGAATATTGCTGTTCCCATCTTTAACGGGTTTTTTACCAAGACAAAGATCCAGCAGGCAAAACTGGAATTGCAGAAAACAGAAAACCAGATCGAAGGGCTGAAACTTTCGATCGACAACGAAGTAGCAGTTGCCAAAAACAATTTTAGTTCTGCTATTGCCACGATGGATTTTCAAAAAAGGAATATGGAGCTCGCTGAAAAGATCTACCAGCAAACCAAAAAGAAATACGAAATGGGTACCGGCTCTCAAACAGAGATCAATACTGCCCAAACCGATCTAAAAGCAGCCCAAACGAATTATATCACCGCTTTATATGATGCCATCGTTGCCAGGGTAGATTTTATGAAAGCAACCGGTAAACTGCAATAAACAAAACCAACAATGACTACTAAACTGAAGTATATGAATAACGTATTGAAAATTTCATTCGCAGTGATCATCGCTGTTTCACTGGTGGCCTGTGGTGACGGTGCCAAAGATAAAAAAGGCGATCTCGGAGATCTTAGGGTAAAGCTGGAAAAACTGAAGAAAGAGAAAGGCACCCTGGATGCGGACATCCGCAAGCTTGAAGACCAGATTGCCAAGGCAGATCCCAAGGGAGCGCAGCAAGTACAAAAACTGGTATCGGTGGATACGCTGCGCATAAAAGATTTTACGCATTTTATCGAACTGCAGGGTAAGATCGATGCAGAAGGAATGGCCTATGTATCTCCTAACGGACAGGGCGGGCAAGTGAAATCCGTCTTTGTAAAATTGGGACAAAAAGTAGGCAAGGGACAATTGATCATGAAGCTCGATGATGCCATAGCCCGCCAGGGTGTGATAGCTGCGCAACAACAAACCGGGCAATTAAAAGCCAGGTTGGCACAGGCACAAACGGTTTATGAACGCTACCAGGGTTTGTGGAAACAAAATATTGGAGCAGAAATCCAGGTCATCAATGCCAAAGCAGATGTAGATGCATTGGCGGCGCAGTTGAGAGCGGCCAATGCCCAGGTGGGTATTGCCCAGGAGCAGGCGAATATGTCGAATGTATATGCCGGTATCAGCGGAACAATTGACGAGATGAATGTAAAAGTGGGTGAATTCTTTTCCCCGCAAAGCGCTGCGATGCCGGGTTCCGGTATTCGCATTGTAAATAATAATAACCTCAAAGTGGTGACCAATGTACCCGATAATTATATCGCAAGAGTAAAAAAAGGGGATAAGGTAGAAGTGGTGATCGCCAACAGTGGTAAGCCACCGTTCCAGTCTGTGATCAGTGTAGTAGGTAGTTCCATTGATCCAACAACAAGATCTTTTATCACAGAAGCAAAACTTCCTTCTGACCCTATGCTGAAACCCAACCAGACCGCTACACTTAAAATCCTGGATTATGAAGCAAAAGCAGCGGTGGCCGTTCCGGTGAACATTGTACAAAGTGATGAGAAAAGTAAGTATGTATATGTAATGGAAAAAGCCGGAGATAAAATGATAGCGAGAAAGAAAGTGGTGAATGTAGGCGAAGCTTACAATGGCTTTATCGAAATAAAAAGTGGTTTGACTGGTGGCGAATTAATCATTACCGAAGGCTACCAAACCGTTTATGACGGACAGACGGTGACGACGGGGAAATAGGGTTTGGCTAGTGCGGATGGGCGAGTAGGGATTGGTAAGTGGCTAGTAGGGTTTGGCGAGTGGGGGTTGGAAAGAAGCTAGTGGGGTTTGGCTAGTAAGGAGGGAATGGATTTTTTGTTCATCATGCGGTATGCCCCGTAGCGGCAAAATGTCGGTAGAGATGAAAATGAGGGTTTGTGTTTAGAACCCCGTAGGGGTGATATGTAGAGATGCAAAGAGAACAGAACGATGAACGGAGCGTCGCAACGAAGTTGACCAGCGATACTGACGCTGGCCACATAAATAGACCAAAATTAAAATATTGCTTCCCCGCCGGGTGGTGGGTCGCAACAATTGACGATTTAAAATATTTCTGATGAAAAGTAATTTTATAGAAGGAGTAGGGAAAAAATTCAAACAGTTTCGCCCTACCAGCTGGGCGATCGATAATAAGACAGCCGTATACATTATTGCTATTCTTATTACTGTCTATGGGTTGATGAAGTTCAACAGCATGCCGAAGGAACAGTTCCCGGATATTGTGGTGCCCACTATTTCTGTTGCGACCGTGTATGTAGGTAATTCACCCAAGGACATTGAAAACCTGGTAACCAGGCCGATCGAAAAACAATTGAAAGGTATCAGCGGTGCCAAGGTGAATAAAATTACGAGTACCTCACAGGCGGATTATAGTTTGATCGTAGTGGAGTTTGACACCGATGTAAAAACGGAACTGGCCAAGCAAAAAGTAAAAGATGCGATCGATAAGGCAAGGGCTGATCTGCCAACTGATCTGACTACAGAACCGGATGCGCAGGAATTTGCCTTTAGTGAAATGCCGATCATGTTTGTCAATATCAGTGGTGATTATGATGGCATGAAACTGAAAGTGTATGCAGACAGGATGCAGGACAAGATCGAAGAATTGGGAGAAGTGACAAGAGCGGAGATCGTTGGCGCACCGGAAAGAGAAATACAGGTGAATGTCGATCCCTATAAAATGACGGCGGCCAGGATCAGCTTTACGGATATTGAAAATGCTATTGCCCGGGAGAATAAGGATATAACAGGCGGATTGATAGAAGTAGGTAATATGCAGCGTACGCTGAAAGTGAAAGGCCAGTTTGCTACTATACAGGATATGCAGGCGATCGTGGTTAAAAGCAGTGCGCAGGGTGCATCCGTTTATTTAAGAGATGTAGCCCAAATAATTGATACGGTCAAAGAGAAAGACAGCTATGCCCGGTTGGATGGGAAAAACGTGGTTACCCTGAATATAGTAAAGCGTTCCGGTGAGAACCTGATCAATTGTGCTGACAAAGTGAAAGCAATTGTGGCAGAAATGCAGGCGAATGAAGAATTGCCCAAAGATCTGCGGGTCGAATTTACAGGTGATACCAGCAAGCAAACAAAGACATCGTTTAATGAACTGATCAATACGATCATTATTGGGTTTGTCCTGGTATTGATCATTCTGATGTTTTTTATGGGGGTGACCAATGCCTTTTTTGTGGCGTTAAGTGTTCCCTTAAGTGTTTTTGTCGCATTTTTATTTCTGCCCATTGCAGATGCTATCGTTGGAACAAGCGTTACACTGAATTTTATTGTGCTCTTTGGTCTGTTGTTTGGACTTGGAATTATTGTTGATGATGCTATTGTAGTTATTGAAAATACGCACCGTATTTATAATAATGGGAAAGTGCCGATTGTCCGAAGTGCGAAAGAGGCAGCGGGAGAAGTGTTTATCCCGGTTCTGGCCGGCACCGCCACCACGCTGGCGCCTTTCTTCCCTTTATTATTCTGGAAAGGGTTGATCGGAAAGTTTATGATCTACCTGCCCACCATCCTGATCCTTACATTGGCGGCCTCTCTTATTGTTGCATTTTTCTTTAACCCGGTTTTTGCAGTAAGTTTCATGAAGCCGGAAGGAAAGGAATACGAGAAGCCCAGAAAAGCAGTGTTCAGGAGCAAATGGTTTATCGTATTTATTATGGCCGGTGTTTTATTACACCTGCTCGGTATGCATGGGGTGGCCAATTTCTCCTTACTAATGTCGATATTGATGGTCTTTAATGCCTATGTGCTGAATGATGTGATCAATCGTTTTCAAAAGAGAGCTTTACCGAAGCTGATGAATAGCTATGAAAAATTATTGCGCTGGATATTGGTGGGCAAGCGACCTGTGAAAGCATTTATTGGCCTGTTTGGTTTATTTATTGTGGCCCTGTTGGCATTGATGGCGAGTATCAGCACCGGCAGGACTAAATCAACTTTCTTCCCTGCCGGTGATCCGAGCTTCGTATATGTATACCTCAAGTTGCCGGTAGGTACAGATGTGAAGTATACAGATAGTATAACCAGTATATTGGAAAAAAGAGTGGAGAAGGTATTGGAGAAAGAAAAGCCGGGTGCACCTGGCAGTATTGTAGAGAGTATCATTACCAATGTTGCCGTGAGTGCTAATAACCCGAGAGACAATAACCGGAGTATCCAGTCAAATTTGGGAAGGATCCAAGTATCTTTTGTAGAATTTGAAAAGCGACATGGCAAGAGTACGATGCCATTAAAAGAAGCGATCCGGGAAGCTGTACAGGGTATTCCGGGTACAAATGTGGAAGTGGCGCAGGAAGATGCCGGCCCCCCCACTGATCCACCTGTGAACGTTGAAATAAGCGGAGATAATTTTGAAAAAATTGCGGCCGTTGCAACACAGCTATTCAACTATCTTGATACAAACCGAATAAAGGGAATCGAAAACCTGCAGGCTGATGTGGACCTGAATAACCCGGAGATCACCGTTAATGTAGACAGGGAGAGAGCGATGATGGAAGGATTGAGCACTGGACAAGTTGGTATGGAATTACGTACCGCGGTATTTGGTAAAGAAGTGAGCAAAATAAAAGATGGTGAAGATGAATACAAGATACAGTTGCGTTATACAGACCTGATGCGTAATAATATAACCGATCTGATGAATATGCGTATCACTTTCATGGATATGAATACGATGCAGGTCAAGTCGATCCCGCTCAGTGCAGTGGCAACCATTGACTATACCAGTACAACAGGTGGTGTAAAAAGAAAGAATGTAAAACGTACGATACAGTTGCAGGGAAATGTGCTGGATCCTACAATGGTAGCTGGCATTACATCCGAACTGCAGGTAAAGATCAATGATTTCAAAAGCATTGCTAAATTACCACCGGATGTAACAATAAAATTAAGCGGGCAGAGTGAACAGGAAAAAGAAACGCAGTCTTTCCTTGGAACCGCTTTCATGATCGCTATCGGTTTAATTTTCCTGATCCTGGTATTACAGTTCAACTCAATGAGTAAGCCGTTCATTGTGATCACGGAGATCTTTTTCTCGGTGATTGGGGTATTGATTGGTTATGCGCTGACGGGAATGACGATCGCTACGATCATGTTGCTGGTGGGTATCGTGGGATTGGCGGGTATTGTGATCAAGAATGGTATCCTGATCATTGAATTTACCGATGAACTGAGGGGAAGAGGTATGCGCACAAGAGAAGCAACAATACAGGCCGGTAAGATCAGGATCATACCTGTTCTATTGACCGCAGTAGCTACGATCTTAGGTTTATTACCATTGGCCGTTGGTTTCAATATTGACTTTGCAGGTTTGTTCACTCACCTGCGGCCAAATATCTTCTTTGGCGGTGACAGTGTGGTCTTCTGGGGTCCGCTGAGCTGGACAATCATTTTCGGTTTGGTCTTCTCCTTTTTCCTGACCCTGGTGATGGTACCGAGTATGTATATTATGGCTGAGCGATTAAAACGGCCGATGGAGAAATTTTACGGAACAAAATTTATTGCCTTATTAGGTTTCCTTGGTCCGCTCTTCTTCATCTTCGTAGGTATCATGTTCCTTATTCGGAGAATACAGGGTAAGAAAGTTTGGCTGGGAAAATTAAAGCCGGCACCGGTAAAAGAAGCGTAAAGAAATAAAAGGGGGTGGTTGGTTTTTTCCTGCCCGATTGAATCATTCCGGCGGGGGTTATGAAAAAGCGGCTCTCTGTGGAGGGCCGCTTTGCTTTTAATATGAGTACACAATTAAGCGAACTTTCGTTTGATGAGATGGAAATAGGTATAAGTTGATTATTTAAAAACGCTAAGACTATAGATAATGTTTAACTTAAACTCAAGCATTCTTAATGGGGAATTAAACACTTCAGCTACCTGGTGTTCATGTATTTGCTGAGTAGAAGCATTTACGAAAGTTACATTTAATGGCTTACCATCAGATGTAGGAGGATTATTGGGATCAATGAGTTTTTTAGTATTAATGTAGTCGATTTTTCCTCCACGAATTGTAGTTACACTAAAATCAATCCAACCCTGTCTTTTCTTTTCTTTTTTATTGAAAATAGCCCAATCCAGTTGCAAGCCGCCGCCATAGCCAGCCATAAACGTTTGGTCTTTTATAAGGTTCTTTTGTTGCAGAGCCCTGCACCCGTCGGGATCCTGGGGATCTGCAACATAAATATTGCTATAAAAAGAGGCAAGGCCAGCCTTGGTATTTAGGTAGGGCAATATATTTTTTTTTCTTGATAAGAATACTTTTCCAATAATGGAGCTTTGTAACACATTACTGTTATACGTTACCATTGTCTTGGTAGAGGAGTTGTTACCAAAATTAAAAGTTTGTAATTTTTTGGTGCTGGCATATAAACCAGGCGCAAACTCAATACCTATAGCCAAACGATCCAGTTTGCCACGCATAAAATATTGTGCACCAACATGAAGTGAATGTGTGACTTTAATATTCTCCGCCATATTTTTTCCGGGTGCTGCAGCTGAATAAGCTGTGGTAAGATACAACTGTGCTGAACCAACAAAGCACAATGATAAAAGGGTGAAAGTAAAGATGTATTTCATACTTATAAATTTAATTGAACCGGATTTAAAAGCCAAAAAACTTACTGGTAGAATGTCACTGCAGCATATGTTGGGTCAAAACATTGATTGATATTCGAGCCTGCTATCTTATACAACAGCATTTTCTTTACTTTGGTTTATATTAGTTTAAAAAAAAGCCACCCGGGAAGGTGGCGTTTTAATATTCGTTCAAAATCAGTTACTTAAAATCCTTTCTTCTCGATCTTCTTACCATCCACATCCAGTTCAATGATCTCATAGCCTAATTTTTTCACTCCTTCCAGGATATTGGCTTTATCACCTACCAGCAGGATATTCATCTTATCCGGTGCCAGCATTTTCTTTGCCAGGCCATCCACTTGTTGCTTGGTCAATCCTGCGAGAATCTTATTTTGCTGATCCACATAATTGGCGGGCAAATTATAATCGAGTATGCGGCCAATAAATCCTGCTTTTTGTAAACCAGTTTCATAGAGCAGGGCATCTCTTTGTCCCAATGAATTTTTCATGAACTTCAGTTCCGGTTCGGTAATTCCATTTTCGCGGTAGTTCTTTAATTCTTTCATTACTTCTACCAGGGCACTGTCGGTCGCATCGGCCCGGATACCGGAGCTGAATTCAAAATCACCGGTATGCTCATCTGCGGTAAAGGAGCTGCGGGCGCCATAGGTCCAGCCCTTGTCTTCCCGCAGATTCAGGTTCAGGCGGCTGTTGAAATCACCACCGAGCGGGTAGTTGAGCAATCTGGATTTATAGTAATCGCCGGTGGCATCATATTTCAAACCCGTAGCATAACCCACGCGGAACTGTGATTGTGCCGCTTTGGGGATATCAACCATATACACTTTTGTTTTATCCACGACTGAAGCCGTTGCATTAAGCTTGGGCAGATCAACTTTTTTATTTGGCAATTTGTTGAGGAAAGCCAGTTTGGGTACTACTTCTTCCTGTTTTACATCACCTACTATCACCACTTTAACTCCCTTTGAGCTGATATAGTTATTGTAATAATACTCTACATCGGTCAATTTCATATTGCGGATAGTGTGTTCAGTACCATCTTCGCTCATGCTGAGAATGCTGTTGGGGCCATAGTTTACTTTCGCAAAAACCAGGTCTGCTACCGCAGACGGGTCAGCTTTTTGTTGTTTAAAGCCTTCCAGTTCCTGTTTTTGAATACGGCTGAAAGCGGCTTCTGTAAATTTCGGGTTCAGCATTCTTTCCTGTACCAGTTCCAATGTTTTATCCAGGTTCTTTTTCAATGACTGGACACTGAATGTGATGCCATCAAAATTGCTGCCCACATTCACACTACTGCCCAGCTTCTGCAATTCCACTGCCATTTGCTCAGCGGTATATTTTTTAGTGTCTTCATTCATCATCGCACCAAATATACCGGCGAGACCGATTTTGGCGGTATCATTGGCTTGTAATAAATGTCCGCCTGGTATGGAGATTGTTACCGTCACGGTTGGTATCTCGGTAGTTTCTGTACCGATCATACGCACCCCGTTGGGCATATCTTTTCTCCAGAACTTAGGCACTTTCACAGTTGGGTTTGCACCATTACCGGGTGTTTTGGTACGGTCAAAATTATCTTTTGCTTTGGTATAGGTTAAACCTGCATAACCATAATCAGGAGCGGTGTATTTTGTAGAATCTGCTTTATGATTATCAGCTGCAGCGATCAGTTTTTCCTGCCCTTTGGGTAACACACTCAGTAATACCGCATGCTTCCCTTTGATATATTCATTATATACCCGCAGTACATCTTCTTTGGTAACGGCCTGGTACATTTTAATAAGATCAGCTATTTTATTCGGGTTACCTGTAAAGGTTTGGAAAGAGGCCAGCTGTGATACTTTACCTGAAACACTTTGCAATCCATTGATCAGTTGCGATTCAATACCACCTTTGAATTTTGCTACATCGTCATCGGTTACTCCTCTTGCTTCAAATGAATCAAGCGCATTGCGGAACATGGAATCCATGGCGGCCAATGATCTCCCGGGTGAAGGGACCAGTTGAAAACTCATTTCACCGGCTAACTCAGATAAAGAGCTGAATGCATTGGTTTGCAGGGCCAGTTGTTTTTTTGCCAGTTGCTGGTAAAGGATCGAATTTTTTCCCTGCCCCAGTACCTGTGCCAGGCAAGCTAATGCACCCATATCCTTGTGATAGTTTGGAACAGTAGGATATTGTATCAGCAACAGCGGAAGTTTAGCATAGTTGTCTGTATAGGATGCGTAGCGATCAGTAGCTAAAACAGCCGGTGGAACTACCACAGGTTTCACTTCTGGTCCGCGGGGAATAACACCAAAGTATTTTTCTACCAGCTTGATCACTTCAGCGGGTTTTACATCACCACCTACTGATACAGTAGCATTATTGGGCCCGTACCATCTTAAAAAGAAATTCTTCAGGTCGCTTACATTCACCCGGTTCAGGTCTTCTACATACCCAATCGTTAACCAGGAGTAGGGGTGACCGTAAGGATATAAATTCCGGGAAGCGGTTTCGCCTGCCAGTCCATACGGACGGTTATCGTAGTTTTGTCCTCTTTCATTTTTTACGGTAGAGCGCTGGATCTCAAATTTCTTTTGCGTTACGGCATCCAGCAAAAAGCCCATACGGTCGGCTTCCAGCCATAGCATTTTTTCCAGCTGGTTGCTGGGAACAGTTTCAAAATAATTGGTGCGGTCGCGGTTGGTGGTTCCGTTCAGCGTACCGCCGGCGTCAGATACGATCTTAAAATGCTGTTCATCGGCTACGTTATCACTTCCCTGGAACATCATGTGTTCAAAGAAGTGGGCAAAACCGGATTTGCCGATCTCTTCGCGGGCAGAACCCACGTGATAAGTCACATCCACGTGCACTACCGGGTCGCTATGATCTTCATGAATGATCAGGGTGAGGCCATTGGAGAGTTCATACTTTTCGTAAGGAATAACAATTTCACTTGCTTTTTTGGTCACTTTTTCTACCAGTTTGGTTTGTCCGTTTACCGAGGCCGAAACGACGATGGCAAAGGCTACCAGCAACATTCTTTGTTTCATACTATTTATGTTTTTGAAGGACGACAATTTAAGCCAATCCCGCCATTAAAACATCACCATTTATCATTTTTGACCGTCAAATGCTAGAGGCTTGCAAGGCTGATTCCGCCACCCGGCTTATTTATCTGTCCATTAGCCCGTCTCCCAATAAAATTTGCAGTTAATCTGCTCCATCGTTTCGATCTGTATTCTATCTTTAAAAAAAATATAACCATGAGCTCAGCCCGCAACAACCATGAAATAGACTACAAAGTATATGGTGAAGAATTACAATTTGTCGAGATCGAACTGGATCCGCAGGAAACCGCCATTGCAGAAAGCGGCGCCATGATGATGATGGATGATGGCATTACGATGCAAACCATTTTTGGGGATGGTTCCGCTCAGCAGTCTACCGGTTTTTTGGGAAAGCTGATGAGTGCCGGTAAAAGGGTACTCACCGGGGAGAGTTTATTTATGACGGCTTTTACCAATGACGGCCAGGGGAAAAAGAAGATCAGTTTTGCGGCCCCTTATACCGGGAAGATCATCCCGATGGACCTGAAGGAACTGGGTGGTACCATCATTGCCCAGAAAGATGCTTTTCTCTGTGCAGCCAAGGGGGTAAGTGTTGGTATCCATTTTCAGCGGAAGCTGGGTGTGGGCATCTTTGGTGGTGAGGGTTTCATTATGGAAAAATTAGAAGGAGATGGAATGGCCTTTATGCATGCCGGTGGTTTTATCATAGAAAAAGAATTGAAGAACGGTGAAATATTAAAAGTAGATACGGGTTGTATTGTAGCGTATACACCCACTATGTCGTTTGAGATCGAAATGGTAAGAGGTGTTAAGAACGTGCTGTTTGGTGGCGAAGGTTTGTTCTTTGCCAAGCTACAGGGACCGGGAAAAGTATGGATCCAATCATTACCTATCAGCCGCCTGGCAGGTCGCATCGTGGCATATGGCACCTTTCACCGGAAGGAAGAAGGAGGAATTTTAGGGGGCTTGCTGGATGGAAGGGGATAATAAATAATCAGTTTTTAATAATAGTACGGCTCCTTATTTCTCCTTGCGGATTGGTTACAGATATAATGTAAGAACCCTTTAAAAGATTATTTGTTTCCAGCAAAACACTATTGTCGCCTTTTTGCAAAGTAGAAAATACTTTTGTTGTAACAACTCCCGATACAGAAGTTATTATAATCTCTACTTTGCCGGGAGAAGAAGAGGATATGTTGAGTACTGCTTTATCAGCAACAATTGTTGGGGTAATGCTTGTTATATCAAATCCTTTAGCTGTGCCATACAAACCAACAATTTTAGAAGAATAAAATTTGCCATCTAAGTCGCCAGCCCGTATCCGATAGAAAGATTTTTCAGTTGGCTGTAAATCTGTGTAAGTAAATGGCTGACGGCATCGAAGTTCATCGGCCTGGAAAGTGTGAATGGTGGAATAGCTGAGGCCATTTTCTGACCGCTGAACTTCAAAATTAGCATATTGTAGAAAACAGGTAACTGCCCAGTTAAGCTGGTTGCTATTGCCACTTCTTTGACCATTTATATAGCTTATCCTGACAGGAATACTATCGCCAATGACTAACTGTGCATGCAGATTAGATGCTATGCCTACCAAAAGAGTCAAAGTAAAAAACTTTTTCATACTAGCATTTAAGGTTATTTATATTTTTCCACTAAGATAGGTTTCCTCAACTGTAGGCCGGGTAGTACCACCTGCATTTTCCAGTGTAACGGTAAATGCAATAGATCCGGCGGGTACATTCGGCATTTCAATAAACCTACCTCTTATTTCATCTTTAATAATACCAACATTCACAGGCTTGCCATCTACTTCGGCCCATAACTGATAATCTTTAGCAGCAGATGATTTTGGCAAATGATGAATTATGATATACATTTTACCGGTACTCTTATCCCAGAACATTGTGCACCGGCAAATAGCATGGGTGCCAACGCCGTACATAGCTACCGGCGTAATAGTTGGCTTGTTTAAAATAATATAATCAGCAGCAGGCAACGTAGCAGCAGTCCCGGGCGATGATTTTAAAGCCAGTTCTTGGTTCTTTATTTTTTTTAAAAAGGTGTAATTATAAAAAGCACTTACGGCTAATAGCAAGATAGATGCGGCTGCAACTGGCCTCAGCCATTGCCTGTTTTTTTTGTTTTTGTTAATATCAATAACGGGTGTTTGTAAGGCGTCAAGGCTTTGCAAAATCCTGTTATCAACATCAGCAGGGGGAAGTGTACTGTTCTTTTGCATATTTGCTTCCAGCTCAGTTTCATATTGTAAAACAGCATCATGGAGTGCAGGGTGCTGGCGACGCAGCAACTCCAGCTCTTTTTCTTCTTCCGGGCTGCACATTCCCATTACATACAGCTCAATTATGCCTGATGATATGTAGCTGTTGATATCCATTTATACAAATTGTTTTCTTAATTCAATAATAGCATTACGCAACCTGGTTTTTACAGTACCTAAGGGAACATTCAGTGCTTTTGAAATTTCTTCCTGTGTAAATCCTTCAAAGTAAGATAGTTCAAGTACGTTTTTGTAATCCTCCCGTAGCCGGTGTACCTGTGTTCTCAAGCCAATCTGGTTGATAGCCGGTTGTTCGTTTCTATTATGTTCGATTACAGATACGTAATTACTTATATCATCGTTTTTTTGCTGCGATTTATACACTTTTGAACGGGTTTTATTTATGGCAGCATTCCTTGTTAGTTTCAGCATCCAGGTAAAAAGTCTTCCTTTCGTTGCATCATATTTATCAATGTTTTGCCAGATGGTTATAAAAACCTCTTGTAATACATCATTGGCGGTTTCAGTATCCGGGATAACCTGGAGAATATTATTATACAGGGAACACCGGTAATTCATATACAAATACCTGTAAGCCTCATTACTGTGGCTTTTCAGCCCATCAATCAGTTCTGTTTCGGTATATGATGATTGTTGTTCCAAGTAACTTCTTTCGGTTTGTAAATATCATTAAAATAAATGCTGAAATGTAGTAAAAAGAAAAATATTTTTTTCTGAAAACCTTTTTTTCTCTTCTTGTGTATATGATTAGACAACCAGCTATGAGAAAAAGAAATGATGGATAAAATGAAAGCTATGGTTAATGGGTTCATAATATAACCTCCGGTACTTTCTGTAGCGGGGAATCTTTAAAATATTTTTATGAATAAAATTATCTCCGTAGTACTTGTCACAGGTATATTTCTTTTAAGTTCCTGCTCGAAAACGCCGGAGCGTATTACTGAAGATTTACCAACAGGAACAACTACTCTTTTAACCGGATCGTTTACAAGTAACGCCCACACTACCAGCGGTACTGTAAAGGTGGTGACAGATGCCAGTGGGAAAAAATTCCTGGTGTTCGAGAACTTCAGAACCGATAACGGGCCTAATTTATTTGTTTGGTTATCACCTACTACCAGCGGTTCGCCTTACCAGGAGCTTGGTAACCTTAAGGCGATAAATGGAAATTTTTCTTATGAACTGGATGCATCTATAAACTATACCACTAATAACCGGGTGCTAATCTGGTGTAAACCTTTTTCTGTTTTATTCGGGCATGCAATTTTACAATAACAATTGCCAGGTTACTCCACAATTCTTTCTAGCAGCAGGTTTCTTTCGCAACGTATTATCCTTATTCAGGAAAGCCGCAATCAATTTATTAAACTAAAAACAACTTTTATGAAAAGAATTAAAAATCTAGCAGCTATTGCTGCCATTATGTTTTTTGTATCAGCTTGTCAGAAAGATGCAAGACTTTCTCAACCTGAAAACGATGCTGCTTCCGGCACAGCAGGCTCCGTTAGTAGTAAAACAGGCTCCGTTAGTAATAAAAACAGTGAGAATGTCGCTGGCCATGTTTATACACTCAGCAACCAGGTAAGTGGAAATGCAGTGATGGAATATAGCAGGGCATCGGATGGTTCTCTTAGTTTTATGGCATCCCATTCCGCCGGTGGCACCGGTACAGGCGGAGGTCTCGGTAATCAGGGTGCTTTGGTTTTGTCTGATGATGGAACTATTTTATTGGCAGTTAATTCCGGCAGCAACACAATTTCATCTTTCAAAATAGATAATACTGGACTTAACCTTGCATCAACAGTTGCTTCGGGCGGTATGCGGCCGGTAAGTATTACAAAGCATGATAATATGGTTTTTGTGTTGAACGCAGGTGGTAACGGAAATATTTCAGGTTTTTGGATAAGCAATAGTGGTATCCTGCTGCCAATTGCCGGCTCCACAAGGCCATTAAGTTCCAATAGCGCCGGCGCTGCACAAATTGAATTTGTAAATGATGGAAAAGTAGTTGTCGTTACTGAGAAGGCTACCAATAAAATAATTACCTATAAGGTGAATGGAGCAGGCATTCCCGGTATGATGCATTCCATCACTTCATCCAATCCAACGCCTTTTGGCTTTGCTGCTGGTAAAGAAAATAACATTTTTGTTTCCGAAGCAGTGGGTGGCGCACCCGGAGCCAGCACACTTTCTTCCTACAGGGTTAGTGATAACGGGATGATAGTCCTTGTTGATGGCCCCGTTGGCGCCAATCAAAGTGCAGCCTGCTGGGTAGCTATTACCAATAATGGTAAGTATGCTTATACTACTAATACGAACAGTGATAATCTTTCCACTTTTGCTATCAATAATGCAGGAAGTATTAGTGTGAACACGGCTATTTCGGCTACTACACAAGCCGGTCCTATTGATGCGGCATTAAGTAACAATTCAAAATTCCTGTATATACTTAATGGAGGCGGCCACAGCATCAGTGTGTTTGCAGTTGCCAACGATGGAAGTTTGAGCAGTGTGCAGACGGTACCGGGGTTACCGGTTGGAGCCAACGGCCTTGCAGCGAGATAATGGTTAATAATGGTGTTTTGATCAGAGCGGTTGCAGTAATGCAGCCGCTTTTTATTTGTTTATCGGAAATCAGGTAATGATAAATGATATATCTTCTTCAATGAAAGAAAGAATTTTAAAGCTTTTTATGTAGAATACGTTATGCTAATATTACACCTGGTACACAAAAAATTAGCGA